>Ga0302134_10000047_pt1 | contig 33720 bp, 31 predicted proteins | sample CB9_SCM_MG_FD_203123 | JGI IMG/M metagenome (GOLD analysis project Ga0302134, IMG submission 203123) | Marine microbial communities from Western Arctic Ocean, Canada - CB9_SCM | ecosystem: Environmental > Aquatic > Marine > Oceanic | place: Canada: Western Arctic Ocean | collected 2017-09-19
CACCGATCTCACGATATTCACGTACGGTCTGATGCTTCACTACGCCTTGCAAGCAGCAGAGATGGCTGCAGCAAATGGTATCGACGTCGAAGTCTTAGATTTACGAACGCTGCGTCCACTCGATGCAGATGGTATTGCTGAATCCGCTTCTCGAACCGGAAAAGCGCTAATCGTTCAGGAAGACACTCCGGCTGTCAGTATTTCATCTGAAGTAGCTGCGATTATCGGAGAACGATGTTTCTTCGATCTTGATGGTCCGATTACACGTCTAGGTCCACCAGAAATTCCACCGATGCCATTTTCACCGATTCAAGAATCTGCGTTCATGCCTTCGCCGGAGAAAATCCTCACTGCGATCACAAAGCTGGCGGAGATTTAACGATGGTATTCAAGGTTGAGCTACCGCACGTTGGCGAATCGGTAACTGAAGCTGTAATAGGAAAATGGCTGAAGGCTCCCGGCGAAAAGGTCGAAAAATACGATCCTCTGGTTGAAGTCGTAACTGACAAAGTGAACATGGACGTTCCTTCGCCTGCGACTGGGATTCTTACGAAAATCATTGCTGAAGAAGGCGAAACCGTCCTGATGGGCGCAGTGATCGCTGAAATGGACACGGCTGAAGAAGAGAGCAGCGGCAGTACCGGATCTACGACCTCTGACACTGCAAGCAGTTCTCCATCTGCGAGCCGTATTGGAACGCTCGTTCAAGGTGCCAATGTAGGGCCTACTGGTGGGGAATTTACTGACACCAGCCTTTCGACCAGTACTTCTGAGAGTGTTGTTTCGGCAGATTCAGCTTCAAGCGGATCTGTGGCGCGACAAAAAGGCTTCTCGCCCGTGGTTACTCGTTTAGCGGCTCAGCACGATGTCGACCTGCAATCTCTTGTCGGAACTGGTCTGGGCGGTCGAGTCACTAAGAAAGACGTTCTAGCAGCTGTCGATAACGTTTCGGCGCCAGAAGCTGCCAGCACTATGTCATCGGATGGCGACGAGATCATAGAGCCGTCTCCAATTCGACGAATGATCGCTGATCACATGGTCAAATCGATGTCAGAGATTCCTCATGCATGGTCAGCCATTGAAGTCGATGTAACAGGGATGGTCAAGTGGCGGGCTGAGAACAAGGTTAGCTTCGAAACTGAACACGGCGTGCGGCTCACATATTTACCAATTACTCTTGCAGTGGTAGCCAGCGCATTGCAGGCAAATCCCCGACTTAATTCTCGTTGGGCTGATGGCAAAATCGTCGTGAAAAAAGCGATAAACATTGGATTAGCCGTCGCAGCTTCTGAAGGCTTAGTAGTTCCTGTTGTGCACGACGCTGCTAAGGCAAATGTCGTTGAACTTGCTCGACAACTCGATGGCGTCGTGAGTCGCGCACGCTCAGGCGAAATGACCATTACCGACGTTCAAGGTGGAACTTTCACGCTGAACAATACTGGCTCGCTTGGTTCCGTTTGGGGTGGTGCGATTATCAATCATCCTCAGGCAGCGATTTTGACCACAGAGACGATAGTGAAACGTCCAGTGGTGATCTCAAATGGCGTCGATGACGTCATCGCTGTTCGTTCGATGATGAATATATGCCTTTCGTTCGATCACAGAATCATCGATGGGGCAGAAGCATCAGAGTTCCTCCAGTCCGTTAAATCCGGACTTGAAGCTGTGAATCTCACTTCAGACCTCACATGAGTTCAGAAGCAGGGCGCATTGAAAACGACGTTCGAGCGGCATGGCTCGGAACCGTGGATTACGGCTCCGCGTTAGAACTGCAACGATCTCTGCTTGATCAACGAAAATCTGGTGAGATTCCAGACTCGCTGATGCTCCTTGAGCACACTCATGTTGTGACTCTAGGCCGCCGAGCAGACGATAGTCACTTGGTCACAAATCGTGCTGGGCTAAAGGCGGCCGACATTGAGGTATTTGAGACCGATCGTGGCGGAGAAGCCACGTATCACGGTCCAGGCCAATTAGTTGGCTACCCGATAATCGATGTTCGAGTAGCGAAACTTGGACCTGTGACGTACGTACGTATGTTGGAGAAATCGATTATCGAAACACTGGCTGAATACGGGATCAATGCCCATTTAGTCGATGGCGAAACTGGTGTTTGGGTAGATGGTGTACCCAACGAAAAGCGAGATCCTGAGACGAATCCTGTCGGAAAGAAAATAGCTGCGATAGGCGTTCGTATTTCCGGTGGTGTGACGATGCACGGATTCGCGTTGAACGTCTCGACAGATCTCAGTTATTTTCAACACATCATCCCGTGTGGAATGCCCGACTTGCCGTTCACGTCCATTCAACTCGAAACAGGCGAATCTGCAGATGTTCGCGAATGCGCCACATCAATCTCCAGGAAATTGTCCGACAATCTCCAACGGAAATTGGTCTGGATCGATCATTCAAAATTGTCCGGCTAAACAGCCTCTAAAGTTCTGAATTCGCTCGTAAAATCAGAGTCAGTTCCCATAGCGGCTGTGTGTCGGCTCCAACGCTAATCACACCTTCATCTTTGATGATGTTTATATCGAGATAACCGTCTCGATTCACAGGGCGAAATTGCAACTGTGTCATCAGAAGCGAATGAGCGATATCTGACATTGGCTAATCCAGCTATATCGGGACTAATCAAACAGAGCGAACAAGAGTCAGCAAGCAAGGACGGCTCCGCAGGCCACCTGCTGCAACGTTTGCCGTCATTCGCTGCTGCCGCTACCTTGGCTATGCTGCTAGCAATGACGTTGGCAACGGCAATTTCTATCCGCAGTATCAACCAATCTCAGAGTGATACTCGGTTCGAAGAATTGGTAAGTTCAGTTTCTCTTGAAGTTGATGCTGAGTTCAATAAGAGCCTGAGTGAACTGGCCGCAATCCGAGGATTCCTTGAAGCATCGACTGATGTAGGCCCTGGACAATTCAGAACATTCTCATCGGCACTTGAACGAGAAAATTGGTCTGTCCATGCCCTCGGTTACATCAAGAAAGTCGACAATACCGAGACTGCTGAATTTAACCGGATGATGTCATTGCAATTGAACGATGATTTTCAATTGGAATCTGATGGGTACCGACCGTACTACTTGCCAGTGGCGTTCACTTACCCTGAAACATTGGGCATATTGAACCCGGGTGAAGACCTCGTTTTCCACCCCAGGTACACGCCCGTGATGACTAAAGCTGAACAGGAACGCAAAATCGTTGCTTCCCCGCCAGTACCATCCGCATCAAACCCTCATGATCAAGCGGTTGTACTTGTATTCACTCCGATATTTACAGCGTCGGCTGATATTTTCGGCTCTCCGGAACTGAAAGGATTTGGGACCGGCGTATATCGAGTGGCTGATTTCCTTGCCGGTCCAGTTGAACGTGCTGGCCTCGGTGATATCGATTTTAGAGTTGTAGACATAGACGACAACGACGCCCAAGAAGTGTTCCCTGTACCGAACGGGAACACCAGTTCCCGCTGGACGGGTGGAACAAGCCACGTCGTCGAATTGGACCTCGCGGGTCGTGCGTGGCAGCTGCAGTTCAGCCAGCCTGAAGGTTACGGAATTACGCAGCTAGAATCTCAGCTGTGGATGATTGTGTTAGCTGCTGGACTAGTTATTACTGGCTTGGCGACCGTGTCGATGTATTCGCTGATATCAGGGCGACAATCTGTTCAGTCCGACCTCACATTGATGACGAGTCGTATGAATATCCTGTTGGACTCCGCTCTCGAGTCGATCCTTTTAGTTGGTGACGACAACAAGATCGGTTGGGCAAACCAGTCGTACACCAATGTGTTCGGATTTGATAATCCTGATTCGATAATCGGGACTGAATGGGAATCAGCTCGTTCAGGGGTCGGCGTCAAGTTTGATAATCGCCGAAAATTCATGCGCCGACTTACGGAGATAAATAACAGCCAGGAAATGGCCGTTACATCAGAAGATGTACAGATAAATTCACCTGAACATCGGATTCTGTCGATGACATCTGCGCCAGCTACCGGTGATACTTCGGAATATCTTGGACGCCTCTGGGTTTTCCGTGATGTGACTCAAGAACGAACAGTCGATCGTTCGAAGTCAGAGTTCGTGTCGATGGTTTCGCATGAACTTCGTACGCCGCTAACTTCGCTAACAGGATTCATTGAGTTAGTTCTTGATGGCGCAGGTGGTGAAGTGAACCCCAGTATGGAGCGCCTCCTAAACAAAGCTCACTCGAACGGACTACGCCTGAGTCGTCTGGTAGCAGACTTACTCGATATCTCCAGATTAGAAGCTGGAAATCTCGGTCTTGAGATTAGTGAAGTATCACTTCAAGGCCTGTTGACTGAACTTACGGAATCAGTTGCTCCACAGTTCAATGACAAACAACTAGATCTAAAGATGAAAATTCCAGCTAAATTGCGAGCCGTTTGGGCGGACCGTGAACGTTGTGCACAGATCTTTTCGAACCTGCTTACCAATGCTGTCCGCTACACGCCTGAAGGTGGAAAAGTAACCGTCAGCGGTAAACTCGTTCGTGATCATGTGGAGATTACAGTCCGTGATACCGGTGAAGGAATTCGACCGGAAAACCAAGCTAGGATATTTGAGAAATTTGTTCGAATATCGAACAACGGTAAACGCCCCGCCGGAAGCACTGGTTTGGGACTAGCGATCACCAAAACGCTAGTGGAAACGCAAGGCGGATCGATCCGTCTCGAGAGTGAGTTCGGAAAAGGTTCTGCGTTTACTGTTTCGCTGCCCGTGGCCGAGCGACCAGAGTAGATTCCGCCCTGAGTACGATTGCTGCACTCACATAGCGTGAAATGCTGCCGCGCGTGCCGGCATTGCCATCTATGGAGCCGCTCCAAATTGAGCATTTGATCCCAAGCCTTACGAAGGCACCAATAGCCCTGCTTCAGTTAGATCACGCGCACGATTCTGTGCCACAGCCATTCAATTGAACTAATCAGCTTGTGAATATGATTTTGCTGGCTATCCATCATTATTGAATTTGAATGCACCATGGAATCTGAACCCGAACAGCACACGGGGAAAGCAACGATAGATCGTAGTTGCGCTGGTGAGTGTGTTTGCGTCGGCTCGCAATTGCACGGCTTGGCATACTCGACCAACCCAGCATTGTACCGCCATACTCAACGCAAAAAAAAATCGACCTGTGGTTCTTTCCGCAGGTCGATTAATTCACTCTTAGTGTCTGTTTAGGCAGCCGCAGCGCGCTCAGTGTTGCCAAGTGGTCGCACGTATCGGTAACCAAATTCCCGCACGGTCTCTATGAGACGAGGGCGCTTGGGATCTTCCTCGATCTTGCCTCGGATGTACGAGATGTACAAACGAACGCTGTCGGTTGAAGTTCCAGATGAATTGGGTCCCCAAGCGAGATCCAGCAGCTGGGTGTGGCTCAACACTTGCCCTGGGTGCTTTAAGAGAGCCGTTAGTAATCGATACTCAAGCGGCGATAGCGACATTTCGTTTCCACGAACAGTGACGAGATGCGCATTGTGATCGATTGTGAGCACAGGGTCAGCGTAGATCTGTTCGTCACGCTGTATCGACGGCATTGAAGCACGCCGCAAGTTTGCTTCGACTCGTGCCACGAGTTCGTTCTTCGAAAAGGGCTTCACGATGTAATCGTCGGCGCCTACCTGAAGACCCTTTACTCGATGTGCTTCCGATCCGAAAGCTGTAAGGAAAATAATTGGAACATCAGACATCTGGCGTATGCGTTCACATAGCTCGAATCCGTCCATCCCAGGCATTTCGAGGTCGAGAAGAGCTAGGTCAGGTCGAGCGGAGAAGAAACTTTTAAGAGCTTCTTCTCCACTCTCAGCCGCAATCGTTTCATATCCAGCCATTTCGAGGCGTGTCTGAACAAGTTCAAGAATGTCTGGCTCGTCATCAACAATAAGAATTTTTGAAGGCATATGTCTTGACCAAAATCCGCTCGTCTAAACGCTTCCCTAGGGAACGTTAATATTTCGTATGAATACAGACTAGTTTTTAGTCTGGAATCGGACGTTCGTGTTACCTCCATGTTTGCCTACGTGTTCACATATGCCTGAGTGTTCGCATCACGCCACTATTGGCCGATCAGGGAAATAAGTAAGCCAAACTTAAACTTGGGCTATGACGTACCTTATTTCGACACTTCGAAGTTGTTATCACGCATAGACTTCGCCTTTCAAATACATCGGAGATCATCCTGAACGGTTTCGCACATATAAACACGGTGAGTCAAAAAACGCTATCGAGCCGCAATATGATGATGTTCATCGTCATCGGATTGGCATCATTGGCCTTCTTTGCCTGTTCATCTCCGCCTGAAGCAGAATTTGTCGCTTCGAGTGAGTCTGGCAATGCACCGTTTGAGGTTTCGTTCGTTCTTGGCGAGTTAGCCGATGCCGACAGCTATAGCTGGGACTTTGGTGACGGTTCTGGAAGTACGGAAATCGAACCGAGCCACACGTTCGAGTATTCAGGCGAGTTTATTGTCAAATTATCCGCCGAACGAGGCGATGCTGTGGCCACTGCTGAAACCTTGATAACGGTGGAAGCCGGTGAAGCAGGATGGGTGACAATCGAAGCTACAGAGCGATCTGTTTCATCGTTCGAATCTGTTCAGTTCAGTGCTGATGCTTTCGATATTTTGGGCAACCCTGTCGACGATGCCGAGTTCAGTTGGAGTGTCGACGGAGAAATTGGTGATATTGACCGCACGGGAAGATTCACCGCAAGAACAGATCTGGGGACGTTCAAGGATGCTGTCACCGTCGAGTTTGATCGGCTAGGCACGACTGTCTCTTCCCAATCTGAAATTGAGATCATTGCAGGGCCTTTGCACGCGTTTACGATATCTCCCAGTGTGCTCGATATTCAGGTGGGCCGAAGAGAGACGATCAGTGTTGAAGCCGTCGATGAAGCGGGCCATGTCTTGGAATCGGCTCTAGTCCTCTTCACTGCCTTACGTGACGGCGACGCTGTGGAATCGACCGGGTTATACATACCTGCGACGTTGGCTTCGGATGAAAACGTTGAACTAGTCACTGTCGAAGTCGAACTAAACGGAACGATTATCGAAGCAACGGTTTCCGGCACCGTTCGACCGAACATTCTTGATCAAATTCACGTTTCTAGTCTCCCCGCAAGCTTGGGAATTGGAGAGTCGTTCCAGCTTGTTTCGTACGCAACTGATCGATTTGGAAACGAACTTGAACTAGATGAGATCGAATGGACCGTCTCCGATCCCGACATTGGTTCAATTACCGATTCCGGATTATTTACCGCTGGTACATCAGCCGGTGCTCACTCCGGTGATGGCATCACCGTTTGGGGCGTGCTGAACGGTATTGAATCTGTAACGGTTGCTCCAGTCACCATTATTGCCGGTGCGGTAGTGGCGATCCATATCCTCCCAGACAACGACTCTGTTCCTATCGGCGCAGGATCTCCTTTCGTTGTGCTCGCAACTGACGAAAACGGAAATATTCTGGATATACCGGAAGCCGAGTTTGTTTACGAATACTCGACTGCAGGGCGAGGTAGTGAAGTCGCTGTATTCATATCTGGCTATGAGATAGGCGACTTCGAAAATGCGATCACTGTCACGCTACCTGCCGGAACAGCGGGAAACCCATCGGACATCGTAGTCCAGTCCGATATCAATGTAAGACAGCGTTCCTCGAACATAATTGCTGTTGAAGTACTTGATCAAGATGGCGGTGGAATCTTCTTTATCGATCTTGAAACCGCTCTGTTGGGTTCAGCCGATACAAGTTTCCACAACAACGATGCTGTGGAGCTTTCACCGGCGTGGTGGCCTGACGGATCACGACTGGTGTACGTATCGGACGTAATCGACGAATTGCAGGTCTACACGCTGAACTTAGTTACGAGAGAAATTATTCAGCTAACGGATATCGATGGGGGAGTATCGATGCCGGATATTTCAGCTGATGGTAAGTCGATAGTGTTCGTTGGGCTTGGGCAAGATCAGTGGCAGCTATTCGTGGCTGATATTCCTGAAGACGTTGCGTCAAACCCGATCACTATGGAGTCCTCGACGTTAATCAGTGACGACGAAACCGCACAACATATTCTGCCTTACTGGTCGCCAGACGGAACACAGATTCTTGCTTCTCAGAACACATCGGAAGGATTGGTCCGTGTGATGTTGTTCGATCCATCGCTCGAAACTTCACCACAAGTCGTTGGTCCGTTTGGTAGCGTCGGATTCGGGTGGACAGTCGACGGAACAGGCATCCACATCGGTTTTGCAACCAACGATGGTGCCCTTGATATTGGCACTCTGGATCTAGACTCCTCGAATCCTGAATTTATCGATACATCTCTGGAATTCCTTATGGCAGCATGGGCACCCGACGGTTCGGAAGTCGTCGGAATAGATTCACTTCTCGGGGCAGGATGGTTGCTGGATTCTGATGGGACGGGACTTCGACGCATCGTCGACTCAGAGCAAGTGCCAACTCGTATGTCATGGCGTCCTGTTCCTTATGGTGACCCCGTGGCCGTGCCCGCTATCGAAGGTGAGCCACTAATGCTGAAAGCGGGGGATGCGCCTCGAGCACCTGTTGGGGCAATAGACACTTCACTTAGTTACACGGCAGTGATTCAAACGGATGCAGGCGATATCGCTTTAGAGCTGTTCGACGATGTTGCACCGATGACGGTCGAGAATTTCGTAAATCTTGCACGAATTGGGTTCTACGACGGATTGAACTTCCATAGAGTTATCGCCGACTTTGTCTCACAAGCAGGCGATCCTGAAGGTGATGAATCAGATGGCCCCGGCTATATATTCAATGATGAGTTCACAAGAGGGCTATCCCACGACGCAGCAGGGTGGTTGTCGATGGCAAATGCGGGCACAAATACCAACGGAAGCCAGTTCTTTATCACCCATACTGCCGCAACGTGGCTCGATCCGTACGAAGCAAATGTTGCCAAGAACTGTGCCGATGATTTAGTTTCTTGCCACGGAATATTCGGACGGGTTACGTCAGGACTAGAGATTGTCACGGGCATGTCCGAGCGCGATCCTGTCACAGCTACAACTCCCGGCGTAACAATTTTGGGAATATCGATTACCGAGAGTTAACGGCCACTAAAATAATCTCGAGCCATATTAGAGTTTCGACAGTAATGGAGATTCGTTTGTCAGATCGAACAAAGATACGAAGTCACATCACTCATCTTGAATGTTCGTTGTCGGGCGAAGTGGCTGGACACGATTTTCCACATCGCCTGAACCCAAAAAACGGCAAACCGTATTTGGCGAGATATGATCTGGCGAGCGCTGCAGAGACGTTAACGAAACAGTCAATGGCCGATCGTGAACCGAACATGTGGCGCTACCGAGAAGTAATGCCTGTGATCGACCCCGCCAACATCGTCACGCTCGGCGAAGGCTTCACGCCATTGAAGCAGGCTAAACGTTTGGGTAAGCATCTTGGCATGAGCACGCTGCTCATCAAAGATGAAGGAGTGAACCCGACAGGCTCGTTCAAGGCACGTGGCTTGTCTGCTGCAGTTTCGAAAGCGCTTGAACTGAACCAGACGAAACTAACCATGCCTTCGGCTGGAAACGCTGCTGGCGCGATGTCGGCATACGCAGCGGCGGCCGGTATGGAAGCACATGTGTACATGCCTAAGGACGCTCCCATAGCGAATCAGATCGAATGTGTCGCTTATGGTGCTGAGTTGAACCTTGTTGACGGTTTCATTACCGACGCCGGTCGAATATCAGGCGAAGCGGCAGAAGAGCATGGTCTGTTCGATGTGTCGACTCTGAAAGAGCCGTACCGCGTCGAAGGTAAGAAGACGATGGGATACGAAATTGTTGAACAGCTTGGATTTGAAGTTCCCGACGTCATTATTTATCCCACTGGCGGTGGCACTGGAATCGTAGGGATTTGGAAAGCTCTGAACGAGATGGAGCAACTCGGATGGATCGGATCGGAACGCCCTCGAATGATCTGTGTTCAGGCTGAAGGATGTTCTCCGCTGGTAAATGCCTATAAGAAAGGCGAAGAATTTGCTGAGCCTTTCCCGAATCCTTCAACGCTTGCTGCCGGGATGCGGGTGCCCGCTGCAGTTGGCGATTTCCTAGTAATACGTGCAGTTAGAGAAAGTGGCGGTACTGCACTCACCGTTACTGACGACCAAATGGTCGATTCAGTGCGCGATATGTCGGTGTTCGAAGGAATATTCCCTGCTCCAGAAGGCGGGGCTACCCTCGCGGCTTTGCAGAAGTTGCTGGATTCGGGTGAAATTGGCAAGGACGAGCGAGTAGTCCTGCTGAACACTGGATCCGCAACGAAGTACTTGGATGTGCTCGGCCCTGCACTGGGGCTCTAAAAACACCGACGCTAACGGTCTTTAAACCTTCGGTGAATCCCACGTCGTTACGTGACTGAGCGTGCCCTGAGGGAAGGCTGACGTGTACTCTGTCGCCAACATTCCCAGGATTACTGAGTTGTGACGCGCACCGTCATGAGGCCGACTTTGTCGCAGCGTGCCTTCATGTTGGAACCCGATGTGTTCGAACATCGCACGAGCAGCGGTGTTGTATTCCGGCACGTCGACCCATGCTCGGTGAAGACCTAGATGCTCAAAAATATGCTCAAGCATGGCAATAACACCAGAAGTGCCGTAGCCGTGGTGCCACAACGCTTTTTGACCGATCAAGACTGAAATCTGAGCATCACCCAGAGCCTCGTCGATAGAAAGCTGTCCTTCTCCGATATGTTCACCAGAGAGGGTGTACACCGAGAAAATGTCGCGATGTGGCTCATGATGTGGATCGTGGAACACTTCATCCCAAGCTTCTTGTGAAGCACCGATCATGTCCTTAGGTTCGTAACCTAAATGGGCGGCATCACCATAGGTGTAACGACCGAACCATGCGTTTGATACTTCGGCATCGTCAAGCCAGTCAGCAAGGCGTTGAACGTCATCACGGGTAACCGGGCGCAACTCAACTAATGAGGGCACATCGTCCTCCTTCAATCTGTTGTGTCAGGGCCACGTAATGATCGATACACACGAGTGACATGTGGGCGACATTCTGGGCCGGAGCCGCAGTATACCCGAACGTGAAATTTGAACGTTCAATTGCGAACTTTAAGAGGAGCCTTTTTACGGCCGATAAACCTATTGGTGATACCTGATACGATTCGCAGTCCGGGCTGGAGTATTGTTCAACGGCGAATTGGTACAGACCTGCCTTTCGATATATGAACTGATAAAGAGGTAGATATGTCTGATCACTGGAAGATGGAAGCTGAGATTGAATACTGTGTGCCATGTGGCTACGCAAACCTCGCAGCAAGCATGGTTAGCGAGCTATTTCAGGCAGCAGGCCCAGCTCTCGCAATTTCACTCAAGCCCGGTCACAGCGGTGCTTTCAAAGTAACCGTTGACGGTCGAGTGCTGTGGGACAAGAAGGAATCTGGTCGTTCACCACACATTATGGAAGTCAAAGAGCTAAAGGCCACTGTTGCCAACATGCTCGAATCTGGTGCTGTAATTCAAAGCAACTAGACGACTAGTCGCATTTTCTTTGGACTTGTCCGTGGATTTGGCAATTGTTGACTGCAAGTCAACAATTGGGAGGTTATTATGGCCGAAGTACCTGCAAAGGTTCGAGCAGAAATCGAATACTGCGTAACCTGAAGTTATCACTCAGTGGCTTTCTGGATGGGAAGCGAATTATTTGCGGCCGGCGGGTCGCACATCGCAATCACACTCACCCCTGGTCAAGGCGGTGTCTTCAAAGTGACACTCAATGGTGAGGTTGCGTTCGATAAAGACGAAGTGGGTAGGTATCCAACCCTGCCGGATGCGAAAGACGTCAAGGCGAAGGTCATAAATATGATCGCCGCCACCACTGCCTAACCGCACTGCAGTAAACGCGTGAGAAATTAATGAACACCCCTGTGATCATCACAGGGGTGTTCATTAATTTGTGCCGAAAATGACCTTTTACGGAGTACCATATTCATGCTCGAAACAACCACTTTCGAGAATTAGTTACGCCACCGTGTGTCGTCTGGAGTCAGTCGTTGAAAGCCGCAGTTCTCATTGAATCGAAAAAGCCCATGCCGATCATGGAGCTTGACCAGTCGGAACCGAAGACTGGCGAAGTACGAGTAAAGATGTCGGCTGCGGGCGTCTGTGCATCCGATCACCACGTGATGACTGGTGACAACCCGACTCCGATGCCTATCGTGCTAGGGCACGAAGGTGCTGGTGTTATCGACGCCGTCGGCGAAGGTGTCACCAGTGTCAAAGTTGGCGATCGCTGCGTATTGTCGTTTGTACCAAACTGTGGACACTGCCGATCCTGTCGAGAAGGCTTGTCGAACATCTGTGACACGAATCGACTCACTGGAACGCGTCAATACGACGGAACGTTCCGACTGCACACATCTGATGGCACAGAAGTTCATCAGTTCGCAAAATTGGGTGTATTTGCTGAATCGATAGTAGTGCCACAACAGGCCTGCTACCCAATACCTGACGATGTGCCCATGGATGTCGCAGCGTTGATCGGTTGCTCTGTAGCGACCGGAGTTGGTGGAGTAATAAATCAGCCTGGCATGCGAGCAGGAATGACTGTCGCTGTGATCGGGGCCGGTGGAGTTGGTCTGAACGCACTTCAGGGCGCTCGACTAATGAACGCTTCGAAGGTGATCGCTGTAGATATTTCTGATCACAAGCTTGAATTTGCATACAAGTTCGGTGCAACGCACGTTATCAATTCGAAAAATCAGGATCCGATTGAAGCAATTCAAGAGATGACTGCTGGTGGAGTTGATTTTGCCTTCGATACGTTCGGGCACAAAATCACCACCGAACAGGCGTACAAGTCGACTCGTAAGGGTGGAACAACTGTCGTGGTTGGTCTCGCTCCCGACGGCATGACCGCCGAGATTCCTCTTGTCGAGTTGGTCCGTAATCAGAAAACTCTCGTCGGTAGTTATTACGGCTCGTCCAGCCCCCACGAGACATTTGGCAAGCTGCTTGAGTTTTACCGTCAGGGTCGTATCGATGTGGGTGGAATGGTCACTCGCAAGTACAAACTCGAAGAAATTAACGAAGCTTACGAAGCGCTAGAACGTGGTGAAGACGGTCGGGGAGTAATCGTTTTCGACTAATCGTCTGTCGGTAGTAGGTGAATATCGGCAAAAGCTGCATGTCCGATCCATATGCGATCTATATGGATTGTTCATTTTTTCACTTGCTGCTAAAACGGGCGACTGCTATGATCCAAATCGGCTTTTTCGAAGCCTTTAACCCGTATTTGATAACCAGTAATCGGTAGTTGATGTTCGAGGATTATTTCAGGCAGTACGCGCTGCTCATCATTTTCGCCGCCGCAGCGGTAACAGTCCCTATTGGGATGTTGATGATGAGTTACATGGCTCAGTTCGTTAAAATCAGGCCGTCACGCCCTACAGCAGTTAAAGAAAGCGCTTACGAAGGCGGTATGCCTCCGTTTAGCAGTCGACCTGCGCGATTCAACTTCCGGTACTACTACTACGCACTGTTGTTCATAGTGTTCGACGTTGAAACAATATTCTTGTTTCCATGGGCGGTTAAGTACGGAGTAATGACCCGCCAGTTCGGGTTTGCTGCACTTGGTGCAGTGTTTGTATTTCTTATTATTGTGACCTTTGCTTATGCCTATGCGTGGCGAAAGCGCGCTTTGGAGTGGGTGACGAACGAATGACCGGCCCAAAATTGATCGATCCATACGGCACACCTCCCGGGGCTGATCCTCGAGGAGCTTTACAGTCGATCACGCTTGATCTTGATCGCACTGAAGGTGACTCCGTCAACCGGATGAAGTCGACTCACCTTGAGCCGTTTCCCGACCCTGTCCTGGAAGTTCCCGACGAACTTCAGCGTAGCGTTATTGTTAGTTCCGTCGACTATTTATTGAATTGGGCCCGTAAATCTTCGGTGTTCCCGCTACAGTCGGGACTTGCCTGCTGTTCTTTCGAGATGATCAGCGCAGCCATGGCTCGCTTTGACCTTGCTCGATTTGGCATGGAAGCAATGCGAGCTTCTCCTCGACAGGCCGACCTGTTGATCGTTGCCGGAACACTTACATGGAAGATGGCAGTTCCGCTTCGACGTTTATATGACCAGATGGCAGAGCCTCGTTGGGTTATCTCGATGGGCGTTTGTGCTACTTCTGGCGGTCCTTACTACCAGAGCTACTCAGTCGTTCCGGGTGTGAATCACATCATGCCGGTCGACGTTTACGTGCCTGGTTGTCCGCCACGTCCGGATGCTCTTTTATACGGCATCATGCAACTCCACGACAAGATTCGTCGGTACAGCCTTAGCGGGCAGGCGGCGGGGCAGGAATGACCACCGTTTGGAGTGGGACCGCACTCGCTGAAGCTATCGAAGCCTTCGCACCCGGCTCAGTTGAGTCGAGCGCTGGCATAGATGTTTGGTTAAAGCCGGAATCTATTTCTACAGTTTGCGAAGGGCTCAAGACTCGTTCTGAGTTCAAATTTGATCTGCTTAGCAGTCTTACCGCAGTCGACTACATCGATCACTTTGAGGTTGTTTATCACCTCACATCATTGCCAATGAATTCTTCAGCTGTTCTGAAGTCACGTGTTGGTATTGGACGAACCGATGCTTCGATTGCCAGTGTTGTATCGATATGGCGTGGTGCTGACTATCAAGAGCGAGAAGTCTGGGATCTAATGGGTATCCGTTTCGAAGGTCACCCAAACCACAAGCGAATCATGCTGTGGGAAGGCTTCCCTGGCCACCCGCTGCGTAAAGACTATGTGACTTACGATCAGTCGATCGTTTCTACAGCTCCTGGTGCCACGGACGGTGACGAGTAATGGCTATCAAGACTCAGCCGGTTACGGTCAACCTCGGTCCTCAGCACCCATCAACTCACGGCGTATTCCGGATGCGAGTTATGTTCGACGGTGAAGAAATTGTCGACGTAGAGCCGGTTTTCGGGTATTTACACCGTGGTTCTGAAAAGCTTGCCGAAGAACGCACATATACACAGATCGTAACGTTGACCGACCGTATGGATTACGTGTCGTCAATGCTCAATAACCAAGCTTATATTCTTGCTGTCGAGAAGCTTGCTGGCATCGAGCCATCGCCTCGTGGTGTTTGGCTCCGGATGATCGCAGCCGAATTACAGCGGATTGCAAGTCACCTCGTAGCTACTGGTTTCCTCATTCAGGATCTCGGTGCACTTGGTACGCCTCTCATTTACGCAATGCGTGAACGTGAAGGTATTCTCGATTTATTCGAAATGCTTTGTGGTGCTCGAATCACAAACTCATACCTGCGACCCGGCGGCGTGTTCATGGACGCCCCTGATGAATTCTGGCCAGCATTGGATCGTGGCTTGGACGACATCGTTCGTACGATTGACGAACTTGAAACGTACTTGAGCGGTAACGAAATTATCTTCTCTCGTACTAAGGGCACAGCCGTTCTACCGCCTGAGCTTTTGATCAATGCTTCGATCACTGGTCCAATGCTCCGTGCAAGTGGAGTTGACTGGGATCTGCGTCACCGTGCGCCATATGACTACTACGACAAAATTTCATTCGAACGCAAGTTGCACACGGCTTCTGACAACTACGCCCGGTACTGGGTGAGAATTCAGGAAGCGCGTGAGAGCGTGAAGATCATCAAGCAGTGCATCGAGCAAATCGAACCGGGGCCAGTACGTCCTTCGTTCGACGAAGTTCCACGATTGATCCGTCCTCCTGCCGGCGACGCATACGCTGCCATTGAAGGCTCTAAGGGTGAACTTGGCTTCTACTTGGTGAGTGATGGCAGTATTGCACCGTACCGAATGCACGTTCGTGCTTCTTCATTGATCAATCTGACACTCCTCCGTGACATGCTCATCGGTGGGCAGTTTGGTGATCTATTTGTGACCTTCGGTAGTGTTGATTTGAACATGGGCGAGGTGGACCGGTAATGAACCAGGCCTTCCTCGACAACTCGCTTTGGCGAAATATTTACTGTGTCCTCGCAGGCGACAGTGCTCAGTGTGCAGCCCGAGAGTACTCTCCCGGAATGCTTCCCGGTGGCATGGAGTGGTTAGCGTTCTTGCTGGCTGCTGCTGCGATCGTCGGTCTGTTTGTAAACGGCGTACTCGGTGGAGTCATCGTGCTCATCTGGGGTGAGCGACGATTATTCGGTCGTTTCCAGTCACGTACTGGCCCAAACCGATGGGGTCCGTTCGGAACTCTTACTTCCGTCGCCGATGCTATAAAAACGATGTTTAAAGAGGATCTGGTTCCTGCGGAAGCAGATCGAATCCTGTTCAATCTGGCTCCGATCCTTGTCGCAGCTCCAGCATTGATGGTGTTCTCGGTAATACCGTTCGGTGTCGGCACGTATGTTGCCGATCTTAACGTAGGTGTGCTGTTCATAATGGCGATAACGTCATTGACCACACTTTCAGTGCTTACAGCGTCATGGTCATCAGCAAACCGTATTGCGATATTGTCGGCTCTGCGATCAGTTGCACTTCTTATTAGTTACGAAATACCGATGGCGCTCGCTGTTGTTGGTGTCGTTATGCTCGCTGGGTCGATGTCGCTTGGGGACATCATTCAGGCGCAGGGCGTGCCGTTCATATTGGTTCAGCCGCTTGGGTTCTTCGTGTTCTTCCTCGCTGCTATGGCCGAGATGGCAAGAGCGCCATTCGACCTTACTGAGGCTGAATCTGAACTCGCTGCTGGTTACTTGAACGACTACGCAAGCATGAAGTTTGGCTTGTTCTTCCTCGCTGAATTTATGGCGGAGATCAGCACGTCGGCGATTATCACGACATTGTTCCTAAGTGGATGGCGTGGATTCGACTTCATTCCATCTCACTTGTGGTTCGGCGCGAAGTTGATAGCAGTTCTGTTTGTAATCATCTGGTTCCGAATGACACTGCCTCGATTACGAATTGATCAGGTACTGAAATTCGCATGGAAGGGCTTGTTTGAACTGACGATGATCAACATCGTAGTAACAGCAATTCTTATCGCCATCTGGCCACAGCCAACAACTACTCAGCTTTGGTACATGGTCGCTATCAACTGGCCTGTTGCGATTGTCTCAATTTGGGGTGTCAGCAAGCTACTTGGTACACCTCCGTACGAACAGACTCAACCTGATCCTAACGCTCCTACATACCCTGTAGGCAGTGAAGAAATTCCTGCCTCATCGGCTTACGTAGCTGAAGTGAATAAACAGGCTAGCCTGCAAGAAGGAGGCGACTAATGATCGGTCTTGGTTTGCCTCGCGGCTTTATCGTCACGCTGAAGAACTTCATACGTCCTCCGGTTACCGAACAGTACCCCGATCGCCACGTTGGTCTTCTAGGCGCTGCAAAAGAAGCTGGAATGAACCCGTTCCAGTTCCTCATAAAGAAGCCTGCGGATTCACTGAAGGCGATTGCCGGCCTAGCGACAGTTCCTGTTGCTGTGAAGCAGTCACCTCGGTTCCGTGGGAATGAATTCACATTTTTCGAAGATCGATGTACTGCGTGCGCAAGCTGCGCCAAGTACTGCCCATTGGGAATTATTGAAATCGTTAGCGTGCCAGGAAAAATCGATGCACAAGAGGGTGAGAGCTACAAGCTCGAAGTCTTCGACATCGATATCGGACGTTGCATGTTCTGTGGTCTCTGTGTAGAAGCATGTCCTTATGACGCTCTGCACATGGGCACCAGCTTTGAGCGGTCCAAATACGTTCGTGATGAACTAATTATCACTAAGGAAGAACTGTTCGACGCTCCGAAGCGTCCGAGCGCTTTCTACCGACCTCAGTTCGAGGAAAATGCTTTCGATCCGTTCAAAGAGACGATTGAAGACTTCCACGACGCTGGTCGTCATGAGCAGCCGTCAGAGGAAGACCTCAAGCGAAAGTGGGTCGACGAACGATGATGGCAATAATGGAAGTTTCAACACTTACGACTATCGCATTCTGGGCAGCATCAGCGATGACGCTTGGATTTGCTGTGATTGTCGTGACTCAGCGCGACGTGTTTAGGGCGGCTATTGCTCTGGCGGGCTCGTTCTTGGGTGTAGGTATTTTGTACTTCGTGCTTAGCGCTGAATTCGTTGGCGTTGTGCAAATTCTTGTTTACGTCGGAGCCATATCGGTTCTGATGGCATTCGCTGTGATGTTCATTCAGGACATCGCTTCAGGAAGCCGTCCGGCGCAAGGCAGACTAGTTGGAGCGGTAGCTGCTGTTCTGATATTTGCCGCACTGGCATTCACCGCTTACAACACCGAATGGTCGTCGATGGATGAAATCACCGACCCGGTCGCTGTTACAGCTCTGACTGAAGGTTTCGTTGAAGTTGGCACTGGTGATGACATTGTTATTGAGGCTCCAGGATTCGTCGATGACGAACAAGTTGTGATCCCGAATGGTGGAGTGTTCGTCGATAGCACTGGATCTGTGGGTGTACTCCTCGTACGTGAGTACATGCTTGCCTTCGAGATCATTGGTCTACTGCTAGTAGCCTCATTGATTGGTGGCCTGCTGTTGATGCGTGACCCAGTAACTACAGATGAGCCTGAGAAAGGAAGTGCCTCGGTATGACCATCGAGAATGTACTTCTGATTTCTGGAGCACTCTTCGCTATTGGCGCTTATGGCGCAGTTTCACGTCGAAGCTTGATAACGGTGATCATGTCGCTTGAACTTATGTTCAACGGTGTAGTTATCGCTGCAGTTGCCTTCAGCAGGTTTACGCCTTCTGCTGCACTGCTAAGCGGAGACCCTCTAACTGCCGAAGCCATTCGATCTGCACTGACAGGTCACGCCTTCGCAATATTTGTTACTGCAGTTGCCGCTGGTGAAGCTGCACTTGCATTCGCTCTTGTGTTCGCTATGTATCGAGCTACGGAATCGGTAGAAATTACCGATGCCTCCGAGATGAAGAACTAGCTATGTGGGTTGACTACAAAAAAACGCCAAACCTCATATCTGCACAGATGTGGAAAGACCTCCTCGAAGGAGAAGGTCTGCCGACTAAGCTCATTCCAGAAGGAAACATCCTCGACTGGGCTGAAGACGCCTCGTTCCGTGTGATGGTTCCTAAAGGCCGAGAACACGTGGCCGACGAAATTTTGAGAAAGCTGTAACAGGGAATATCTGTGATCACTGAAGGTCTAGCCTGGCTCATAATCGCACTTCCAATCGCCGCAATGCTGGTGAATGGAATATTAGTGCGCGCCTTCGTAGGTTCTAATTCGAAGTACGCTGGCTACATCACCGTAGCGGCTATCGGCGGATCATTCGTACTGTCGCTAATGACACTCGGCACCGTGATGTCGGATGGCCCCCTTGATCTCGAATCGCATGATTGGATCGCTATAGGCGGTCTGAATCTGACGTTTGGACTGATGGTCGACCAGCTCACATCTATCATGCTAGTTGTCGTCAGCGGAGTTAGCTTGCTTGTCCAGATATACGGACAGGCGTACATGCACGGCGACAAGAGCTACACCCGCTACTACACGTACATGGCATTGTTTACAGCCTCGATGTTGGGTCTGGTGCTCTCTCGAAACATGATCCAGATATTCGTATTCTGGGAACTAGTTGGTGTTTCGTCATATCTATTGATCGGGTTCTGGATGGATCGTCCTACTGCAGCAGCAGCTGCGAAGAAGGCTTTCTTGATGACGAGGTTTGGGGACTTCGGATTCCTTCTAGGAATTTTGTATCTCTACTCGCAAGATTCGTCGTACATGGACATCTCAACGCTGTACCACGCAATCGAGGCTGGTCATATTGCGGTTTCAGTTGCGACTTGGGTTTCACTGGGTCTATTAGCTGGTGCAATTGGTAAATCTGCGCAGTTCCCGCTTCACAACTGGCTACCTGATGCGATGGAAGGTCCAACTTCCGTATCTGCACTGATTCACTCGGCGACAATGGTTACCGCCGGTGTATTCCTCGTCGCTCGGTTCTTCCCATTATTCGAGCACTCCGACGTAATGACGTTGGTAGCTTTGATCGGTGGGTTCACTGCTGTATTCGCTGCAACGATGGGCTTAGTAGCCAACGACATCAAGCGTGTTCTGGCTTACTCAACCATTTCTCAACTTGGTTACATGATGCTTGCGTTAGGAGTTGGTGCGTATGCTCCGGCTCTCTTCCACTTATTTACTCACGCATTCTTCAAAGCAGCACTGTTCTTGGGAGCAGGCTCTGTTCATCACGCTTCGGGTACGTTCAACATGAACTACATGGGCGGACTCAAGAAGCACATGCCTCGAACCTACTGGGGCATGGTGATAGCAAGCTTGAGCCTTGCAGGGCTATTCCCGTTCTCAGGATTCTGGTCGAAAGACGAAATTCTTGGGCATGCAGCTGAAGTTGGAACTATGACCGGAAATATAGTTCTTGCTCTCGGATTAGTAGCGGCGCTAATGACGGCGTTCTACATGTTCCGAGCGATATTCCTTACCTTCCACGGCGAATGGAAGGGCGGCGGTGAACAGGAAATCGAGGATGCTGAAGTCGCAGGCGATCCAGTTCCAGTCGGAAGCACCCATTCTCACTTCGGCGAATCGCCGTGGTTGATGGTCGGTCCGATTATGCTTTTGGCAGTTCTTGCCATCGGTATTGGATTCTTCTCTAACCCTGTGGTCGAAATCGGCTCAATCGATAAGCATGCATTTGCTCACTTCGTAACAGTTGAAAACCACGAAGTATTCCCAACTCACGAAGCTGCCGAGCACGCTGGTGCCGCTCCTGTGTTCAACTACGTTGTCGCTGGAATTTCGACTGTTTTGGCAATCGCCGGTATCGGACTTGCCTACCTCATGTACATAAAGGTATCGATTTCGCCCACAGCGATGGGTGATCGATTCCAACCGATCTACAAGCTCATGTTCCGCAAGTACTACTTTGACGAGTTGTACGAGAACGTCATTGTGCGTAAAGGCTTCTACAAATATGTTGCCGACGCACTTCGATGGTTCGATGAACACTGGATCGATAACGCAAACGTTCACCTTTCCAATTGGGTAAGCCGAATCGGTAAGAGTGGCGCACTAATTCAAAACGGACAAACTCAAACCTACGCGGTCGGCATGGTCGTCGGCGTGGTTGCGGTTGTAGCAGCATTCCTACTATGGGGCTAATAAAGCACTTGGAAACAAGCTCAGGCAAAACTGAATATTTTGTAAATGCCGAATTCGGGGTCGCTCATGTTTGATGGGTTACTGACGATAACGGTTTTCTTGCCTGCGGCAGTTGGGCTGCTCGTAGCGTTGTTCGCACGCGGCGAAAACGCCGATCAACAGATCCGATGGATTTCGATCGGTGCGACCGTTGCTACGTTCGTATTGAGCGTAGTGGTGTTCGTTGGTTACGATCAGAGTGTTGCTGGCATTCAGATGATCGACTACTTCGAACGATGGATTCCTGTCGACGCACTCCGGTCTTCTTACCTTCTCGGTGTCGATGGCCTGAGCGCACCTTTGGTGCTGCTAACCGGAATACTCGGTATGGCTGCTGCTCTTGGATCCTGGCGAATCAACAAACGTGTACGTGAATACTTCATGTGGCTGCTGCTGCTAGAAACAGCGGTTCTCGGTGTGTTCGTTTCTCTCGATTTACTGCTGTTCTTCATCTTCTTCGAGTTCGAACTGATCCCAATGTTCATGCTCATCGCAATCTGGGGAAGTGGCCGACCACGTTACTCCGCGATGAAATTCGTGCTGTTCACTCTTGCTGGTGGAGCGTTCATGTTGGTGGGTATTCTCGCCATCTATGTAACCCCGGGCGTGAACACCCTAGCGATGGTTTCGATTCCAGAGCTTGGAATTACGGGTATTCCAGAACTGATAGCCTCGGCTGATCTGGTTGTTCCTACAGCACTGATATTTGCGTTCTTCTTTATCGCATTCGCAGTCAAGCTGCCTTTGTGGCCTGTCCACAGCTGGCTCCCAGATGCTCACACCGACGCCCCAACCGCTGTTTCAGTGATGTTGGCGGGTGTTCTCCTGAAGATGGCTGGTTATGGACTGCTACGAATCAACCTCGGATTCTTCCAGGAAACCAAAGGATTCACGATTCACGATGTAGCCGGGTACATGGCGGTCATCGCTGCAATCTCCGTCATTTATGGCGGAATCATCACGGTTCGCCAAACTGATATGAAGCGGCTGATCGCATATAGCTCAATTAGTCACATGGGATTTGTGATGTTGGGTGTAGCGGCGGTCGGATCTTCGGCTGCACAAACGTCTACCGCTGGTCTTAACGGTGCGGCGCTACAGATGTTCACGCATGGTACGATCACCGGACTCGCCTTCCTGATGGTTGGGCTTTCTTACGATCGAACCCACACACGACATATTCCTCATCTTGGTGGATTGTGGAAGAAGATGCCGCTTATTGCGATTTTCTTCCTTATCGCTGGATTCGGTTCGCTCGGACTTCCTGCGCTCTCTGGCTTCGTCGCCGAAATCATGATCTTCTTGGGAACCTTCTCGGTATGGCCGTGGGCAACTGGTGTAGCCGCATTTGGTGTGGTTCTGGCAGCTGGGTACACGCTCTGGATGGTTCAGCGAGTGTTCTTTGGTGAACGACCTGCAACCCCTGGTCTTTCGGACGAGGTTTACGACAATCTAACTGACGCAAACTGGGTCGATATGATCCCTGTAATAGCGTTGGCAGCTCCTATTTTCATCGTTGGTATTTGGCCATCAGTGGTAACCGACATGTTCGATATTGGTATTCAGGCGGTACTTAGGTAATGACTGCACAGGACTTCTGGGTACTGTCCCCTGAAATAGCGATGGCCGTACTGGCTTTAGTTGTGATCTCCGTTGACCTCGTCACACGGAGCATGGCTAAGGTTTCTGCCGTTGCATTCATAGGTCTCGCCGCACCGGTGATTCTTACGCTGAACCTATGGTTCGGTTGGTTTGGCGATCCTGCATCTGGTCAGGCTCTATTTGGAACTTTCGAAGCCGATAGGTTCTCGCTGTTCTTCAAATTCCTACTGCTAACAGTTACTGCTGGCACGATTCTCGCTTCAGCGAAGTACATTGCCAGCGATCGAATGAAGGACTACGGCGGCGAGTTCGTTTCGCTAGTGCTTCTGTCTGTAACAGGAATGATGATTCTCGTGTCGGCCACCGAGCTGATCACGATTTATGTTGCTCTTGAACTAACAGCTCTGCCTGTAGTTGCGCTCACTGCAATTCACCGTACGAAGCAAGGTGTTGAAGCTGGAACGAAGTTCTTCGTTCTCTCAGCTATTTCTAGTGCGATTCTGCTTTACGGATTCGCTTATCTTTACGGCTTCGCTGGAAGCACCCACCTCGACGTAATTATGGAACGACTGGCGGTTCTACCGACCGAAGCTGGTGTTCCATTCGGCTCGTACGCTGTGTTGTTGTCGGTCATCATGATTGTTGCCGGTTTCGGCTTCAAGATGGCTGTCGTACCGTGGCAAATGTGGGTGCCGGATGTTTATCAAGGCGCTCCAGCTCCTGTTGCAGCGTTCTTGTCGGTCGCATCTAAGGCCGCCGCTTTCGCAGTGATCATGCGAATCATGTACACAGCGTTCGGCGATGAGTCTCTGATGAAAGACTGGTCGGGATTGTTCGCAATCCTCGCTGCGGTCACAATGACAGTTGGTAACACGCTGGCGTTGTCGCAATCGAATATCAGACGACTGCTTGGTTATTCGACCATTGCTCAAGCGGGTTACATGCTTGTTGGGCTGGCTTCAGTTCCGGCTAACCAAGTTGGTGCAACGTTTGCTGGGGCAGGTCCTCAGGGCGTGATGTACTACCTCGCAGGTTATGCCTTCACGAACCTTGCAGTGTTCTTCGCTGTAATTGCCATCACTTCACGAACAAATGATGATTCGATTGAAGGCTTGAACGGTCTTCTCAAACGATCACCGTTATTGGCAGGATTGCTCGTCTTCGGTCTACTCTCGCTACTCGGAATGCCACCTACTGTTGGATTTATGGCGAAAGTAGTTGTGTTCGGTGCAGCCCTCAACGCTAATTTGACTTGGCTTGTAGTAATCGGCGTTGTGAACACAGTCATTGCCGCTTACTACTACTTGCGTGTTATCCGTGCGATCGTGTTTGAAGATGCTGTCGATGAGTCGAAGTTCAGCGCTGACAAACCTCTCCTAGCTGCTGCTGGTGTAGCCGCCATCGGAGCCGGTGTGTTCGGTCTGGCACCATTCCTGCTTCTCGAACTTGCTGAACAAGCACTCTCAATAATTCCAGGTATCTAGTCGTCGGCTATCAGCCCTCGGCTGGAAGTCTGGGCGACAGTAGACTGTAATAACTTTCGAGTTAACGAACTGAATTAGCGAATATGCCCAGCTACCACAACATCGGAATTGTTCACAACGGCGAGCTTGCCGCCGCAGGCGAACTCGCCCGGAAGCTTACGTCCGCCTATTCGGAAGGGCGCAAGTGGTGGTTGGCGACTCAGGCCGATTTACACGAGCAGGCCGACAATCTTGCCGAATCCGATCTAATCATCACGATAGGTGGCGACGGCACGATCCTCAGAGGTGCCCATGCTGCGGCATCTCGGGATATCCCGATTCTCGGCGTGAATATGGGGCGAGTCGGCTTCATGAGTGATGTCGAGAACGAAAATGCCATCGATGAACTCGGATGGTATCTGGACGGAAACGCCCGAATCGAACAGCGTTTCATGCTGAAAGCGGTCATTTCCAATGGAGCTGACGAACCGAAATCTGTTCTGGTTCTAAACGATGTCACCGTTGCTCGTGGCGCTCATCTCCGTGTTATCGAAGTTAGTACCGTTGTTGATGGCGTTCATCTAGCAACCTACCGCGGTGATGGTGTTGTCGTATCGACAGCGACAGGCTCAACCGGTTACAGTCTTGCTTTGGGCGGCCCGGTGATGGATCCGACCTCACGTGATTTCTTGGTCAAGCCGATTGCTTCTCACATGAGTCTGTTTGGTGGAGCAATCCTGCAATCGTCATCGACGGTTGAACTCACTGTTGAAGCGTACGAAGACGCCACATTGAACGCTGATGGTTTCATAGATCACACACTTACTGCTGGCGATCTGGTGACCATAACTCAGTCGGGAGTTTATGCCTCGTTCCTGAGGCGCAAAGCCGCTGCCGACTTCTGGGGCGACCTTGCTGGGCGACTGGAACTACGCAAAGGTTCAGTCAAAAGTTCACCTCGTCGACGCATATAAAACCTGATTATTCGGTAAACTAACTACGTTTTGCGACCCAAACGCCCGACCACTATTGCTGTTAAACGTAAATACGAGGGAAATCGAATCTCCCTACGCGTTGACACTGCTCGATTCGAAGATGGCCCTGAATTTGATCGCGAGATAGTCGAACATCCCGGTTCGGTAGTTCTGGTTCCCATCACAGACGATGGCAAAGTACTACTGATTCGGCAGTATCGACAAGCGGCTGAACGCTTTCTATTGGAGGCATCGGCTGGAACGAGAGAAGCAGGCGAGAGCCCGGAAGTTACCGCTCACCGGGAATTGCAAGAAGAGGTTGGATACAGAGCCGGAAAGCTTATTTCAATCGGTGGTTCGTGGGTCGCACCAGGGTACTCAACGGAGTATTCCTACATGTATATAGCGACTGATCTCGAACCGGCACCATTGCCCTCCGATGATGGAGAGGACATAGTTGTCGAAGAAGTTGATTTCAAAGATCTTCACCGATTGATATCTACTGGCGAACTTGAAGACCAAATGTCGATAGCAGCATTGTTATCGGCGCAACATGTGTACACAGAACACATCAAGGGCTGAGAAATGAATACATCCACTAACTACCGCAGCACGAGGCGAGCCTATGTATGAGCATGATGTCCTGATTATCGGCGGAGGACTCGCCGGTCTCAGGGCAGCCGTTGAAGTTACGCGCGCAGGCGCTGACGTCGCGGTTATTTCCAAGGTTCACCCTGTTCGCAGTCACTCAAATGCTGCTCAGGGCGGAATCAATGCCCCTCTCACCGACCGTGGTGACGATTGGGAAGGCCACGCCTATGACACGATCAAGGGAAGCGACTTCCTCGCTGACCAAGATGCTGTCGAAGTTATGTCGACTGAGGCCGGTGAAGCGGTTCTTGAACTCGAACGAATGGGTGTCATCTTTAGCCGAGGTGAAGACGGAAAGCTTGGAACCCGTGCATTTGGTGGTCAGAAAGTTGCCCGAACGTTCTTCGTTGGTGCGATTACTGGCTCGGCCATATTGCATGTTCTGTTCGAACAGTCACTCAAGCTTGGGCTTAATGTTTACGAAGAGTGGTTTGTAACCAAACTCATCATCGAAGACGGAGTTTGCCGTGGTGTGGTCGCAATCGACCTCAAGTCCGGCGAAATGCACACGATCAAGGCGAAGGCAGTCATCATGGCGGCCGGTGGAGCTGGTCGAGTATTCGAGCCTTCCACCAATGCACTGATCTGTACTGGTGACGGACTCTCTCTCGCCTATCAGGCAGGTGTTCCGTTGATGGACATGGAGATGATCCAGTACCACCCAACGACTCTCGCCAGAACCGGCATTCTTATGTCGGAAGCAGCTCGTGGTGAAGGTGCACATCTTCTCAATGCGGCTGGCGAACGATTTATGGAAAAGACTGCTCCTGATTACATGGAGCTTGCCTCACGAGACGTTGTTTCTCGTGCAGAGCAGACCGAAATCGATGAGGGCAGGGGAATCGACGGTAACGTTCTTCTCGATCTGCGTCATTTGGGTCGTGATTTCATTGAGCAGCGTCTTGGATACCTTCAGGAAGTCTCTGTGGAGTTCCTGGGTATAGACATGGCAGAACAGCCTGTTCCGGTTCAACCCGGTATGCACTACATCATGGGCGGCATCAAGACCGACGTGAACGGTGCGACAAACGTTCCTGGACTCTACGCCGCTGGTGAATGTGCGAACGTTAGTGTTCACGGTGCAAACCGATTGGGAGCTAACTCGCTGTTAGATACCGTCGTATTCGGTCGTCGATCAGGCGCACACGCCGTTGAATACATCAAGAGCGTTGGTGCTCATTCATCGGCTCAGGAAGACCTCACGAGCGAAAAGGCTCGATTGCAGGCACTTCTCGACCGTCCTAGGGGCGAACGTGTCGCAACTATTCGTGACGACATGGCTCGTGGCATGACGAAGGGCATCGGAGTATTCCGTGACCAAGCGTCGATGGAGGGTGCTCTCGAGAACCTCAAGAACGTGAAATCTCGAATGGGTGGATTCTCAATCGAGAACAAGGGCAAGGTGTTCAACACCGATCTCATGTTCGGTCTCGAACTTGAATTCATGATCGACTGTGCCGATGCTGTTGTTGCTGGAGCAATGACTCGTAAAGAGAGCCGTGGTGCTCACTTCCGAACGGATATCACTGAACGTGACGACAAAAACTGGCTGAAGCACACCCTTATGTACAAGGATGACGAAGCAGAGAACGGTGTCCGTGTTGAAACGTCTGACGTGAATATAACGAAGTGGGAACCAGTCAAGAGGGTCTACTAAATGCCAGAGACAATACCTACGCCAACGACTATGAAAGTCAAACTAAAAGTAAAGCGATTCGATCCTGCTGACTCCGGTGGAAAAACCTGGTGGCAGGAGTACGAAGTTGACATTCACCCCGACTCAACGGTTCTCGACTCGTTGATTGAGGTACGTGAACAGAACGACGGAACGCTCGCAATGCGATGTGCGTGCCGAGCTTCGATTTGTGGCTCTTGTGGCATGAAGGTGAACGGAAGCGCCAAACTGGTCTGTAAGACTCGTGTTATCGACGTTGCGCCTAACGGCGAGCAGTTGACGATTGAGCCTATGGGCAACCAACACGTTGTTCGTGACCTTGTCGTTTCACTCGATACATTCTTCAACCAGATCAACCGAGTTGAGCCGTTCTTGCAACCAGACTTTGTTCCAGAGCAGGGTGAATACACCGCTTCGAACGCGTCGATGGAGAATCTTCTCACTTCGATGAACTGCATCATGTGCGGTTGCTGTGTATCTGATTGCACGGTTCTTGAAGTCGACGCTAATTTCATCGGACCCGCTGCGCTTGCGAAGGCGTGGAGGTTCACTGAAGATCCACGTGATGGTAAGCGTGAAGAACGTTTGAAGACCTTGAACGATGAAGACGGCGGAATGTGGGACTGCACACGCTGCATGAAGTGTGTTGATGTCTGTCCTAAGGGCGTTGCGCCAATGGATCGAATCATGGAGCTTCGTGAGGCCGCTATTGCAGCAGGCAACACGAATACCTCAGGCTATCGTCACACCGAATCGTTCTATAACTCTGTAAAAAAGAATGGTCGCTTAGACGAAACTCGTCTGGCTATCGACTCAGCAGGCTGGACCAACATTCCACGATTGCTCGATCTCGCACCTATCGGGATCGCTGCGATGCGGAAGGGCAAGCTGCCGCCGTTGATGCCGCATAAATCTGAAGACCACCAAAAAGTGAAAGACCTCTACAAGAGTGTGGAGGATGAAGCCTAATGAAGTACGCCTTTTATCCCGGATGTGTCGCACGTGGCGGCGCTCCAGAACTGTACGACTCAGCGCTGGCAGTTATGGAACGACTCGGCATCGAGCATGTTGAGCTAACCAAAGCAGCCTGTACCGGAGCCGGTGTTTTGCAGGAAAAGAACCTCAAGATGGGTGACATCTTGAACGTTCGAACCTTTGCTATGGCCGAGCAGATGGGGCTGCCGATCATGGTTCTATGTTCAACCTGTCAGGGTGTAATGAGTCAGGCTAACCACCGTGTTAAGCGTGACCCTGAATACCTTGCCGAGGTAAACAAACACCTCGCTGCTGAAGGTCTTGAGTACAAGGGAACGACTTCAATCAAGCACCTTTTGTGGGCTTTGATCGAAGATATCGGACTTGAGAAGCTCAAAGAAACTTTCACTCGTGAGCTAAAAGGCGTGGCCATGGCACCGTTCTACGGTTGCTACATGGTTCGACCTACGGACGCTCTTGAGTTCAAGGCGAATCCAACTCGTGAGACTTCGATCGAAGATTTGATCGAGGCTGTTGGTGGAACGGTCACCGATTTCGCTGGTAAGACCGCTTGTTGCGGATTCCCGATTCTGTTCATCAACCAGGCTAACTCGATGAAGATGGTTGCGAACCACACTGGAACTGCAAAGGATCTTGGCGCTGACGCTATGGTCACTCCGTGCCCACTGTGTCACCTGAACCTAGATGGTTACCAGCCAAAGGCTCGTAAGCAGGTTCGTGGCGATAAGGCTGACTTGCCAGTAATCCACGTTCCACAGCTAATCGGTTTGGCGATGGGTATGAGCGAGAAGGCTCTGGGACTCCAGAAGCACATCGTTTCGACCAAAGAACTCGTTCGAAAGGCTGAAGCTTTACCTACGAAGGTTTAGTTAGGCACTTCGTACACAATTACGAAATTTAAAACGACCTGGGAATTATCTCGAGTCGTTTTCTTTTTAACTTCTTCTTGATTGACCCTTCGGTGTGAACAGATGAGGCATAGACTCCCGTGCGTGGCGCATTGTTCGTAGTTCTCTGGAGAAAAAAGTTGAAAATCACCGCTGTTCGAGCGATTCCGATGTCGGATCCGATTCCAGTTGAACGACAACACCGGACCGATCTTGGAACGAAAGTTAAGTCGGACAACGTGATGGTGTTTGTCGAGACCGACGAGGGTCTGACGGGTATTGGAGCGTCGCTTGGCAACCCTGCGGTCGTTACAGCGGCGATCAACACGGAACTTGGACCTGAGATCATCGGTGAAGATCCGATGTTCTCAGAGCGCATCTACGAGAAGATGTACAACGGTTCCCGATGGGCTCCGGCCATAGAGACTGGGATTTCTCAACCCGATCCAAGTCGACGTCGTGGAATCATCATGGAAGCGATCTCAGGGATCGACATTGCAGTGTGGGATGTGAAATCTCAGGCACTTGGTATCCCTATGTATCAGGCTATCGGCGCAGTGCGTGACTCCATTCGAGGTTACGCAAGCGGTGGATGGGCGCCGGGCGAAGAGGCCGAAGCTGAGCTAGGCGGCTACGCTGCCAAAGGTTTCAGCGCCGTGAAGATGCGGGTTGTCGGACACGACGGTTTCAAGGTCGACAATACGGTTACTCGTGTTGCCGCTGCTCGGCGCGGTATTGGCCCTCATGTTGAACTAATGGTCGATGCGCATGGTTCACTGGACGTCGCCTCGGCGATCAAAGTGGCTAACGCAATCGAGGAATATGACATCTCCTGGTTCGAGGAGCCGGTATCTCCTGATGATCATGCGGGTCATGCTCGAGTTAGGAATTCAACTTCGATTCCGATTGCGACCGGTGAGCGTGAGTTCACTCGTTTCGATTTCCAGAGCTTGCTCGATCACGAAGCAATTGACGTTGCACAGCCAGATGTTGCGAGAGCAGGGGGAATTACCGAGATTCGCCGTATTGCTGCGTTGGCTTCGGCACGTGGCGTGAAGGTCGCACCCCACGCGTGGGGATCGGGAGTGTTGTTTGCTGCGTCGGTTCATCTTGCGATGGCGTTGCCTAACACTCACATTCTCGAAGTTTCACAAGGCTACATGCCGATGATGAACGAACTGTTCAACGAGGAGTACGACATCCGGGAAGGTCGAGTGTACGCACCTACTCAGCCGGGTATCGGTTTCACGCTGCGTGACGATGCTATGGAGAGGTTCAAGTACGTTGAAGGTCCTGAGTACGTCTTTTAGCCAGCTAGCTGGTATTTCATTGGTTGCTGGCTGGCGATCCACTTGATGGTATCGGTGAGTTCAGATACGGCCGTAGAAGGGCGAATTGTTCCAGTCGTTCAGCATGATGCTGCTCTCGACGACGATTTCTCTGATTCGATCGTCGTTCCAACCCCGAATACCCATCCAGCGAAGCACGATTCGCAAGTCGGGTGCGTTTACAACATCGGGATAATTGAGCAGTTCTGTTTTGAGATCAGGTGATTTTTCTACGTAGTCAGGAACGGGGCATCGATCTTCGATCAACGTTCGGGCTGCGGCCATGTCGCCACCGTTGATCCTTAGAATTCGCTCCAGCCATGTATCGAACTCCCATGCAACGGCAAGGGTCCAGAGTTCGCGACCTTCAGTGCCGCGCTTTGTGCCGGGGAAAAGTCCGGTGAACCTTTTGATCAGGCCGGGCTTTTGACCAAATTGCTCTGGGATTTTCAGGTCACCCACAACGTCGAGAGCTGCTGCATAGGCGGCTGAAACAAAATCAACGTACATCGTTGCGAAATCGGCTTCGGGTAGTTCGACTTCGTATTCGTAATCAGGGGTGTCGAGTTCAAAATCCCAAGCGAGTAGTGCGAACTCAAGTGTTGCCGGATTCGGCGGGCTAGGTCGCCAGCTTAGTGCTGCAAGTAGTTCTGCGTCTCGTGCCATGTGTGCTTTGCTTGTCTCGCTGATCGGACCGATGGAGTGATTTTGTAAGTAGGTTATTCGTATTCACCCCACATTGTCATCCTGAACTTGATTCAGGATCTCGTGGGTTAAGCCCTTACAGGCTCATCGCGCCGTCGATGACATGGATTTGGCCTGTGGTGTAAGACGACTCGTCGGAGGCAAGGTATACGGCGAGATGGGCGATTTCTTCTGGGGTTCCGACACGTCCCATTGGTTGTCGAGATATGAAGGCTGCACGGGCAGCTTCTGCATCGCCGGTGGCTTCAATTCGTTCTTGTAGCGACGGTGTTTCTACGGTTGCCGGGGCGATTGCATTCACTCGAATGTTATCGGTGAGATAGTCCTTGGCGACTGACTTCGTGATGCCGATTACGGCAGCCTTAGTAGCTGTGTACGCGGCGCGATCCGGGACGCCGAGTAGGTGGGACGACAGTGATGCCATGTTCACGATCGAGCCGCCGCCATTTTCGATCATCGGAGGCAGAAACGCTCGCAGCATTCTGAACAACGACTTTACGTTGAGTTCGAACGAGAAATCCCAGTCTTTTTCGGTCGATGTGAGGATTGTTCCGACAGCTACGTAACCGGCGCAGTTAAAGAGTACGTCTGGAGCACCTGTTTCGTTGAGGAGGGCGGCGATTGATTCCTCGTCCATCACGTCACAACGGTGTGTCGTGATTCCCTCGACATTGTCTAATTCGCTTAGCTTCTCGACATTGATATCTGTAGCCCAAACTTGAGCGCCTTCGGCAGTAAAAGCACGTGCTGTTGCTTCACCGATGCCTTGAGCGGCTGCTGTTACGACTGCGGTTTTTCCTGCGAGGCGGCCTGTCATTTGTTGGGTTCCTGAAGCGAATGTTGGTTAGTTCGGAAGTTTGACCCCGATTTTCATCAGAGTGACACGAGGTGAAAAGTAAGTGAGGCGACCAAAATTGGTCGCCTCACTTACTTTTGCGATATGTATTTTCTGAAGGACGATCGTGGCTTCTCAGTTTTTGATCAGTGATCTCTCAGAACACATGCCAATGGCACTTAGGCTTTCGCCATGATGTCGACTAGTTCCTGAACGGAATCGGCAGATGCCTTGAGGGCGGCCGATTCGTTGTCGGTTAGTTCGACTTCGATGATCTCTTCGATTCCCTTTGCGCCAAGCTTTACTGGCACACCGGCGTAGAGACCGTTGATGCCATACTCGCCTTCGAGGAATGCTGCACAAGGAAGGATTTCCTTGCGGTCGAGCAATACAGCTTCGACCATCTGTGCAACAGCTGCTGAAGGTGCGTAGTAAGCAGAACCTGTCTTCAAAAGACCAACGATTTCTGCACCACCGTCACGAGTTCGCTGAACGATTTCTTCGAGTCGTTTGGCTTCGATCAGCTTGGCTACTGGAACACCACCAACGGTTGTTGAACCGATAAGCGGAACCATCGTGTCGCCGTGGCCACCAAGAACGTAGGCCGAAACGTTGGTTACTGAAGCGTTGAGTTCCTGGGAAAGGAAAGTTCGGAATCGAGCAGTGTCGAGAATACCGGCCATGCCGATGACTCGTTCCTTCGGGAATCCGCTGACCTTGTATGCGTGCTGAACCATTGCGTCGAGCGGGTTCGATACAACGATCAAGATCGCATTTGGCGAGTATTTTGCGACTTCAGCAGTCACAGAGCCAACTATTTTCATGTTGGTCATCAACAGATCGTCACGGCTCATACCGGGCTTGCGAGGAATGCCTGCAGTTACTACTACAACGTCGGAATCGGCTGTGTCTTCGTAGCTGTTGGCACCTGTGATCTGAGCGTCGGTTCCGATTACTGGACCTGACTCGAGCATGTCGAGAGCGATGCCCTGTGGCTTGCCTTCAACGATGTCGACCAAAACTACGTCAGCGTATCCCGTTTCGAAAACGCGCTGTGCTGTTGTTGCGCCAACAAATCCGGCACCAACCACTGTCACTTTGAACTTCATAACTTTTTCTTTCTCAGCTTGCTTGTAAAGCTTCTAGCGTTACTTACGTCTCTCACATAGGGGCTTGTTTTGATTCAGACTCGAAATGATCGAGCTGTTACTGCCACTTGTGAGGTTTTCCTTTTTTCGGTATAACTTTGCCCGTATCGGGTCTTATCGCGTGGGTTTCATTGGTTTTCGCCGCTATCTTGGTGGTTACGCGGTCCATTCCTTTGATTCCCGGAGACCCCATCGACTCTGCGTGACCAAGTGCCACGAAGATGATGTCTGCA
>Ga0302134_10000049_pt1 | contig 33642 bp, 35 predicted proteins | sample CB9_SCM_MG_FD_203123 | JGI IMG/M metagenome (GOLD analysis project Ga0302134, IMG submission 203123) | Marine microbial communities from Western Arctic Ocean, Canada - CB9_SCM | ecosystem: Environmental > Aquatic > Marine > Oceanic | place: Canada: Western Arctic Ocean | collected 2017-09-19
ATGCACAGGCCGCCCTCTAATGTGGGGAGCACTTTCATGAGGCTTTTTCCATCGTGGTTTGAAGTTGCCACCCGTGAAGTTGCTGAACGTAGAATTCCGCTTTCTCACGGGCACCGGTCCAGACAACCGACTTACCCTGAGTGTGAACTTCCATCATCAGAGTTTCTGCCCGGGGCTGCGGGTATCCAAAAACACGCTTGAGAACCATCGTTACGTAGCCTTGTAGGTTCACTGGATCATCCAACACAACTACACTCCAAGGCACATCTTTCTGTGTCTTGGTTTTTTGTTTTTTCTTCGTGGTGGGGGTAGATTTCGGCATCGGAGGGGGGACAAGAGTATGCTATCAGATCAAACACAATTTGAAGTAAAAACGTTAGCGCAACATCAAATCTGTAAGCATATCACTAAGAAACCTCCAAAAACGCCCGACCTAACCACTCGGTAACATCTCCTGCTGTCAGCGATTGAGCAGATTCTCTACCGTGGCTCATGGCAAGTTCCGCAGCACGCCCACATAGCCAGGATCCTAATCGGGCTGCATCAACTTTGTTAACCCCTTGCGCTAACAGAGCTGCTATCACACCCGTGAGAATATCTCCTTGACCACCGCAGGCCATGCCTGAGTTCCCTGTGCCATTGACGTAACGGGAGCAATTACTCTGTGCAATCGTACTACGTGCACCTTTTAACAAGAGAGTTACGCCGTCGAAGCGGTCGGAGAAATATTGGGCGGCATCAAGTGGAGGCATTGTCGCGAGGTCAGAAAATAGCCTCGCCATCTCACCGGGATGGGGGGTAATTATCATGTTGGAGCGGAGGTGTTTTTCTGGACCATTTTCCGGATCAGAGGCCGCGATACGGTTTAACCCATCCGCATCGATCACTACAGAATAGTTAGTTCTTTCCAGTAAGGTTAGAAAATCTGCATCACACCATGCACTCCCAGGTTCAGATTCCAATCCTAATCCTGGACCTACTGCTAGAGAATCGAGCTGGACACTCTCGATTTCTGCCAAAGACACAATCGGCTTTAACATGACCTCCGGAGAAAGCATGGGTGTGAGTAATGGATAAAGTGATTCCTCGGTAAAAAGCGTCACCAGCCCTGCGCCACCACGAAGTGCGCCTTTAGCACACAACACGGCGGCCCCTAACATACCACGTGATCCAGCTAGGATACCCACCCGCCCAGCATTTCCTTTGTGAAAATCATGGGGTCGACGTGGCAAGAGACCTTGTAAGCTGTGCACATCGTTTAGACAGATCTCGCCATTCTTGGCCGAGTGAGGGACGGGAAGTTCAGTCAGCGGAATCGACTCAATGGCACCGGTATAATTCACCGCCGAGTGGCAGAATAATCCGGTTTTAGGCACTCCAATAGTCAGTGTTAGATCGGCAGTCACAGCTCCATTATAAACCTCACCAGTATCTCCGTTTATGCCCGATGGAATATCCATGGCGATGGTGTCGGCCGAGTGAGATCCCCTCGTGCTGTTCATCCACACCGCAAGTTCATCCAAGGGGCTTCGCAGAGGTCCTTTGGCACCTATGCCTAACAATCCATCGAGTAATATCAGGGGGCGACCCGTGCTGTATTCGGGCAAGGGTTCATTGACGGGGCAGTCACCTAGTTCGCGCAACTTTTTCCGAGGTAGTGATCCGATGTCCGAGCTGGCGTGTAAGCAGCGAATGCCAATCCCCCATCCTTTTTCCGCCAGATAACGGATCGCAACCAGAGCATCGCCTCCGTTATTTCCTGAACCTATGCAAGCAATCGCAGTGCCTGGCATCGGATAACGGCGCATGATGGCAGCCGCGATTCCTCTACCTGCTTTTTCCATCAGCCCTTCAGGCGTAGAACCTTGTTTGAAGGCCTTATCCTCAAGCTTCCGCATTTCTGCACATGTGAGACTTCCCATATCCACTTGCAGTCTATCATCAATCGTATCAGAGCACGATCAAGAACTTATCTCTGTGAACAGGTGCGGGTGTGATCTTACACCCCAGCCATGGCGGCCAGTTTGTGATTGAGAGCAATCGAGCTACGCAAACTCTGCATCTGCGCCACAAGGTGGGCGTGATCCTTGCAGATCTTCGTGCAAACTTCATCAGAGCCTGCATGGTTACTCACGTAACGGCCAATTTCACAATGGTGATCCTTCATCTCCAGCTCAACCAATCCGAGCTCTGCCGTCAGCTTGGACATATCACGGTTGGCTTTTCCGATACTTTGGTAGGCGCTAGACGCTTCTTCACGCAGTTTTGTTCTATCCTCTGCAATCGCAGATTCGATTTTCGTAATTTTTTCGTCGAGAACATGAATTCTGTCGCCGACTTCATCACGTTTGACTTTAAGTGATGAAAATTCGACTTTGTAGCCAGCGAGTTTACTGCGTTCGCCTTTGATAATTTCAGCCGTGTTGGATTCTCCGCTTAAAACTTGGACTTTCGTGCGTGCTGCGTCGAATTTTCGTCTGACTAGCTGTGCTTGGGCTATGATTCGATCGCGCTCTGCAATGAGCGCTTCAGAATTCAATATCAGTTCATCACGTTTTCGTTCGAGTGCGAGACAAGCTTGGTTCGTCTGGCTCAGCACCGCATTGCGCTCTTCGTTTGAGGTATCCAAAACAACGCCGGCCTTACCTGCGGATTCCTCCAGTTTAAGCTTCTGTATCATCAGCTTTCGCAGAGTCCAGTATTCCACGCTAACGGCCTCGATCCCCTCGGCTTGTTCCCAAACTTCCTCTCCGAGAATCTCCTCCGCCACACGTAGCAGGTGCATTTCATCGGCAGCCTCAGAGAGGCGCTTGATCTTGCGGTGAAGACCAAACGAAAGCAACAAGCGTGCAATCATGTAGCGGGAGCTATTCATGGGTATTAATTAAGACGGATTGGATGTGACGCCAGTCACTTTTTTATTCACCATTTTCTGGAGATTCTTGACCACGCTGATATCTTCAAGGGTTGTCATATTACCAGTGGCTTTTCCAGTGGCAACAAGCTCCTTGAGAAGGCGGCGCATAATCTTTCCTGAACGCGTTTTAGGCAAGGCAGGAGTGAAATAAATATCATCCGGCTTGGCGATGGCTCCAATAACCTTGCCAACTTGGTTACGAACCTCCTTGAGCAGAGCATCGGTTTCCTCGATCCCTGTTTTCAGAGTAACGAAGGCGCAGACGGCCTGCCCCTTGATTTCGTGGGGACGACCCACCACGGCGGCTTCAGCCACGGCTTTGTGAGATACCAGCGCGCTTTCTACCTCGGCGGTACCGAGACGGTGGCCGGAGACATTGAGGACGTCATCGAGTCGGCCTACGATTGTAAAATTTCCTTTTCGGTCGCGACGAGCGCCGTCACCGGCGGTGTACATGCCGGGGTAGTCACCCCAGTAGGTGTCTTTGTAGCGTTTCTTATCACGGTAGATGCTGCGTAGCATTCCGGGCCATGGCTTGCGGATAACCAAGCGGCCACCTTCGTTGGCCTTGCACTCGTTGCCCTCCTCATCAAGGATGGCGGCATCCACTCCGAAGAACGGCATGGTCGCGGTGCCCGGCTTGATCGGTGTGCATCCTGGCATTGGGGAAATCATAATGGCACCGGTCTCGGTCTGCCACCAGGTGTCAACGATCGGGCAGCGGCCGCCACCGATCTTGTTGTAATACCACATCCATGCCTCTGGGTTGATGGGCTCCCCAACGGTGCCTAGCAGGCGGAGTGAGGAAAGGTCGTGTTTTTCAACAAGGTCATCGCCAGCTTTAATGAAGGCGCGGATCGCGGTAGGGGCGGTGTAGAAAATGGTGACTCCATATTCTTCAACAATCTGCCAAAAGCGGGAAAAATCAGGGTAGTTAGGCGCGCCCTCATACATGACTTGGGTAACACCGTTAAGCATTGGCCCGTAGGTGATGTAGGTGTGCCCAGTGATCCAACCAACATCCGCAGTGCACCAGTAAACATCATCATCGCGCATGTCGAAGACGTATTTACAGGTGGTATAAGCATTGATCATGTAGCCGCCGGTGGTGTGCAAGATACCCTTGGGCTTTCCTGTGGAACCAGAGGTGTAGAGGATAAAAAGTGGGTGCTCGCTATCGAAGGACTTTGCCTTGTGGGTGCCGGGAACCTTAGCTGTCTCTTCGTGTAACCAGACGTCGCGCCCCTTCTTCATCTTCACCTTGTTATCGGTGCGCTTGAGGACGATGACTGTTTCGACCGTCTTGTCTTTTTTCAAGGCTTCATCAACGTTGACTTTAAGGTCGATAATTCCGCCACGACGCCAACCGCCGTCGGCCGTAATCACGCAAGTGGCCTTGGAGTCTTCAAGACGATCCTTGATAGATTCTGCAGAGAAACCACCAAAGACAATCGAGTGAACAGCACCAATACGAGCACAGGCAAGCATCGCAATACTGGCTTCGGCAACCATCGGCATGTAAATCAGCACGCGGTCCTTGGACTTCACGCCATTGGCTTCTAGGACGTTAGAGAATCGAGACACCTCACGAAGAAGCTGCTGATAGGTCAGGGTGCGCTTATCGCCGGGCTCACCTTCCCAGATGATGGCGGCTTTGTTGCCACGGCCTTCATTGACATGGCGGTCGACGCAGTTGACACAGATATTTGTTTTCCCTCCAACAAACCACTTTGCGTAGGGGGCTTTCCAATCGAGAACTTTGCTCCACTTTTTATCCCACTGAAGTTCTTTGGCTTCACGAGCCCAGAAGATGTTGGGTTTTTCAATCGATTCCTTATGCAGTCGTTTATACTGCGCCATGCTGGAGATGCGGGCTTTTTTAGAAAACTCTTTGGATGGTTTGAATTCGCGGTCTTCGCTGAGATGGGTTTCGATGTTGTTACTCATGAATGGTCGAGGTTAATTGGATCTTCTTGAGAGAAAGTAGACAGTGAGTAGCTAGAGTACCAACTACTTTTTTCCACGACGGAATACTTTTTTTGCGGCTTTTTTGCCGACAGGACCTGACGGCCTGCGGGAGGTGCTCTTTCGGGCCATGTTCTTGGGCGGGCGTTTCCCTGTTTTACGGGCTCCTGTATGGGCTGGTTTTCGAGTCGCTGGGCGTTTACGTGCAGCACGCACCACATCCTCAGCTGGTTGACGGGGTCTAGGGTTTTGCTGGAGGATTGCGATTTCATCCTCCTCGAGTGTACGCCACTTTCCTAACTCAAGTCCACCGCCCTGAAGTAGACCGATGCGAGTGCGAACAAGCTTAGTCACTCTCAGGTGAACCGCTTCAAACATGTAACGAATCTGGCGTTTGAGGCCAGTTTCAAGAATAACACTAACACGCCGTGGTGAAATACGCCTAACCGACTTCGCTCTGGCACGCCCCTCTGGGGTATGAACCCCCCTGATCAACTTATCGATCACCTCATTTTCAAAAGCCTGGTTTACCGTCACCAGATACTCTTTTTCCACCTTCTGCCGAGGATGGGTAAGCTTGAGGGCAAGGTCACCATCATTGGTTAGAACTAAAAGCCCCTCGGACTCCTTATCGAGACGACCCACATTTTTCAGATGCTGCAATTGAGGCGGAAGGATGCTGTAAATCGTGGCTCGGCCAAGTTCATCACTGGCAGAACAGACAAAACCTGCAGGTTTATTGAAAAGGATCACCTCGGTCGTTTTCGGACTGACGCTTTTCCTACCGACACGAACCGAGTCGTCTGGCCCGACACGTGTGGCCGGATTGTCGCAGCGACTGCTATTGATGTAGACCTGCCCCTCCTTGATGATGGCATCACATGCCCTGCGGGACCCCACACCACAGGAGGCGAGGTATTTATTGAGACGGATTCCTTGGGGAGATTCGGACATGATGATGTTTATAAGCTTTAAGTTTCAAATACCAAACTCCAAATACCAATGCTTGGGTTGGGGCTTGGGTTGTCGGTAAGTTACAGTGCACGATTTATAAATTAGTTCGACGGAGGAGGAGAACTGCAGTCTGGCACAGCGCGAGTGGACGAGGGAAAACTTACTCTACAGACAAAAAACCCGCCCGATGGTTTCCATTGGGCGGGTTTGAATAAGTATTGTTAGTTGATGCCTAGGACTCAGGCTTGGTCTTAGGAAGGCCGATTGGGCTTTTACCTTCTTTCCACTGACCGCGCTCTTTCAGCAGTTTGATACGCTCGAATCGCTTGAGGACTGAACGTTTTCCACCGGCACCGCCGGACAACTTGAGTGATGAATGTTTGGACATAGCTTTTTTGGTTTGCTGTGTTGATTAAACTTAGGATTAACGCTTGGAGAACTGGAACTTCTTACGTGCACCAGGCTGACCGTATTTTTTACGTTCTTTCTGGCGAGGGTCGCGGCGCATTAGGCCAGCTTCCTTCAGTGCGGGGCGGAGTTCTTCGTCTTCTTCGACAAGTGCACGGGAGATACCGAGTCGGATCGCACCGACTTGACCGGACATTCCACCACCTTTAACGATGGCTTTGACGTCGTACTTGTTGACGAGCTTGGCCTTTTGGAAGGGCTCAAGCACTAAGTTTTGGAGAGTCACGGTAGGGATGTATTCCTCGAAAGGACGATCATTTACGATGATCCGTCCGGTTCCGGGTGTGACCCAAACGCGGGCGACGGATGATTTGCGGCGACCTGTGGCGCAGTATGTTGTAGCTTCGCTCATTAGATTAGTTAGTTAAAAATTGATTAGGGTGCTCGAATTAAGCGATTTCGTGAACTTCAGGCGATTGTGCCTCATGACTATGCTCAGAGCCGACAACGACCTTGAGTTTCTTATAGATAGCGTCACCCAACTTGTTGTGGGGAACCATTCCGCGAACAGCACGCTCAAGCAGAAGCTCGGGACGGCGGGCACGGACTTTACGAGGAGTCTCGATTTTCTGGTTACCAACGTATCCGGTGTAGTGAGTGTAAATTTTCTCACTTTCCTTATTGCCAGAGAGGACAACTTTTTCGGCGTTGGTGATGATGACGAAGTCACCGGTATCAACGTGTGGGGTGAAGATAGTTTTGTTTTTACCGCGCAGGAGATTGGCGGCTTCAACAGCGACTTGACCAAGCACCTTGTTTTCGGCGTCGATCACATACCATTTGCGCTCAACATCTTGAGCTTTGGCTGAAAAAGTTTTTTTCATAGTTCTGTAGTAGTTAATAATTAAGTTGGTGTCATACGCTTAAGTAACCAGGTTGGTTAACTTGAGGGTGTTTCACCAGATTCCCAGGACAGAATAACCCGTCCACCCCGTGTTGAGGGGCGCGCAAACTAGGAGCGAGGCTATGACATGTCAACCCAAATATCGGGGAGTTTTAAAAAATTAAGAGCCTTTATACGAGGCTGAAATCTCCAATTACTTAAGGGATATAAAGGTCTTTCCCGTCGATCCTTCACAGTCCTTACCTGATTGTAGGGTTCATTTGACAAATCGTCAGTCCTTAAGCATGATAGATCACGTGCAAGACCCTCATGATAACCCAGAGAACCAGGATGCTCCAGATTCCGTCAAACCCATGAAAGACAAGATCTGGGAGATCATCTTCGAGGCGGAAACCCCTTCTGGCAAGTTCTTTGATGTCGCCCTGCTCTGGCTTATCGGAGCTTCGGTTCTGGCTGTGATGCTTGAAAGCGTAACATCCATTAAGGCCGACTACGGAAGAATATTAGTTATCGCTGAATGGCTCTTCACGATCATTTTCACAATCGAATATCTGTTACGTATCTGGCTGGTGAGGCGTCCGATGCGATATATTTTCAGTTTTTACGGAATTGTGGACCTTATGTCCTGCCTGCCTAGTTACCTCGCACTCATTTTTGCGGGCAGTAGTCACTTTGCCGTTATCCGCCTGCTTCGCCTCTTGAGAATGTTTCGAGTACTCAAAATGGTCAGCCATGTGAGAGGAGCCGATACCATCATGCGCGGGCTGGGTGCATCCCGGGCAAAAATCACCGTATTCTTTTTCGCCATGCTGATTTTCGCCATGATCGCTGGCACACTCATCTATATCGTCGAATACAAAGATGACGGATCCTCCCCCTTCACCAGTATCCCCATGGGAATCTATTACGCCATCGTGTCCATCACCACCGTAGGCTATGGCGACCTCACCGTACAGACTCCTCTGGGCCAGCTACTCACCTCGTTTATGGTGCTCGCTGGTTATGCCATTATCGCTGTGCCCACGGGAATCGTTGCTGGCGACATGGTCCGCGAAGCCATGCGCCCAGATGAAACGACCGATGCTTGCCCAGGCTGTGGATGCCATGGCCATTTACGCGATGCGGAATACTGCCGGAAATGCGGCGAACATCTGGAACTTTAGTTTACAAACTTAGTTTATCGCGGATTTTAGTTCACGTTTTGCAACTCTCTATGTTTAGTTAAGCCTATGTGGATATGGTCCAAACTCTCGGGAGCCAAATGGATGGATGCATGGGAGGACCGTTTCTACGGCAATCCCAATACTGTCATCTCCAAGCTGAAAACCAATAAAACCATTCGCGTGGAGGTTTACACGGAAACCGAGGAGGAGGCTCAGGAAATCAAAAAGCTGTTCGGTGGTAGTATACGCAAACTGGTTCATAAAAACTGGACTGCAGTTACCCAACCCGTCCGCCCACCTATCCGCATCCGTAGTTCTCTCATTATCTCTGGTGCACGCGATGAAGATGCCCGTAAAAAACTCGAAGGGGAATTCCCAGGTCGTCACATCATTCAGATTCCAGCCGACATGGCTTTTGGCACCGGCGACCACGCTACCACATCGACCTGCATGCGTTTTCTCGTGGATATCGCCAAAGAAAGATCGGGCACCGATTGGGATATGCTCGATCTCGGCACAGGAAGTGGAGTCATCGCCATCGCAGCCCGCATGCTAGGCGCACACCACTGTCACGGCATGGACTTCGATCCTCAAGCGGTCAAAGTTGCTCGACGCAATGTCCGCCGAAACGGAGTCAGCCTCGTCAAGATGTCTGAAACTGATGTTCTTAAGTGGCAACCAGAACGCCGCTGGCCGGTCGTGGTTGCCAACATGTTTTCCACCATTCTCCAGCAAGCTTTTCCAACGATTGTCAAAAGTATGGATAAAAAAGCCGATATTGTCGTCTCTGGTATTCTCCATGATCAATGGGACGAGACTCGTGCGGTGGCGGAAAAATGTGGTCTAACTTTCACTAAAATCACCCGCAAGGGTAAGTGGATGACTGCCCGTGGGTATCGTACCAAATAGCTGGCCAAATAGAGCCCTGACATAAAATTGCACCTCCAAGTCAGCATTTGGCTTGCATCGTCTGAATCATCAGATAACTAGTCCTCACCATCTCGCAGGGGGGTGTGCGTGGAAATCACTGTTGCCCCCTGTTGCGGGAACCATCATATTCAACTATTTAACCACTTAGCACCATGGATTCCATCTCATCACGCGTCAACGAGGTCACCCCTTCCCTTACTCTCTCAGTCACCAACCAAGCCAAGGCTATGCAAGCTCGCGGCGAAGAAGTCTACGGACTGGCTGGTGGTGAACCCGATCAGGACACTCCCGATTTCATCAAACAGGCAGCCGTCGAGGCTCTCAGTCAGGGGAAAACCAAATATACTCCCGCCGCCGGCATCCCCGAGCTGCGCGAAGGTATCGCCAACAAACTTAAAGCGGACAACGGCATCGACTACGATCCACGCCAAATTGTTGTCAACAGCGGCGCCAAGCAATCCTGCTTCAACGCGATCCTTGCAGTTTGTGAAGAAGGTGACGAAGTCATCATCCCATCCCCTTACTGGGTCAGCTACCCTGAAATGGTTCGCCTCGCAGGAGCCGTTCCCGTTTTTGTAGAAACCACCGCTGAGAATAACTGGAAGATCACCCCTGAGCAATTTGAGGAAAACATGACGGGTCTCACCAAGATGATCATCCTCAACACACCGGGTAACCCAACCGGTTCTGTCTACACTGCCGATGAACTTCGCGCCATCGGTGATGTCGCCCTCCTCGAGGACATCATCATTCTTTCCGATGAAATTTACGAGCACCTCGTCTACGGTGAAACCAAGCACACCAGCATCGCATCCCTCGGACAAGACCTCTATGATCTCACCATCACGGTAAACGGATTTTCCAAAGCCTACTCCATGACTGGATGGCGCGTTGGATATACAGCAGCTCCTCTCCCGTTGGCACAGGCCATTTCGAAGATCCAGGGTCACACCACATCCAATGCCACTACCTTTGCTCAATACGGAGCTCTTGCAGCGCTTGACGGAGGTAAAGACTTCATTAAGGATCTCAATGCTGAGTATGACGTTCGCCGTCAATTTGTTTACGCTCGACTCAATGCCATCTCTAACATCAAGGTTACCGAACCCCAGGGTGCATTCTACTGCCTGGCCGATACAACACAACTCGGACTGCAATCAGTCAACCTATGCGACAAACTTCTGAACCGCTACCGCGTAGCCGCCGTACCGGGCATCGCGTTCGGAAACGACAACAGCATCCGTCTGAGCTACTGCACCACACTTGACGTGCTCAACGAAGGACTGACACGCTTTGAGGAATTCTGTAAGGCGCACTGACCGCTGCACGGAAACTCCAAGCTTTAAACTCCAAATACCAAAAGTTTTAGCACGGCACACCTCAGGGCGTGCCGTTTTTATGTGTAGGAAACGTGATCTAACACTAGCCCATCGGGTGGAGCGCAATAGGGGGATCTGCCATGTGGAAGCTCTGACCCTTGATCAAGCAACAGGGCAAGGTCATCGAGACGGAGTCGTCCCTGAGCGGCATAAACCGCAGATCCTGTTAGAAGACGAGCCATTTTATAAAGGAAACCATTTCCGGAGTAGGTGATTCTGTATCCAAGCTCGGTTGTCTCTAGGTCACATCGACTCAGGTTACGTATGTAGCTGGTATCATCGGTTTCATTTCCCCGCTTCGCTGCAAAGGCACGGAATCCATGCTCGCCACGGAGTATATCGAGAGCCTGTTCGAGAGATTCTGGATCAAGTAGTCGTGGTAAATGCCAGGCAAGGCCAGCCATCAGAGGAGGTAAAACGGGAGCTAGGCAAAGGTCATAGGTGTAGGTCTTTTTCAGGGCTGAAAATCGGGCATGAAAATCCGCAGCAACCTCCTCGCAGTCCATCACCCGGATCGTCGCAGGAAGCTTCGTATTTACCGCCGGCACCCAGTTGAATGGATTCATACTCAATCCTTCGGGAGCATCAAAGTGAGCCACTTGGCCCACGGCATGCACCCCCGTATCTGTTCGACCGGATCCATGGATGCGGATCTTTTCCTTCGCCACTTCGGAGATGGAATTTTCAATCAAATCTTGAACTGTGTTTCCACTCGGCTGTGTCGCCCACCCCTCGAAAGGTCGACCATCATACGCTATCGTTAGTTTCAATCGCACAGCCACACTGTAGACATATCTTTAAAAAGAAACAACCCTCGCCCGAAGTGCAGTATCTAATACACCAAAGGTCGCTTCTACTTCTGAATAAGCTCCCACCAGTCTTTGTTATCAAGATACCATTGCACAGTCTGTTGTAGCCCTTCGTAAATCGATGTGCTTGCCTGCCATCCTAGCTCCTCAGAAACTCGTGAGGCGTCGATGGCGTAACGCTCATCATGTCCAGGCCGGTCTTGCACGTGAGTAATCAAGTCGCTATACGACTTGATTGATGGTTGACTATTCAGGGGGACGAGTTGGTCAAAGATGGCGCAGAGGCGTGTAACCAAATCTATGTTTCGCATCTCGCAATCCCCCCCGATATTATAGGTTCGACCTATTGTTCCTTGCTCCAAAACTAGCCGAAGAGCTCGACAATGATCATCGACGTGAATCCAGTCACGAATTTGTTTTCCATCTCCATACACAGGGATGGGTTCGAGACGAAGACACTTAAGAATCACCATGGGAATGAGTTTCTCAGGATACTGAAACGGCCCATAATTATTAGAACAGTTTGAAACAACAACCGGCAATCCGTAGGTCCGCGACCAAGCCCTAACAAGGTGATCTGAAGCTGCCTTACTTGCACTATACGGAGAGTGTGGATCGTATGAACTGACTTCACTAAATGCCTGTTCGTCCTCAGCGAGAGATCCGTAAACTTCATCCGTGGAAATATGGTGGAGGCGGAAACCCGACTTTGTCAGGGATGATTGATGACTGAAGGTTGATGGCGGCTTCCCTCCGCTATCACTATCATCTGGCAACTCCTGCCAGTAAGCGAGTGATGCCTGCAGTAGGTTGTATGTTCCTACAATATTCGATTGGATAAACGCGCCTGGCCCATCAATGGATCGATCGACATGACTTTCTGCAGCAAGATGCATCACGGCGTCCGGGCACGTACGATGAAGCGCCTCGCTAACCAAATCAGCGTCACACAAATCAATTTTCTCAAAACTATACTTCGGACTGTCAGCCACCGACGACAGCGAACTGAGGTTACCTGCATAGGTAAGTTTATCAAAATTGATAATCTCGTGTTCAGTCTCGGCAATGAGTTGCCTAATGAGGTTGGCACCAATAAAGCCCGCTCCTCCTGTGATCAGTATTTTCATAGTAGCATATGCCCTTTTCTAGAGTTTTACCTTCTCACTCAAGCATTTCAATCAGAATCAATCGCTCTGCAAAACTATTAGATACTGATAGATTGCCTCAAACATCAGTATAATGCATGATAGCGCAGTTAGTAGCTAGACCACACTCAAGCTGCCACCATAAACACACACACATGACCCGGCACCGGCATCAACTTCTGAACAGGAAGTGGCTTTTCTTATTATCATTATTTATGATTTTTCGGGCTTTAGTATCGATTGTTTGCATTATATCTTTCATTCTAGGGGCTTATAATCAAGACGTCTACTTTTTATACATATCAGGTGGATGCCTAGCCCTTTTCCTGATTCTGCAGATGTTCCATAGCTTGGAAAACAGCAAAATCGTTTGCCCAAACTGCCAGTCTCAAATAATGTTAATTCGTAGTTGCGCCAAGCATCGTGATGCTAAGAAGCTATTCGGAAGCTACTCACTCCGACTGGCCCTACAGGTCGTTTTCACCAAAGCTTTTCGCTGTCAGTATTGTTTCCAAAAATACCAGTGGAGAGGAAAAATATCAAATAAGTCAGTGAATCAGAAGAACTCAAATTTGTGAGTCTCAGCGTGACGTTTACCTGCTCAGCCTCCTAACAATTCGACTTCCCCCATCGTGGTCGATTTTCAGCCATATTGTTTCGGGAGGCAGCAAACTGGGGAATTTATCAGGCCACTCAACAACAACAACTCCTGCCTCGTCGAGATACTCGTCCCATCCGATGCGGAGCACTTCATCCTCCGAGTCCATACGGTAGAAGTCAAAATGGTATAATGGCAACCTACCTCCTGTATACTCATGGGCTAGTGTGAATGTGGGACTGGTGACCTCGGCATTACAGCCTAGCCCCGTCGCGACACCTTTGGTAAAATGGGTTTTACCCGCACCAAGCCCACCTTGAAGCGCCAAGATGCTGCCTGCTGATAGTTCGCCAGCCCATTCACAACCCAAGGCAATCATCTCCTCAGGGGAGTTCACCTGTTTAACTACTTCCTTATCTGCTCGTTTTTCCATGCGTTTACGAATCAGGGCCGCGGGACTTCCCGCCGAAACCATGGATAGAAAACTCAACAATATCTAAAAGCATCTCATCGCGATCAATTTCGCCCACATCGCCTTGAATACCTGAGCTTAACTGCAGCGCTACTTTGCCCAGTCCGTGATAATAGATCACCGTGCCGGAAGCAAAAACGATATGCTTCACAATTTGCAATGCCGAAAGATCCGGGTAATGCACCATAAATGCTTTTGCATAAATTTGAAACACCTCGGTGTAGAGATTTCTACTCACGGAAGGGATCGTGTAATCACTCTCGATGAGATATCTTGCTACAAGGCGAAGCATCAGTCCTGCGCGGACCCCACATTCCTCCGGCATGACCACCGGCCTCATGAAAGCGGTCATCAGATCATGTATAGGCACGCTTCCAAGGCCTCCGTGTTTAGCAATTTCCTGTTCGAGCAGCTTAATGCGGTATTCATTGATAGGATTCATACAACGTTTGACCGTCTCTTGGATGAGTCCCTCCTTGCCGCCAAAGTGATAACTGACACTCGCCAGATTCACACCCGCTGAATTGGTGACATCCCTTACGGAAACATCTTCAAAACCACGCTCAGCAAAAAGATTCCACGCCGCTTCCAATATTTGCTCTCTTGTATCCACTACACCTAGAAATAAACCACCCGTAGTCATTCGGTCAACATTAAACGACCTTACTAATTGCACTCCTCTCTTTTCATTCCTGCCAACCTGTGCAAATCCTTCATGCATGACAACGCGTATCAACCTAATTCATAGCGACTGCCTTCAGGGAATGAAGCAACTGGCTGACGGGTCGATCGATCTCGTCGTCACCTCACCGCCCTACAATCTAGGCATCAAATACGATACCTATAATGACCAATCAGACCGGACCGCATTTATCAGCTGGTGTGTGGAATGGGCCGCTGAGCTCAAACGCGTCATGAGTGACGAGGCCTCGTTCTTCCTCAACCTTGGGGCGGCGCCAAAAAATCCACTTCTCCCGCACCAACTTCTACTCGCGCTGACAGAGCCCAGCCAAGGAGAGGATCCGCTATTCATTCTTCAAAACACCTTTCACTGGGTGAAATCGATTTCCGTGGAAACCCGCTCCGGTGAAACCATCAGCGCGGGTCATTTTAAACCGATTAATAGCCATCGTTACGTCAACGACTGCCATGAGTATGTTTTCCATCTCACCAAGGAAGGAAACATTCCGCTCGAGCGCCGTGCAGCAGGTGTTCCCTATGCTGACAAATCCAATATCAAACGCTGGGGCCACACTGGAGGCGAAGACAAACGATGCCGTGGAAATAACTGGTTCATCCCCTACGACACCATCCAAAGCAGGAACAAGGAACGCCCCCACCCTGCCACCTTCCCAGTGGGACTTGTGGAACAGTGTGTTCGCATCCATGGCAACGCAGAAAAAACCAATTTGTTAGACCCCTTTAACGGTATCGGTACCTCAGCCCTCGCGGCACACAGAATGGGGCTAAGCTCTTACACGGGTTTTGACATTGATGAGGGGTATTTGGAAGTATCACGCGATCGTATCGACTCCGAGATCAATCAACCTAACGAGCTTCCCTGAGAGACAATGATCGATTCCCCCTCACCCTCTCTCGTCTTGGCACCGATGCAGGATGTCACCAACCTGCCATTCATGCGCGTGATGCAGCAGTTCGGTGGGCCGGACTATTATGTCACTGAATACTTCCGCGTTCATGCCGACTACAAAGTCGAAAAAAAAATCCTCCGCAGCATCACTGAAAACTCCACCGGCCGACCCGTCTATGCACAGCTCATTGGCCAGGACATTGCAGCGCTTATCCGTGTTGCCAAAGAGCTTCAGGAATACCCCATAGCCGGTATCGACCTCAATCTCGGCTGCCCGGCGCCGGTGGTCTATCGAAAAGATGCTGGTGGCGGTCTGTTAAGAAAAAAAGACCATATGGAGGCGATTATTTCAGCTCTGCGCGAAGCCATTCCTGGGAAATTCACCGTCAAAACCCGGGTTGGATTCGATCGTCATGATGAGTTCCCCGAGCTTCTGGAAATCTTTAAACGACACGCTATCGACACCCTCACCATCCACGGAAGAACGGTCAAAGAGCGTTATCAGACACCTGTTCACACCGACTGCATCCGGCTCGCAGTCGAGCAGATGAACTGCCCCATCATCGCCAATGGCAACATCGTAGACGTTGAGACGGCGCAAGGCTTCATGCGACAAACTGGAGCCGATGGATTAATGGTCGGTCGAGGTGCTATCCGAAACCCCTGGCTCTTCGACCAACTCCGAGCATCGTTTTCTGGCCAACAACCCAAACAGGTCACACGAGCTGATTTACTCGAATACATCGAGACGCTCTATCAGGAAATTGCCACTTACGCGGTGGATTTCGACGAGAAAAAACACGTCAACCGGTTGAAAAAATACATGATCTACATCGTTCAAGGGATTGACCATGAGTTCGAGCACCGCATCCGCCGAGTCACCACAGCAACTGACTTTCACGCTACCTGCCGTGATTTTTTAGATAACTCGGAGCTAGTTCCCACACGACCGCCAGAGAATTCAAAACTCTTCTGTGGTTTCGATGCATTGCGCTAACTTGCGTCCTGTGATAGGAATGCTCCTGTGCCCGAACCATCTCCAGAAACGCCGCTCATTCGTGTAAGAGGCGTCCATCAATACTTCGGTGAGAACCACGTGTTACGCGGTGTCGATATCGACATCCATCGGGGTGAAACTGTGTGCCTGCTAGGAAACTCAGGTGGAGGGAAAACAGTTCTCGTGAAACACATGCTCGGCCTGATGCAACCCCGCGAGGGAAACATCGAAGTGGACGGCATCGAAATATCTAACATGGGCGAAAGGGCGCTTGGTCCAGTGCGAAAGAAAATGGGGATGATGTTTCAGAACGGCGCCTTGTTTGACTCCCTAAATGTTGCCCAGAACATTGCTTTCCCCCTCCGTGAAGATGGCATCAATGATGTTGATGAATTAAACCGCCGAGTTTCCGAGGTGCTCGAGATCGTCCGACTCCCCGGACAGGAGGAAACGATGCCATCAGCCCTCTCGGGCGGCATGAAAAAACGCGTCGCCCTGGCCCGAGCGATCGTCGACCACCCTGCCTGCATCTGTTACGATGAACCGCATGCTGGTCTGGATCCCATCACCGCCGACACCATCGATAAGCTTATCAAGTGTCTGCAAAAAGACCACGGCATCACTAACATCGTGATCACCCACGAGCTACGCAGCGTTTTCCGCATTGCGGATCGAATCGTATTCATGAAGGACGGCCAAGTCTACTGGGAGGGCACACCTTCCGAGATGAAAGCCAGCACCGACCCCACCATTGTCCAGTTCCTAACGGGGACTGATGGTGAAGGCGACGCGTGGTAGGTATACCTACTATTACTTGCTACTTGCAAGAAACCCTAATCCGAGAGAAACTATCGATATGCCCGTACGGGAAAAACGACGTGAAAGAACAGCCGGACTCTTTGTCCTCATCGGTCTCCTAGTTCTAGGAGTGCTGATTGTGGAGTTCGGGCGCTTTGGCGATCGATTCAGAGATCACTATCCACTCTACATTGAATTCCCGGACACAGCGGGTATCATCAAAAACAGCGAGGTGCGCTTACGTGGCGCGAAGGTTGGACGGGTAGCCACCAAACCCGAGCTCATTACTGCGGGCTCAACAAGCACGGTTCGCATGGAGGTGCGAATCAAGGATGATGTAAAAATCCCTCGCGACTCTGTTTTTCAAATCGGCTCGTCCGGTCTACTGGGTGACAAATTCATCGAGATCATCCCACCCGACAAGGAAACGGGACTCTACTACGAGTCTGGTGACCATATCATGGGGGCAGGCGCAGGCGGCTTTGATTCTATCAAGTCGGATGCGGAAAGCATCGCACGCGACGCCAGTAAGCTAATGAAAGACGTCAAGGTCACTTTTGAAAAAATGGATAAAGCCCTCGAATCGATCAAAAAGGTTGGCGACAGCATGAACATCACCATGTCCAAAGTGAACGACGAGTTTCTCTCCAAAAAAAATCTGGATAATTTCAGCACCTCCCTCGCCAATTTTGAGGAAGCCAGCGCCGACATCAAGGACGCCTCTGCGGAGCTCAAACCAACAATTACGGATGCAAGAGAATCTCTCGCTGAGTTCAAAAAGGCCGCCGTGGGTACCCAAGACCTCCTTGCCGATGCCCGCACTGAGATCGCACACATTGGTCCCGCCCTACGTGACATCCCAAAAGCGGTAAAAAGTATCGATCGCGCAGCGACTAAGGCCGAGGAAACGATGGCTGCCCTCCAGGATAAAGACGGCCTCGTAGGCACCATGGCTTACGACAAGCAGACCGGCACTAACGCCAAGGAGTTTATGAAAAACCTGAAGCGCTACGGCATCCTCCGTTACCGTGACGACAAGGCAAAAGAAGAAAACGACCCGCGGAACAAGTTCCGCGGAAGCCGCAGGTAGAATTCCTGACTCCCGGCACCCGTCCTCTGGCACCTGAATTTTCCGCTGTATATTCCGCTGAAAATATGCTTCAAGCTCCCCCCAAGCCCCCTCGCAAGCCTAAGCAACACGCACTATATAACAATGTCTGACAACAGCCAAGAACCCCGGATCTACCTCCTGCCAAACCTTATGACGGCCGGTAACTTGTGCTGTGGATTCTTCGCAGTCCTCACTATTTTCAACGGGATGAGGGAGCCGGACTTCGCGGCAGCCTTCCCATTTTATGAAAAGGCTATCCTACTGATTTTTGGATCCTGCCTGTTTGACCTGCTTGATGGCAGACTCGCCCGCATGGGTGGTCAGGAATCACCCTTCGGGCAGGAATTTGACTCGCTCGCCGATGTGGTATCCTTTGGTATGGCCCCTGCCCTGCTTGTTTCCAAAGCGGTCCTCTTCAACCTGCCTAGTAAAATCGGTTGGGCCATCGCCTTCATCTACCTACTCTGCGGTGCCATGCGCCTCGCCAGATTCAACTGCCTTGCCAACATGCCTAAGAAAAAAGGAGCGTCCATGGACTTTCGGGGTATCCCCATCCCCATGGCGGCCGGATTTATCGCCTCGGTGACCTTCTTACTCATCTATTTCTCAGAAACAGCCCGTGACCTAGGTAACTGGAACTGGGTTCTCGCAGGTGCCATGCTCGGGCTTTCGGGACTGATGATCAGCAACCTCCGCTACCCGAGCTTTAAAAAAGTCGATTTCCAAACGCGAGGAACGGTCTGGAGCATACTTCTCGGCGCCCTGCTCATCGTGCTGCTTATTAATGAGCAAACCCGGTGGTACACCCCCACTGCCATTTTCACACTCTACCTGGTCTACGGACTGATTCGCCCCCTACTCTCCAAACGTTGGCGGCGCAGCTTCGAACATGCTGTTGATGGGGATCCAGCATGCCTAGAAGACGAGGATGAAACTAATTAAGGGAAGTTAACTAAATGCATTGACTTAACCAGCGTTGGCCTTAACGTGCTCTGGAATATCCTTGCCCTCGTTTTGTTTAAGATTCCGGACCTCCCTCATCGATCCAGCCTGCATCGCCCCACACGGCTGATGAGTAAGCTGACGATGATACTTGCCCTTTGTCTGGTAATCAGCTCGCAAGCACAGGCTCGCAAGATCTCACGGGTTGTCATCGATCCAGGCCACGGCGGCAAAGACAAAGGTGCCAATCGAGGTAGTACTTACGAAAAAAACCTAGCTCTAAACGTCGCAAAAAGGGTGGAAGTATTACTCAAAGCCAAGGGGATGCCTGTAACCATGACACGCCGTAGCGATAAGTTCATATCCCTAACAAGCCGCGCTGCCATCGCCAATCGCTACAGTAATGCCATCTTTATTAGCATTCACTTCAATGCCCACACCAGCACCCGGCAAACTGGTGTAGAAACCTACTACTATGGCGAACAGGGTAAAAAGCTCGCCGCTCACGTCCACCTTCGATTGTTGAGTCGACTCAAGCCGCGCAACGGCGACACGCGCCAACGCAAGAACCTTGCTGTCCTTAATAAAACTCGCTGCCCTGCCATTCTCGTCGAATGTGGCTACATCAGTAACTACACCGAGCGGAAAAAGTGCCTCAGCTCAGGCTACCAGTATAACTGTGCTAAAGCTATCGTCGATGGCATCTGGGCTTATAAAACTTATAGGTAAGGCCCTCCACGCTCCATTACCCGAGTCTATCCAACAGCTTCTGATGGATCCCGCCGAAGCCACCGTTGCTTAGCACGGCGACGGTATCACCTTCTTGACTCTCCTTGGCTACAAGCTCCACGATGTCGCCCACCGTCTCACAGTACCAGCAGGAGGTTCCTGAGGCTTTCACATCGGCTACAAGCTTCCCGGGATCCAGACGATCTTCCTCAGCCACTTTTTCAGGATCAGGAACGGCTGGAACCACAGCAAGATCAGCCTTGCTGAGTGAAGCCGCTAGCTCGTCCTGAAAAATATTGCGGCGTGTGGTGTTTGATCGAGGCTCGAAGATCACCCACATCCGAGAATCAGGATACTGCTGGCGCAGACTATCGATGGCTAGGCCTATCGCGGTCGGGTGATGGGCAAAGTCATCGATCACTCGAACTCCACCAGCAATGCCGCGGACTTCTTGTCGGCGTGCAACCCCCTCAAACGACAGTAACCCTGCCCTTATTTCATCCGAGCTAAAGCCTGAGAACTTTGCCGAGCAAATTGCCATCGCAGCATTGCGCACGTTAAACTCTCCCGCCATTGGCAGTTCATAATTCTCGCCATCCAAATCAAAGGAAGTGATCTCGACTCCGTAGACAATATTTGTAATTTGTAGATCACAGTCACCACCAAGACCGACGGTCTTAACCGGAGCAGGAGCACCTTGTGCGACATCCATACTGTTAGGACAATCGCCATTAACAAAAGCGATGCCATTTCTCGGCACGATATTCAGTAATCTCTTAAATGTGAGTTTAATTTCATCGAGCGAATCGTAGATATCTGCGTGGTCGAATTCGATATTATTCACCACTACTACTTCAGGCAGGTAGTGGAGAAATTTGGAGCGTTTATCAAAGAAGGCTGTATCGTATTCGTCACCCTCTAACACAACAAACTCAGAATCCGTAAACGCCGCACCTTTTCCTAGGTTACCGGGTATCCCGCCAATCATATGACTTGGATCAACACCCGCCGACTTAAGCATCCACGCCAGCATTGAGCTGGTAGTTGTCTTGCCGTGAGTTCCACTGACAACAAGATTACGCCGGCCACGCAGGAAGTGCTCTTTGAGAACTTCGGGAAGTGACACATAAAGCAGCTTTCTATCCAACGCGGCTTCAGCCTCCGCGTTACCTCGGCTAACGGCATTGCCTACCACAATCACCTCGGCGGTGGCTGGGATGTTCTCTGCTTTGAATCCTGGAAAAATCTCCACGCCCTGATCTTCTAAAAAGGTAGACATGGGAGGATAAACGTTTTCGTCAGATCCTGTTACGGTAAAACCTTTGGCGTGCATTGCGGCAGCCACGGAGCCCATGGCTGTACCGCAGATACCAATAAAATGAATGTGTTGCATAGATAGCTCTTGTCTTGGCAATTAGAGTTTAAAACTTGGTTAGAATCCTGGAGCTGAAACCGTGCCTCCCTGAATTTCATCGGTCCTGCGTCGTAAGATACCGTCTGCCACCTCGCCGACCATTTCCTCTAACAATAATCTCAAATGACTACCTTCACGGTAATCGGCTGGTGCGATGTGTTTTACGCGATCCGCTTTACCACAGAGTTGATAACATTTTCTGAAGCTGCGCCGTGTGGGATCATCGGGATTGTAGACGGCGATGGCATTGCCGCCATTTTTTCTCATCACTGTGAAACATGGCACATCGGTAGGTCCGTCACCCACGTAGATCATATTTTCAAATGGAATCGGCCTCAAGTCAGATGCCAAGTGATCATTTACATCCTCCTTGTAGTCTAGCAGGCCTTTGTTGATACGGAAAAGAAACTGCGTCTTGGTGGTATGTGAAATTGTGCGCTTTGAAAATCGAATATGCCCAGGTTCGTCCTCACCAAACTCACAACCATAGATAGCGCGGAATTTATCTTTGATGCTACTTCCATCGAGCAGCGCCTTCAGCCCTGATGAGACAATGTAGTATTCGATCGTGATATCCTGTGCTTCATGCTCACCGGAGAGACACTTTTTACGCAACTCATCAAACATTGCGGGGACCCCGGGGAAGTAACTTAAGTTCGCCCCTAATTCAGTGAGGCGGGCATTGGAGACCTGGTCCATCTCCAGGTAATCCAATAAACACTGCATGTAGGCCAACTCACCGTCCCAGCCTTGTTCTTGGACGAGGGCGTTACATTTGTTCCAAAATGACTCTGGATTAATCCCAAACTCAGGAAAAATCACATCATCCTGCATGTAGCTCGGGCTCAGTGTCTGGTCGTAGTCAAATACGAGCGCGATGGTGTTTTGTGCTATAGCCATGGTATAATCTCTTTCTTACGTTTTGGGCACCCCGTTTTTAGGTGCTCCGTTCTAGGTGCCCAATAGGAAACCAACAGAAAGCCATAACAGCAAGCGTGAAAAAACCGCATCCCCCGCGAGCCATAACAGGCCAAACGCGGAAAGATGCGGTGATAATTGTGATAACGCGATACTAGGCGGTAAGGTCCTTGCACTTACCGGCGCAGTTTCTGCCAACGGATGCGATACCGTTAGTCAGTCCAGACTCGGTCTTATACATCTGGCTTTGACCAATGATCTGACCATTACCGGACTTCAACACAAAGTATTTTTAACCATTGGTTGAATCCTTGATCTCGAACTTTGATTCGTCAGTTCCATTTTTCCCGACAGATGCTACGCCGTTTTCACAGCCCGGCTTGTCTTTGTATGCTTGTCCAGTGAGGATGATCTCGCCGTTTTTGGCCTTGAGACGGAAGTGAAACTTCTCGGTTTGTTCGCTTTGGTAGATTTCGAACATGATTAGTTATGGTTGGTTGTTGATAAACTGCTTTTCAGCTTATCCAAGTCGTGAGACGGTGCCAACCATAAATTAGGTCACATTTGAATTACTCCTTAGTATCGAGTACGGCATTCCATTTGTCCAAATTCACTTTTTGAGCAGCGAAAAGGGCAGCTGTAGGATCCAGTACCTTGATTGACTTGATGCTATCACCACCGACGATGGCGTTAACTACATCCATGCCTTTGGTAACTTTACCGTAGACACTGTGCTTGCCGTCTAACCAGACCGTATCCTTGTGGGTGATAAAAAACTGGGAACCGTTCGTGCCGGGACCAGAATTTGCCATGGAGAATACACCAGGACCATTGTGGGTGAGCGTAGGATCGAACTCATCACCGAAGCGGTAACCAGGGCCACCCGTGCCATTACCTTTGGGATCACCACCTTGGATCATAAAGTTGGGGATCACACGGTGGAATTTCAATCCATTGTAGTAGCCCCGATTGGCTAGGTTTAGGTAGTTGGCCGCGGTCATTGGTACTTTGGACGCATAAATGGTCGCTTCGATATCACCTTTGTTGGTGCTAATGACAATGCGCACGTCCTTGATGGCTGCTTTAGGTGTAGCCGCTTCTGTCAAAGCCGCCGGTGTCGCTGGTGCCACAGAGGTAGCGACGCCCTTATTTGGATCGGCCTCCTCTTCTTTTTCATCAACTGTGCAAGATACAAAACATCCAGCCAGAACCATCATCAGTGTTAACGAGTATTTTTTCATAATAGATTTCATCGGGATATGAATTAAGCCCCAACGAGCCCGACTGCAAGCGGAGATCGTAAAAAAATACAGCTATGTCCAAATAATCGTCATTTTTCAGGAGCCCAAAACGTCTAAAATAACCCTTCCCCATTGATTAACCTTGTTTCGAATACCCGAGCCCGACTGGTATTAAAGGAAACAAACATCAAACTCTCTATTTGGCAGCTAATTTTCAAGCACCCCCAACGCATCGAGTTGCCGGTTATGAAGTTTGGCTAAGGTAAACAATGCGATCACCGCACCCAAAAGCGCCCACCCCATATCTGACTGGGTATCCCAGACGTAACCTTGAGTTCCCAGAAATGCCTCGGCCGATTCACCCGATGCTAAGGCGACTCCCCACTCGATGAGTTCGTAAAAAGCACTGAAGGCTAAGCAAATGCATACGATGATAAAACCACGCCATTGGAGGATATTAACCACCTTTTTTCTGATCAGAATCTCTCTCACCAATATCGCTGGGATAAATCCTTGAGCAAGGTGCCCAAGTTTATCGTAGCCGTTGCGCTGTAGGTCATAGTGATCTTTTAACCAGTCAAAAAAAGGAACCTTGGCGTAGGTGTAGTGGCCACCGATCATGAGAATGATGCAGTGAATCAAGATGAGGATGTAGAGTAAGGTCGTCAGCTTAAACGTCTTATAAGTATAAACTATCAAACCTAATCCTATGATCGCCGGGGACACCTCAAGAAACCAGGTAAAGCGATCTTCCGGGTTCATTGCCGACCAGATAAAAGCGACAAAGAAGATCAGTAACCAGAGAATTTTCATAGACAGGTCAAAGCCTATCAGAAGACCCTCCTCATAGTAAGCGTAGAATACACGCAAAAAAGAGCTCAGCGGAAACTTGCAATATTGGAACAGGAGAATAACACTCCCACATGATCAACGTAATTGCGACCATTGAAGTCAAGGAGGGTAAAACTGAGGAATTTATCACTCTATTTAATGCCAATGTCCCTGCTGTTTTAGCGGAAGATGGCTGTGTTGAATATTACCCAACACGACACGCCAAGACAGATATCGATGTGCAGGACGCGGATCCAAACAAGGTTGTCATCATCGAGAAGTGGGAAAGCGTCGATCACTTGAATGCCCACCTCGTCGCACCACACATGGTTGCGTTCGTTGAAAGCGCGCAAGACCTACTAACTGGGCTGACACTCAATGTTCTTGAGAAAGCGTAGCCGGCAATCAGGCCCTATGGCTTTCCGGCCTCATAGATTTTCTTAATCTCAAATTCCGTAAAGACCCTCTTAGCAAGTAAGAACTCGCACATAGCACCGATCAAATTTCGTATTTCAAACTCGGTTCCTTTGGCCCATTCCTTCTGTGGCCAGTTTCCTAGATCAGCAATCCCGACCTGCATTGGACGGACATTCTTGATCTCGTTTACCCCTATCATTTCCCCATTAACATAGTGCCTGACCTCTCGCGCTTTCGAATCATAGACCAGAGCGAGATGCGCCCATTTGCTCTCGCCTAACTGCTTGCGGACATTCGTAAAACAATGATAGTGCGCTCGCCCTTTGATGAGGCCTTCAGATCTATCAGTATCAGAGAAATGGAGTTGCTTGGTTTTATTCGTATTGGAATAAATCACATTCCAGTGCACAAATCGATCCTGCTCAGTTTCTGGATTTAATAAAGCCACACTATCACCTAACACTGTGTAGATCTTCACCCACACCATCATGGACACGTCCTTAAACTCATCAGGAATGTTCAATCTGACTCTGTCAGATGAACTATCAAAGCCTAACGCTTGAGTCCCAGGCCAGCGCCCCTGTGTAGAGTGGCAGCCAACGACAGCTCCGTCCGTATCCTTCGCGCCATGCTTGGCCTCATTTTCAACATACCTGACCCATTCACCGGCAGTAGAGAATGAGTAATACAACACCACACCTTCATCTTCAGTGAGCTGTTTGCGCATTTCGTTCGCCTTCGCAATTTTCAGTTCAACATTACGATCGAGTGATTCCGATCTGGTAAATGCCTGAGGTTGAGCTTTACCAACAACTATGGTATTGTCCTGTATACTTACCGATTCACCTTGTTTGAGCAACATCTGCTTCTTCACATTCGGGCGCCATATTTCGACTTCTCCATCAAACACATGAACTTCGCCTGTCCCATCGCGATCCACCTTGATGGCAAAAGAAGTGCCAAGATCAACTACTCGAAAACCATCTGATAGAATTTCAAAACCCAGAGCCGGTGAAAGAACTTCAGCACTGATCTTGCCGTGTATTAATCGCCCCTGCCAAGCATTAACCACTTCAAACTTAGCTGGGCCCTCGAGTAACACGGTCGCGCCATGATAGAAATCTATTTGTAACACCCCCTCCTTTATTTCCAATAGACAGGGTTTTAAGGGGACTCCCAACACCCTGTTAGACTCTTGCAAAGTCGTTTCACTTCCCCACACCACCCCAACATGTCGATGAATGACAGCCACCCCTTTTTCTTCGTTGTCGCTGATTCTATTCACCACTTTATTCGCATCTTGGTCTGCGTCCGGCCATGTGAACCAAACGACAAACAACCCCACCAGAATCACAGCCGCAGCAGCAAGCCAAACCATCTGATTGATTCTCACAGGTTGCACTGAATCCAGCTCTAATGTCTCCAGTTCGTCTTTAAAATAAGATTGAAGATAGAAACAGCGCGCAATCCGCCGCCTAGCTTTGGGATAGTTCATGATCATATCATGTAACTGCTCTGTTTGCTCCACATTCAACTCCCCTTCACTAGCCATTAGAGCTAATTGATCGATTTCCTTGGATGTATACGATTCTTTACTCATCACGATTAAACGGACCTTCCCATTTTTTGTTCAACACAATCCAGTAGTAAACTGTGACCTCTTTCTAAAAGGAGATAGATCGACCTTACGCTTTTTTTATGCCGCTTCGCTATAACAGGAACCTTGTCCTCTCGATGGTAGCGGGCACGTAAAATACTCATGATCTTGTCGGGTATCTTTTTATAGCAGTCCCTCAGGTGCATGCGTAAATCATCATACTCACAGCTTACCAATACGGCTTCATCGACCAATTTCATCAGGGCTTCATCTTCCAATGGCAAGGCCACGCGCGATTGCTTTCGTCGCCAATTGAGGATACAAAACCGTGCAACGCTCATTGCCCAAACGGCAAAATCCGTACCTTCCTCAAAGTGGTCAAATTTTTTCCACAAAATAGTCGATACCTCCTGAAACAAATCCTCAGAGGCATGGTGATTATGCACCAAGGAATAGATAAAACCGTAAATCCGATGACGATTTTTGACCAACAGTGTGGAATAGAGTTCTCCGCGATCGGACATAGGTGAGGGGTGGACGTTTGCTTTGAGGCTATAAAAATGAACAGGTGTCAGACACTGTGGTAATGTCCCATACTAGCGAAAATTGCAGCATTTACCCATAAAAAGATCATTTTGATTAACATCTTTTTTCATAAACAGTGGTCTCGAGACATTATCTAGGCAGCATGCTGCGTATTTCATTCCTATTATTCTCTATCGTTTCAGCGCCTGTATCCGCTGAAGACAGCCATCTTTCACCGGATGGTAAGCGTATGGAATCAGAGCATCGTTATCTCTTCAAAAACTACCTAGCCAAGTATCCATCGACTCTTATTGACCCTGAGGCTCCCATGGGCAAACGCACGCTCAAAAGCGTCTTACTCGCCAAACCTGACTTCACCAGCATGGGCAAGTTTGAACTTCCTCTTCCTACCGACACAGAAAAGGTTATCCAGTTTTTTCGCTACATCGAACTTCGTGGCGAACATCTCGATCAGCTCACCTCTTTACGACTTCTGCCTGCGGCTCCACATACTGATCTGCATATCAGTGTTAAAAACTCATCTGTATACCGGGTCAAAATCCCCTCATTCCTCCCTCCTGGTGCCGCAATGCCAAGTCTCAGGCTTACTAGTTCGGGCGAATCCATCATCCAAGAAATTCATCTTATTACCCACCCAAAGGGTGTTAGTGAGCAGTTCGACCAGCTACCTTACCTCAACTTAGGGCACGATAAGGCGCCAATTCCTGTGAAACTAAATCTTGACCCGTGCAGACTCCTGTCCATCAGCGGACACACACAACTCGACCGATCCAAGTGGTTTCGCTATTACGGCAAACCAACCAGCCTCCCTACTTCCATAGAACAATGGGCGATTGATCGTAACTTCTACCCAGGTCGCCAGATGTTCAAAATAGCTCCATCGTTGGAACGCGGCTATGGGAATCCAAAGAAAATCATTCTTACCGAAGATCCTGACAAACCTGGGCACCCACATCCGGAATTTGAGGACAAGCTCAAACCCGACACCTTTCGAGACATCACTAAAACCTACTCCAAAGACTACAAGTTTGCCATGTGCCTCGATGAATGGCCGAGTTTCCAATCCCATCCTACCATTGGCCGAGGAACACCCCGAATCGAATACTTCAACCAGGCAGCTCAACTTGCCGCTACCTATTTCAAAAAACAAATCGAACATTCAGGTCGCACTGCCACTTGGTGGGAGGTCAAAAATGAATCCACGATCAAATCCGAGTGGTCCTACCATTTTAGTCGCGACAAGGGGCAACCTGTTGACTCGTGGAAGCATCTTGCTGATTTTCACAACTTGGTAGCCGACACCGTTCATCAATCCACTCCAGAGGTGAAAATTGGAGGCCCTACATCCGCGTGGATGCAGCTTCAGGTCGCTAATTTTTCAGTCTGGAAAAATCAAGCTCGATTCATGGATCTCACCAAAGATCACCTCGATTTTTACTCCCACCATTTTTATGAAAACGCCCATTCTATCGGGGCGGAAAAACGCCTTTCTTCTGGATACGACAGCTACCTTCTCGGTCGGCTTGAAACCTTACTTGATATGTTTGAAGCCTATGGAGAAGCCACGAATAATCGGAAACCCATGATCATTTCTGAATATGGCACACTGAATACTGGAACGTCTGATGCCGATTACTGGGAGCGCCTACGCGCATACTCTGCCTATCTTACTCGTTTCATGCAACGACCTGATCAGCTTGATCTCGCGGTTCCATTTATCTTTCTCGCTTCGCCTTGGGCCCCCACATCAGGACAATCCACATTTATACCCAATAACAAGAGACGTTATTCTAGCAACATCAAGGATTACCAACTCACTCCTTGTCAGCACTTTTTTAACCTGTGGCGTGATTTCCAAGGCCATTACCTTTACTGCCCATCGACCCATCGATATTTGGAAACTGTCGCTGTTCGTAAAGGCAAGACCATTCATATTGCTTTATCTAATATGTCAAGTGATCGACTCAGCGTCGACTTAGGACACATTCTCAAAGCGGATGACATCAAAAATATTTTCCAACGGAGACTCTATCGAATTGATGGGAAAATCCGCTATCAAGACATGGCACCCGTCAGTCATTCCGAAATCCCTCTTGAGGCAGAAGAAACCAGTGTTGTCATAATTCAATTGGCAGACAATCCGCCCCCTAGGCAAGCTCTCAACTTCACGAAGCATTACGCTCGCAATGTGGTTGAACACATTGATTTCGAGACAGCTCTCAGTATCAATATCACTGAAGAAAAATTAGCAGCTGAACACGCGACGCTGTATATTGGGTTACATCGCGCTGGGGGCCTTCCAACGAAAATCCCACTCAGCTTCAATGGAAAAAAATTCACCATTAACACGGAGTATGCTACCCATTACAAAGAGTTTTTTTCAACCCTTAAAATTTCCATTCCGACCACCCTACTCAAGCTAAAAAACCAGCTTCATATCCAATTACCTGAGCAAGCGACTCTCACATCCACCCATCTATCCATTGGACAACCATAGCTTTTAAAAACACCCTTCAATAGTAACATTAACTGTAATTTTTTTGCACGCCAAGCCACTCATACGACATAACCATTGCGATGACCTCTTATTCCATAAAAGTCAAATCACGTCATTTTGGCCGAGCCTTCACCCTGGTAGAGCTACTTGTGGTCATTGCCATCATAGCGGCTCTAGCCAGCCTTGGGTTTGTAGCCGCACGTGGAGTTTATCAGAAATCAAAAGCAACAAAGACAACCTCCAACCTTCGCCAGATACACATCGCAATTACAACAATCCAAGAGGATGGCGTAGAGAACGGCTGGAACCGTCGCGGAACTTTCCCCCCATATGCCGGACAAATCATTGACGACTACGGCTGGAGGGAATTCACGATCTACGAACTTATTGGAGAACAAATCGAAGTCTGTGAACCCAAGGCAGGTGGCTACACTTGGAAAAACCACCCTAAGGATACAATTCTGCAAAACCCACTCTCCAAACATATATTCGCAGGAGATACTCCAAATAGCTCCAATATCCAAAAATCCTCATTTGGCCTTGGCGGATACTGCTATAACGCCCATCTCGAAGGCTGGGTAGCTCCTCAATCATCTGAAAGCACCGTCAAACGCACACGTCACTCGGATTTGGCCGATTCATCGAGGACCATCCTCATGGCTGAAATGAACGATAACGGCGGAAAAATATGGACTGGCTGGGGAGGACCTGCTGCACCCCATGGAAATTACCGAGATGGAGCCCACTGCCTCTTTGTTGATGGGCATGTTGAACATCTTAAAAATGAGTTCCTCGCCAGCCAAGAGGGTTGGCAAACCCACATGCGGATTACATCAAAATATTAACTTCTGCCCTTTCCTAAAATATCATTTGCTATCCAAGCCGTTCATTGTGTAGCATTTTCTCGAAATTACCGATTTCTGGTTTGAGTTGTTCTGAGCAAGTCTGCATCCTCAAATAAATAGAAAAATGAAGTTATATTGCACTAATCTTCACTCCGAGACATTACCTATATATGGGACGCTAATCAGTAATCCCGCAGTGCTAAGTAAGAAAACAACGATAAAAATAATATGAAAAGCAAACTAATTACATGCGCGGTTGTAGCTGCTTTGACAGCGGTTTCTCAAGCTGCCACGACCGTCGTCTTTGACGATTCATTCACTGGTTTCTCAAATAGTGGTCTTAGTGAACAAGGTAACTGGAAAAGTCAAGCTGCCTTCACGGTAGCCAGCGAAACCGCTATTGCCACCAGCGGTGGAGCATTTGCCCGTGCACAGCGGTTCGGCGCATTCCGTACCGAAGTAGGCGATCAGGTGCGTATTACGGTGAGCGGATTCTCAATCACCGGTGCTGTCGGTGACGACTCCGAGGACTTCCGGTTTGGAATTGCAGCCACACCTGAGCATACGGGGGCACAGACCCCCCAGGTGGCTGCGTCTCTGGTACACGATGGGGGCACTTCCCTGACCATTGGAGGAGCCACAGATACCGCTTACAATCTGGGTGATGAGCTTACCGTCGCACTTACCTTGACGAGAACCGCTGCTGACGCATGGTCCCTTGATTCCAGTATCACGAACGTCACTGATGGCGGTTCAGCGTTTACCGGTTCTGCTACCCCGATCAATTTAAAAGGTGCCGCAGGTGCCAGTATCGGTCTTACCCTTGGCGAGTATCTTGATGCGGCTCCTGGTAACAACGCCTTGTTCGGCATGCGCCTTGTGGGAAATAACACAGGCTCAACATTCAATATCGGTGGTGTTAAACTCGAGACAATCGCTGTTCCTGAGCCTTCTTCATCAGCCTTACTCGGACTAAGCGGACTTCTCGTGCTAGCACGTCGCCGCCGTTCATAAATTCAACCACACACATCCGCTTTAACAAGCGGCCCCCGACCTCCTTCATTGGAGGTCGGGGTTTTTTTGTGATTATTTTCTACAACTTATAATACTGCTCCCAGCCTTTGCGAGGTGCTGGATTTAACAAGGCATTGGCAGCAGCATTGTTGGTGATCTGCTTTGTCTTGCTGTCGAATTTGATCTCACCACCGAAGCGTTGGGCCAGCACACCGATATTAAATACCTGGGTGAGCAATCCGGAAACGGCGAAGTGTGAGCGGGCTTCTTCCTCACCTTTGCAGGCGAGTAGGAAATTGGCATAATGGTTCGAGTTTTTCTGCGGGAACTTGGGAAGCTTAGCAGCCATCTCGATGTGTTTTTTACGTGATGTAATCCGCAATGGTGAACCATGTGATCCGCCTTGGAAAGCGATGTCCTTGCCATAAATAACTTTACCAGGAGAGTTGAGTGGCTTGTCCTTTCCTTCATCGGTGTACTTACCTTCAAGTTTAGGGGCATTTTTGACACCGTCAAACCAGTTGACAGTGCAAGCTGGCAGGTCTCCCCGCTCGGGAAATTCAAATCGGATGGTGGACGACTGCGGGTAAACAAGATCGCTTTTATTCACTCCGTCACGGTAATCGGCAACGACTGTTTCAGGAAGACCCAGCTTGAGAAAACGGTGGCAGGTATCAAGAATGTGCGGGCCCCAATCGCCAAAACATCCGCTACCGTGATCATACCATGAGCGCCATTCCTGGGGGTGGAGTCTTTTACTGAACGGGTGCACGTGACTGACGCTATCGCGCCACTGGTCCCAATTCATTCCATCAGGCAGTGCATCTTTCGGGTATTCTGAAACTGTCGTTCCCCATTTATGCCAGCGGCGTGGTTTGTTCATGTGGGCGGTGACTCGGGTGATATCTTTCATCATACCAGCCTCGGCAAATGCTTTGAACTGGAAGTAGTTGGCACCGGAGTGACCTTGATTACCCATCTGGGTGGCGAGTTTCGGGTTTTTGGCAGCCATCTGCATCAAAATTTCAGCTTGCTCGAAAGTATGAGTGAGAGGTTTTTCAACATAGACGTGCTTGCCAAGTGACATAGCAAGTGCTGTCGCAGCAAAGTGCGCATGATCCGGAGTGGCAATCAGCACGGCATCGATCTGACCGGCCATGGCATCAAACATTTTTCGGAAGTCCGTAAACGTCTTGGCTTTAGGAAACTCTTTAAGCGATTTTTGAGTATGTCTTCCCTTCAGATCGACATCACAGAGCGCGACAACATTGCAATGGCCTGAGCCATAAAGCATTTTGAGGTCGCTGCCACCTTGATTGCCTATCCCGATGACGGCGAGGTTCACCTTATCGCCTGGGGCTCGTCCGTTTGAGGAATTCTGCCCAAAAACTAAGTTGGAAGGGAGAATCGTTAAGCCACCAAAGATGGCAGATTTCTTGATGAAATCACGTCTGGAAAATTGGGAATTGGAATTGGAATTGATCATCGTATTGAGTGTTACTCTACACAGTGAACGATTCTTTCGCCAATCAGAAAATGCACGGATGGCACAACTAAATACCTAAGGAACGGTGCCTAAGCTTCTTCAATGATATTGAGCATCTTGACCGTCGCCTTAATGGCGGCCTCGGTCTGATCGGCGTCAAGACCTCTCGTCTTGAATTTTTTCCCATTTAAATCCCAGAGAATGGTGGCTTCCACAAGGGCATCGGTATGTCCTCCCGGAGGGATGGTGACCGAGTAATCCTCGAGGGTGGGATGTGCCTTATCCAAACGGGTATAGATCTTCCACAAAGCTTTTACAAAAGCATTATACTGACCGTCGCCGACGCTTGTCTCCTGATAGAATTCACCTTTGATGCTCAGGCGGACGGTGGCTACAGGTTTAAGACCCTGTGTTAGAGAAAGGTGGTAGTTTACGATTTCGATATCGTTACTCTTGATGACCTGACCTAGTACATCTGCAATAATGTAAGGTAGATCCTCTTTGGTGACGCGCTCTTTTTTATCACCCAGCTCGATGATCCTATTTGTCACACGCTTCATATCGTCGTGACCCAGGCTGATCCCGAGTTCCTCAAGATTCTTCTGGATGTTTGCTTTTCCTGAAGTCTTTCCGAGAGCGTATTCACGGGTCCGACCAAACCGTTCCGGCAGGAGGTCGTTATAGTAGAGATTGTCCTTGGAATCGCCGTCAGCATGAATGCCAGCAGTCTGGGTGAAAACAAACTCACCAATGATGGGTTTATTTGCAGGAACCCTAACACCTGAGTAAGTTTCCACGATCCGGCTCACCTTGTTGACAAAAGATTCATCGAGGTTGGTCGTTTGTTTCAACTGGTCATGGATCACACCGATGACGCTGGAGAGTGGCACGTTACCAGCACGTTCCCCCATGCCGTTAACGGTAGCGTGGATACCATGCACCTTGGCCTTGACCGCACTATAAACGTTCGCGGCTGCGAGATCGTAATCGTTGTGGGCATGGAAATCGAAACGTAGGTCTGGGT
>Ga0302134_10000051_pt1 | contig 33543 bp, 34 predicted proteins | sample CB9_SCM_MG_FD_203123 | JGI IMG/M metagenome (GOLD analysis project Ga0302134, IMG submission 203123) | Marine microbial communities from Western Arctic Ocean, Canada - CB9_SCM | ecosystem: Environmental > Aquatic > Marine > Oceanic | place: Canada: Western Arctic Ocean | collected 2017-09-19
TCACGGCTTCCACCGCCGCCAACGTAGATACCAGGATCGCCATCTTCGAGTCGTTGCTTAATGTCAGCAATCGAAGGCCCATCGAAATCATCATCGAAGTAGAGCACTGGCTGAGGTCCTTGCCGTTCGGCAGGGTCGTCCTCTAGCTCCACACGCACTCCTGAGATCCCAGAAAGCCGTTCTGCTACGAACTGGGCCTTCGAGTGCCAGCCTTCCCATTCAGCAGCCTCATCTGAATCAGTAAACAGCTGTAGAGCCGTTACTAACCCAACGATGTTTTCTTTGGATACCTTCATAGGCCGCCCAATGCCAGCTACCGATGAATCGAGATTCAACGAGTTCATCACTACGGCTTCCATGAGATCAGCCTTGCCAGCGAGTAGACCTGACGATTGCGGACCACCAATACCCTTCCCACCACTAAACGCCACCATATCGGCGCCCATCTTGTGGAACCTAGAGAGATTCGAACGTGGTGGCACTTCGGCAGCAGCATCGACGATCACAGGTATGCCGTGTTCGTGAGCCACTCGAATGGTTTCTTCAAGACCAATGCCCTGAGGAGCAAACGGAGCAACCACGTACGCAATACATGCGGTGTTCTCGTTAATAGCGTCTACGAGATCATCGGCAGTGGCTGAATCGGCAGATCCATACTCGATTAGAGTCGCCCCAGCAGTTACGAACGCCTTGTCGTAACGATTTCGCTGTCCCTTAAAGAGGATGACTTCGTTTTTCATCCCGGTCGTATCGGGAAGTTGCTCTACGTTGTTCTCGCTCTGGCCTGTCATACAAGCGGCAACCATTAGAACCTGGGCGGCTGAACAACCAGCAGTGACTAGCCCACGTTCGGCTCCGCACGAGCGGGCAACCACTTCACCGGCTGCGAGATTGAGCTTCTTGACGTCGACAAACGCATTTGCAGCGTCGTCCATCGCCTGAACGACCTCTGGACGCATAATCGATCCGCCCAGCGCTGTAACCCAGCTTTGAGCGTTGATGATGGGCGAAACTCCGAGCTTCTTATAAACCTCGGGCCAAACATGACCAGCCATACGGGAACTCCACTTCATAGTGAGTAAGCCCAGTTCGGGCCTACCTAATGAGGCGGAATTCTACAGATGAATCGTGGTGTTCGCGGGCAGAAGCTAGGTACTAGGCGCCGAGAATGTCGATTGCGCGCTCACGGAGCTGTCCACAACCGGCATTGATGTCGATTCCCTTTTCCATTCGAACGGTCGAAGGAATGCCGTACTGCTTCAAGCCACCCTGGAACTCTTTAGCATCCACCATATCGGTACGATCGAAAGGTCCCAATTTGGTCGGGTTCACAGGAATTAGGTTCACGTGACAGTGCAACCCGTTCAGCAATCGCCCAAGCTTCTGTGCCTGTTCTATCGAATCGTTCTGCTCTTTAAGGAGAACGTACTCAAAGAAAATTCGGCGTCCAGTTGCATTGGCGTACGTGTGGCAAGCCCGAATAAGGTCTTCAACCGGGTATCGCTGGTTGATCGGCATCGTTTGCGAGCGAGTGGCGTTATCGGGAGCGTGAAGAGAAATCGCCAGGTTGATCTGGAGTTCTTCTTCAGCGAGTTGCAAAATCTGTGGAATCAGGCCAACCGTCGAAAGCGTGATGTGCCTTGCACCGATGTTCAAACCCTGATTGTCGTTGAGCACACGAATAGCCGAGACTACGTTCTTGTAGTTAGCAAGAGGTTCGCCCATGCCCATGAACACGACGTTCGTAACGCCCTGAAGTTCGCCCTTGGTGCGCTTTCCCTCTTCCAACTGGGTTTCGTCTTCAGCGTAAGCAATACGCTGCATCTCGATCACCTGAGCAACGATTTCGCCTACGGTGAGGTTACGTCGGAAGCCCTGCTGACCGGTGGCGCAGAACGTGCAGCCAAGTGCACAACCAGCCTGAGTTGAAATACATGCGGTCTTACGGTTTCGACGGTGACCGTCGGATTCGTAGCGCATCAGCACTGTCTCGATCAATTCGCCATCGCGCAGCTTGTACAAAGCTTTGCTTGTCGACTTGTCGGCAGAAGTAACGAACATCGCCTGTTCGAGCGACGAGATTGAATATTTTTCGTTAAGCGACTTTCGGAACGTCTTGCTCAGAGTCGACATATCGTCGAAGCTCTCGACCGCTTCGTAGTAAATAGAACGCCATAGCTGATCGGCGCGGAACTTCTTCTCGCCCATCTTGAGCATCGTCTTAGTAAGGCGGTCACGAGAAAGTTCGAGTATGGATGGGAGCACGGTGCTGGCTTCAGGTGCTTTAGAAGCTTCTACAGCTGTCGGCTCGGAAGAGGGGGACGAAGGAGTGGTCATCGGAGAAGGAAGGGGGACTATATAGGGGACGTAAAAGTTAAGTCTAGCAACGGAAGTCGATATTGGGCGACAGTCGCAGGGGCTATAGGCAATCAGAGCACTAGGTGATCGTCTGATCCGGACAGACTAGACGAACGAGCATAAATGCCACCATAAGCTCGAATCAGTATCGCCCACTATTCTTAACTCACTCTGAAATTGTTTGAAATATATTTCATTCTGTTAACGTTGCGCCACTAATATTTGAACTGAAAGATGAACGCATATCGATCATGTTCCCTTGCGGAGTGACCAATGGCAACCAATAACACCGACCTCCTTTCACAGGCTGGATCGGTCGAAAATATTCTCACATTCGATGATATCGAGCCCGTGCTCGAATCTCGTGATTTATCTGTTTCATACAACGGGCAAACCGCCGTCGAAGGCGTATCGCTTCAGGTCCCCAAAAATAGCGTCGTATCGCTAATCGGCCCTTCCGGCTGTGGAAAAAGCACGCTTTTACGCTGCTTCAACCGCATGAACGACCTGATTCCTAGTGCATCGGTTCAGGGTACGGTCAACTTTTCCGGCCAAAACATCTACGCACCAGACGTCGACCCGACTGACATTCGATTCCGCATTGGAATGGTTTTCCAGCGACCCAACCCGTTCCCAAAGAGCATCTATGAGAACGTTGCGTTTGGACCTCGTATTAACGGTATGACTGATGATCTCGACGAAGTGGTGGAGACATCACTACGACGCGCCGCAGTTTGGGATGAAGTAAAAGATCGTCTAAACGATAGCGGCCTTAGCGTTTCCGGTGGTCAGCAGCAGCGAATCTGTATCGCCCGTGCACTTGCCGTGAACCCAGAGGTCGTTCTAATGGACGAACCCGCATCAGCGCTCGATCCTATTTCTACACAAGCTATTGAGCAGCTGATTCAAGAGCTTTCGAGCGAAGTCACGATCGTCATCGTTACTCACAACATGCAGCAAGCAACTCGAATCTCCGATTACGCCGCGGTAATGATGGCCGGAGAAGAACGAGTTGGTCGAATGATCGAATACGGCACAAACGAGCAAGTGTTCGGAAACCCCAAAGATGAACGAACAGAAGCGTACGTCACTGGTCGTATCGGCTAACCGACGACATAGGTAGACTGCACCGATCATGAGCGAACAGAACAGCATTATTCCAACAGGCAGGCAAGAATTCGACCGAGAACTCGGTCGATTAGAGGCAGAACTCATACTAATGAGTGGCCTTGTAGAAAAGGCCATTTTCGATGCGCTTCAGGCGCTGAAGAACCGTGACATCGATCGATCACAGAAGGTGATCAATGAAGATGATCACATCGATGAAACCGAACTGGAAATCGAACGCTACTGCGTCGAACTAATCCGGCGTCAGTCTCCGATGGCTGGCGATCTTCGTCGTATCGTCGCATCGCTGCAAATCGCTGGTGAACTCGAACGAATCGGTGATTATGCCGAAGGTATCGCAAAGATCAGCATCAACATGGGCAGCCAGCCACCTCTCAAGGAACTCATCGATATTCCTCGAATGGGCGACATGGCAGTCAGCATGCTGAAGCGAGCGCTCGAAGCGTTCATCAGTCGTGATCCCGACTTCGTCCGACAACTCAGCATAGACCTCGAAAAAGAAGATGATGAAGTCGACGATCTATACGCCAAGGTCCAAGCCGACCTCATGGGACTCGTGAAAAGCGATCCCGACAACGCAGAACGTGCAACCTACCTAATGTGGGTCGCTCACAACGTTGAACGAGTCGCCGACCGTGCGATGAACATCGTTGAACGAGCGTTGTACCAGGCTACTGGCGAACTAGTCAGCGGCACGACTCAGATCGAATCATCCGCCGAATAATTTCTGGCTGATTGGTTCGATTACGTTTTTCTTTGGCTGATCTTTTCGATCTCGCTATCCGAATAACGCCGCGCCAGCTATAGATACGAACGAAGTGTCGTCCTCGTCAGCTTGGCACTGCTGGTAGCCGTTCCATACTCCGATAGTCGCTTCTGAAGCCCACAACGTCATGTATATAGGGGCGAGTCCACAAATTCGGTTTCGGTCTTCATCGTTTTTAATCGACTCGAAGAAACTTCTTTTACTTCCTCTGGCTATCGTCGCCATAAGTGCTTCGTCTTCAGCCTGAACTCGTCGTCGGTCTTCGGAATCCTTTGGCATGAGTTCGGTATCGCCAAACGCCGGACCAACGTGAGAAAGGTCAGCAGCGGCGATAAACATCGTCTTTCGTTCACCCGCCACCGTTTGAAGTAATCGCATTACCCGACCGATCTCTGAATGATCCAATACTTCGGATTCCGTTCCGAGCGATCCACCTAGCGAACCACAAAGAATCGGAAGCATCTTGGCGTTTGAATTACCTATGGCTCGCTGTAGCCACACTGTTGCGAGTTCAATCGAGTGCTCATTTGCGTGATTGAACTCATCGGCAAACGCATGATCTTCGACTGAGCTATCTGTTGAGAGAATTCGTGCGATCTCGTCGACTAACTCGGTGTCGGTTTCCAGCGTGCCCAAAGGCGTTTCGTAGTTCTGGTTCGTGAGCGTCAAACGAGGACCGTCACCGTTGTGATCAGTTCCGAATACGACGAACAACTCAACATCTTGAAGCTGATCTCGCACCAATTCCCAGATCATTCCGTAAGAATCGCTGCCACGCTCAAAATCTATGTGCGGTGATATGACCGCTTTGAGTTCAACGTCGAGATCGGCTGGCAGATCGTCGTCGACCATCACATCGTCGTTCATATAAGGAAAGGCGAATCCGTCGAGATACCCACGAAGATCGCTGGTGTCTGCGGGATATGCCCGACCGGCGAGCGCAGGTTTTCGATTGCGTGAACTTCGATATTCGGTAAGTCGCTGTTCAATTTCGACTTCGTACTTACCGTTCGACAACAGCAACATGTCATCGAGTCGAGTCATCAAATCGTCGAGGGTTTCTTGGGTAACCTCTGGCGCACCGTTGCTCACGGCCTCTTTAACGATCTCGTTCAGCGTGTTCGTTCCATCGAAACCTTGAAGGTATAAACCAAGTGGAGCAGGAACCATTAACGACTGTTCGCTCAGTTGGCGAAGGTCCTTTAATAAGAAGTAGTCGCTCCCCTCGTGGGTGATGCGACTTACTTCAACAGGACGTAATTCTGGACGATCTGGCAGGTTTGAGTCATTAGTCATTGCAGTAGTGTAGCTGCCGATATTGACTCATATCGCCGGTCATCTTCAGTAAAAACTAGTTCACACCGAACCTACGATAATTGGCAACAACCAACTTTGGAAACGGTGTGCGCTCTCGGAACAATGAACGTTCTGCCAACTCGCTAAGCGAAATGAGCGGACCGTCATCTTCTTCCGAGACGGTTACTGGCGCAGCTCCACCACGCTGGACGATTCGGTGAACCGTTCGAGTGCTAATACCGAAGCGCTTTGAAATCTCGGCAACCGGTACCCGCTCTTCTCGTAATCGGAAGATTTCGTCGTCGCGAGTCCTACGACTCTCACGCTGCAACCATCCCGGATCATCGTACTTACAGAGCGCCAACGGACAATGAAGGCAACTCGTCGAAGCATCGCAGCCATCGTCTTTGTAGCGCGTGTTTTCCGGCAACGTATCGGATCTGACAGGAGCCAATACTTCTGAAGTACCAAAGTTAAAAGGGATTGCAGGACCAAGCGTCATCACCATGAGGAAGCCTCCGAAAGAACTAAAAGACCGATAAGGCCTATATAAGGAAAGGAATGAACTCAGACAGCCGCCGTAGCGGACCAGTTCAATTGACGTGAAAAATGAATCCCACCGGAACGACCCGACAGATTCTTAGTGCGTTCTCGTTTGAAGATCGAATTTGCGTATTCAGAACCCGGACTATTTGGGATACCGAACATCACAGTGGTCATCCCAATAGACGAGACTCTCGGACTCACCCGTTGGTCATACCAACTAGAGCTGATCCTGTGTGAAGCAACGATTTCAATAAGCGTGTCGGGCAATGGGCTGCGGTCGGCAACTGGCATATCGACGCTCACGAACAAGTGCTTAGCGTTACCCATGCGAATAGAACGAGGACCATCAGGTCGCCAATCTTCGCTCGCACCGGAACTCTGAAAGCCCTTCACAAGAGCAAGCATCGCCGGGTACGTATCGTCCCTAAAGGAAGGAGAAACCGTGGCAGAAACCGAACCTGAATCACGATTCATGAACAGCAACAGCATCCGAAGTCGGGTCGAGAAATCCTGTGCGCTTTCGCCTTCTGAAAGATCAACCGTAATAACCTGCGACTCACCGTTGCGACCACGATTAGTCACGCTCTCAACGATCTGTGCCCAGGCTGTGTTGAGGCCGGTATCTGATTCCGATTCAACACCATTCGGTTCACTCGTCACTTTCGTATGTGACGACGTCAAACTCGAAACCACAGAAGATCCAAAACGGTTTTCTGGTGTAACAATTGCGGTGGCTGTCGGGCTCATATTGACCTCTTCAAACTAACTTTTGTTCGCTGTATCAGAACGACTGTTCTATTATCGAACATCTGTTCTAATTAAGTCAAGCGTTATGGCGTGATTAGCTCTGGGCGTCGTCGGACGACTTGGTCGCACGTCGCAATCTCCTACCCTCTAACTCCCTCGGAAGGTGAGTCGCGTGAAGGGAGTTATTTGGTAGGTCATTGGGACCAAGCGGAATGGACAGTGGTAACACCCCTTCCAACTCGGCGTGATCGTTAAACATCGTTATCTTCGCATGTAAGCGGTCAAGAAATTCGTTAAGTGCTGTAACCAGCCAATCGTCGTCGTCGAACTTCTCTGGCTCACCTATGAACCATTCCGGTGAAAACAGTGCCAGCATCTCGACAACATCCTGCTCGATCATCGGCGGGCTGGTCTGAGCGAAACTCTTGATCGTACCCATTCCTATTATCGGCTTAGGTTTGTTGTAAGTTCCAGCCCAGTTCAGGAGGTGGCTGATCGCGGGTAACATTGCACGCGCTTCTTCCAGTTCGGTGATCCTCTCAGGGTCAAGTTTAGCCAGACGGCCTTCGAGTTCGGCTTTAGTCCGCAGAAGCTCTTTCTCTTTGGCATCGAGTTCCTCCTCAGAGAGCCTGCCATTGATCCGCACTCGGTCAACTGTCGCTAGGTTTTCGTCGATGTCTCTGACAGCCTGCTGAAGAGGTGTGATCTCGACTCCGTAGGTTTCTATCCGCTCCGCCGCGTACTTCAGAGAGAGTTCGAGAGTCGCTGCAAGGTTGTCAGGGCTTCGTAGGGCTTCGAGCAATCTGATGATGATGGCCAATTCAAGTTCGTTATGTCCACGCCGTGGCACGTCACACCGATCTTCACCCCTTAATACGCGCGGCCCGTCGGCATACCTTTCTCGGCAGAAATACTCGGCCTTGGTCTTGCCTTCGCGCGCCGTCTGAAACTTCCAGTTGCCGCCGCATTGACATCGGACACGGCTTTGCAGGATCGTTTTCGATTTGCTGGCTTTCTTGATCCTCTTGTTAGTTTGGAGACGCACTTGGACCCGCTTGCCTTGTTCCTTGTCGATGATAGGTGGGCAAGGGACACCGTCGGTAATCCCCATCGATATTCCAAGGTGATGACTGCCAGACCAATAGAACGCACTCCCTAGCATTCTGCAGAGGATGCTCTGCTGCCACTGCGTCTTGCCCGAGGGAGACGGGACTGATCCGGTCAAGCGAACTTGTATTCTTCGGACCCCCAGGCGTTCTCTTTCGTACATGTTGAAGATCATCCTGACGATCTTGGCTTGGTCCTCATCAATGGCCAGCCGGCCTTCAGAGTCCTTGCAAAAGCCGAATGGCGGTCGACTAGTGAACTTTACCTCGGCTATTCGTGCCTTCGTGCCCCGGCTTGTTCGTTCGAGAATTTTCCGCCGATCTGATCCCGCCTCCATTGTCTTTATGAAGCCCATAATGGCAGCGCTGTCGCCTGACTCGGGAATGGAGCCATCTGCGTACTCAATCGTCACACCCAACCCACGTAACTGGGCGGCGAACTGTTGCAACATCCACTCGTCGCCCGGCTGTTTCGGGCGAAACATACGATCAACGGTGTACGGAATGAGTACGTCAAATTGACCTGCCTCGGCAGCCGAAACAAGTAGGGTGATTGTTGGACGATCTAGCGTCGTGCCTGTGAAGTCTTCCTGGAGTACGAGCGACTCAACGATCTCGTAGCCTTGACGCTTGGCGTACTCCATTCCAGCGGCTTCTTGTGTGCCTTGTGATGTTCCGTGATCAGCCTGCTCTTTGGTAGAGACTCTGGAGTAAATCGCTGCTCTTTTGGTCATTAGTCGCCTCCTTGAAATGTTAGCTAGGCCCGTTTCCATCTGCTGGTAACCGACTGACCTAAAATGTTCAGTCGATCCGATTGTGCTAAACCGAGTACCTGGCACATGATCTGCATTCACCCGGCAGAACGGTGCTCAACTGCAACACCGCTGATTCGTTGGCCAGGGTTCTCGCTGTTACCTTGATTTTTGTCGCGGCCGTTAGCAATCCCTTCCACGCTTCTTTACCGCGTAGATCCTCAATGGCCTTCTCAATCACCGCCTTAAGGGATTCGACCGTGGAACCGGTGGGTCTGGCTATGAGTGTGTTCTGAAATGAGACAGCACCATCCTCGATTTTCAACCGAATCCTGGTGGTCTCATCTTTTATTGCCTGGGCTTCCAACCACTGGCCAAGACGAGCGAGTCCCACGAGCGCCAGACCAGGTTCTGACTCTTCTTTTACAACCGTCAGCTTGGTCGAATTTTCAACGCTGGAGATAACGGATATTGCAAGGGTAAGTCGTGCCTTCAATGCCTCCCCCAGGTCCCGTTTGAATGTGGTCACAAGTGACCAAAACGCATCTGTCGGCAAGTGCTCCCTTAGCAATTGGGCTTCGATCGTGCTTTCAAACGCCAGGTCGACTTTCCAATCAGTCTGCTTTCGTACGGCTGACCATCCTTGTCCATTCAACCTGTAGGCCTTTAGTGCGAACAAAGGGCTCTTGTCGAAATCCATCCAATCGAACTCCCGAGTGGGAAGCAAGTCAAGTTTGTCGAGCAGTAAATGCCAATGTTCCTGGAGGCCTTCTTTCAACGCTACCTCACGGGCTATCACTCGACGGCGCTGACCGTGTATCTGCTTAATCGCCTTATCGATGGTCCTTGGATCAGGGTTCCCTTGGTCCTGAGCGCGGATTTCAGCGGTCGACAACCCAGCGTCGGCTAATTCAGTCCATTCGATCTTTTTCCTGAGAGGGGCTTGGCGTGGCAATGTCGTTTACCCTTTGAACATTTGTCAACATTTTGTGACTATTACCTACAGTATTGATCTAAGTGAACTGCCAGATATCACACTGCCCCATTGCAGCATGTTCGCTGCAAAGTGACCCGATCTCGATAGCGTCACCACGTACTATCTCGGATTTGTAACCGACCGCAGGCTTGGCAATATCACCTCAGACACTGTTGGACGGTTCCACCTACCTTCAATCTATATTCGTCGGATCGATAAGAATCTGGTCGAATACTGGTTGTCTGAAGTTGAGGTCGAATCCTTGATGAGTGCCCTAACAAAGTTGCCAGATATTCAGGCGATGTTTTCATCTGTTCATTAGCAGGGCATTGACATTGTCAACGACATTCTCGGGCACAATCCGATGATCCATTTTGGTACCGACGATTTCTCATTTGAGGGCTGATCCAGCTACTTGAGAACACAAAACCTGAAAGTCTGGAGCTATTTGAACAGGGAGCATTCGAACTCTGGAGCCGGTACACCTCATTTTGAAAATAGTTGGGCAGTTTCAAACGCAAATTTGAAGAATCACAGTCTCTTTAACTCGCCAGCGACCAGGCCGAGCCCCGGCTTACGGTGCCAATCGGGTGATGCGCTTTGCTTGTAACGCAAGCGCGTACGTAAGGCAGTTCAAAACCGACGGTTTATCGGCCGTCTTACATATCAGCCTCGCATGAGTGTTAGCGCGTGAGTTCGCACGTGAGTACGTGCGTGTTCGCATGCGCGCGTCCGCGAGGCGAGATGCTTATTTTGATCCCAAGTGGGTTGGCTGAGGATTCAGGATTGATTATCTTGGGTTCAGATCTCAGCCGCGTTCTGTCAGAACCTTTGTGACTCACTGAGATTGCCAATTATCGATTAGCTATCTAACACATCCAAGGTTCTGGGCAAGTGGTCGAAAAGCACTGTGGTAATTGGTCAATTACGGCCGCCGAATTAAGCGCTAGGGAATCGACGCTCCGGCGTCGGGTCAGAAGTCTAAGTGCGAAATCGTTCGTGGCAACCTGAGTTCAAATCTGTTTTGTCAAAAGTAGGTGTTTTCACATCTCCTCAGCAAATGAAGAACGATGTTATTCTGCCCCGACGCTGAGTTCTGACAGAATCTAGCATTCCTGTGGCAGGCTCTCGTCATTGATTAGTACGTCCATCAACTCTGTTGCAAGTTCCGGATCGGCAAGAAGTGTGTCGTGGTTCGCACTCAAGAATCCCTGCCGTCCTGTGTCATAACAGGAAACAGAAAAGTGCGATTCAAGAATGGCTGTCTGCCAGTTGACCACCCGGTCTCGCTTGTTTGCAAAGTTCACCACACGATTGCCGGTCCAGTCCGTGACGTGAATAAGCGATATGGACTGACCTGAGTTCTGGATATCTGACCACACCGCTGACGGTTCAGCGTCTGCACCGGCGAACTGCCTGCAGGCCAAAAGTTCGATCGCGATTCGAGCAACGTTTGCGTTAGCTTCCGTCAGTCCTTGTACAGGGCTACTCACGGTGATAACTCCGGAAGTCTGTTCGAGCATCTCGTTATCGATATCTGAGTACCTTGCAAGACCGTCGAGTGCTATGACTCCTCCGAGTGAATGGCCCAGCACAAAGAACTCTGAGTTCGGGTAGGCTGAATAGATGTCCAGTAAGGCTCGAGATGTATCAGGAACGCTCCTCAACGTCTCGGTCGGCAGGTAATCCTGGTCCCAACCAGAAGCTGAGTATCCGAATTCGATGATCTGATCATCGGGATCACCAGTAGGCAGGTCAATCAGGTCGAATCGATTTGCAAGGATCGACTTAACGCTTGTCGTCCAGTGACCTGGCTGCTCAAATATCTCAGATGACGAGCACACACCCTGGATGATGATTAAGCGCTTTGTCGCAGGCTGTTCTGGTTCAAGAGCGCCGCATGCTATTAGCCCAGCAAATGAGGCGAGTAACAACATGGTCGGTATGTACGGGCGGAATATAGTTCTCAAAGATTTATTGGCGATTAAGCTGGTGCCCGAGCAACTGATCTCACTACTGCCAGTCTGAAATTATGGCTTCCAGGCGTTGGTAGAGTTCAATAGAACCACTCGAATATGGGTAGCGTTTAACCACAACAGTGTCTGCAGGGTCAGTGAGCGATACCAGTTCGAGCTCCTGAGAAACAACTCGCCGATCAAGCACCATGTAGCCAAGTTCGTCCGCTGAATAGTGCAGCGTGCCGCGAAGTTACTCACCAGGAGCATAAATTGCTCAACGCCGTAGTTGTTAATCACAACAATCTTACCGCCGGTCGGGTCGTTCAAGTTTAGAAGCGTCAAGCCGAACTCCCCCACGTATTTGATCGAACCTACTGTCGTGCCAAGGATGTCGAACGGGTCGCGCGTAATCTTGTAGCCGTCAAGAACCCACGAGGGTGACTCCGCTTAGTCCGTCTGTAGAGTTCACCACTACAGCAGCGAACCTTATGGATGTTCTGGCTAAGGCCATGATTGAGGTTGGTGAGATGTGAGAGGTGGTTACGGTTGTCTGGACAGTGTTCCCGGTTTTATAAGTGGAATCACTGCATCATGCTTTAGGCCGCCGCGGGTGTCGGCAGCGCTTTGTTGTAGAACTGGTTCGGGGTCATTATGCCGAGGCTCGAATGGGGTCTTCCCGCATTGTAGAACTCGAAGTATCGCCCGAATCCAGCCCTGGCTTCCGAAACCGATTCATACGCCCTCAGGTAAACCTACTCGTATTTGACGCTTCGCCAGAGCCGCTCGATGAACACGCTATCTCGCCAGCTCCCCCTCCCGTCCATGCTGATCTGGATTCCGCCCTCTTACAGCAGGCCGGTAAATGCCTCGCTTGTGAACTGGCTCCCCTGGTCCGTGTTGAAGATCTCTGGAGCACCATAGCGTTCCAGCGCTTCTTCAACCGCCTCTACGCAGAAGGCTGTGTCCATCGTGATCGAAACCCTCCAGGCCAGCATCTTACGACTGAACCAGTCCATTACAGCGGCGAGGTACACGAACCCCTTGGCCATTGGTATGTACGTGATGTCCATGGCCCATGCCTTGTTTGGTCTGGTTACCGAGAGGACGCGTAACAGGTACGGATACACACGATGACAGAGGGTGCCGCCTACTGGTGTTGGGTTTTCTGTACAGCGCCTCAATACCGATTCGCCGCATCAGCGTGGAAACGTGTCTGCGACCGAAGTGGATGTCTTCATGGCACAACAAATCCCGCATTATCCTGCTGCCCGCAAACGGGTGATCGAGGTGAATCTCGTCGATGCGGCGCATCAAGCTGAGATCGGCATCGCTAATTGATCGTGGCTGGTAATAGATGCTTGAGCGACTTACGCCCAACGCCTTTACCTGGCGTATGAGCGGTAGTTTGTGACTGCGATCGATCATCGCCTTGCGCTCGGCAATCCCGCCTTTTCGAGCGCACCCTCTAAAAAATCGTTCTCCAGCGCAAGTTCACCGATCTTGGCGTGCAGGGTCTTCATGTCCACCGGCTTCTTAGTTGGATTTGCTCCTGCGCCGAACACCTGTGCCGCCCGTTTAAGCAACTGGGTCTTCCACTGCGTGATCTGGTTCTGGTGGATGTCGAATTGGCTCGCTAGTTCAGCTAGTGTGTTTTTCACAGCGTATCGCAGCAAGCGCCACTTTCGCCTTGAAATTCGCCGTATGGTTGCGGCGGGGTCGTCTCGTCATTTGTTGCTCAGATCCAGATCCTGAGTTGTCGGACTGTGGCGTATTTGGTTAGGTTGGTCTCCGGAGTTTCGATTCGTAATCGAACGTGATCGCAGACGGCGCCAGGACAAATACGCTACCAACGAAAATGTCGTGATGATTAATGGCCACCAGAGCAGGTTGATGAGTGCTATCAACAGGAAGAATACGATGACGCTGGATGAGACGATAGCTCCTCCGCGGTCACTGTACCTTCCCATTGCTAAAACACCAAAGATTGGGAGGCTGACTATGAACCAGCCGAAAAAGTTCGTAATTGGCACGCCGTAGTACCCATCAGAAGCTTGCCACGACCACCCGTCCATTGGTCCTGTTGCCACCGGTTCAAGAATCAAATCGATCATGACCATCACGCAGGGACCCGCAACGATCCACCATGTTCGTTGAACACCAGCTTTTTGAAGGACGTTCACGGCGAAAGCGGTAACTACGATCCACGCGGATGCAAGCGCGATTGGGACGTCGAGGAGTGCCGGACCAAGTGCGTCGGAGTAGCTGTAGTCACCGAATGGAAAACCCGTCGACTCGCCAATAACTTCTGCAACAAAGCCGTACAGGCCAATTGCAGAGAACAGCAGCCTATTGCGACCTTTGACGCGTACTAACACGATGATCGAAGCTAGGTACAGGAATGTCGGCGCAGCCCATCCGGTGCCGACTGGAGCCTCATCCCACAGGGCAGACGATACTACTCCGCCAAACCAGAGAACTGCATAGAGGCCAGCACTTACGAGAAGGAATATGTTGACGACCCTGCTCATTTTGATCTGTTCCCGATCACGTCGCTAACGATCTCTGCGGACATTAGTACCGTGGGCGTACCTCCCCCGGGATGTGTTCCGCCTCCGACGTAGTAGAGGTTGTTGATCTTCCGGTCTTTAAGCGATGGTCGGATGAAAGTTCCTCGCCATCCGTGCGAGACCTGGCCATAGATCGAACCTCCGGGTGCTGAGTAGTCAGATTCAAGCCTCGCCGGGGTCCAGTACTCAACAAATTGAGCATTAGCGAATAGGTCTGGCATTCCTGATGCCGTCAGTCTTGCCTTTACCCTTCGGACTGCTTCTGCCTGGAACTCGGGTGTCCACGCTGATGGATCGGCAGGGGCGTTTGCCATCACAAATACGGATTCACCGTCTGCAGGTGCCATTGTGGGATCAGTAACCGAAGGAATATTCACGTAGACGGTTGGGTCGTCAGGGAACCGGCGTTCGTTGAAGATTTGAGAGAATTCTCGGTTGTAGTCGTCAGAAAAGCAGACTGTGTGATGCCGAATATTCTTCAGCTTTTTGTTCAGCCCTATTAGCATCACGAACCCGGACATCGACCGCTGATCAGGCTTGAGTTCGCGGCCAGCTTTCCCGTTGGTAATTCGGTGCATCGATCCCGGGTCCGCATTAGAAACTACGATGTCTGCCTTTACGGAATCACCAGTAGATGTCTCGACACCAACAGCACTACCGTTCTCAGTTGAAATGTCACTGACAGCGACGTTGTACTTAATCCGAACACCTGCCTGAATTACCAGGTTTCGCAGCTCTCGAACTATCCGATAAAGGCCTCCCGGGACATACCAGCCCCCGAACGCCAGTTCCATGTAGGGAATCAGGGCTAGCGTTCCGACCGCTTTCTCAGGAGTAGCGCCGACATAGGTTGGATATCGTTCAAATACCTGGCGCATACGTAGGTCTTTGAAATGGTGGTGAACCGACTTCTTGTAGTTGCCCCATGCATGCCGTTTTGGTGCCGACAGCAGCAGTGACAGGTCTTTGAATCTCGGTCTTGCCATTGGAGGTCGATCGAAGAATGTTCGTTCGGAGAGGTTGTAGAGCTTAGCTCCCAGTTCGAGAAACCGGTACAGGCCATCAATGTCTTCAGTCGATCCGGTAAGTCTTTCGATCTCAGCAGTGAGATCAGGAAGTTCTGAGGAGTAGGTGAGACGGCTTTGATCACTGAATCTGTACTCAAACAATGGATCGAGCCTAACCGGGTTCAGCCGTTCGCGGAAGTCCACACCACCAATGGCGAAGAGGCGATCGAATACGTGAGGCAACGTTATGAGAGATGGCCCTGTATCGAACGTGAAACCGTCTTGCTCGTATCGGTTGAGCTTTCCTCCAGGTCCGGGGCCTTGCTCAAGCACCACAACCTTCCAGCCGCGGTGCACCAATCGCAATGCGGTTGCCAGTCCACCTAATCCTGCTCCGACTACAACTGCCGTCCTAGTCATCAGTGATCACTATTCCATTAGCCATATACCTGCGACCCTTCCATCCAACCCCACCACGTACCGCACTTCGCCACCACGAGCTCATACCCAGTGTGACCATCACAGTGATCGCAAGTGGATGGAGCATGACGGGCCAGAATGGATGTTGGAAACGAATTGCGATTAGCGAACGAGGGACAAGGGTTGCGACGGCTGCCAACAGGTAGATGGGATCAGATCCGGCTCCGAATACGCTGTACAACGCGATCAATGGCAGCGCGACGAAAGTCACTCCCATGTAGAACTGGAAGATTGCAAACGATCTCAGGCTGCCGAGCGCTGGATAGTAGTTCTTGGAGAAGCCGCTCCAAATACCCGTGAAGTCTTCGTACATGTGGACAGATGCTACTTGCCTGCCGTCCACAACCTGCGAATTTTCAGATCGTTCCCGCCATACTCTGGCTAAAGCGGTGTCCTCAAATAGCCGGTCCTTGACCAGCTCGTGACCACCGAGCTTTTCGTAAGTATGGCGTTCGGCGAGTATGCATGCTCCGTGTGCGAGGCCGAGCGAAGCGCCTTTTCTTCGGCGGGAGATTGGTGCTGGAAAGAGGCTGAACACAACGAAGTTGAGGAGTGGCATCAGCAAGCGCTCAGCAAACGACCGCATCTCGATGCTGGGCCATGCAGATAACAACGTTGCTTTACTGTGCTGAGCTTCCGCCACGAGTTTTTCAGCAGCGTTTGGTTTGAGTCTCGTGTCAGCATCGACAAACAGCACCCACTGAGAGCGAGCACGGTCCGCAAGCTTCATGCAGGCATGCGACTTTCCAACCCAGCCTCCAGGTAGACTCACTGATTGGACTTGCCGAACTGTGTCAGGGTGAGCTGCAAGGAGTCGATCTATGACCTGTTGCGTGCTGTCTGTTGAGCCATCGTTATAGATGAGTATCTCTGCTACAACGCTGCCCTGTGCGAGTATAGAATCTACACATGCTTCGATGTTGTTCTCTTCGTCACGCGCCGGTATCAGCACCGATACGAGGCCCGAGCCAACATTCGCATGCTTGAGCCGCCGTGGCCAAAACAGCAGGTTCACAAGTGCAACCAGTGTTACCGGTCCCAGCAGGACCGTCGAAGCGATCACGATTGCGAGTTCGATACTAGTCATTGCTAAATACCAGCTTCGCCACCGCTTCACTCTGCTCTTCGATCGGCAGATGACCTGCACCGGCCAGCGTGTGGATGCGAACGTTTGGCAGGGTCTCCTTGATAATGCGAGATGACTTCCTGACTGCACTGAACGTCTTTTCGCCAATGATTACATCGACCGGAATATCCAGGTCGAAGTAACGCGCTGGCCCTTCGTGCTCGTACATCATTCGGAGGAAGGAGTGAACAGCTTCGTGGTCGACCCGTTCAAACGATGCGGTGAGATCTGAGCTGCCGGTTCGCTTCCCGCGCAACGCCTGGTTGGTGAAGAAACGACCAATAGGTGATGCAAACGTCGTCTTGTAAGCCATCTTGCCGAACGTGCCTTTGAGGAATATTGATAAGTACCACGGCACATAAGCAAACGGATCGATCATCACCAGCCGCTTCACTCGTTCCGGCCTGAGTTTCGCTAGCTCTGCGCCGATCACTCCACCTGTGCAGTTCCCGATGACGGTCACTGGTTCATCGAGCGTCACTGAGTCAGCGAGCATCTCTGCGACCTCGTCGGTTTGCCAGCGTTCCGGCAGCGCCGACCTTCCGTATCCCGGTAGGTCCGGAGCTTCCAATCGAACAGCGGTAGGAATCATTGGAACTAGGGGCAGGAACGTGTCATGACTGCCACCCCAACCGTGAATGGCCACGTAGCTTGAGCGGCCTTCGCCCCATGTCTTTACTTCCAGTGGTGTACTCATGCTCCCAGCTCTTTTCGAGCCCATTCGGTGACACGATCTGCAGCCATTCTGCCGCTCAACACGCACATGGGAACGCCGGTCCCGGGTGTAGTGGAGGCTCCAGCGAAGAACAGCCCACTTACCTTTGATGAGATGTTGCGAGGCCGAAATGGACCAATCTGCCTAAGGTTGTGAGCCGCACCGAATGCCGATCCATCGAACAGACCGAACTCCTTCGACCAGTCAACCGGTGACCATGCTTTCTGCTTGAGAACGTCGCTCTCCCGTATGCTGATCCCATGGTCGTTCATGCGCCGGAACATCTTAGATTTCAGATCGTCCGCCATTCGCTCCCAGTTCGCTTCTGGCAACTGGGACATTAACGGAACCGGAGCGAGCAGGAATACTGCAGATTTGCCGTCCGGGGCAAGTGAATGATCGGTGTTGGATGCTACAGAAACATAGAAGGGAAGGTCATCCGGAACCTTACCCTGTTTCATCAACTGCTCATACGCAAACTTCGGGTCTTCCGGAAGGAATACGTTGTGGTGATTCAATTCTGGGAGTTCACGATCGACGGCCAGGTAGTACGTGATAACTCCGGGCGTCATCTTCGGCGGCTTGTAGCCATTCGCTATGTTACCTTTTTCCGTATGCAGAAGGCGAGTCATCGTTGTCGGCACGTCCACGTTCGAGACAACGACTTGCGCTCGCTCAATGCTTCCATCTGCGAGGGTGATACCCGCAACACGACCGTTCGTACTGTCAATGCTCTTCACCGGACTTCCGGTCTGCACATCGACTCCAATGCGCACTGCAACTCGCTCCATTGCCTCGATCAGGCCGTACATTCCTCCCTTAGGAAGCCAGAGACCGTGCTCTAGCTCACCGAAAGGGATGATTGAGAAGATGCCTGGCAGGTCGTACGGTGCTCCACCGAGGTACATGCCGTATGACCCTAGAGCTTCACGAATCTTGCTGCTGTGGAAGTGCTTCCCTAGCTGCGAGTCCATAGAGCGGAAGAGACCGAGTTTTCTGAGGTTGCCAACGCCTGCTGCAGAGAACCAGGAGAGCGGAGAATCCGCATTGCGTGTCACGAGCCGGTCGAACGACAGGTTGTACTTGTGCCGTGCGTCCCTCAGGAAGTTGAATAGGCCGACGCTATCGCGCGGGTCCAGTCGACGGCACTCTTCAGATAGGCGTGTCAGATCTGAAGAAGGCTGAAAGGTTTCTTTGTCCGGCCAGTAGAATTTTATTGCCGGATCAACTCTTATTAGCTCGAGTTCCTGGCTGAGACTGGTTCCAGCGGCCTTGAAGAGTTCATCGAACACCCATGGATAGTTGAGCAGTGACGGTCCTGTATCGAACTTGAAGCCATCGAACTCTATAACATTCGCCCTGCCTCCAACGCGGTCATTGGATTCAAAAAGTGAGACTCGGTAGTCGCGTAGAGCAAGGTGGATTGCAACGGACAATCCGCCTACTCCACCTCCGACAACAATTGCCCTGTCGGTCTGCATATCGGACTACCTTTCGAAGATTAGGGCTACAGGTAGCCGCCAGTAGCTGCTTACTGGCAACACTGAAAGCTTTTCGAAGACTGATAGGGAAGAGCGTTCAGTGATGGAGCCGCTGGACAAGATCTTGTTGTTCAGACGTGAATAGAGACGGTGGCACGCTTCAATCGCTATCCGACTGTCCGGGTGAAATGCCTGTATTCCTGGTTCTGCCTTTTCGTACCAGGACGCCGCAAGTTCGGCGAGTTGCAGCTTCGCTTCTTCGATTGACGCACGATCACCTGCGCGAACTCCATCCGAAACTCGCTTTCCATCCGCATCAACCTGATCTAGCGGAAGGTAGCTCCGACCACGCGCAGAATCGTCTGATACGTCACGGGCGAAGTTTGTTAGCTGAAGCGCTATTGCCAGTGCACGGGCACTTTCAAGGCACTGACGCATCGTCGCCCCAGGTGCCGGTTTGTAGATGAGAGCCAAGAAGTATCCAACAACGCTAGCTGAGCCATAGATGTAGTTTTCGATAAGATCTTCCCACGTGGCGTAGGTACGTTGAGAGATGTCACGCCTCATAGACCGTAGAAACGCTGCGTAGTAGCGATCCGGAATTCCATTGCGCCGCGCGACGTCTCGGAAGCCGGCGACCGTAACCGGAATGCCGTTTTCGACCATCTCCCTGATCCCTGTGAAAGATGCAGAATCCTCAAAGTGATCATGCCAGTCTTCAATAGCGGCTGACTTTAATTCCGGGGACAGGTCGAACGTGTCGACCACTTCATCTGGATAGCGAACTGCGGCGTAGACGATCTCGACATCAGCACGCTTTGCTGCCGGCAGAAAACGAGTTACGGCGTAGAAGGATGAGCTGTATGAGCGCAATACCTTGCGACCCCACCGTGCAGAGGCAGATCTGGCATCGGCTTCACCAGTCTGGCGAAGGACCTTTTTCTCTATGGAGGCATGCAGGCGGCCCCAGCTTTCACGGCTCCAGACCTCATCTGGCTGAACATTGTGGATGCTACCCGGTTGAGCCGCGTTCTCTGCGTTCAGATCGGTTTCGATAACTGCTTTGTTGTGTCGCTTGATCCGCATCATCTCGTAGCCTTTTCCAGCTAGTTAGGGCTTATCATTTTTTGATGGTTATATCAAACATGTACCTGCTCAATTACAGACTATATACGGCAACAAGTTTTTATGCAACCTCAGCCCCGTGAAAGTTTTACCAAGTGACCTAATTAAGAGTGAATGCCTGCTTGCCAGCGGTATTGGTGGCAATGTGAAAGCACCTCATTCAACGAATAGAAGATCGCTCCGGTCAACAACTCGCCCTTGGTTCTGACAGAACCACCTGAACCAGATCTATGTAACGGCGCCATTTCAGGAAGATTTTGACCTCAGCGCTTTTTGAGTCGCATCGTTTCTATACCGAAAGATTCTTATCAGGTCTCGTTCTACAAAAAGTCTATTTGTAAGCCTTCCAAATGGGACCTTGTATTTCACGCAGTCGTTCACTATGGTGCCACCTTGTGGAGACACCTCTAAGGTGTGCATATGTGACCACATGTTGTATGGACCTTTAATTTGCGTGTCCTCGAACCTGTATGGAGGGTCCCACAATGAAATTTCGGACCTCCATCTCACAGGAAAACCATGAATTTTAAGTCGATATTCAATTTGTGTCCCTGAATGCATATTGATGGGAGTATCGGAGACAATCGCGAACTTTAGCCAAGACGGCGTTATTAGGTTCAGATTTTCCGCGTCCGCGAAAAAGGCGAATGTCTCACTAACGTCACTCTCAACTGTCGTTCGAGAACGCAGCACATAGCTAGGGCCTTTTCCACGAGTTATTGATAATTGTTTATCCATTTAACTATCTGGTAAACCCTGACTTGATCCCCATATGTAAGGCAAGTTATCGCTTTCGGTCCAGCCAAATTGTCCGTAGTGATTAGGATCCTTTCGTAGAAGATTACTTCGGTGGGCCGCATGGAAGTCGGGGTTACCCAGCCAAGAGGGAGAAATCGGTGCGATATCAGGGACGATTAATTTCATAGTGTTTCGGTATCCCCTAGTTATCCACTCTTCGATAATTGTGTTGTGGTAAACCGCAAGCATCGCTTCGAAACCTCGCCACATATTGACCGCTGGGTGGTTCTGCCAACCATAGTTGTGGTTTTCCAATGCTCTTAAGATTTGCATCGCTTCAATTCTTTGCTTACCTAATCTTCGCCAGTCCAAACATTCAGCTGATTTTTTGAAATCGGGGTATGGCAGAAACGTTTGCATTATCCGTATCTTTCCTAGAAAAACTATTACAGAAGAGAGTTCTCAATACGTATGCGTCAAGCTTGGCTATAAAGAGCGAATCGAGTGCTGAAATCTAGTCAGACACCGCTGTTCAACCACTCGCTCTGCAAGATGGTGTTTCCAATCTCATCTGCCCACACGTCTCTGAACCAGACGTTCTACACAAAATGTACTTCTCGCCTTCCCTGTTCGTTCCAACAAGGCAATTGTTGTGTGTGGGGGATATCTCGATGTGGTCGGCATTCCTGCAGAATTTCTACAAGGTTACTGATGTAAATATATGTTCTTTTAGCAATCTTGAGTTGTTCGGACAACGTAAATCTCATGGAATCCTCCAAAATATGTATTAGTTGCTCAATCAATCTCATCTGTCCGAATTCAAATACCCGCCCACAGAAGCTCCTGAGAGAGATTTTTTTGGTGGAAGCGGGGGGAAGTGGTCAAAATGAAGATCGATAAAAAGATATAGAAATAGGAAGACAAACACAGCAATGCTGAAAGTCGGTAATAAAATCCCGGAAATTGACATGCAACTAGACGATGGCAGTCAATTTAGAACGGCAGATTTCAGAGGTGAAAATAATTTGGTTTTTTATTTCTACCCAAAGGACTTCAGCCGGGGATGAACGCTCGAAGCTCGCTCGTACCGTGACAGTTACGAGGAAATACTAAACTTTGAAGCCGTTTTAGTAGGAGTTAGTAGCGGCAGCGTTGATGAACAAAGAGAATTTCGCAGGAAGAACGGACTTATGTTCAATCTGCTTTCGGATACACACGGTGATTTGGGTAAATTATTCGGCATACGACGTCGGTGGTTTTTTTGGCTCCCATCGGTTAAAAGAGCGACATTTGTCTTCGATAAGGAAGGAGTTTGCCAAGGTGCTTTCTCCCATGAATTCAATGTGGCTAGGCATGTTCAAGATACCCTAGCGGCATTGAAAAAAATATCAACCTAATAATTATTGCTCCAGACAATTTGAACGCACTGACCTGCCCCCCGATAGCGTTACCACTTATTATCTCGGATTTGCGACCAACCGAAGCGCTGGCATGATTACCTCAGGCACTCGTGGCCGGTATCCGAGTGAGCTGTGAGGCCGGATCGTGTTGTACTCCCTCCTCCACTGTCCTGTCAGTATTTGCACCTCTTTCAACGAGTAGAAGATCTCTCGATTTAGCAGCTCGTCTCTGAGCTTCCCGTTGAAACTCTCGTTATAACCGTTCTCCCACGGACTGCCAGGTTCGATGAAGAGCATCTTCACCCCGACTCGCTCCAGCCAGTCCCTAACTACCTTGGCGGTAAATTCAGAACCATTGTCTGAGCGAATATGTTCTGGAGCCCCGTTGAGGACAAATAGTTCAGTCAGCGTGTGTATAACGTCATCTGACCTGATCCGTCTTGCCGTCCTGATCGCCATGCACTCCCTCGTGAACTCATCGATCACCGTGAGCATTCGAACCGCACGTCCGTCTTCGGTCCTGCAGGCCACGAAGTCGTAAGCCCACACATGACCTTTATGTTCTGGTTTCAGCCTTGTGATTGAACCATCATTCAGCCAGAGCATCCCCCTCTCCGGCTGTTTCTTCGGCACCTTCAGCCCTTCTCGTCGCCAAATACGCTAAACACGCTTGTGGTTGACCTGCCAACCACGATCCCTGAGGAGTGCAGTGATCCTGCGGTATCCGTACCTGCCGAACCGTACTGCAAGCTTGATGATGTCAGTAGTCAGCGACTCTTCCTCATCTAGGGTTTTCAGCGTTCTGCGCTGTGCCGGCCTAGGTTGGTTGAGCACCATACAGGCCCTTCGCTGTGACACCGAAGGCAGCATCCGTTGTACGCGTTCCACGCACTTACGGCGACGGGAAGGGCTTAGAATTTTCCCTCGGCCGCTTCTTTCAGGATCTGCTTATCCAGGGCAATATCAGCAATGGTTCGCTTGAGTCTCGCGTTTTCCTGTTCGAGCTTCTTCAGCCGTTTCGCCTGGTCGAGGTCGAGTCAACCGTACGCGCGGCGCCATCTGTAATACGTATGGTCTGTGACACCAATATCACGTACCGCCTGGCCAAAACTCTTGCCGCCTGCAACGGAAACTTCGACTTGCCTGAGTTTGTTGAGCACCTGTTCCGGGCTATGTCCTTTTCTTGGCATTTCTGCCTCCCTTCAATAAATCAAGTATCTGATCTTTCAACCGGATACGTTTGAGGGGGCAGGTCAAGAGAACTGTTGGGGAGACGCTGTTGCAGGCTTATTTTGGTGTGAATTTACTAACTTATGGATTCGATTATGGTCGGTCGGTCAGAACTCAGCGCTCAACCAGGTTTCCAGCCTTAAAATTGGCATCTGAAGTTAATGTCTTGAGAACGAAAGCATCGATATTCATGGCAGAATTTGGATCGGATTTCGTCTATTGCGCTGAGTTCTGACAGAACCGTTAAGTATCGACCTATGTACTCTAGCCCCTCCATTATCGGCTTCCCAAGCGAAAACGCTCGAATCAGCTGCTGTATACGAACGGCCACTCTCTTGATATGAGCTCAACGATACCTACGCCCAATGCATCAGAAATGCATTTGAGCGTCGCAAAGCTTACATTTTGTTTTCCGTTTTCGACGGCGCTCAAGTAGCTGCGATCTAAATTCGCTTGCGACGCGAGCCCTTGTTGACTCAATCCCTGATCTTTTCGCAACCTTCGAATTCGTTCGCCAAGATCGGAGAGCAGCACCTCGACAGTCACCGAAGATTCGTTCAGATCAAAGTGCTCCTGGACCCAGTTGACAGCCTTCACCGCGTCTTCGCTACAGAAATCGGCTTCCAAGATTGGGTTAGCAGCCATAACAGCGCCACCGACGACGACAACTGGAGGATTTTGCAGTTGCTTGATAGCGCTAACTGTCTTAGATGCATTTGGGAGAAACTCTTCTATCGTCAATGAGAGCCCTACAAGTTCAGGCGAATCATTTTCAACCAACTCAACCAGTGAATCGGCTGGCGTATCCGCTCCGAGAAAGTCAACATCCCAACCTTCAAATCGCAGCAGATCAGCGAATGTCAACCCGCCAATTAGGTGGGTGTCGCCCTCTACGGAAGTGATGACGGCTCGTCGGCCCACCCTCTTGCCGTTGCCGTAAGCCTGTTGCGCATTTCCCAGCAGGCGAAGTGCCATCTGGGTTGCTCTGTGTTCCGTGGCAATTGCAAGATCGCCAGCATGCCATCTTGCACCGATATCCGCTAAGCAATGCCCAATGACGTGCACGTACACGGTTGAAGGCTCCCAGCGTTCAGAGATGGCAGTGCCGACTAGACGTGAGGCAGTTAGTTGATCTCCTTCTATTAACGCATGAAGCAGATCACCTCGTGTTTTGGCCAGTTCGTTCTTTTTTGGTTTGACAGAATATTTTTGACTCATGCCTACAAGTTTACACAAATGCGGACTTTACACAACAATAATTGATGTGTATGATATAACCATCAATATTATTGATACGTGGCTTATAATACCTACGCCAAACGGCGTCAGCCACAAAACGGTGCGGAAATCTATAACGGAGAGCGATTATGAAAAAGTACGTAGCTCTCTTATTGATCGGAGCCATCACAATGGTTCTGGTTGCTTGTGCCTCAGACGATGACGCGACACCGACAGTCGTCCCTACTTCTCAACCCGAGCCAACACAGGCTCCGGCTACAACCGATGTAGTTGCAAAGACCATCGTCGACATTGCAGTTGCAGATGGACGTTTCGGTACGTTGGTAACAGCTCTTCAGGCTGCAGGACTTGTAGATACTCTCGCAGGAGACGGACCGTTCACGGTCTTCGCTCCAACAGATGATTCATTCGCTGCTCTTCCTGATGGTGTAGTTGCCGGCCTCCTTGAGGACATTCCTGCACTTACAGACGTACTGACCTATCACGTCGTTGCAGGATCAGTACTCGCAGAGCAGGTAGTTGGGCTAACCTCAGCTACAACACTCCAGGGTCAAGATGTCACCATTGCAGTGAACGACGGCTCGGTGATGATCGACGGTGCAAACGTAATCATCACAGACATCATCGGATCAAATGGTGTGATTCACGTGATCGACGCTGTGATTCTGCCCTAACTTCAGTCGTCTAGAAAAGTCAGATAGCGCCCTGAGAATAGACCACCTGCCTGCTCCAGAAATAACATCTATGGCATGGCCAGTTGGTCTTTACATACCTACCAGGAGAAATTAGTTGTTACAAAATAAAACAAGGATTGAATCGATCGAAAACGCTGTCCAAGATGTGCTGGAAGCGGTCGGTGAAGATCCAACCAGAGAAGGCCTTGTGGGGACTCCTAACAGAGTGGCTCGTATGTACGGAGAGCTTCTCAGTGGATACAACGTCGATCCGACCGAATTGCTCAACGGCGCGCTATTTGATGTCGAACACGAGCAAATGGTGATAGTCACCAACATCGAGTTTCAGAGTTTGTGCGAGCACCACATGTTGCCATTCACGGGGTTAGCCCATGTTGCCTACGTTCCTGACAACAAAGTGGTCGGCTTGTCAAAAATTCCTAGAATCGTAGACATGTACGCCCGGCGACTACAAATTCAAGAACGAATGACCAAGCAGATCGCTGAAACTGTATCGACGCTTGTCGAACCGCTTGGTGTTGGGGTGATTCTCACAGGATCGCATATGTGTTCAACCATTCGAGGGGTGCGTAAGCAGCATTCACTTATGACCACAAATTTCATGACCGGTTCGCTCAGGTCTGACAGCTTGCTTCGCTCCGAATTTCTAACGCAGATTCAAATTGATAAACAATGACTACGCTTCGAGATAAAAGAGGTACTGATCCTCATGGTAGAAAACGAATCATATTTGGAAAATAAAACGATATTGTTGACCGGCGCAACGGGCTATGTAGGCGGCTTGTTATTACCCGATTTACAACGAAAATACCGGGTTATCAAATGCATGACCCGGCATCCAGAATCCTTAGATGAAAGCCTTTTGGGTAACGCTACTGCTGTCTATGGCGACACATCGAATTTGGAATCTCTTACCAAAGCGATGGAAGGGGTAGACGATGCTTATTACCTAGTACATTCGATGGCCGATTCAGATGATTTCGAAGAACTTGAAGCCCAGAGTGCTAGGAATTTCGGAATCGCTGCAGCCAAGGCGGGCATAAAGCGCATAATTTTTCTTGGCGCTTTATCGCAGGCCGAAAACGAAGAATCCTCAAAGCACATGTCAAGCCGTCACAGGACGGGTGAAATTCTGAAAAACTCCGGGGTACCGACCATCGAGTTTAGAGCGTCGGTCATTATAGGAGCTGGGAGTATGCCTTTCGAGGCTGTTAGGGCTCTAGTAGAAAGACTTCCAGTGATGGTAACTCCTAGGTGGGTTAGGGGAGAATTACAGCCCATCTCAGCTAGTGACCTGAAAGATTATTTGATTACAGCGCTCGAGATTGAACCCATCAGCAGGGTGGTTGAAATCGGAGGCGTCGATGTAGTCAGGTATCAAGATTTAATGAAAATGTACTCGGACGTCAGAGGGTTGAAACGGTTCATGATTCCCGTTCCTGTGATAACTCCACGACTGTCCAGTCACTGGCTAAGGCTGGTAACTCCGGCGCACTACAAGATCGGCCGCAGGATTGTTGAGAGCGCAGTTCACCGGTCAGTAGTAAGTTCTGGCACAGCCTCAAAGCTTTTTAACATCAAGCCATTAACAACCAGAGCTGCCATTGAAGCGGCCATACAAGACGAAGAATCCTCTTTCAGCTTTTTAGACGAAAAAGGCAAGGGGTATGACTATAAGAGTCAGGTCGGTATCAGGATTGTGGAAAAACGCACGCGACGTGTTCAAAAGGAACCTGAGACTGCGTTTGAAATAGCAAGCCGAATCGGCGGGGACCACGGATGGTTCTGGCAATCTTGGTTGTGGACGCTAAGAGGGTGGGTCGATCGAGTAGTTGGAGGAGTAGGAATCCGAAAGGGTCGATCTGAACATTTGAGAGTTGGCGAAACTATCGATTTTTGGCGAATTGAAAGAATCTCCGAAAACCGAATTACACTGTCTGCGGAAATGCGCTTACCCGGAGACGCAGTTTTCGACATACATATTTATGAGGGCCCCGCTAAAGAATCCATTTTGGAACATACGGTTTCTTTCAATCCGAAGGGATGGGCCGGGTACTTTTACTGGTTCGCACTCTATCCTCTACACGCCTTGGTATTTCGAAAAATGTTGAACAATATGACCGCCGAGATAAATCGATAATTTTCGATTTCAGTTGAGATTTCACCATTACCTGAAGCGTTCATACGCAGGCTTCAGAAAGTAACTATTAACAACGATGACAAAATTTCTTTTTAGTTCTTCAACTCGAAAAGGGGCAATCCTAGGAATAATAGGTTGGTTTCTCCTAATTGGAGCGATCTCTTCAATCGCACCCAGTCTGTCCGAAGTGACCACAAACGAGCAAGATGAGTTCTTGCCTGTGGGTGCGGAGTCCGTAGAAGCATTGAAACTGCGCATTGAAAAATTTCCAGCTGCCGACGGAGTTCCAGCACTGGTGGTATTCAAAGCCGAGACGTCTTCAGATGCGCTTAGTTTTGCAGTAAGCCAATTCACCTCGGATGTGAGATCACCAAACGCAGCGGACTCGATACTTTCGGTACTTTCGCCATCAGATTCTCCAGCAGTCGCTTCGACATTGATATCAGAAGACGGCACGACGGCAATGGTCGTGGTGACGATTGGGGGAGCGCCCTCTGAACCAGAGTTCGGTGAGACTGTTGATTGGCTGTCTGAGAAAGCAGTTGATGCGGGTGCAGAAATTGAAATCGATACAGCGATTACGGGGCCGGCTGGAATTATCAACGATGCTGTTAAGGTCTTCGGTTCGATCGATCTGCGAGTCACGCTAGTAACCGTCGTGCTTGTCTTGGTATTGCTGCTTGTAATTTACCGATCTCCGCTTTTGGCGGTAATTCCACTGGTTGTTATCGGGACTGCCTTGACGCTGTCGCAATCGGTCGCCGCAATACTTTCTCAGCAATTTGACTTGCCATTGAACGGGCAGGTCACGGCGATCATGTCGGTTCTCGTGTTCGGCGCAGGAACCAACTATGCCTTGTTCATAGTGTCTCGTTATCGGGAAGAACTCGTCCTGAACTCAAACAAGTGGGACGCAATGCGAACCACGATGTCAAATGTTGGACCTTCCATTGCAGGTTCAGCAGGAACGACGATCGTCGCCATGTTCGCTCTTACGTTTGCATCATATGGATCATTCAGATCTCTGGGCCCAATGCTGGCTGTTGCAATATTTATTGTCCTATTGTCTGGATTGTTAGTGATGCCAGCGGTAATAGCTTTATTTGGGAAATGGGTGTTCTGGCCACGTCCACTAATTCAGCAAAGTTCTATCGATACGAGTGGAATATGGCACCGGATTGGCCGCCTCGTTTCTCGTAGGCCATTGGTGGTGTTTAGCGTAACGATGATTGGAATTGCTTTAGCAACTTTGCCGTCGTGGACAATCATTCCAAGTTTCAATTTTATCGACGGATTTCCAGATGATGCGGAATCAAAACAAGGCTACTCATTGCTGGCAGAGTCATTCCCGCAGGGGTTGCTCGCTCCAACCGAGATATTTGTCGAATCAGGTGAATCACCGATTTCAACCTCATTTGGTTCGTTGGAAGAATTTTCGGCGACTTTAGCTAGTGCACCAGGTGTTCTGCGGGTCATCGGACCAACTCGCCCTATCGGCGTCCCAGTCGACGAAAGTCTCGCAGCCGATCTGGGTGCGGAGAGGTTTGTCTCAGCAGATGAAACCACAGCTCGACTAGAGCTGATTATCGACGGAGACCCTTACTCGGCTGAATCACTTGAGCTTGTCGACGATCTCCGCTCAATTGCGACTAAGTCGGAATTGTCCGGTACCACGGGTATTCGAATATTAGTAGGCGGAGAATCAGCTGTTCAGGCGGATACAAAAGCATCGATCGACGCAGATATTCGATGGTTAGCTCCTGTGTCACTACTAGCAATTCTGATCGTCTTAATGCTTCTATTACGATCCATAGTCGCACCGCTGTACCTGGTCTTCAGCGTAATCGTGAGTTTCGGGGCAACTTTCGGACTCTCTGTGTTTGCTTTTCAGCAAATATTCGGCCACTCAGGAGTTGCTTACTCGAACGGTGTGTGGATGTTCATATTCCTAGTCGCTCTTGGTGCCGACTACAACATATTCGTGATGTCCAGAATTAGGGAGGCGGTTCAAAAAGAAGGATTCCGCGATGGGGTTGCTACAGCAGTCGGTCGCACGGGCGGCGTTGTTACGTCTGCTGGAATCATTTTGGCAGGGACGTTCGCAGTACTTACGACGCTGCCCCTACGCGACATATTCCAGCTCGGCTTCGCTGTAATGTTGGGGGTGCTCATCGACACGTTTGTAGTTAGAGCTTTGTTGGTCCCAAGTATGGCCGCAATCCTAGGGGAATGGAGTTGGTGGCCAAGGAAGCAAAAAAAGTCAATTCCCGGATAGGCTAGACCAGACATCGAACCTATCGTGAATAGTGAGTTTTGACAGAACTCCGTCATTCTCGTCATCTGGCACAGGCAATCTCATTGAAGAACTGACCTCAAACGGTTCTGTCAAAACTCAGTGTCGGGGCAGAATAGCATCGTTCCACATTTGCTGAGGAAATCTATCCATGAACAACAGGTGTTATGGATAAAGCGGAAATAAAAAGGCCCTGCCTCAAAACGAGAGGCAGAGCTTTTTTTGTTTTCTTGGCGGAGACGGGGGAGTGTAGGGCTGGTGACTATTTGCAACACTCGCTAACTGTGAGAATCCCTCGTCCTTAGGATCAGAGACACCGTGCCGAGCACTGAGTTCTGACAGAACCGTTTTTATCCAGTCGATAACTCGGCGAATTACTAATTAATCGGTGGTTCGAATCCTACTAGAATTCTCGTACTTGAGAATTATCCTCGCGGCGTAACGTTGCATCCCGGGCATTGCATGGGACAGTTGTCCATCGGATTCGTAAGCCAGATTGATAGTGCAGGGTTCTGTAGGAACTTTGCGCTTTAGCCGGTTTTGTGCCATCAAAAAAGCTCCAAACCAGATACACCGGATTCTGTCAGAACTCAGTGTCGGAGCAGAATAGGATCATTCTTCATTTTCTGGAAAGTCTGTTCATGTCCAGCCCACACGGCCTTTCCATATCCGGTGGCGAGAAGGAATATTCAATGGTCGACTCTAATCACCAAAATGGCGGCTTAACTACGGTGACTGATCATGTGTTCAGGTCGGCCTGATCACCGAGTGGGCGCTGCGTTCTGAAAAACTCAGAATACCCAAGTGTCATTGACCAGATGGTAATTCTCGGCTTTACCAGTAATAGAATGGTGGAACACCTTGTTCACACTAGTCCATGCAACTGCCATTTGTTATTGGCATAATGTTCGCACTCAGAATGACCCACATGTTCCGCAAGTTAATCCTCATATCAATCACCCTCGTCGCCTTGGTGGCGTTCGGGGCTTGCTCAACTGATGGCGAGTTACAAAAAACGCTTTTGATAGGTGGTATTCCAGATCAAGATGTATCACGTCTTGAGGAGCGATTTGGCTCTGTTTCCGAATATCTCTCCGATGAGCTAGGAATCGATGTCAGGTACGTGCCTGTGACCGATTATTCCAGTTTGGTGGTGGCATTCAAGAACGGTGATGTGATGCTCGGGTGGTTCGGTGGATTAGCAGGAGTACAAGCCCGGTCGTTTTCTTCGGGATCTGAAATGCTCGTTCAGCGCCCGCGGGACAAGACATTCACCTCGGTCTTTATCGCACACAGCAGCGTTACGGCTAACTCACTGGAAGATATCAAGGGGACAAGGTTCACATTCGGAAGCACAAATTCGACTTCTGGTCATCTGATGCCACGTTCATTTTTACTGGAGGCGAATATTGACCCTGAGAAGGATTTCGATGGGGTACCGAGCTTCTCTGGATCACACGACTTGACTTGGAAGCTAGTTGAAAGCGGCAGCTTCGAAACTGGTGTGCTGAACTCAGCGGTGTGGAACCGAGCACTGTCTGACGGTAACGTCGACGAATCTCACGTACGAGTCGTGTTCGAAACAGATTCTTTTGTCGACTATCACTGGCTCGCCCATCCAGATATCGACGAGATTTGGGGTGAAGCCACGACACAGCATATTACGGATGCGTTTCTGGGTATCACGGACGATGACGAACTCGGAAGGACAATCCTTGACCTTTTTGAAACCGATTCATTCGTAAGTGCAGATAGCTCAGACTATTCGGATATTGAGGATGTGGCGCGATCTCTGAATATGCTCCAATAAACCACGATTCGAGCAAAAGTTCGGTAGCGTGTAGTCTCGCTGATGTAACCAAAAACTATGGCGACCGCCATGCGCTTGGTCCTATCGATCTCGAAATCTTCTTTGGCGAAAAGACTGCCGTGGTTGGCCCGAGCGGGGCCGGAAAGAGCACTCTCCTCAAGTTGATGTCTGGAGAGGTCAATCCCTCAACAGGTAAGGTCGACCTCAAAGGTCGACCGCTACCATCGATCCAAGTGCGAGAGCGATCTAGAATTGTCGGATTAATGCCGCAGCAATTCGATCTCGTGCCTCAACTCTCTGCCCGAAAAAATATTGAAGCGGGAAACTCCGGTCGATGGTCTCTCCTCAGAACTCTGGCCTCTCTCCTGCTTCCAATTCATGATCTGAACGCGTCAGAGATAGCTAGCCATCTCGGCCTCGAAGATCATATGAACGAACGAACGTCTCGGTTGTCGGGCGGGCAACAGCAACGGGTCGCTCTTGCGCGCCTACTTGTGCAAGATCCCGAGATGATGCTGGTCGACGAACCGGTGTCATCGCTCGACCCCTCTCTGGCGTCTCAGATACTGGAAACAATTTGCGGAGGATCGGGATCACCTGATTCAACGCAAAAAACTGTGGTTGCTAGTCTCCATAGCCCGGAGCTCGCAACAAGATACTTTGATCGAGTCATAGGGTTGTCTTCTGGGACGATTGCGTTCGATAAGACGGCGTCAGAAGTGGACGATAGCGATCTCAGTTCTCTTTATCAAGATTCGAATCTTGGCATTGCTCAAGACTACGAAAACAAGAACAGTACACAAATCTGGGGACGTGATTAGTCATGGTTACCGGATTGCTGAATTCCATCAAAATGCGGCATTGGGCGATTTTGGCGTTCATAGCGGTTGTGGCATCGATATCGACAGTCGACTGGACAAGTGTCACGCATGCTGGGGCTGGAACGTCGATGAGAATGTTCGTTCACGCACTTGTGAATCCCGACATTTCGTCCGCGACGTTGATCACCGCCGGAAATTCCGCCTGGATAACGGTCGCCTATGCCTCCGCGGCGATGTCGATCGCTATTGCGGTAGGGATTCCGCTCGGACTCATAGCTTCGGGAACACTTTTGCCGTCGGGTGTTTCGAATACCACTCTGATGGTTTCAGTCAGGGCATATTTGGGATTCATTCGGTCCATTCATGAACTGATCTGGGCACTCTTGCTTGTCGCCTCATTTGGCCTTTCACCGGCAGTAGGCGTACTGGCAATTGCCGTTCCGTATTCAGGAATTATCGGAAGAGTATTCGCCGAACGACTTCAAGATGTACCAACACACCAACTAGCCGCGTTCCAATCCACTGGAGCGAGTTCGTCACAGTTAGCCATTGGAGCAAGAATTCCGTCCGTATTGCCCGATATCACCTCTTACTTGTTTTACAGGTTCGAGTGCGCAGTCCGAACAGCAGCGGTTCTCAGTTTTGTCGGTCTAGGTGGCATCGGTTTCCAAATCCATATCGCTTTGAGCGATCTGAAATTCGAGACTGTAGCAACCCTGCTGTATACGCTGGTGATTCTTGTGGTTGCGATTGACGTGTTTGGCGGATTCGTCCGGAAACGGATGATCGCATGATCGTCGAATCACAGGGCCGCCCAAATCGGACGTGGGCATTCTCACCGCATCTGCCTTCTGCTGCCGCCGTATTGATCGGAATGATGGCAGCAGTGCTAATTGTTAGCAGTTGGCTGTATCTTGCCTCAATTCCCACCAACGGTAGATCGCTCTTTTCTTCGGATTCTTTGGCAAGGTCAGCCGAGTTTGTTGGAGACCTAACTGGCTCTCATAGTTCAAGTTCGTTTTGGCAGCGCGAGAGCTGGTTCG
>Ga0302134_10000053_pt1 | contig 33365 bp, 25 predicted proteins | sample CB9_SCM_MG_FD_203123 | JGI IMG/M metagenome (GOLD analysis project Ga0302134, IMG submission 203123) | Marine microbial communities from Western Arctic Ocean, Canada - CB9_SCM | ecosystem: Environmental > Aquatic > Marine > Oceanic | place: Canada: Western Arctic Ocean | collected 2017-09-19
TTCGCCCACTTCGGTTATCGATTCCTCAATGGTTTCTGTTTCTATAACCGTATCTAATTCCTCAATTTTCTTTTGTATGTTTTCCTTCCAAACCATCTTCAGGCCTGCTGGAATACCCTCAAGGTTAATTTCCTGATATTCTTCAATAGTAGATGCATTTTCAATGTCCCCTTTAACTCGCTCAAGGGGAGTTTTAGGTTCTACATCATCTGGTACAATTTCTTCAACTTCATCACTTACTGAGATTTCATCCTCATAAATATCAGACCCTATCTCTAACTCATTTGGTAAATCATCAAATGATTCTGAATTTGATCCGCCCACTTCGGTTATCGATTCCTCAATAGTTTCTGTTTCTATAACCGTATCTAATTCCTTAACTACATCACTTACTGAGGTTTCATCCTCATCAATATCAGACCCCATCTCTAACTCATTTAGTAAATCATCAAATGATTCTGAATTTGATTCTCCCACTTCGGCCTCAACTGACTCCCCGGATAGCAATGCCTCTCCAAGAGATTCTTCGGGGATCGGTTCCTCAAGGGCTACTTCAAGGGATTCCTCGGTTATCGATTCCTCAATAATTTCTGTTTCTGTTTCTGTTTCTATAACCGTATGTAATTCCCTAGCTATATCAACTGCATCTTCTAAATTATCATCATCTACTAGAGCATCTGACAAAATTTCTTGAACTTCATCAGTTAGTGAGATCTCATCCTCATCAATATCAGACTCCTTAACTAAATCGTCAAATGATTCTCCATCTTGGAGTTCAAGGAAACGTCCTTGCATATGTTCCATTAAATTCTTCATTTGTTCTTCGCTAATTCCTGCAAATTCTATTTCATCAAGTTCTTCAGGTGTAGATGCTGCATCGATGAGTGCCCGTGATTCGGAATATGAACTTGCTTCAAATCTCTCTAATGCTTCATCCTTGAAACCTTTCAATGATGCTCTTTGTTCTTCATTGACACCTGAAATGATGATTCCTTGAATATCTGTGCCCCGAGAGGCAGCGGTGATTTTTTCCATCAATTCACTATATCTCGTTGTCTGCTGATAATCTGTGTTGCTCTCTAACAAATCCTCCAACCGCTGGGTTTCATCTTCATCAAATCCAGTTAAATCTAGTTCTTCAAGGTCTTCTGGAGAAGTTGCTAGAATTATCATCTGTTTGACATCCTCGAAGCGCGCTTCTTTTGCTTCTTGTTCAGCAGATTTTACTAAATCTTCGATTTGTCTTTCTATGTTTTCCTCCCAAACTAGTTTCAGGCCTGCTGGAATTCCCTCAAGGTTAATCTCCTGATATTCTTCAATAGTAGAAGCATTTGCAATGTCTAATTTAACTCGCTCAAGAGATGTTTCTGGTTCATATCCTGCACGCTGATTAAATTCAGGCATACTAAATTCTGCAATATATTTTATTGGATCTCCTAAAGATAGAGAATCGGTGTACTCTTTTACCTCACCGCCAGCATTCACGATAACAGTGAAGCGGCAAGTTTTTTTGGTTCTCCTTTTACTGTGATGCTTGTAAAAATGAACGTATGCTTTGTAAACTCCAGGTGGGGCACTCTCAGCCCAGACAGCATTCTCGACAGGACGCTTGGATTCAGCACGTACATTCATGTCAACATCTATTTCTCCGCCACACTTTGAAGATCTATTTCCACCGTGAAGTCTCTCGCCACTTGGACATAAGACATGCAAATCAAGGTCGTTGCGGTCATTCCACATCAATGAAATTTGCACTTCACCTGTTTTTGCACCTTCACGTTCAAGTCTTTGTTCGAGTTCTTTTTGAGTTGTTTCGTCCGCTTCGATACCTGCTAGGTCGAGATCTGAGTGGCTTTGAACTTCCAAGTTACGTTGACCCTCCATCGCTAGCATATCTTCCTGACGTTCTGCTTCATCGGCAATTCTAGCAGAATTCTCTTCTCCCTCTAATAATTGCAAGCGCTCTTCTTCTTCCTTTCTCTTGGCTTCCATCCGTTTTTTGAAAGCCCCTAACTCGGCCCGCTCTTTTTCTTTTCTTGCTGCATATGCCTCGTCCTCTATTTTTTGTCGTAATGCCTCTTTTTCAGCGGCATCTTTGATGCTTTCAATAATCATCTGCTTTCTCTTATCAATAATTGCCTGTTCTTCAGCAGTTTCTTTTTCTTCGCGTAGTCGTAATTTTTCTAATATTGCCTCGCGGTTTTCCATCAGTTCCATCAAAATTTTGTTGAATTCGTGACGAGCGTCTGTAAAGGTCAGTTTCTCTTCCTCTTTTTCTTTCTCCTCATGTAAGGAGAAATCCATCGACTCTTCACGCTGAAGGATAATGAATGGCAATGACCTTTCGCGCATTGCTATGGTGGCAACACCATAGGCAAAACCGCCAGCCAAGACTCCAAGTAGAGTCCAATCCGCCCAAGGCATGGCCCCCCTTAGGGGGGGCATGACACAATAAACCTGCGCTGGCAGATAATTATGAAATATCCTTGGATTAATCGGTTAAATCCATTTTTCTTACTCTCTAGGTTCCGGTTGGAGGAGTCGGAATTGGCGTAACAAGCACGTACAGAAGGATTTGGCGATGATTCACAAGTTGACTAAGAGTGGAAGATGGAAAACCCAAGTTGAAAACTTTGCGGGTAATGCCGAAGCCAAGAAGTAAGAGAGAAATGTGCCAACTAAGGTCCCAAATAATCCAATAGTCCATGTCCGATAAGTGATATCCCCCAGGCAATATAATATCCCAATCAATTCCATTACTGCTCCTCAAGTCAATTATGAAGAGTGGAGAAATAACTTATTGTCGTAAAGGCGAGTAGTAGCCTTGAAGAACAGTAGCCCTCATTTGGGAGTATGCGTGAAGTTCGTCTGACCTGGTCACCTGAGAATTTAGCGGAAACAGAATTCGCAGGAATCTGCCAAACATGCGAATATTTGGAAGTTCTCGGGCATCTCGATATATCTGATGATGGAATTCGCCAATTAGTCAAAGTGGAGTTTATTGATGGTAAGGGAATTGATGACCTCGGTGCTATAGATTACATCACTGTTGAAAGTCCACTTCCACCCCATCAATATCCGGACGTTGGAGGTGAAGGATACATTGTCATTACCAATAATCATCCATTATCTACTAATGCCATATTAATGCATGATATCACCGTACTTCCTCCCTATAGGCTGGGGAGAGAAGGCATGGTCATCAATGTACGTGGCCTACCCTCCGGAGTCTCAACATTTGTCAAATTAGCGCGTGAAATTCTGCCCCCAGATAGCATCGCAGTAACTGCTGGAAAAGAGGTTGAAGAGGGCTTGGCAAATATCCTAACTGACAAACAACGGCAGGCATTGAAGGATGCGGTGGCGGCTGGATGGTTCGAAATACCTCGTAGAGTCAGCCTCAAAGAATTATCAGAACTGACTGAAATCTCAAAAAGTACCTTGGGTGAACACCTCGAAAAAGCTACTTCTGTCACCATGAAATGGTTGGTTGGAAGCCAACAGGTTTGATACACAGGTATTGAAAGACAAAGCCCTTGGTGATTTCCATGCACAGCCAGAGATTGCAACGCCTTCTTCCAAAAGGTAAGGCAATCTGGATACCTATAGATCACGGAGTTTCATCCTGGCCGGTGCTGGGATTAGAGGAGGTTGGAGAATTAATTTCCGATTTAAAATCCGGCGGAGTTGATGCAATTATTGCTCATAAGGCGATTGTCAGCGCTCATAATAAAGAAGTTCCAATGATGATGCATATTTCTGCTTCTACTGTTCACGGAGGAAAACACTCTGCCGATAAAGTACTTGTTGGAAGTGCCGAAGAAGCACTATCAAGAGGGGCTATTGGCGTTAGTATACAAGTAAATCTTGGCGATGAATACGAACATAAGATGTTGGAAAGGTTAGGCAAAGTCTCTGAGGACTGCCACAGGCTAGGACTGCCGTTATTGGGAATGATTTACCCGCGTGGTTCAGGCTTGCAAATCGAAGGAGATGCCACTGCAGGGGCTGCTCATGCGGTCAGATTAGCGTGGGAATTAGGCTGTGATGCAGTAAAGACCTCATGGCCGGGTGACAAAGAAGCATTCGCAGAGATGGTCAAAGCGGCACCAATACCAGTGTTAATCGCCGGCGGTGAAGCAGAAGGTGACTTCAAACAAGTTCTCAAAATTGTTTCAGATGCAATTTCACAAGGTGGAGCCGGAGTTTGTATGGGTAGGCAAGTTTTTGGCAATAAAAACCCAGGTAATTGTATTCGCGCCCTGAGAATGTTGATTCATGATGGTGCATCATTTGAGCAAGCATGTGAGGTATTATGATGCAAATTTGGCTTGACTGTCGTTATCAAAACGAATCGGCCTCTAAGATAGATGGAATTGACTTTCATCTAAGCCAAGATAATTCACCTGGCCCCCTCATCAATGTTGACAACCAAGAAGGTCAAAGTCAGGCTCGAGCCCTAATCGGTTCAGTAGACTGGCTAATCATTGAAATGGCGGACTGGGTGATGATTCCACTAGAAAATTTAGTGGCTGCTTCTGATGGTGGGCCTACAAAAATTGCCGCCTGCATTAATTCAATAGAACAGGCCCAAGGTGCTGCACATGCCCTGCAAATTGGCGTAGATGCCTTGGTTGTAAAAAACCAAAAAGGGATGGTGGAAGCGGCATTGATAGCAAAATCCCAAAGGCTTGAAAATTCAATTAGTGAATCTCAAGCGATGGACCAGAATAATGGAGAGTTGACAGAAGTCAAAATCACTGAAGTGAAAAATGGTGGACTTGGAGACAGGGTTTGCCTTGATTTGACATCACTACTTGAAATTGGTGAGGGTTTGTTAATCGGTTCAAGTTCTGCCTCTATGTTGTTGGTTCATGGGGAGACTCTGCAGAGTGAATTTGTCCCTACCAGGCCATTTAGAGTCAATGCTGGTGCTTTGCATGGCTATGTTTTGATGGCTGATGGAAGTACTCAATATCTCTCCGAATTGAAGGCTGGAGACTTACTCAGAGTTCAATCTACAAATGGAAAATGGCGCTCGGCTAGCCTTGGTAGATTGAAAATTGAAAAGCGTCCATTGATGTTATTGAGATGGATAGACGGGAATGCTAATGAGGCACAGGCGTTCTTCCAACAAGCGGAAACGGTCCGTTTAGTTGATTTATCATCCCTGCCAAAATCCGTCACAGAGATCGCAGTTGGGCAAAAGTTACTGGGTTGGAGCGAACAAGGCGCAAGGCATATCGGCATCAAAGTAAATACGGATATAGAGGAAAGGTGAGATGAATGGCAAGGCTGGGAAAGGGTACTGCTAACGGTTCCTGTAGCCTGCTTCATGCCGCAGGACTTGGTTATGGAGCCAGTCTTGCCCTTGATTTACCAGTAGTCGTAACTTTACTTGACAAAAAAAGTAGACGTGAATTGGATGACCCTGATGACTTACTTGGAGCGGTTTTAGAATCTTGGACTATAGCCGGCCATCAACTACCAGCGGGGGAGTTGCATTGGAGTGTAAAGAGTGAAATACCACCGCGCCAAGGTCTGAAATCCTCAGCCGCAGTATCGATTGCTGCTCTTCGAGCCTTGTGTCAAGCAACTGAAAAAACATTGCCTAATTCTGATTTAGTTGACCTGGCTGCGGACTCACAAATACGAGCAGGAGTCTCAATAACAGGTAGTGTCGATGATGCATGGGCTGCTGCAGAAGGAGGTTGGAAATTAGTCAATTCAAGCCTTCCCGCTGCTGAAGGAGTTCTATTAGAAAGCCCTGGGCCTGCGGCAGAAGATTGGGACATATTGCTAATTCTAAGAGGCGATAGAAAAGAAAGACCCGACCCCGATACTTTTGCTTGGCATCAACAAGGGTTCCAACAAGCATTGGAAGCCTTGGAAAAAGGTGATGCACTGATGGCAATGACTTGGAATGGCCGCTCAATGGTCTCTGTTCTCAATGATATGAATGGAAGGCAACTAACAAATGATGCCTTTCTTAGCGGTGCAAGAGCGGCTGGAATCAGCGGCTCAGGGCCTGCGATTGTAATATTCAGCCCTGCAGTTTCGAAACCTACTTTGGATCGATTAAAACAATGGTACAGTTCCCGACAAAGAGATGTTGAAGTGCTTGAAGTAAAGATTATCAATCAAGTTATCGTTGAAAACGAAGAAGACGAGCAGGGAAATGATTGAATCCAAGAATCATTTCCCAAGCCTTGAATCAGCATGTCGATGAGATTGGGTGAAAGCATCCGGACCACTCTCTTTGGGGAGAGCCATGGGGTCGCAGTCGGTGCTTTACTGGAGGGAATTCCAGTCGGAACACCCATCGATGAGGACTATCTAAAGAGTGAATTAGAGCGGCGAAGACCTGGTTCAGGAATCTCCTCTCTGAGAAAAGAATCCGATGCCTGTGAAATTCTATCTGGGGTTCACCAAGGAAAGGCAACAGGAGGTCCAATTCTATTATTGATAAGAAATTCAGATAGTCGCTCATCCGATTACTCATTTTTACCTGACCAACCTCGACCAGGGCATGCCGACTTACCTGCTATGCTCAACAGTGATGGCTTTGCTGACCCACGAGGTGGCGGGGCCAATAGTGCAAGACTAACAGCAGGATTAGTTGCTTCAGCTAGTCTTTGCCAAGCCCTTCTCGATGAACAGAATATCTCAATAATTGCCCATGTAGCGGCCATTGGTAAGGTTGAGTCAGACAAAAGACCAAGTGTTTTGACGGATGATGAAGCAAGTCAAAGAGTCCGCTGCTCAGATCAAATAGCAGCAAAAGAAATGTTTGAATTAGTATTAGAAACTAGAAAATCAGGCGATTCAATAGGCTCTAGAGTAGACATCGAAATCAAAGGTCTTGCCCTTGGCTTTGGGGCAGGATGGTACAAAGGACTTGAACCCCTTCTTGCTCATGCCTTGATGGCCATACCCGGCGCAAGAGCAGTGGAATTCGGAATGGGAGCAAAGACCGTTGAGGCATATGGCAGTGAATACAATTCACCATGGTATCTCAAAGATGGAGAACCAACAACCAACGGAGATGGGGCATTAGGAGGGATGGCTACCGGTGCGCCATTGATAATTCGACTAACTTTGAAACCACCGAGCAGTATTGCAAAGGAGCAAATCACCCTAAATCTCTCAACTGGTGAACAGAGTTCATTGAACGTCAAGGGTAGGCATGACCCTGTTCTTGGCCCCAGAGCAGTACCAATAGCAGAAGCAACAGTAAAATTAGTCATCAGTGATATGCTTCAGAGGTGCACAAAAGATGAGTGATTGGGCTATTCACAAATTTGGGGGCTCTTGCCTCAGAATCCCAGGTGATATCATCAAAATAAAACAACGAATCCAGGAATCTCTAGGTAAACCTATCGTTGTTGTCTCGGCACTATGGGGAGTAACTGACCGATTATTGAGGGCGACAAGGGAGCCTTGGCAATGGTCAGCATTAGTCAATGACTTACGAAAACAGCATTCTAGGTTCATTCCTCAAGTTGTACAAGAACCATTGTTTGAAGAAGTTCTTGAAAACCTTGCAGCCGACCTATTATCACTCTGCCATGAACCAATGAATGATGTAGTAAAAGCCTCGGTACTCGCCAGTGGTGAAAGACTTGCCAGCATTACTCTCTCAACCTCATTACGAGAAAAAGGGCTTGATTGCAAGCCAATATCCGCAGATGAATTAGGAATCATTATCTCAGAAGATGGTGCAGCAATAGACATCCAAGCAACGAGTAAATTACTGAATCTGGAAATGATAAATGAAGGCATCCCAGTAATCAGCGGTTGGTTTGGTAGGGATCTAAAAGGGGAAATAAAAGTCTTAGACAGAGGCGGAAGTGACCTTTCAGCCGCAGCACTTGCAAGAATCCTCGATGCAAAACAAGTTACCCTGTGGAAAGATGTTCCGGGGGTTCTCTCAATCAGCCCTCGGTGGGGAATAGAGTCCAATACCATTTCATATTTGGGCCATGAAGAGGCATTAGCATTAGCAAGAGCAGGTGGAATTATTCTGCATGCATCATGTATCGAACCGCTCAAAGGTACAGGTATTCCTTGTATAATTCGCTCTTTGCATGAAGATTCTGCAAAGACCACGATCGGACCAGACATGAAAACTGAAAACAAAGGAGTAACTGCGATTTCATGTGTACCTGGAATAATTCATTATTCCATCAACGTAGATGGGCATCGAACCGCTTCGACATTGGATTCCTTGCTCAACCTATTGAAGGGTGAAGCGGTCAAAGTTTGGAGCCTCTCAGCTGGTGAAGGTCACATAACGATGTTCATTCCATCTTCGATGGCCAATGTTTTGGAGAAGACAATGGAATCCATTGGAGCCAAGTGGCAGAAAAGTGAGATTGCTTCTTTGATCTCTCTCATTGGGCGTTCAATCGAAATAGAGATTGAAAACACATTACACTACATCCAAGAAGAATGTGCATTGCATATTTTGACTGATGAAGAAGACCTTCAAGGGCTAATGCTAAAGTTGAGCAAGAAGTTCAAACTCTTGGCTTGAATTCAGTCGCGGCTCTCTCTCCACTTCTGAAGACGAAGTGGGAGGTTAACTGCAAACATTAGACCAACCAAAAGGAAAACAAAGAGACTACCCAAAGCAACCCCATAAACTGAAATTAGTTCCACGCTTTCTTCCATTCTAACTGCAGTTTCAGATGAAAATAATCTGACAACAGCAGGAATAATCGTATTTATTGACAATACTGCAGCCGCTAAGACTCCTGCGATTGCTGGATTAATCAATAGACTGCGGTGGTATTTACTGATAATTCTCTTAACATTCATGACATATACTTCATTTGTACGAATACTTGTATCTAGCATGCTGAAACGGATGACTCCATTTGTCAATTCAAAATACATGACAAGAAGAACTGCATAAACGACAACCAAGACTGTTGCCAACCAAGGATATGCTGCCAAGTCAAACCAATCACCGCTAAGGGTTATTTTACTGGAGGCAAAACGCATTGCTGAGAGTATGAAAAGGGAATAAGATGCCAATAACCAACGTGAATCTCTTGACATTGTACCCCAGAGTCCGGTTCCTGTTGCTGACAAGATAATTGCCGAATGTAGTAAGGTTGCACCGCCGATGCTTCCGAAAACCAAGAACCAGATGGTACCTTGAGGAGGAGTTACAATCCAAGTGATTAATCCCAATGCAACTAACAGTGCATATGCCCCTAGTTGGAGAGTTTGAACCATCTTATCTGCTGGAAGGAACTTATGCTTGGGAACGATTGGCCCGCCGAGTAATGCCTCGATGAACCCAGGAATGTGGACTTCAGGAATTGCATCCTCTGGAACTTCAGAACCAGACTGCATTTGACCGGCTATCTTCTTTCTACTTGGTGCAGAGGAGCGGACAACTTTTCCATCATATAGATGAGCAGTATCTGAACGTTGTTGCGGTGGTGCTGGTGCGGCCATTCTTCTCCCTCCTCAGAATCCTCTGGCTCCGGCCAGTGCGGTTGACAAGAGCATGTCAGGCTCCCAATCCATGATATTCACACCCATTCCACGTAATTCACTCATTAGAATATCGCGCTCGGTCTTCATTACCTCAAAGCCGGTACGGTCAAGGCGCTTGGCGTCAAATTCAAACTCAAGGCTTGAAGGTGAAAGTACAGTTACATCGAAGTCGCGGGCTCTGAAATCTCTCAAAGCACTGACGATCGTTGGGTCTCCTTCAAGGTTTGACATGACAATAATTGGACTACCCTTATTGATGTGAGGAAGGATTCGGTTTACTACAACCTTCAATGGTGTATTTCCTCGAGCCATTGCCCCAGCGAGTTTTGTCAAAATGACATATAATTGCTTCTTGCCGGTATCTCGGTCTACTGAAACCACTTCATCTCCATAGACAATGAGGCCCACTGAATCTCTTCTCGATAAGAAGTAGCGAGCTAATGAAGCAGATGCTCTTGTAGAGTAAACTAACGCATTTCTGCTAACTGGTCCAGTTTCTGAAACCGCCCGGCCATCGACTATCAGGATAATATCCGATACCGCGTCTCTTTCTCTTTCATTGACCATTAACTTACCACTGCGAGCATAAGCATTCCAGTTTATGGCTCTGAATGAATCACCATCGAAGTACTCACGTAGGCTGTAGAACTCTGAACCGGGCCCTGGTTGGCGGATGTTAACAGCCCCAGTGAAAATCTTTGGCACCTTGCTCTTGACGAAAGTATCCTTCAGGTCTTCCATCTTTGGGAAAACCAAGAAATCGTCATAAACGTGTAACTCCTTTTCTTTGTGGAATAGACCAAAAGTATCCTGAATTCGGATTGCCACTGGTCCGATACTGTAGAAACCACGTAATGGGCACTCTACGGTATACTCAATGAAAGTTTCACGCCGTGGTCCGAGTTCCATCAAAATGTAATTTGCACCTTTCTTAATGCGCATGACTTCAGGAACTCGATCTCGTACTTCCAGAATCTTAGGTAGTGCTGAGTGGTTTTGCATTCGTAAAGTAATTTCAACCTCACCATCCTCAAATACCCGCGCCGCCGAGAGTTTTCGCATGGCTGAAACATTAGAGAGAGCAACCCCTTCCTCTCCCGTCCATTCATCCATACGTCGACCACTAGCAGCGACATCTGCGTGTCCAGCAAATAGTGCAGCATAAGTCAAGAAGACAAATATCACGACTGCAACGGTAACTAACTGCGAATTACGCAAAGTCAGCCCGAGCAAATACATGCTGACCGCCAGACTTCCCAATAGGGCAGACTTACGGGACCACATCGTGCTTCACCTCCTTGTTTTGAGTCTTCACTTACTCAGACAGTTGGTACTGGAACTTCGCGCAAGATTGCTTGAACTACTTCTCCAGGTTCCAGACCCTTAATCTGGTGTTCTGGCTTGAGGATTAGCCTGTGAGCGATTGCTAACTCGGCGACGGACTTGACATCGTCTGGTGTGACGAAATCACGCCCGCGCATTGCTGCTGCTGCACGGCTGGTCTTGAGAAGTGCTTGTGAACCACGAGGAGATGCTCCAACGAGCACTCTTGGGTCTTCACGGGTTCTTGCAACACATTCCACCATATACATACGGATTGCAGGGTCAACGTAAACATCTTCACAGGCTTGCTGCATAGCGATAACACGCTGTGGGTCGGTAATAACATCGACATCCACTGCGTCCTTCCCTCTAGCAATACGACGAGATAGAATTTCGTCCTCATCCGCTCTGTCTGGGTAGCCAACACTCATCTTGAACATGAAACGGTCCAACTGAGCTTCTGGAAGTGGGTAAGTACCCTCTTGTTCGACTGGGTTCTGAGTTGCCATAACAAGGAATGGTGCTGGCAACTTGTGAGTTACTGTACCTATGGTGACTTGCTTCTCTTGCATAGCCTCCAAAAGAGCCGCTTGGGTCTTTGGTGGAGCACGGTTGATCTCGTCAGCCAATAGTAGATTACAGAACAGAGGTCCTGGTTTGAAGGTAAATTCTCCCTTCTTAGCATCGTAGATGTTAGTTCCAGTTATGTCCGCTGGTAGCAAATCCGGAGTGAATTGAACACGCTTGAAGTCACAACCCAACGCATCAGCGAAGGTGTTGGTCATCAAGGTCTTTGCAAGACCGGGGTAATCTTCGAACAGTAGGTTTCCATTGGATAAGATGTCGACTAAAACATTCTCAATCACGTGGGCTTTTCCAATAATTACTTTCTGTATTTCGGCACTTATTGCTTGGCCGATTGCACCGACTGCTGCTAAGCGCTCTCGCACTTCAGGCTTGCTTTGGTGTTTCGGTTGGGCAGGGGCCTGAGCCTGTACTGGTGCTGCTGGCATAGGCATAGGCGCAGGCGCGGCAGGCATTGGTGCTGCTGGCATAGGCATAGGCGCAGGCGCGGCAGGCATTGGCGCAGCGGGTGCTGGCGCCGGTACAGGCGGGGCTGGGGCGGTTGGGTGTGGGGCTGGTGGGGGTTGCATTTTTCTTTCCTCCTTATTTTTTTCACTTACCCCAGCGTCGAATCGCCTGCAAATGCTGACGAAGTTCCTCTGGGGTGAATATACGGTTCTGGCTATATGCCAATTCGACCAAGCGTGGGTCACGAATCAGTGCCTGCACTTCAGCAGGTGCTTTGACTGCCATCTGGTCCTTTGTCAAATCATGGAAAATTCTAACCTTTTCCATCAGTGCTTGACGCACTCTCTGTTGATATTTAGTTGAATCTATCTTCTCAGGCCTTTCCCTGAAACGAGTTAAGTCGAAAACGTGGCGCCAATTTTCTTTTTCTGGAACCACCATAATAGCGATTGATAGTAGTGCTAATAGGTTGAGTACAATTAACCATTTCAACCAAGCATCTGAAGTGAGTAGGACAATCGCTCCCATCGCCTCAGTAAATGGAGCGGTCAAGGTACTTGTAACGTGCCTTGATTCATCGAAGACGAGATAGAATTTTTCTGGGTGGAGTTTAATCAAACTTGAAAGCTCATCATTTTCCTGCTCACTCATGTCATGAATCAATTCAGCAAAATAAGCACCATTGCCCTTCCATATTGATTCACCATTCGTAAACTCCGAAACCCAACAAGTATGGTTCGCATAAACCAAATCAGATTGGCACTGATCCTTCCCCGTAGACTTAGCGATTGCTTCATCCCATAGGTGGTCTGCTAATGCATCATCATTGGAAACAAAGACAATACTGCCAGTGGCTGAAATCTGGTCAAGCCGATCACCTCCACTGCCAGGGATTGCATCCATGACCTCAATGCCAGGGTAATCAATTCTGATAATTAACCCAGTTTGTCCTGCTCCCAGTTTAATATTGAGATTGCTTGTCAAATCACCTGTTCCAGTTCTATCTAGGTAAGCAGAATCTGAAGCCGTTGCTAAGACCTTTATGTCTCTGCGAATGTCGTCATCCTCTCCAATCCCAGGACCTAATACCTGCATTGCAGTTGGACTGCGCATCAAAACTGGCATTCGGCAGTTATCGGTTTTATGATCAACTAGATTCTCAGATGTGCAACCCGTACTCATTGCCAAGGCATTCATTTCGGCCACATCTTGATTGATACTGGCAACTGCCCAGACATTCTTTTGATTTTGAGGAGCCTGTGTGCCGGCTTTTTCTCCTTGGTAGTGCTTGACTTCGTAGAATTGGCCCATGTCCATTACTGGAAATTGGAAAAATTGTACTCCGAACTGGTCTGCAACTTGCTGGGCATTACTGGAATCCGCTGCTAAGATGACTTTGCCTCCCTTATAGGCTACAAAATCGTGGATAGCTTCTGCTTCTGCTTGATCAAATGGCTTCTCAGGAGCAACGATGACCAAAGTAGTTCGGTGAGGCTCCCTCCAGTCGTTGACTAACATTGGAGTGGACATTGTATTGGCAATGGTGTATTTACCTAAGGAATCGCGCATTGCCCCAAGTTGTTGATATTGGTAATCACCATCAGCTTCAACAACATAGGCACTGTAAACAGTCTGCTTATCGCTACTAGCAAACAAGATTAGAGATGTAGAAATTAAAATTGAAACAACCAATCCGACAGCCAACCAAGTCTCTAGACGGATGCCTTGCTTTTCTTCTGACATGTTTATTTCACCTCCTTGTATAACACCGTGCTGCTTCGCCGAGTGAAATACCACTCAAATAGGTTGCCCACTAATGGTCGCGTAGAAAATAATGTATCAAACATCAAGTGATGATTTCATTACGCCTGATTATCGCTACCCAACCAATTATGAATATAGTTAACCATGCAGAAATGGAAGGAAGAAAATTGCCTTTTAATTCACCATCATCTGAACTATCGCTACCACCTGTAGAGGTAGTATCATTGTTCCCAGAACCGGATGAAGAGCCATCATTCGGACTTGATGATGAACGTACCTCTAGAGATAGACTATCACTCACACTTGCTCCCCCATCACTTCTTGATTTCAAAGTGATAACGCAGTCAGTTGTGGGATGGCTGGAGGATGCTTTGGCTACAAACATCCCTTCTGCAGAAGAGCCAGGGGTTATTGCCTGGGAAAGGCTATCATCAATCTGAATTGATAATTGCGGACATCCATCTATTGTAAGGGTTTTATCCCCTTCTGTCAACTTCAATTTGTCATTCTTATTTCCAAAGTTTGTCAATTCAACTTTGATTTCAGTTTCTGTGCCTGCCAATAACGGCACATCCGCATCGATAATATCTGCCATCATTATTGCAACCCGCGGAACTCTTGTATCTGCCTCTATGGTTTGTGGATTAGTTGGTACTTGCAAATCTTCTCGGGCGATAATACTGAGACCGTGAAGGTCGCCTTCGTCGACATCATTCAATGAACCCACTTCTAATGTTACATCGAAAGTCTTGTTGCTACCGCCCCCTACTGTGACAGTTTCATCTAAATCAACTTCAACCCAATTGAATTCACCTTCGTGGTCAGCCTCGAACTGAAGATCTATGCTTAGTTCAGTTGGCCTGGTATTTTCGATGTAGAATTCGAAGGTGATAATGCCCCCTTTATCCCACCAATCAGAAGAGTTTTTGTCGTCTATGGATTCAAGTAAAGTGGCATTCGACAAATCCTCTACCCAATCGATAGTCCAATTTGGTACTTCAACGTCAGGTTGCGCACTAGATACTGGAATAAAAACTCCCATTAGCATCAAAAATAGTACTACTATTTTGCTTTTCATTTCAATCACTCCTCAAATAACGGGGCTATTGCTCTCTTTACTAGTACTGGCAACATTTTACGGCGGTATGCCGGTGGAAAATAGGTATTATTGACTGGCTTTACTTCTTTTTTGATGGCTTGGCCCAATGCCTTGATGCTGTCCTTACCTTGCCAGTTTGACAATGCATCTTCGGCTTGTTGTTGATGGAATCCGGGTATGGATTCGCAACCTGTTGTCGCTATTCTCAAGCCTTGTAATTCGTTACCGTCTCCCTTCCATGCAACAGCGACACCTGCTTCGGGGAAATCCCAAGATTCTCTCAAGCATAATTTCTCATATTTGCCATGCCAATCTGCTGCATCATCTGGAAGCGTCAAGTGGCTGACTATTTCACCATCTTCGAGGATATTACGTTTCATTCCATCCAACTCAAAGAATTCATTCAATGGCATCGATCTTTGACCAGAGGGTGAAATAAGGTGAATGCTTGCATCTAGGCACATCAAAGCAGGTGCTAAGTCAGCCTGATAAGTTGCAACACATAGCGTATTTTGGTTTGGAATAACTCGGCAATCAGCACCTGTATCACAATCACACTTGTAGCACCATTCGATGGAGCGGCGCCATTCTTCGCTTTGGTTAAACCAGAAGCAACGGGTATCAAGGCAAATATTTCCGCCAACAGTACCTTGTCTGCGAATTAACACAGAGGCAATACTGCCTGCAGTTTGGCGTAAGAGGGGGTGTGAATTGGTATCCTCAACTAGGTCATGCAACTTTACCATAGCGCCGATATGAGTTGGCGAGAGGGTCCTCATTTCCTTGATTGAGGCCAATGAAATAACATCACCCTGAGTGTTTAGGTGCCATTTGTAATTTGGCAGTAAATCTGTGCCACCGGCAATCCAGTCGAACTCCTTACCATCTGCTTGCAAAGTTGCTGCGGTAGCCATTGCTTCCTCAATACTGGTTGGAGTGTGTAAGGTGAATGGGGGTACGCGCACTAAGCATCACCTCGGTAGCGCCGTTCAACATGCTTCCATGCCTTAGCAGCACGTTTGTTATCATCGACCAAATCCTCTTGGGTGGGAGTTATCGCCTCTCTCCAACCATCATCCTGTTCAGAAAGAGGACGGTCGGGGTCAAAGCCAAACAATACTCCATTAACATAGGAGGAACGATCCTTGAGTAAGTCTCTCTCAAGGTCGCGCTGGGTGTGATCATCGGCTCGTTGAGCGATAATATCCTGAAGAGGAGAGGGGGTAAAACTTGGATTTGGTAAGTCCATAGGATCATCAATTCCCAACGCCTTGCATTTCTTTTCAATTAACTTGTGAACTCTATCGGGAGTTAGTGGTAGTTCATTGGGGCGGATTCCTATTGCATCGTAGACGGCATTACAAACTGCAGGAAGTATCGGTAAAAGGGGTCCTTCACCCGCTTCTTTGGCTCCGAAGGGGCCTTCTGGATCGTTGCTTTCAACAATTATTGGAACAACTTCAGGCATTTCGTGAATGCTCAATATCTTGTAATCTAATAAATCAGGATTCATTAGGTTTCCAGCCCGCCCATATTTCATTTCTTCAGATAGAACCTGACCCATTCCCATATGGCAAGAGCCGATGATTTGACCTTCTACAGCGAGCGGATTAAGGGCCTTTCCACAATCATGAGCAGCCCAAGCTTTGACCACTTTGATGAATCCTGTTTCCGCATCAACCTCGACCTCTGCAACATAAGCAGAGAATGAATATGCTGGGGCCAAACCTGCCGCAGCACCTTTGTGAACTCCACCCATTGGGGGGGTGCGGTAAGAGCCGGTGGCAATTAGCGAGCCTGAATCTGCCTGTGCCTTATGGCAGGCTTGAAGCCAAGAAACGCCGATTGCAGGGTCGTGCTTGTAGTAAACGCGACGGTCTCCCAATACCAATTGATCAGGGTGGTAGCCAGTCAATTCCCATGCGGCCTTGAGTATTTTATCGCGTAAATCAATGGCTGCACGAATGGCTGCATTGGCATTCATGAAAGTAACTCGAGAGGAATATGAGCCTAGGTCAACTGGTGAAGTATCACTTTCTTTTGACCGGACTCTAATCATATCCAATGGTAGGGCTAGAACTTCACTAACGGCTTGAGCAACTGCAGTATCAGAGCCTTGGCCGATTTCAGCGGCACCTGTGTGGATGGTAACTCCACCATCCATGTCGCATTGCAAGTGAACAGTAGCATGTGGGAAGTTCTCAGGGTCCCAATGGATTGGTAGACCTGACCCTGAAATGAAGAAACCACAGCCGACTCCGATTCCTCGGCCAAATGGCATATTACGGAATTTCTCATCCCAACCAGATTGTTCTCTAACTTTGGCAAGACATTCTCTCATTCCAGTGGAGGTTATTCTGAATCCCGTAATTGTTCGTGAATGTGGAGGTAAAAGATTTGCAAGACGGAAGGTCATCGGGTCAACACCTAGTTCCTCTGAAACAGCATCGATTCCAACCTCAACTGCACAACGACTGTTGACAGCACCATGGCCACGCATGGCCCCACTTGCCGGCTTATTTGTCCAAACTCGGGCACCAGTATAGTGGAAACCTCCAATCTCATATGGCGAGGTGTGGAGGACGCCGTTGTAGTAAGTGGTAACATGGCCAAATGAAGCAAAAGCGCCTCCGTCGATTAGCGCATCAGTCTCAATCCCAGAGATTCGCCCTTCATCATCAGCGAAGACACCCATCTGAATACGAGAAGGATGGCGGCCTCTGTTAATCCAGTAGACTTCCTCTCTATCAAAACAAATACGGACAGGAAGACCTGATTTACGAGCCAAGATAGCAGCACACATTTCGTGAGGGAAAGGATCAGATTTACCGCCGAAGCCACCACCAACAAAGGTGCGGTGGACGTTGATTTGGTGCATTGGAATATCCAAAACTGAAGATAGTGCACGATGCAGATAATGTGGTACTTGTTGAGGTGAATAGACTGTCAAACGTCCAGATGGGTCCCAGTGAGCAACGACTGCATGAGGCTCGGTAAAGCCGTGATGGACTCCAGCAAAGGTCCAATCAGCCTCACTAGAAGCAGCAGCATCCTTCATTCCAGAAAGGTTTCCAAATTGCTGGAAAACCCGCTTTTGCACATTTGATTCACCGATATGGTACTTACCACGGTCATGGATTGGGTGTTCAGAATCCTCCAAACCTTCCTCCATGTCATGAATTGAATCAAGAACTTCATATTCCACTTTTATCAGTGAAAGTGCTTCCATAGCGGTCTCCTCATCAACTGCTGCTACACAGGCTACTAAATCACCGATATGGCGAACCTTGTCTTGGGCCATTGCATGTTCATCCTTGGTCACTGGAAGTACACCAAAACGATTGACTGAATCTGCCCCTGTCGCAACTGAAACCACTCCGGTCAATGCCTCGGCTGCAGATGTGTCGATATTCTTGACCAAAGCATGATGGTGGGGTGAACGCAGAATCTTTGCAATCAATTCCCCAGGTAATCTGATGTCATCACCATATTTTGCTTGGCCAGTGGTTTTCCAATTAGCATCTATCAGTGGAGTTGGTTTTCCTATTGATGTCCCTGTTATGTGGCGGTCGTGAACGTGAGGGCCCCGTGGTTGACTCTTCTGACCTCCTGTGCTTTTTGGGATGTGCTTGATATCCTGTAAACCACTAATCGGATCCGAGCCGCCACTTCCGGGGACCCCGAAGTCCTGTTGCCCAGCCATCCGCTTACCATCTGAACGGGTCTTGCTGTAGTCTACTTTCTTAGCCATAAAAACACCTCAGCGTGCATCACCCGGAGGCAAAGTTGGCTCATCAGGACCGATTGGATGTGGGTCAGAAGATGGATTAGTCAAGTTGCCTTCCTGATTTCCATTTTGCTTCATTTCAGCAGCCATTCTGATTGAATCAACAATTGGTTGATAGCCAGTACAACGGCATAGATTTCCTTCAATCGCACCCTTTATTTCCTCATCGGTAGGGTTTGGATTCTGTTCAAGAAGGGCGGCTGAAACTACAAGGAAACCAGGGGTGCAAAAGCCACACTGGGAGCCTCCTGCCTTAGCAAAGCAAGTCTGCACAGGATGTAAATGGTGAGTGTCGGCTAAGCCTTCAACAGTAGTTATCGAAGTAGCACGTGCCTCCTCAGCCAACATCAAGCAAGAAAGGCGGGGCTGGCCATCAACTAATACGGCACAACAACCACATGTACCCATATCACAACCTCGCTTAACGCCCAATGTTCCTGCTTGGTTGCGCAGCACATCGAGAAGAATAGCATTGGATTGAACTAACAACTCCTGTTGCTGTCCATTAATTTCTGCTGACCAACTTCGCGAGGCAGGAATTGGTAGCATGCTGAGGTAATTGTCATCCACCATCGCTTCGTCGCCAAAGGCGAGGAGAGGTGGTCTCTTCTTCATCCTTCTTCAACCTTAACCAGTTTCAAGTGTGGTTAAATTGATATCATATTGCATCTTAATTAATTTTAATGCGGAGCATATTACTGTCAATCGCTCTTTCTCTGATGCTTATCTTACCCGGCTGTCTTGGCGGCGAAGATGGGGAAGATGGAGAGGCTTTTCCAGATTTCAGTTTCACTGGGGATGACGGTAAGGAATACTCTAAGGATGGCCTTGAAGGTGAAAAGTATATCATCCAAATTACTGCAAGTTGGTGCCCTCGATGTTTCAAGACAATGCATAATATCAGTGCTGCACTCGATGGAGAAATTTACCTGATTGCCAGCAGCGATGAAAGCGATGAGGATGAAATTCAGTCATGGCATAATAAGGCAAATAAATCCAATAATAGCGGCGACCTCGAAATACCATTCACAGTTCTACCTGATTTAGCAACTACCCTCGGAATAAATGCAATGCCAACAATTTATCTCATCAGCGAGAAAGGCAATGTAATTGCCAAGCACGAAGGGGACCTGACCATTCATTCTGAAATCATAGAATTCTATGGCCAAGAATTATGAATGTATTTACATAGAACAGACATCTTCAAAGCAGTTCCCTGATGGGTTGAACCGAGGAATACACCATGCGCACCCTTAACCGACTTGCAAGCCTTGTCTTAATTCTCACTTTTCTATTACCTACATTCGCAGCACTGAGTACCATCCCTTCAGCGGTTGCTGAGGAATCCACAGAGCGTGTTGGCTGGTGGGTAGATACAACCGTAGACCGCAATAAAAATGGTATTGGAGATATGGTTGAATTGCATTTGGACAATGAAATATTCCTCGATGAAGCAAATACCCTTCCTGTAATTGTAGATTTCGACCACACACCCACAGATGCTGATATCGAGATGTTATTCCGTGAAGTCGGTCTTGAGGTGGAGTGGAATCTTCACATGATTGACGCAGTTAGTGGCAGAGTCCATACTCAGGACCTTCTCACTCTGCGTGACTTACCCGGCGTTATTATGATCGAATTGGATGGGATTCTAGAAGTTGAGATGGCGGAGGTTGTTCCTGTTCACGGAGTCGACATTGTCTGGGACGAAACTGGTTATGATGGAGCAGGAGTTTCAGTTGCAATTATCGACACCGGAATCGATGCATCTCACGTTGGCTTAGATGACCTCGATGATGATAATTCAACTGATGATCCTAAGGTCATCGCATTCTACGATGTTGTCGGCGCCCCAAATGACATGAATGGCACAACTACTCCTTATGATGACCACGGACATGGAAGCCATTGTGGGGGAATTACTGCCGGTACTGGGGCTCCAGATTATGTCAACATCGGTGTTGCACCACAAGCTAATTTGGTTGGTGTCAAGGTACTCGATGGCGGTGGTAGTGGTTCCTTTGCTGGCGTAATGGGTGGAATGCAGTGGACTATCGATGTTCGTTACAAATACAATATTCGTTCTGCAAGTATGAGTCTTGGTGGACCAGGGGCCATCGAGTGGACAAGCAGTGAGGAAGACAGCGTCAATCGCATGGCCAATGAAATGGTACGCTCCGGAATCGCCCTCTTTATCGCGGCTGGAAATACCGCAGTCTCAGCACAAATAGGAACCCCCGGAAGTGCCGAGGATGTGATTACCGTGGGAGCCTTAGACAAAGATACCAAGATTGCCGTTTATTCCAGTCAAGGACCCACCGAAGAAGGACGAATCAAACCAAATCTCGCCTTTGTAGGCTCAGATGTCATGTCTGTAGAAGCAAATAGTGGCAATGGCTATACTGGAATGAGTGGCACAAGTATGGCAACCCCAGGGGCAGCAGGGCTTGGTGCATTGATGTCTCAAGCAAACCCCGAATTATCTCCATTCGATATGCGAAATATCATGCAAGAGACTGCAACCTATCGTGAGTGCCATTACATGCTGGCAAACGAACCTTGTGCCGAAGATTTCATCCCAAAGAATCGACAAAATAACGTCTATGGGCATGGACATGTGAATGCTCAACCTGCTGTAATGGAAGCGGCTCAGAGAGTCTATGAATTGGATATGAATATTGCAGTTAATGTGACAACAGAAATGGGTTCAGATAACAAAATCCACCTCGATACTGGAGAGGAAATAGATATTCATCTCAACATGCAAGTAGAAACTATTCAATGGAGAAGCAATCATTTGAGGGATAATTGGGCGATTTTACATAATTATGATGGTGAGTTTTCTGCAACTATTAGCCACAATGATATCATGCACCAATTGGAACACTTACCAAATATAGATCTGCAAGGAAACCATTCAATCTCCATCCGTGCTTTGAACGGTACAGCATCTTCGCCAATAACAACCATCAATATTCACTTGATGGGGGAAATGAAAGATTCTCCAAAAGTAGAAACTCAATCTTCTTCCTTCTCAAATATCACTTGGGTTGGAATTATTATTGGAATGGGTGGAGTGTTATTCCTTATCGGTATGCTCTTCGGCCACTCTCGCCAAGATGATGTCGAAAGTCCACAATAATCTTTAATCCGGCCTAAACTTGAAGGTAGGAACGACCCTATTGTAATTGATTGTAATGCCAGCACCCGCAGCACCTCCTCGGCGTCCAACAGCAAGAAAGGCGATTTCAACCGCTTCTGGTAGGCTAACAAACCCCACCTCCGTAATCAATCCTGATTCAGCATCTAATGAGAATGAGTTGGTGCAATTACAGGTATCAGGGGAAATTCCACTATCCGAGCGCTTAGCACAATTTTGGCTTTTTGGAGTGGCGATGTTGGGCCTTTGGGGTGGATTATTTTACATTGCCTTCACTCAAGGTGAAACTAATGAGCGCTTTCTTTTGCTTGGAATCGGTGGATTGGTAACGGCAGCAGCCTTCATCTGGGTAGTCGAGCTACAACGTCGAAAGCATGGTGAATTAGCTCTAATGCATGATTATATCCTTGGAATGGGGTTATTCTTTGCTGCCGCAGGTGTATTTTGGGGATTGCGCTATTTGATGGCAATTGCTGCAGACCCTGCTGGGCCTCTGAATTGGTCTTGGTTGGTTGATGAAGCTCGTCCATATGCAGAGAAGGGATGGTATCCAGGGGCGGCAGGCGTTGCAGTTCATGGTATTGCTGCTTTAGCACTTGGTCTGGCAAGTTGGTGGTATCTGAAAATAAAAGAAACCGGAACTGGTATGCTTTCTTGGTTTGTAGCAGCATTAACTCCATTTGCTCTAATGATGGTTGGCTTAGGAACATGGATAGAATGGTCAAATGGAGGAGTATCCTATGAGTTGGGCGTGACAATCGTCGGTTTGAGTATTCTTGGAATGTGGATTGGAATTCAAAGTAATCGGGCCTTGGTATTCTCGGTGGTAGTGGTACTTGCCTCCTTTATGCCGATAATCTATGAATTGGTCAACGATGGCAGCGGTAGTGCTCTTTCGCTGATGGTATTCATCATCTTTGCACAGGGATTGCTCGCCATAACGCCGCAATTGGCCAAAGCACAACATTTGGTAGAGAGAGCCTCTCTTGGATTGGTTCTTGCCGCCTTAATCGCAATGGCGTGGATGACTGGTGGCAACTTGTCTCTACACCTTGGGCCAGTAAAGTTCAAGCCTGATTATTGGTTATCCGGTGCTGCGATTCTTTGGATGTCTCTGCTGATTGGTTACATGAAAGCAGTTCATATGAAGAGAACGCCATGGATGCCGGTTGGGCTGGCTTTTGCACTCTTCCTGATTCCTTATCCCTCCAACCAGTTGACTTGGTTTGTAACTTTAGGTATGATTCCTTATCTACTTTGGAAACCTGATAGCAGAGCCTGGGTTAGACATGCAACTTTCATTTGTGCTGCCTTCGCCTTCTTGGTTGCTGACTGGATGAGCCATGCCGAAAGCATTGGAGAGGGGAAATTTTGGGGAACCATAGAAGGCCCTCTAATTCAAATCATCCCATTGGCCTTACTCGGAATTGGTGAATGGGCAAGAAGAATAAATCGGATTTCTGGAAACGCATTCAGGTCTGGAATGATATTGGTTGTTCTTTCACCTTCGATGCTAATTAATGCTAACAGTCTGATCCCGTGGGCCTTTGCAGCCTATCTATTAGCCGTAGCATATGAATCGATGAGCAAGAAAGCAGATGATCTTGCTCAGCGCAAAGAAGCATCCCTAACAATTCTGACCAGCCTTGTCTTGACAACACTCTTGGCAGCAACAGGTAGATTGGAAATAACATGGTCCAAAATGCCTGACTTTCAAGGCTTCAATCTAGTATTGATGATTATTGCTGCTACCTATTATGTGGTTGGAATGAAGAGTAAAGTCGAGGAATTAGACCTCGGGCATTTCAGTGCAATGGCTGTAGTAAGTGGGGCAAACCAAACCGTATTTGACCCTAAAACTGGAATCTATACAGTCCAAAAAGAAAGGGAGGAAGAAGACCCTGAAAGCCCTGCTTGGTTGGACAAGGGTTGGGGCAGTGTTGCACGAATCAGTATTGTTGGACCTCTTCTCTTATTCGCGATTGCTTTGGCAAGCGTTGATGCCGATGGCCTCGTAGATGGGTATTGGGTTCTTGCACTGGCAATACCTGCGGCTATCCTAATCTATGAACTGCTGAAGATGGAGGAAATCAAAGCGGAGTCGCGGGCTATGGCTGTTTGGACTATGCTCTTGATTTCATTGCCAATATCAATTCAATTGAATCTCTCAATTATCAATGGAGTAGGAACAACTTTGAAAGTATCTCAATTGCTATTTGACTTCATTCTCCTACTCGGGCCAGTAGTCATTCACCAGATGATGAAAAAGGGGATATTTGGAGAGGAGTTGCATTCAAAGAATGCAGACCTTGCCACACTGATCGGCTTACTCGGCTTAGGACTGTTAGATACAACAGGTGGATTGGCTTTCTTCCCCTTATTCATTATCGTCGCATATAGAACCGTCGTCCATAGGTTGAATGTGATGGCATATCTGACAAGCATCTCATTATTCATGATGTCAACAAGGCCTGCGATGGAATCAGGAATCCTGATGAACTTATTCAAGGATACATCCTTGGAAGAAAGCCTGCTCAGCACTGGATGGATGTGGATATTCCCAGTTTCTCGAATTATCGGTTGGTTAGGCGCAGGATTTGCACTACTGATGTTGGGCAGAATCATCCAAGACAGAAGAGATCCTCCCGAAGACGATGAACGCCTGCCATTCATCTGGTCTGCGATATTGCTCCTAGTCTCACTGCAATCAATCATGATTCATGATGAATATTTGCTTTTGGTATTGACAACTGTGGTCCTTGTATTAGGTTGGATGGCAGGTAGAGTGGAAGTTTTCAGCATCGCACCTTGGGTCTACATCTTTGCCTTCATGCCAGCATTAGATGCAACATTTGAATTAAGTGAAGGTGAATTATTCAGTTGGTCATTCTTACTATCAGGAATCATCACAATGTGGCTTTCCTTCCTTGCCAGAGAAGGTATTCTTTTCAAATATGCAGACAAAATAAAACCGCCTGATGATGGTACTACGAGTATTATCAAGGCTGAAACATTGAAAGGTAGAGAAGACCTACAGAGATATCTTTACTGGACTGGTTTGTTATTCCTCTTCCTCTCCTTCGATATTTTCTATGGCATATCAACCATCATCGCTGCTCTATGGGTGACATACGATTCATTACGCCGTGGTGAGAAGAGTATTTTCCTTTCAACACCAATCCTCCATGCCTTTGCATTGGCGAATGCTGAACGGTTCTTCACAGATTTACCGATTGAATATCTCGGTGGATGGACGATGTTAATCGGTGGCCTGCTATTCTCTTATCTATCTTGGAGTAAATGGTATCCAAAATGGGAGTGGAGTGAAGATGGCGCGGAGTATTGGCAATTTAATGACCGCCTAGGCATCTTTGGAGTAATTTACTTCGCTATTGGAATTTGGTGGGCAATGTTCGCGGTTAGTGGTTTGCTGATTGCAGTCATTATTATTGCGTATGGAGGGGCGATGGTTGCAGTTGACCCAGAAGCAACTTGGAGAAGAGTGATGGGGATTGTATCATCTACATTGGGTGGTTTCATTGCTTTAGTCGATGGTCAAGACCAGACACTGAGTGGCATAGTCATGATTATGGCTGGTCTTGCTGCATTTATTCAGGCGGCAATGTACTTCCAGCGTTGGGGAGTTGGTTTCAGTGAAATCGTTGAAACTGAGGAAACTGAAGAGGAAAAAGAAATCACCATCAAAGCCGTCATACCAATTCCAAAACCTATACTTTCCGCAGATGATTATGATGGGGAGGCTAAAGAAGCGGAATTAATTGATGATTTGAAGATGCTGATAGCAAAGCAAACGCCTGAGCCGGTGGCAGAAGCAAGTAATCAAGAAGCCTCAGTTTTGGATATGAGCAATATGTCTGATGCTTGCACAGCCAGAGTCATCGATATCGTCAACGGAGTAGTTGATACTGGTAAAGGAGTGAAAATAAAACTCAATGAAACAATGGCGGAAAAGATTCGACAAGCCTTGCTGAATACAGAATTTGGTGGTTATATCCCAATGGTTGGATTCGACCAATTAGGTAGAGCAGTATTATCATTCGAGAAGGACTTAAGCTTATCATGACCAATATGCGCGCCGGATCTCTTGATTGGCTTCCATGCATAACTCAACATCACTAGCCCGAGCAGGCATGCTTGCTGTACCATTTAGGTGCTCGATTATTGGTAGCACATTGCTCTCGTTAACAACTCCCCATCCCAATTGAGTACAAGGAGCAATTGGAGAAACTGGAGTAGTACCAGAAGTGGGGTCCCATGTTGTGAATGATGGGTACCAAGCGGAGAGGTTGAGAGCATCACGAATTTCATCATTTGTTATTTGAGAGGTGCCATTAATCAAGAAACCATCACGAGCACCTGATAAATTATCATCATATTCTGCTCTCAGTGTCATGATTACCTTCGACAATAATCCTGCTGTACGAGGAGTAGCAAAGGATGTCCCACTGGTCTGATGATAGCCATCGATGTCATCATGGTTTGGTAGATTCTGAGTCCAGTCAGCCCCAACATCCGGATAAGAGCCGGACATTGTTTCTTTCTGATCATCACCTTCTTCAGCATATCCTGAGATACCAATCGACCACGGCGGTCCAGCGGTTGCATCTTGAACGGCGGGGGAGGGAGAATTATCGGCAGCACCGGTGTGGATTTTCTTGTTCTCAACAACCGCCACCTTGGTTGCATCTTCAATTCCGGGAACTGGAACTGAGCCTATTGGACCAAAGGAAGTCGTGATTATATCCACAAATGGGTTTTGGCCAGCAGCAAGTACAGCTGTATCACTGAATCCTTCAACAAAAAAGATAACAGCATCGGGGTTTGCATTCAGTACTGCTCCAGTTACCGCAGAACCATGACCATCTTGTGGGTCATCAAGAATCAGGGTTGGGGAATCCCCATCAGGGCTGGTACCGATGATTCTTGTCCCAGGGAAATAAACTACATCAGAAGCGGTCAAGTTGTCCCAACAAGACTCGCGGTCGGCAGCAACACGTTCTTCATAACTGCCGTTGAATGTTAAATTACAGACTTTGTTGACTCCTAGCCCATCCAATAACCATTGAGGATATGTCTCATTACTACGGAAATGGTTGTGATAGACATTGATACCTGTATCAATAGGTGCAACAACTGAATATGCGCCGAAAGGTTCCACTTCTACTTCTTCGCTTTGTGAATTAGAAGTGGATTGCCCTAAGCATCCTGAAAGTACAACCAATAGCACCATCAGTACAGCAAGGAAGCGAGTCATGATTATCTGCGGCTCAAGTCGCCTTCAATATCATTCCTCTTCCGAGGGAATTAGAATTTGCCAAGAATCAACTGCGGATTCCAGTTCAGCAGCCCTTTCATCGCTAATACCTAAACCTGTACTTGCAAAGATCAGTAATTTTCTTTCATTTTCGGTTACTGAACCATCATCGGCCAACTCCTCATATTGTTCGGCATAGGCTTGTTCATCATCACTCAGGGTTGCATAAGAAAGTGGCTCGGCCATAGACCTGAGAAGGTGCAACCACTCATCAGTATGTCGGCGACACCGGTGCAACAAAGTGGGCAAAGCCACGGGCCCCTAACATGAGGGATGACCTGCTAGTTTGGATAGACCTAGAGATGACCGGCCTTGACATCAAGACTTGCTCAATTATTGAAATTGCAACAGTAATCACTGATACTGATCTTAATATCATCGCTGAGGGTCCTAATCTAGCCATTCAATGCAGCGAAGAAAAAATCCAAGCGATGGATGAATGGTGTACTACTCATCATAATGCCAGCGGCTTAGTTCAACGAGTTAGGGAATCAGAATACTCATTGCAAGAGGTGCAGTCTTTGACACTTGATTTTATCAAACAATATTGTACTGAGGGGAGTACCCCCCTTTGTGGCAACTCGATTTGGAGTGATCGGAAATTCCTCATCAAGGAGATGCCCGAATTAGAAGCATATCTGCATTATCGAATGTTAGATGTATCTTCCTTCAAAATTATTGCAGGGCAATGGTATCCAGAGGTGGCAAGATTTGAGAAGAAAGAGGCGCATCTTGCTCGTGATGATATTCTCGAATCGATTGGAGAGTTGAAGCATTATAGAGAATTCATCTTTAGGTAGAGTTAACTTGTTTTTTTCATATTCTTGACGATTGCGGCTACTACAGCAACCGCAATTTCAGCCGGCGATTCAGCCCCAATCTCCAACCCAATTGGGCAATCTACCTCATCCAACTTCAATTGAGAAATACCAGCATCAAGAGCCATCTTAGAAAATGCCTGCCACTTTGACTTGGAACCAATGACACCAATTCTAACAGAAGCGCCGTCCATCTTTAACAGCCCAATTAAGCGCTCTTCATCCTCTTTCCAATCATGTCCCAATAACAGAATATCGGAATACTTTTTCAGATTAAGCGAATGGAAAAAATCTGCGACACTACAAAAATCTAAACCTTTAGCTGAAGAAAAAATATCTCTCGAAACAAATTCTGCCCGCGTATCTTGAACTGAATAATCCCAACCAAGAGCATCGCATTGAACTGCGATAGCTTGGCCAACATGACCACCCCCCAACAACAAAACATGTGGCATCGGCATAATGACTTCCAATGAAAGCGTGGCTCTTCCCCCACATAAAGAATCGAGTGCAACGACCTCATGTCCTTTGGCTCCTTTATTGAGGCCATAAGTGATTACTTCACCTCCTACTCCAGATAACAACATCTGCTTCAATCGCTTGATAACTTTGTACTCAAGCCCAGCCCCCCCTACAGTGCCTTCAATCTCCGTTGAGGTCAAGGCGATTCGAGCTCCAACTTTGCCTGGAACGGAACCTGATACATTGAGTACAATGGCTGTTGCAACGGGCTTTCCTTGAGATAATTGGTGATTAGACCACTCGATGATGCGGTGGGTCATGTAGTCTGCTAAGGCTCTTCTTTCATTTGTTTTGCGACGCATACCATTGCTGAAGTTTTTCGATATCTTCGGGAGTATCGATATTCAGAGAGAAGTCCGCGCCTTCAACTTTGACATCTTGAAACCTAATTATTTCTCGCAAAGAGTCTGAAGGGGATGCGGCAAGGATTTTGTCAATATCCCGTGGTTGAATATTAACTGGGTGGCCGCCTTTTCCGTTGCAGATGGGTCGCACGCTCCTCTTTTCTCTAACTAGTGCTTGAAGGGTTGAGAGGTTGAAGCCTGGTCTATCTACTGGAGCGATTAATACTCGAGGAGGTTTTTCAAGGGCTAAAATACCGATTTGAATTGAACCCGTTCTTCCTGCGTCTGGAGTTGGGTTAACCACCACCCTTGCCCCTGGTGTTGCCAACATTATGTCAACCTGTAATTCTTGTCGAGTCACTACGACTACTTCTTTACAGACTTTCAATAATGAATCCACAACCACCCCAATCAGGGTTGAATCACCAAGTGGAATTAGTGCCTTTGCCTTACCAAGTCTTGAACTGGACCCTGCGGCCAGTACAATGGCGACTGCCATTCAAAGCCCCCGCAGCATCTCGCGCCCAATTATCATGCGTTGAACTTGAGATGAGCCTTCGTAGATTTGCAGTACCTTAGCGCCTCTCATTAGCCTTGCAACTGGGTATTCTTCGGAGTATCCATAGCCTCCGAAGACCTGAACTGCATCGGTACTGACTTCCATTGCTGTATCTGCTGCAAATCTCTTGGCATGGGCAGCGGCTTCGGTATTTTTCTGACCTGCATCGGCTAGGGCTGCTGATTTCCAAGTTAGAAGCCTTGATGCCTCGATCTTGGTCTTCATGTCTGCGAGCATGAATTGAATGGCTTGGTGTTGGTGTAATTTCTGGCCAAAGGTTTCACGCTCGTCGGAATACTGCAAGGCGTGCTCAAATGCAGCCCTTGCCAAACCAGTTGCTTGGGCAGCGATATTTGGTCTGCTCATGTCAAAGGCATTCATGGCGTTCATCCATCCTCCCGATTCCGAGCCTCCGATTAGTTGGGAGGCTGGAACTCTAACATTGCTAAAGATGACGGAACGGGTATCGGAGCATCTTTGTCCCATGTTACTCTCTTTCTTTCCTAGGTCAACACCTTCGGCATTTGATTCGACGATGAATCCAGACATCCCTCGGTAGCCGGCATTTGGGTCGGTCTTGGTTAGTACGAAGAAAAAATCTGCATATCCTGCACCTGTGATGAACATTTTTTCTCCATTGATGATGTAATCATCACCATCTTTGATTGCAGTTGTTGCTATACTAGCAACATCCGAGCCGGCTTGAGGTTCGGTGATGCAATATGAAGCCAAAGCACCTTCTTCGGCGACTTTGCGAAGCCATTTTTGCTTCTGCTCTTCGGTACCACCAGTTATGATTGGGGAAATTGCAAGGCTGGTTGCATAAGCAGCAGTGGCGAATCCAGGGTCCCCCCATGCTAATTCTTCAGTTACTACTACTTCTTCCATAGTGCCTAGTCCTGCTCCACCATATGCTTCGGGAATGTGTAGATTGAGTAGGCCAAGTTCATCTGCTGCTTTGATGGCTTGCAGTGGATATTCTGACTCTTTATCCCAATGCTCGGCATTTGGACGAATTTCATCAAGCGCAAATTGGTGAGCTAATTCTTGCAACATCTGCTGCATTTCATCCAAATCGAGTGCGACCATGATACGTCGAGAGGTGATTTAGACATAAGTCCAACCGTTTCAACAGGGGGATAATTCAACTCAGATGTTGAGATAACCACGCCGTTGCATTTCAAGGATAAATAGGAATAGAAGATAAAGTCCAATCAATATTCCTCCTTCCCAGCGATTGAATTGGAATCCTGTCCACATGAAGAATAAACAGGCAACAACCCCAATTATTGTGGCTGGAATAACAAGATACATGATTAGAGGCGCAGATGTTGGTGAGAGTGTGAGAGGCCTGACCATCGCTGCGATGCCAATAGAGAGCATTGGGTCAGTGATATTTGAGCCGATAAGCGTACCAATTGCTACACCCTGAGACCTCTTAGAAGCCATTAGTGCCACGGTCAATTCAGGAAGAGAGGTGCCAAGCCCAGACAGTGTCATTCCAACCACTGCGGGAGGAACCTCCAATGCAAGGGCGATTTCACTGGCAATTAAAACCAATTTTGATGCCGCATAAACAGCAAAGGCAAGTCCAATAAATACCATCAGAGCATATGCACTAGAAGTCCATCCTCTACCTTGAGTCTTAACATCAGGAATGATTTCCAATTCATCACTTCTTATTTTTTCTTGATTAGTCAACAACCAATAGATGTAGTAACAATACAGACCTACCAATAAGGCACCTTCCCATCTTGATAGGCTCCTACCCCAGATTAGTAGAAGAGAAAGTAAAAGGATTGCTCCGAGCATTAACATGCCATCTCTCTTAATCCAGTCTGGCCTGATCTCTAATGGGCGGACCATGACTACAATTCCAAGAATAAGAGTGATTTGAACCAATACTGAACCAAAGATATTTCCAATTGCCAAGTCGATGAGGGCTGGGTCGCTGGCCCCTCCATAAGCGGCGGTTGAAGTTACAAGTATTTCTGGGAGTGAAGTGCCAATTGAGACGATTGTTAAGCCGATGACGATTTCTGCAATTCCGGCTCTGCGTGCCAATCCTTTGGCTCCCTCGATGAAGAAATCCGCTGAAGTTATCAGTAAAGCAATGGCGAATGCCAGCAATAGCAGACTGACCCAAACTGCCGTTTCGCCGGCTCTTGTTCCGAATGTAGAAAGTACAACTAAACTAACGAAAAGGCCACCGGTTAGCAACATTCCGTTCCAATGTAACAACTCCATGATACCGGCATCCTTGCCAGATTGGGTTGCCTTCTCGGCGATGGTCTTGGACATACTGCCTTGCGCACTAGGTGTCGAGCACATATGATTTCCCTCGTAAGGGCCTTCTATGAGCAGATGTTGTTTATCCCTTCTATGACATTTGATACGTCAGGAATAAAATAGTCTTCCAATGGAGGAGAAAAGGGTACAGGGGTATCCAAGGCACCGATAATTCTTGGTTGTGCTTCCAATGCCCAAAATGCTTCTTCGATAATTCTATTCTGGATGCTATGCCCTAAGCCGCCATTCCACTGGCTTTCTTGGAGAATAAGTAATTTGCCAGTTCTGGCAACTGAAGCGATGCAAGTTTCATGATCGAATGGGATGATTGTCCTCAAGTCGATTATCTCTACTTCGATTCCTTGTTTAGCAACTTCTGCGGCTGCTTTCAAAGCCACATGTAACATTGAGCCCCAGCAAACCAAAGTCAAGTCGCTACCACCTCTTACGATTTTTGCCTTACCAAGAATTCCTTTGTCGGGAGTAGTATCAACGATTTGGTTGATATTGTCGCCCCACCCGGTTTTGCCTCCACGTAATCCATAGAGTCCAATATGTTCGAGGAATACTACTGGGTCATCCAAGTCAGCAGCCTCACATAACAAGTCATAGGCATCTTGGGGAGTTGCTGGAGCCAAAACAATTAGCCCAGGGTCATTTGCAAACCAAGATTCAATCATGTTTGCATGGAAAGGCCCACTGCGGGTTTTTCCCCCTAGTGGTATTCGAACCGTCAAAGGAACTTCAGCCCCCCATCGCCAACGCAACATTGCTGCATTATTGACTAAGGCATTGAATGCTAATGCAGTAAATCCACCAAATTGGATTTCAGCCATCGGTCTCATCCCGTGTAACGCCGCCCCTGTTGCAGCGTGGATGATTATTGCCTCGGACAAAGGCATATCAAGCAGTTTATCTGAATGGCCGGCATTTTTCAAGGGTAGATTCATTCCAAATGCGCCTGCAACTTCCATATCTTCCCCCATGAATACGGCATCTTCGCCATATTTGTCTGCGATGGCTACCATGGCTTGTTGAATGGCTCTTGAATAAGTCCAAGAACCGCTTTTTTTACTGAATCTTACATTAAGTTGACCATCTTCCAGTTTGGCTTCTTCTGCTTCAGCATCACCATTTCGCTCTAATCTCTCAGCATGACTATCCGAATCATGAAGGCTGGTAACTCCTAGCACTAATGTCTCTGGTGATGGCCAATCCATGGCCTCGACTTCTGCTCTTGCTTGGTCGGCCAAGTCTTGTTCTTCATCTTCCATATCTGATAATTCTGCTTCTTCAATTCCAAGGTCGAGAAGTAATGTCCGGTGATTTGGGATTGGATCTTTTTCAGCCCAATATTCCAATAGTTCACGGTCGACATAGCCCGGAGGATTGCCACTCTCTGCGCCTAGATAGAGGTCATCATGATGGTGGGCATGACCGCACCCCCGCATAGTTTCGACATGAATTAGAGTTGCACCTCCACCTGAAAGACTGAACTCTCTCGCTGTGGCTGCCGAAGCATGCCATGCTGCTGGGTCTGAACCATCGATTGTCCACGAAGGCATTCCCATTGCCATCGCCTTATCCGCCCATAGTTCAACAACCGATTGATTTGTTGAAACCGTATCAAGGGCGATTTGATTATTTTGAAGAATGAATGTCATCGGTAATGCTCTGACTCCTGCAAGATTGATGGCCTCCCACCATTCACCACTGCTGCTGGCTCCTTCACCAATACAGGCTACATGGAAGCGCTCAGTCTTGGTCAATTTGGCTGCTAAAGCCAACCCTGTCATCGTAGCGGTGGCGATTGGAAGAGGTGC
>Ga0302134_10000054_pt1 | contig 33166 bp, 31 predicted proteins | sample CB9_SCM_MG_FD_203123 | JGI IMG/M metagenome (GOLD analysis project Ga0302134, IMG submission 203123) | Marine microbial communities from Western Arctic Ocean, Canada - CB9_SCM | ecosystem: Environmental > Aquatic > Marine > Oceanic | place: Canada: Western Arctic Ocean | collected 2017-09-19
TGGGCGTCGACCAGGTCCGCCTCGGTGGCTACGACCGGGCCGCCCGGGGTCGGCCCCAGCAGCATGTAGTGGACCAGCGCCCGCCAGTCGTAGACGACGTCGTCGAGTAGTCCTGTAGCCACGGAGGTCGGGTCGGTCCATGGCCACATGGCGCTGCCGTCGTCCGAGGTGGCATCCGGCAGGAGCAGCGTCGCCATCGGATCGTCGGCTGACGCCACCCGGTTGAACGCCCTGACGAGGGGAGCGCAGCCCTCGTGCTGGACCGCCACCAGGCCTGGTCGCGTCGAGGGGCCGCCACGGGTCACCACATCGCCCAGGGCCTGCACGGTGCTGCTGGCCAGCGCACCGCCGCCGACCTGCACGAGAAGGCGGGTGGGTGAGCCGCCATGGGCAGCCCACTGGGCGGCCAACTCGAAGCCCAGGGTCCGGCCACCGTCGAGCGTGAGGAGGTTCTCCGTGCCCTGGCAGCAGAACGGGACGGCTCCGTTGGCCACCATCTCCCGGAACCGGTGGATGCAGGGGTCGCCCGCCTCGCCGGCCCGTCGTTCGCAGACCCTAACGTCGGCCCCCAGATCGTCCAGTCGCCCCAGCAAGCCTTCGTCGGCCCACGTCGGGACCTGCACGGTCAGCGGTCGCCCGACGGCACGTGCCACGGTCGCAGCGGCCAGGGCTGCGTTGCCGCACGACGCGATGGTCAATGGCGAGGTCGACGGGACCCCGTCGACCTCCAGGTGGAGGGCCAGGCCGAACAGGTGCCGGGCCTTGTGGCTGCCCGACACGTTGCCGGTCTCGTCCTTCGCCCAGATGCCGCCCGTCTGGCCAACGGCGTCACCCAGGGCGATCAGTTGGCGGTACGGGGTGGTGTGGAAGCCCCGGCCGTCCACGCCGGCGACGGCCTCGTCCAGGCGACGCACGAGGTCCACGTACCGGTCGTCCGACCAGCCGGCGGCCATCGCCGCGTGGTGCGACCAGAGCAGGGTCCGGAAGGTGATGAACGGGTTGGCATCGCCGGCCAGCGGCTCCTCCGACCCCGGCCAGACGGCACCGGGCGGGCTGCCCAGCCAGCCGATCCCCGGGCCGGGTCCGCTTGGCGGGGCGCCGTCCATCGTCCTGGTGGTGGCTGTTGCGTTCAGTCGGCGGCCGGTACGCCGGCACGGCCGTTGAACTCGTCGATCATGGCATCCCATGTCGGGGCCATGGTCTGGACATGACGCCAGAAGTCCTGCCCACGGCGCACCTCGAAGTCGGCGAAGTCGATACCGCGCTGCTCGACCCACGTGTAGTACGCGAGGTTGAAGATGCGGTTCCTGCCGATCTCGTCCAGGACCTCCACGTGGGAGGTGTCGGCCCCCAACAGGTGGGTGGTCACCGCTGCCGCGGCCTCGGAGGGCCCGAATCCGGAGGCGTAACGGCCGGCGGCCATGGACTCGCGTTCGCTGCCGTACAGCTCGGACCCGTCGGTAGCCACCGTGACAATGGCGTCGTCGGGCCCCAGGTCCAGTTCTCTGGCGGTCTTGATCGAAGCCACCACGTTGCAGATGCTGGAAAGGCCGAAGTGGCGGAGTGTGTCGATGACCGCGCTATCCACACCCAACGAGGCGATGTGGGCCAGCCCCTCGGAGGTGTCGAAAGCCATCCCCAGCTCGTCACAGGCCGACTCCGAGACGCCGACGACGACGTCCGTGTTGGTGACGTTGTGGATCAGGGGGATGTGCTTGTCACCGATTCCCTGGATGTTGTGTTCGCCAAATCCGTTGTAGAGCATCGTCGGGCACTCCAGGGCTTCGACCGCGGCGATTCTGGCTCCGTGGTCGGCCTTGAGGCGTTCACCGGCTGCCAGCGTCCCCGACGAGCCCGAAGCGGCAACGAAGGCCGCCAGGCGCAGGCCGGGGTGCAGAGCTGCGTGGTGCTCGTAGAGGTGCTCCAGGGCCCGACCGGTCACCTCGTGGTGGCCCACGTAGTTGGCGAACTCGGTGAACTGGTTCAGGATGAAGTTGCCGGGGTCCTTCTCCAACTCGTCGCAGGCGTCGTAGATCTCCTTGACGTTGCTCTCCGAGCCGGTGGTGCGGATCACGTCGCCAGGGTCGGCGATCCATTCATCCAGCCACTCGAAGCGTTCCCGGCTCATGTTCTCCGGGAGCACGGCGACGCCTCGGCAGCCCATGAGGCGCGAGATGGCAACACCACCCCGGGCGAAGTTGCCGGTCGATGGCCAGATCGCCCGGTGCAACGTCGGGTCGTACTCGCCGGTGAGGATCCGCGGAACCAGGCAGGAGTAGGCGGCCAGGACCTTGTGGGCGCCGATCATCGGGAACCGGTTGCCGAACGCCACGATGATCGGCGCCGGCACGCCGGTCAGCTCCGGTGGGAGCACCACGTGTTCCGGCACATCCGTAAAGCCGCCGTGCAGGTCGTTGTACCAGTGCACGCGAAACAGGTTCAGGGGATCGGCGGCGTTGCGGTCGACGCCCACCATCGCCGATCGGATGCCGTCAGGGATCCTGGACGGGTCAGCCAGTTGGGTGAAGGTGGGCAGGAGGATGCCGCGTTCCCTGAACCTGTCGACGCTGCGCTGGTAGCGGTCACCGTCGACCAGTTCGGTGGACAATCCGAAGCTGGCGGCATTGAAGGTGGATGCGTCGAAGGTGGGGGCCGTGAAGGAGCCGATTCCGGCGTCGCTGGGTCTACTCATGAGCGAAGGCTAGCCACTGGCCACCAGACACATTGACAAAATGTTGACTCGAGATGATGGCAGCCTGCGTCATCCGGAGGCGTCCGCCCACCCCGGTCCGGCACCGGTCGTGGCAGGTGTCACACGCCACGCCGGGTGCCGCGGAATTCAGACTCCGCGATGAGATGCTGTATCCCGTGATTCGTCGGATGCTCAATGCCATAGTGACGCTCGGCGTCATCGGAGTGGTGGTGGTGTTCGCAGCGCGCGTGGCCGAACCGTCGGTTCGGCCGATCCTGTACCCGGTCTCGGCTTCCCCGGTCACCCTGGTGGCGTCCGTGGCCGTCGAGGTTGCATCGCCAGTCGAGGCTTCGCAGACGTCGTCGGTCGACACCGCCTCGACCACCACCTCGGTTGCGCCGGTGGCCACCACGCTGGCTGCAACCACGACAGTGCCGACGACCACGACGACCACGGTGGCTCCGGTGGACGAGGTGGCGGTGTTGACCGCCTCGTATGCGTGGGGGCGCAGTACGGGCGCCGCCGTTCTCCAGCAGGTCCTTGGCGTCGAGGCCGACGGCTGGTACGGGCCTGCCACCCGGGCTGCACACGTCGCCGAGAACCAGGCCCGCGGCCTCCCGGTGGATGCCGTGGCGACAGCGCCCACCACGACCACGACGGTGGCGCCCACGACCACGGTTCCGCCGACCACGACGGTGGCGCCCACGACCACGGTTCCGCCGACAACGACGGTGGCGCCGACGCCCACGGTTCCACCGACCACGACGGTGGCCGTGCCGACCACCACGGTGCCGCCGCCCAGCACCACGGCGGGGATGTTCGGGAACCTCGGGGCCCAACTGATGGCCCAGTTGCTGGGTCAGCCATGCATAGCCGACGGCGACCTGAGCGACTGCGGTCCCGAGGTCGACGCCCTGGTGAGGGGGCTCGTGGGCTGAGTCGGGCCCGAGGACATCGACCGGAGGCCTGTCGGTCCGGTTGAGTATCGAACGTATGTTCGATACGGTCCAGAGGTGGGTTGGTCCAGTTCCCGGATGTCGTGGCGTGAGTTGGAGGGCCGCCTCTCCGACCGTCAGTTCGATCCGACCCCTCGACCGACACCGCTTCCGGTGGGGCGATCCGGGTCCGTGGAGCCGTTGCCAGGTGCGGTAGCCCACGGCGTGGTTCCCTACGCGGAGCTGCACTGCCACTCCAACTTCAGTTTCCTGGATGGCGCCTCGTCGCCCGACGAACTGGTGGCTGAAGCCGTGCGCCTGGGACTCACCGCCCTTGCGCTCACCGACCACGACGGCTTCTACGGGGTGGTGCGGTTCGCCGAGGCGGCCCGGGAACACGGCCTGCCGACGGTCTTTGGCAGCGAGCTGTCATTGGACGCATCCACGTCGCGCAGCGCCGTCGGTGACCCGTCGGCCACCCACCTGCTGGTGCTGGCCGACGACCCGGCCGGCTACGCCCGGCTGGGCACCGCCATATCGGAATCCCAGCTGGCGGGCACCAAGGGCCACCCCCGACTCTCCCTGGATCGACTCACAGACCTGGCCGGGACGGATCCACACTGGACGGTCCTCACCGGGTGTCGGAAGGGAGCCGTCCCGGCGGCCCTCCAGGACAGTGGGCCAGCGGCGGCGCGACGTGTCCTGGACGACCTGGTGGAACGGTTCGGTCGCCACCGGGTGGTGGTCGAGATCTGGGACCACGGATATCCGCTGGATGCCGAGCGCAACGAGGCCATGGCCCGGCTGGCAGCGGATGCCGGCCTGGACCTGGTGGCCACCAACAACGTCCACTACCACCGCCCGGGTCGCCGCCGCCTGGCTACAGCCATGGCGGCGGTGAGGGCCCGCCGATCCATGGAGGAACTAGACGGTTGGCTGCCGCCCACGGGGTCGGCCCACCTGCGTTCCGGGGTGGAGCAGGCCCGCCGGTTCGCACGGTGGCCGTCGGCGGTGGTGGCGGCGGCCGACCTGGGTGCCAGGTGTGCCTTCGACCTCCGCCTGGTCACTCCGGGCCTGCCGCCCTACCCGTGCCCCGACGGGTTGGACGAGATGTCCCTCCTGCGCCGACTGACCGCCGATGGGGCCACAGACCGTTACGGAGAGCGCACCTCCGAACGCGTCGCCGGGGCATGGGCCCAGATCGACCGTGAGCTGGATGTCATTGCAGGACTCGGGTTCCCCGGCTACTTCCTCGTGGTGTGGGACATCGTGGAGTTCTGCCGACGGGAGGGGATCCTCTGCCAGGGCCGTGGGTCGGCGGCCAACTCGGCCGTTTGCTACGCGCTGGGCATCACCAACGCCGACGCGGTGGGTCTGGGCCTGCTGTTCGAGCGGTTCCTCTCCCCGGAGCGCGATGGGCCACCCGACATAGACCTCGACATCGAGAGCGGTCGCCGGGAGGAGGTCATCCAGTACGTGTACGGCCGTTACGGCCGTAGGCACACAGCCCAGGTGGCCAACGTCATCACGTACCGGGCCCGTTCGGCGGTGCGCGACGCTGCCCGGGCACTGGGATACGCCCCCGGCCTCCAGGACGCCTTCGCCAAGGGCCTGGAGCGTCAGCTCCCGTCCACAGCGCTGACGAGCGGTGGCGGGGAGGCCCCGGCCGGGATCCCGGCTGACGTGGCCACCCTGGCCGGGGAGTTGTGCGACGCCCCCAGGCACCTCGGTATCCACTCCGGCGGCATGGTCATCTGCGACCGGCCAATGGCCGAGGTGTGCCCGATCGAGTGGGGGCGCATGGCGAACCGCAGCGTCCTGCAGTGGGACAAGGAGGACTGTGCCGCCGTGGGGCTGGTCAAGTTCGACCTGCTGGGGCTGGGCATGCTCAGCGCCCTGCACCACACCCTGGACCTGGTGGCCGCCCACGAGGGAATCCGGGTCGACCTGTCACGCCTGGAGCAGGACGATGGGGTCTACGACATGATCTGCGCCGCCGACACCATCGGGGTGTTCCAGATCGAGAGCCGGGCCCAGATGGCGACCCTGCCTCGGTTGCGGCCCCGCTGCTTCCACGACCTGGTGGTCGAGATCGCCCTCATCCGGCCCGGACCGATCCAGGGTGGGTCGGTCCATCCCTACATCAGGCGCAGGAACGGGCAGGAGGAGGTCACCTACCTCCACCCATTGTGTGAGGACGCCCTGGCGGGAACCCTCGGTATCCCGCTGTTCCAGGAGCAGCTCATGCGCCTTTCCATGGACGTCGCCGGGTTCACCGCCGGCGAGGCCGACAGGCTCCGGCAGGCCATGGGCTCCAAGCGCAGCCATGCCCGCATGGAGGCCCTCCACCAGCGCTTCATGGACGGGGCGGGGGGGCGGGGGGTCCCGTCCGACGTCGCCGAACAGGTATGGCAGAAGCTGGCCGCCTTCGCCGACTACGGGTTCCCGGAGAGCCACGCCGTGTCGTTCGCACACCTCGTGTACGCCAGTTCCTGGCTGAAGTTCCACCACCCGGCGGCGTTCTGCGCCGGGCTCCTGAATGCCCAGCCAATGGGCTTCTACTCGCCGCACACCCTGGTCCAGGACGCCCGTAGGCACGGCGTGGAGGTCCGCACCCCGGACCTGAACAGGTCTGACGCCGATGCCACCCTCGAGCAGATGTCCACCGCCCCGGAAGTACCGGGGCCCTCCAGAGGCGGTGGGGGCCATGGTGGGCCGGCGATCCGGATGGGCATCGGGTCGGTCAGGAGCATCACCGGGGACCTCGCCGGTGCCATCGCCGCCGGCCGGCCGTACGCGTCGATCGAGGACCTCCAGCGGCGGGCGGATCCCGGTCGCCCGGTCATGGAGGCCCTGGCCACCGCCGGAGCGTTCGCCGGATTCGACGTGGATCGGAGAGAGGCCCTGTGGGCGGCGGGGGCGTTGGCCTCCACCGGGCCCGACCGCCTCCCCGGTGTGGTCACCGGCACCTGCCCTCCACCGCTGCCGACCATGGACGACCGGGAGGTGGCGCGTGCGGACCTGTGGGCCACCGGGGTGTCTCCCGAGGGGCATCCCACCAGGTTCATCCGCCACCGCCTGACAGCCGAGGGCGTGATCACAGCGGTGGACCTGCGGTCGGTGCGTGACCGGGCCCGGGTGAGGGTGGCGGGGGTAGTCACCCATAGGCAGCGCCCGCACACCGCCGGTGGGGTCACGTTCCTGAACCTGGAGGACGAGACAGGGCTGGTGAACGTGGTGGTCTCGAAGGGTTGCTGGGTCCGTTACCGCCACGTGGCGACATCGTCGCCGGCCCTGCTCGTACGTGGTCGGGTGGAGTCCTCCGAGGGAGTCGTCAACGTGGTGGCGGAGCACCTTGCCCCCCTCTGGGTCCGATCACCGGCACGTTCCCGGGACTTCCGCTGAGCGGGGTAGTGCCTGTACGGGCCGCCGGGCACACCGGCCAGCGGCCGGGGATGCCGCGGTGGACGACACGTTCGCAGATGCCGCAGGCAATGATCCCGTGGGCGGACCGGTGGTCCAGCACAATGGTGCAATGCGTTCCGCCCAGCGCCTCCTCACGGCTGCTCCCTCGGCCGATATGCGCCAGCGGATCGTGGCGCTCTCCATCGGGGTGCTTGCCGCATCCGCCGGTGGCATGGTCCTGGCCGCTTCGGAGGGGACGCTGGCTGAGCTGCCGGGCCTCCTCCTACTCGTTCCGGGTGCGATCGCGCTTCGGGGCAACGTATTCGGGGCGATGGGGAGTCGTCTGGGAACCGCTGTGCATGCCGGAACCTTCCGGCTCTCGGCCCGACCCGATGGCGTGGTCGGGCAGAACCTGATCGGGGCTGCCGCCCTGAGCGTGGTGATGAGTGCGGCCCTGGGCGTCATGGCCAGCGGCACGGCCATCGTGTTCGGCGTCGCCCCGACCATGACCCTGGCCGACTTCGTCGTCGTGTCGACCCTGGGAGGCCTGCTGGCCTCGATCCTGGTCGGAGCGGTGACCCTTGCCCTGGCTGCCGGATCGGTCCGCTTCGGCTGGGACCTGGACAACGTCCTTGCGCCGCTGGTATCTACCCTCGGCGACCTGGCCACCGTGCCGGCCCTGGTCCTTGCAGCCGGTCTGGCTGGCCACTCCGGGTTCACCGAGGTGCTGGGCGGAGGCCTGGGGGCGGCAGCCGTCGTGGTCCTGGTGACGGCATGGCGCTCCCCTCTGATTGACGCCAGGCGCATCGTCCGACAATCGCTGCCGGTGCTGGCCGTAGCCGGGGTGCTCGACCTGGTCGCCGGCGTGACGATCGAGAGACGTCTGGACGACCTGCTGGCCGCCGAGGCACTGCTCATCCTGCTCCCGGCCTTCCTTGGAACGGCGGGAGCCCTCGGGGGGATCCTCTCGAGTCGCCTCTCCACCCAGTTCCACCTGGGCCTGGACGATGCCACCCCGCTGCCGTCACGGTCCAGCCTGCGTGAGGTCCGGTCGCTGGCCCTCCTGGCCCTTCCCGTGTTCGCCTGCTGTGCCGTGGTCGCCCAGTTGGCTTCGGTGGCTACGGGCCAGACCACGCCCGGGATCGCTTCGCTCATGGCGGTGGTCCTGATGGCGGGTCTGGTGGCAACGGTGCTCGTCGTCGTAGTGGCGTACTACACGACAATGGCCGCCTACCGGTACGGCCTGGATCCGGACACCTACGGCATTCCGGTGGTGATGTCGGCCCTCGACCTCGTCGGGGCGTTCACCCTCGTCCTGGCCATGGTCGCAGTTGGGGTGGCATGACCATGCCGCCCGAATGCCATTGCACAACCCTCCACGACCGTCTGACGGTCGGGAATACCATTCACCCACGACATCTAGCGAGGACCTGATGGACGAGAGACCACGCAACCTGCGGGCCATGCTGGCCGAGGCGAAGGACACCTCGGAGTTGATGGTCGACCTGGCGTACGCCTCGGTCTACTTCGGCGACCCGGACATGGCCGAAGAGGTCGACGAGCTGGAGCAGCAGATGAGTGAGCTGGTCCACGACATGCGCGCTGTGTGCGTCATGGCGGCGCGTAGCCCGAGGGAGGCCGAGGGAATGTCATCGGTGCTCCAGGTGGTGTCCGCCATTGAGCGCATGGCCAATGACGCCGTGGACATCGCACGGATCGTCACCCACCGTCTCGGTATTCCACAGCAGCTCGTCGCCGACCTCTCGGATGCCGAGGAGGTCTCGCACCGTGTGCTGGTGAGCGACGGATCCCACATGGCCCATAGGCCGCTCTCGGCCCTCGAGCTGACGGTCCAGGCCGGCATGCGGGTCATGGCTGTACGCCGCGGACGGCAGTGGATCACCGATGTGAACGGCGACACGGTCCTGGTGCCCGGCGACGTGCTGTTCCTGCACGGCTCACCGGATGGCATAACCCGACTTCGCGAGCTGGCCGGTGCTCCGGTCTGGGAACCGACCCGCCCCGACGGCGGCGAGGCCCTCACCGACCTGGATCGGGCGGTGGACGTGCTGGTCGAGATGAAGAACCTCTCGGAGGCGGCCGTGGGCGTGGCCTACAGCGCTCTGGTCCTTGGAGACAGGGGGCTGGCTGCCGAGGTGGGCCATCTGGAGCAGAGGCTTGATGAGATGCGTGACCACCTGGAGCTCTGGGTGCTGCGGGCCGCCGCCGATGGCATGGACCCGTCGTCGCTGCGGGGACTGCTCCACCTGGCCGAGGCCGCCGAGGACCTGGGCGACCAGGCCCGTGCCATGGTCTGGCTGATCGAGGAGGGCGAGGAACTCCACCCGATCCTCGGCATCGCCCTGGGCGAAGCCGATGAGGTGGCGGTCCGGTTCCCGGTCGCAGTGGGGTCCACCGTGGACGGCTCGACGTTGAAGGACCTCCAGCTGAACATCGAGCCGGGGTTCACGGTCCTGGCGATCCGACGGGGTGGGGGCTACGTCTACCGGCCGCGTGGGCCGGTACGGCTCGCCGCCGGCGACGAGTTGATCGCCAGTGGCCCCGAGGAGGGCCAGGTCCTCCTGGCCGCCATGTGCGGTTGGGAACTCGTCGAGGACGGGGACGGCGAGGACCAACTGGTACCCGTCGGCTAGGTGCCCGGCTATTCGAGCGTGTGGTCAGTCGGACGACCAGGAATCGGTTGTCGGCCCTTGCTCAGTCAGCCTGCGCCGGGTCATCCCCGGGTACCGGTGGCGCTTCTGACTCTCCTCCGGCTCCGGCATCCGGGGCCTCGCCGGTGAATAGCTCGGCGATAGCTCCCAAGGAACCCAGGGTGGCGCTCAGATCCGCCGGCAGGAAGATCTTGGTGGCCCGTCCGTCGGCGATGGTCCCGAGGGCCTCCAGGTACTTGACAGCCAGCAGGTCAGGCGTGGGGTTGCCGTCGTGGATGGCCCCGAAGACACTTCGCACAGCTTCGGCCTCGCCCTCGGCCACAGTCAGCTGCCGGTAGCGCTCGGCGTCGGCCACGGCCCGGATTGCATCGGCCTCGCCTTGGGCCTCCAGGATCGACTCTTGCTTGACCGCCTCGGCGCCCAGGATCACGGCCTGCTTGTCGCCCTCGGCGCGGGTGACTGCCGCCTCGCGGGTGCCGTCGGCTTCCAGAACCACGGCACGCCGGGTCCGCTCGGCCTTCATCTGCTCGTGCATGGCGTTCATCACATCGAGCGGCGGATCGATCCGCTGGATCTCGACGCGGACCACCCGGACGCCCCACTTGTCGGTTGCGTCGTCGAGCACCTGGCGCATGGTGACGTTGACGTTGTCCCGTGAGGTGAGGGCGTTGTCCAGGCTCATATCGCCGATCACGTTACGTAGGTTCGTCTGTGCCAACTTCGTGATGGCCATGAGAAAGTTGGCCACGTTGTAGATGAGCCGCTGGGGGTCGGTGGGTTCGTAGTAGATGACGGCGTCGACGGTCACCGTCACGTTGTCCTTGGTGATGACCTCCTGCGGCGGCACGTCGACGACCTGCTCCCGCATGTCGACGCGGGTCAGCGACTGGATTACAGGGATGATCAGCTTCAGTCCCGGTCCGACGGTGGCCTTGTAGCGACCCAACTGTTCGACGATGCCCTTCTGGTATGGCCGGACGATCTTGATGCCTGCCGCGGCGAACACGAACAGGACGAAGGCGAAGACGATGAGGACTATCACTGCTGCCATAAGAGGGACTCCTCAGGTGGTTGGGTGGTTGGGTGGTTGGGTGGTTGGGTCGATCAACTCTAGGGCGCTCAGTCCGTGCGCTGGACCACGGCCCGGGTGCCCTCGATCAGGACCACCCGGACGGGGGTTCCGGCGGGTAGGTGGTCGCCTTCGGAGGTTTCGGCGTGCCATTCCTCGCGGCCGATGCGGACAGTTCCCATCCGTTCCGGGTCCGGGGAGAGGTCCGTGACCACGACACCGGTTTTGCCGACGAGGCGGCCAGCACCCACGCCGACCGGGTTGCCGTCCCGTTCCATCCGTCTGGCCATGGGTCGCATGGCGCCGAACGAGGCGACGGATACCAGCACGAAGGCCAGCCACTGCCAGACGGGATCGGCGCCGGTGAAGGCGATGGCGGTGGCGGCTGTGGCGCCCACGCCAAACGGCAGGAGGAAGAAGGCGCCGGTCATGGCGATCTCGCCGACCACGAACATGGCGGCCGTCGCCAGCCAGATCCAGCGCCAGACTTCGGGATCCATGCAGGTGCTCCTCGGTTGGCGTCGGAACGGCACTTCCGAGATGCTCGCCGTCCAGTATCGGCAATGTACTACGGAGGTCGGCAATGGTGTCCGCGTCGGACGTGGTGTCACTGTCTATGCGGATACCGTTTCGGGTCGTGCCAGCAGTTTCCCCTGATGCCCCACTACGCCTGCTGACGGTCCACGCCCACCCGGACGACGAGGCCTCGAAGGGAGCGGCGACGGTCGCCAGCCTGAACGCCCAGGGGGTGCACTGCGTGCTGGTGTGCTGCACCGGTGGCGAGGCGGGCGACATCTTGAACCCGGAGATGGACCGGCCCGACGTCCGTAGCGACCTGGCTGCGGTCCGGGAGTCCGAGTTGGCCCGGGCAGCGGCGATCATCGGATACGACGAGGTCGTGATGCTCGGCTACAGGGACTCCGGAATGAAGGACTCGGAAGCCAACGCCCATCCCGGGGCGTTCGCCAATGCCGACCCTGACGAGGCCGTCGGTCGCCTGGTGGCGATCATCCGGAGGGTCCGACCCCAGGTCATCGTCACCTACCCGGATGCCCGGGGCGAGTACGACCACCCCGACCACGTGCAGGTGCACGACGTGACGGTGCCGGCCTTCCACGCCGCCGGCGATCCTGATAGGTACCCGGAGGCAGGTCCGGCCTGGAAGCCGTCAAAGCTGTATTACACGATGTGGTCGCGGGCCCGCATTATCGGCAGGCACGCCAAGTTCCTGGAGCTCGGTATCGATTCGCCCTATGACGACTGGTGGTTCGAGCGTCCGTCGCGCGACCACCTGTTGACGACGAAGGTGCCGATTGGCGAGCACTGGGATGTCGGTCTCGAGGCGCTGCGGGCCCATGCCACGCAGATCGACCCTTCATCACCTTTCTGGTTCGGTCTCCCGGATGACGTGGCCAGGACCATCTACCCGTTCGACGACTACCGCCTCGAGGTCAGCCACGTCGGTCATCCGGCTGAGGGCGACCTTGAGGACGACCTGTTCGCCGGGTTGCGTGGGACCACGACGGCCACCGGCTGATGGCTGATTTGTCGTTCCTGTCGGATGGGTGGCTGGAGGCCCTGGGCGAGGCCGGTGCCGCACTCCGGGTCCAGCCGGGGGTGGACGGTGTGGTGAGGTTCGTGGTGACCGCCACACCACACGGAAAGGTCCAGTTCAGGCTGGTGATCACCGACGGTCGTGTCGTCGAACTGCTCCCCGGTCGCGACGGTGAGGCCGAGGCGACCGTGACCTGGAGGTATCCGGATGCGGTGGCCCAGTTCAGCGGAGACCTGGATCCCGATGAGGCCTACATGACCGGTCGGTGCAAGGTGGAGGGCGACTACGCCCGCTACGTGTTCGACCTGCGGCCGGTGTTCGGAAGCGGGGAGTGGGCCGAGATGCTCCGGGACCTGGCTGCCAGAAGTGATTCCTGAGCTGGCCTTCAGCCGGCTCTCTGGACCTCCCGGAGGTCCCTCCAACTCACCAGGGTGACCTGTCCACGGTCAAGGTCGGCGCGCATTTCACTGTTCCCGCAGGCCAGGTCCATGTGTTCCACACGGCGACCCCACTCATCGCAGATGGCCCTCAGCTCAGGTGTGTCGGCGGCCGGCTGGATCACGATCTCGGTGACGCCAGGTTGGAGGTCCATGGCCTCGCGCTCGAGCGCCGCCGGGTCCGCCAGGCGCCGCATCCGATGGTGGTCCACGGTCAGGACGCCCTCTTCGGCGGCCAGCGCCCGGAACGGGAATCCGGCTGCCGACTCAGCACTTCCACCTTCGAGGCGGATGGGAAGGCCGAAGTCGACGGCCAACTCGAGGTAGACGTCAAAGAACTCGGGTCGGTTCTGGAGCGCACCGAGGTGGGTGCTCAGGTGACTGACGTCGAATCCCCACAGGACGGCCCGCTCCAGCTGGGCACGGCACTCGCGGCGGGTCTCGTCCAGGTCTGCGTGGTTCCAGAGGTCATCAACGGTGCGCGGAAAGCCGCCGTCGCCATCGTGCAGGCTGGGTGCCTGCGTGATGGCGCGCCACCGGTAGCAGTCCAGTTCGGCGTTCAACGTGAGGTGTACGCCCACCGGTTCTCCCCGGTAGTGGGAGGCGGCGTCGCGGGCCCAGGGTCCCGGCACCATGAGGCCGGCGCCGGTGGCCAGCCCGCTCCGGAGGCAGTCGTAGACGCCCACGTTGGAGGCGTGGCACATCCCCAGCAGGTCGGCGGTGAGGATGAGGAGGCGGTCTCCGGGATCCCGGCCGAGTCGTTCGCCCACACTGGTCACGTCATGAACGGTACACGTCGGTTCTTCCGGGATCACCGGGATGCGCCACCCGTCGGCCGTCGTGGCCGGTCTCCGGCTGGTCGGGTGGGCCCGTAGGGCCCTCCGAGACAGACCTCCATGGCATTTTTCTGGGCCCTATCCGGCGAGCGGCTCGTGGGGCCCTCCGCAGGCTGACCAGAGGCCCAGCCCGGCAGAGCGCGCCCGCGCCTCGGCGGCTGCCAACTCGTGTCGCATCCCGTCGTTCGGGTCGATGTGAAGGGTGGCTGCGAAACCGTTCTCGACCAGGGAGAGGTTCACCACCAGGCCATCTGAGAGGCGCTCCACGTAGGCCAGGAGTCGCCCGTAGCGATCGCGTGCCTCCACGTCTCGCGTGATCGCCACGGCGGCTCCGGGCGCCAGGAGGAGGGCCAGTCGTGCGGATGCCTCGGCGCCGAAGCATTCGGGATCCCGGTCCGGGTGCACTGTCTCAGGTGTGTCGATGCCGAGTAGGCGGATGCTCTCGGATCGCCCGTCCAGGTCCACCACCAGGGTGTCGCCGTCCACCACGCCGACCACCGTGCCCAGGCCGCTCTCCGGTAGGCCGGAGGTCGTGCAGGCGATGAGGAGGCCCGCCACCAGACCCAGGACGGGCCAGAGCAGGCCGGCCGTCCGCGGTCGGGACTCCACTGTTGACAGGTCTCCGTTCACGGTCCGCTCAGGCTGCCTCGAGATGGGCGCGATGCGTATCGCCAACCGGCAACCCACCCGCCAGGTCGTCGGTGCCGGTCGGGTGGGGGTCAGCCGAGCCGGGGAGGCCTCCGCTGACGGGCCGACAGGCGGCCAGCACCACGCGTGCACTGGCAACGCCGGCCAGGCCGATCTGGCGGGTCTGGGCGTCCAGCCGGTGGGTGGGCCGACCGTCAGGGCGACGGGCTGCCTGCCTGGTCGGCCGGCGCCGGGTCGATGGCCGACCCTGCCCGGGACCGGGTGACCGGCTGGTTCTGCGATTGGGGAACGGGAGCGTTGTTTCCATGTGACCATCTTGACGATGGGGTGAGACAACGGCCGTCCGACCGCCCGGATGGTGGAGAGGTGGCGCCCCGGCGGCATCATCGGGAGATGCTTCGCCGCTCCTACCTCAGTGAGGAACTACGGCGCGGTGGGCAGCCCCGCACGTGGTATCTGCCAATCACCGAGGACGAGTGCTCCGGAGCCGGACGCCTGTTCGGTGGTACCGGCCTCGGAGCGGCGGTGAGGGCGCTGGAGGCCGACGCCGACAGGCCCCTCGTCTGGGCCACGGGCCAGTTCATCTCGCATGCGGAGCCGGGCGAGACGCTCGTGATCGAGGTCGAGCTGATGGCCGAGGGGCGTGCCACCACCCAGGCTCGGGCCCGCGGGAGCGTCGACGGCCGTGAGGTCATTGCAGTGTTCGCCACCCTCGGCCGCCGCGACGTTCACCGGTCGGGAGTATGGGTGTCGCCGCCGGATGCCCCGGCGCCCCTCGATTGCCCACTGTTCCCCAGCCGCAGTTCGTCCCGTTCCGTGTCCGCCAACCTGGAACGTCGTCTGGTGCGTGGCCGCATCGAGCCTCAGGATCCGGCAATGGACGACGGCCGGGTGGCCATGTGGGTGAAGGTGCCTGACCATCTGCTTGTGGACCCCGCCTTCCTGGCCGTGCTGGGCGACTACGTGCCGTGGGGCGGTCGCGATGCCGTGGGCGGCGGACTCGGTGGTGGGCAGAGCCTCGACAACACGCTGCGGGTGGTCGACCCGGTGGATACCGAATGGATCCTGGTCGACGTGCGGGTCGGAAGCCTCGTGCACGGCTACGCACACGGCACCGTCCACCTCTGGTCGGAGGATGGCCACCTCCTGGCCACGGCCAGCCAGACATGCCAGTTCCGCAACCCCAGGCGAATGGAGCCACGGTGACAGCTGCAGAGACCCGGTACGGGATGACCGTTCCGTTCGGCGGACCGCTCCACGAACAGGCCGACCGGTTCCGCGAGCTGTCGGAACTCGGCTACACGGATGCCTGGACCGCCGAGGCCGATGGGCACGACGGCCTCACACCCCTGTCCCTTGCATCGGTCTGGGCGCCGGAACTCCGGCTGGGAACGGCGATCCTGCCCGCCTACACCCGTGGGCCCGCCCTCCTCGCACAGAGCGCAGCGGCTCTGGCCTCGGCGGCCCCGGGGCGTTTCGTGCTGGGCATCGGCTCGTCCTCGAACGTGATCGTGGAGCGCTGGAACGCGATTGCGTTCGAGGAGCCCTACCAACGGGTGCGCGACACGGTGCGGTTCCTGCGGGCGGCGTTCACCGGCGAGAAGGTCACGGAGGACTTCGAGAGCTTCGAGATCCGGGGGTTCCGACTGGGCGAGCCTCCGGAGCAGCCGCCACCGATCGTGGTGGCCGCCCTACGGGAGGGAATGCTGCGCCTGGCCGGCAGGGAAGCCGACGGGGCGGTTGTCAACTGGCTCTCTCCCACGGACGCCGAACGGGTCACTTCAATCGTGCGGGAGGCGGCGTCGGCAGCCGGACGCCCGGCCCCCGAGGTGGCGGCCAGGATCTTCGTCTGTCCGTCCGATGACCGCGAGGCGGTGCTTGCCGGGGCGAAGCGCCTGGTGGCTGCGTACGTGAACGTCCCGGTCTACCGGGCATTCCACGAGTGGCTGGGACGGACCGAGGTGCTCGCTGCACACTGGGAGCGTTGGGATGCCGGCGACCGTGCCGGTTCGCTCGAAGCCATGCCCGACTCCGTGGTCGACGACCTGCTCGTCCACGGAACCCCGGACGAGTGCCGGGCGACCATTGCCAGGTACGTCGCCGCCGGTATCACCACACCGGTGCTCGCCATCGTGCCGCTGGCCGGCGTGGATGCCGCCCAGGCCGTGCGGAATCTGGCCCCGGGCGCCTGACCGGGATGGATCCCGTCGGCCGACAGGTCCTCCAGCCGGTTCAGGCCCTCCAGTTGGTTCAGGCCCGGTCGGCGAGGTGGCCAGCCGATTCCAGGTGCTCCACAAGGTCGGCTAGCCGGCTGTGCGTGTTTAGGCCGCTGGTGTGCGGCATCAGGTAGACGGGTCGGCCCCCGAAGCATCGTTCCTGCACGCCGGCGACGGCGTGGCGGTCGACGACGGTCCGCCATCCCCCCAGGCCGACGAAGCACACGGCCCGCGGGCGGAGCCACTCCACCAGGCGCCCGACCCGTTCGGCTCCCCGCCGGTACTCGTCGGCGGACACCTCGTCGGCGCGAGAGGTGGTCCGGCGAACCAGGTCTGTCATGCCGAGGCCGTGGTCATGCAGGGCGCTGCGGGGTTCCCGGTCGATGCTGGCCAGCCCTGCCTCCAGCACGGCAGGCCAGAACCTGTTGCCGGCCCGGTGGAAGCCGACGGCTGTGTCGGCCGAGGACGGACTGGGGTTCAACCCGACGACCAGGAGGCGCAGGCCCGGTGCCACCGTGTCGGGAAGGCTCCGGATCCGTGTGGCCACCACCTCCACCCGGCCGTCGTCGCACCAGCTGACGGTGTCAGGCACGAACCCGGCCCCGACCAGGACGTCATCGGCGCGCTCCAGCGTCCAACCCGCGTCACCGACGGGGTCCAGCCGGATGTGCACCACGTCCCCCGGGGAGTGGGCGAGGTGGAGGTCGGCGAGCCCGAGGGCCAGGTCGGTCGTCGGCCGGCCGGTGCCGATGTTGCCAACTTCTGCCGTGGATGTCACGCCGGGAGGGTACGACAGGTGAGACGGTGCCCAATTCGAAACCGATGACCTTGGTCACCTCCATCTCCGTCTAGGGTGGAGTCATCGACAAGAGACGAGAGGATGAGGCTGTGACTGAGACGCTCGACACCACGAAGATCAACGAGATCCGGGCCATCATCGACCGCGGACTGGGTACCACCCAGAGTCGCGAGCTGATCGCCGCATCGGAGGTGGCAGACCTACTGTTGGATCTGCGCCTACTGCTCGTCACCAGTGAAGCCGACCTCGAGGCCGCTCCCTCCAACTGACAGGGCTGTCCGCTGGCTGGCGGGTCAGCGCAGCGGTGCGGCTCTGCGGATCAGGCGTCCCAACGTCAGGCCGATCCCTGCACCCACGATGACGTCGCTGGCGTGGTGTATTCGAACGTGGATACGCGAGGTGGCGACGATCGCCGCAAGCCCGAACCAGAGTGGCTTCACCTTTGATCGTTCGGACAGCAGGGTGGCGGCCAGGAAGGCCGCCGAGGCGTGTCCCGACGGGAAGCTGCTCGTGAGCGGCTGACGCAGGTTGTGGGGCCGTTCTCCCGACTGGACCGGTCGCTCCCGCTTGAAGGCTGATTTCACCATTCCGTTGACCAGTGCGGACTCGGCACCAAGGGCGAGCGCCAGACGGGCCGCCTCGCGTGTGCCGCCTCGCAGCGTGACGCCGCGTGCCGTGCCCAGCAGGTGCCAGATGAGGCTGAAGTCGCCCAGTTCGCTGGCCGTGTAGAAGAGGCGGTCCAACGCCGGGTTGCCGCGCAGGTGGTCCCACGCCCTGTCGACGGCATCGTCCAGGGAGGCGACGATCGGACCCAGCGGGTGAGCGGTCCCATCAGCCGACGCCGTCTCGTCATCCACCGTGCCCGATGCTTCAGGGTCGGGCACGGTCGAGGAGGGGTCGGGCTCTGCGGGGGAGGAATCGGTCGGCTCGGAAGCCGGCACCTCGGCGGTGGCCACGGATCCAGCCTACGGGGGGTCCGTCCGGGACCCGATTCGGTGGGTTCCCGGGCTCGAGATGGGGATCAGTCGCTGCCGGCGTAGGCCCCCGGGGCCGAGAGCGAACCACGCTTCCAGCGCCGCGGTGTGGCCAGCAGGGCCCTGGGATAGTCCTCGAACAACCAGCGGGCGAAGTTGCGACGGGTCCATGGCACCAGAGCGGTCGCCCACAGCGCCATCCGGGCGCCGGCGGGGCTGGCCAACATCCCCTGCAGTGCAACGGACATCGTGTGGTCCGCAACCAGGTCCCGTCGCACCGAGCGCGCATAGATGGACGCCACCTCGGCGGCTGTTCCGCCTGCCAGGGCCGCCTCAGCCGCCAGGATCCCGGTCTGGAGGGCCTGGCCGATTCCCTCGCCCGTCAGGGCATCGGATGCCGACGCAGCATCACCTACGAACAGGACCGGCCCGTGGTCCAGTACGGCGGCGTCCACCCGGGCCGGGATGGGCCAGGCGGAGCGCCGTCCCTCCGGGCGGGCGTTGTCGCCCAGGACGGCCCGTATGGCCGGCCGGTCCATGAGGCCGTCCCAGATCCGTCCGGTGTCACCCACGGCCACCTGACCTCCCCGGAGCACGCCGAAGCCCACATTGGCACGGCCGCCGGGCAGGGGGAACGACCACGCGTAGCCCGGCAGCAGGTCCGGTTCGAACCAGACGTGCAGGTCCGCTGCCGCCGGCCCCACGTCGGCCACGTACTGCCGGAAAGCCTGCCACTCGCCCCGGTAGCCGCTGGAAGCCAGGCCGAGGAGCTTGCGGGTCGGGGACCACATGCCGTCTGCGGCCACCACCGTCGTGGCCCGGATGGTGCCGAGGCCTTCGACCTCGAGTGTCGCAACATCACCATCCACGGTGATTCCCGTCAGACCGTGGCCATCGCGGACGTCGGCTCCTGCCGAACGGGCCAGGTCCAGTAGCGCAGCGTCGTACTGCATGCGAGGCACAACCGCTCCATACAGGCCGTCGCCGCGTGGCAGCGGGTACCGGGTGGATCGCCCGCCGGGCGGGTGGATCACCAGGTCCTCCACCGCCTGCCAGCCGAGAATGAGCAACGGGTCCAGGCCGAGGCCCTCTCCCAGCCGGAGGGCCAGTGCCGTGAGGCCGTCGCCGCAGCACTTGTCCCGGGGAAAGGTGGCTCTGTCGACGAGGAGTACCGACAGCCCTGCCCTGGCAGCGGTTATGGCCGCGGCCGATCCGGCGGGACCACCACCCACGATTGCCAGGTCCACCATCACGAAGTCGTCCCGTGCCTCAGAAGAGCTTCAGTTCGTTGGACCTGATGCCGCGCAGTTCGTTGTAGTCGACGACGACGCACCCGATACCGCGGTCCTCGGCCAGCACCCGGGCCTGAGGCTTGATCTCCTGTGCGACGAAGACTCCGCGGACCGGGCGCAGCATCGGATCCCGGTTCAGGAAGTCCAGGTAGCGGGTGAGCTGCTCCACGCCGTCGATCTCTCCACGTCGCTTCACCTCGATGGCTACCGCCATGCCGTCAGCGTCACGGCAGAGGAGGTCCACCGGGCCGATGTCGGTGGGGAACTCGCGACGCACCAGGCGCAGCCCGTCGCCCATGGTGGTCGGGTCTGCGGCCAGGAGCGCCTGGAGGTGGGATTCCACCCCGTCCTTCTGGAGGCCCGGGTCCACCCCCATCTCATGTGAAACGTCTGACAGGACCTCGTGCAGGGTGATGGTGAGGACCTCGCCAGCAGGGTTGCGCACCCTCCAGACGGCCTCGGGCCCGTCGTCCCCTGGCTCAGCGTCGATGGTCAGCGTGTTCGGAGATGTCATCCAGTTCAAGGGCTTGTACGCCCCGCCGTCGGCGTGGATCGCCACGCATCCATCGGCCTTGACCATGAGAAGCCGGACGGCCTCGGGCAGGTGGGCGGTAAGGCGTCCGTCGTAGTCCACCGTGCAGCGGGCGATCACCAGGCGCACGGCCTCAGCCCGCCAGTGCCGACAGGATCGCGTCGGCCAGCTCGGCCCTGCAGATGACGAGGTCCGGCAGGTACGGATCAGGGCAGTTGTAGACGAGCGGTGATCCGTCGATCCGCGAGGTGTGGAGGCCGGCCGCCTCTGCCACGGCCACCGGCGCGCAACTGTCCCACTCGTATTGTCCGCCCGAGTGGACGTATGCGTCGACCTCGCCGCGCACCACGGCCATGGCCTTGGCGCCGGCCGAACCCATCTCTACGAGCTCGCCACCGAGTTCCGCACAGACGGCGAGTGCCTCGGCCGGTGGGCGTGACCTGCTGATGACCATCCGGGGACTGGTGCCGACCGGTGGAAACCCTGCAGCCGCCGGGGGACCGACGGTGGAGAGCGTGAGGTCCAGGGCCGGCAGCGCCACGGCTCCGGCGGTTGGGCGACCCGCCTCGACCAGGGCCACGTGGACGGCCCAGTCCGACCGTGGCGGTTCGCTGTATTCCCGGGTGCCGTCCACCGGGTCGACGATCCACGTCCGCTCGGCACCGGAGCGATCCGGATGCACGGCGTGTGCCGTTCCCTCCTCGGACAGAACCGCGTCGCCGGGTCGGTGCTCGGCCAGTGCGGCCATCAGGAAATCGTGGGAGCTCTGGTCGCCCTCGTGCTTCAGCAGTGCCGCCGGCGCCCCGTCGGCTGCGAGCCGGGCCCGGATGGCGAGCAGGAGCGTGCCGGCCCGGGTGGCCAGGTCGGCGGCCAGTGCGTGGTCAGCGGGGGTGGCCATGGTCCGATGGGCTCAGTCGCCGGCCGAGCGACGGCCCAGCGCGATGGCGGCCCGGACCGTGGCCCGGATGTCGTCCTCGTCGGCACCCGCCGCGACCAGGCGCACGACCCCGTCCTCCACGGCTGAGGCCTGCTGCTCGTTCCACGCTGAAGCGGCCTCCACGGCTGGCACCAGCACGCCGACGAGTAGCAGGGCGAGCGCACCGGTTGCGCCCACGAAACCGAAGGCGATGGCGCCGTCCACGCTGTCGGCTATCGAGGTGACGATCATGCCGACGATTCCGGTGACGCAGAGCACGAGGGCCATGGACCGGACTGTTCCGGGGGTCAGAATGCGGGTACGGGCGTCGGCGGCGCTCATCGGACCAGAGGCTTGTACTTCATGCGGTGGGGTTGGTCGTCCATGCCCAGCTCCTTCTTCCGGTAGCTCTCGTACTCGGTGAAGTTGCCCTCGAACCAGCGGACCTGCGAACCGCCCTCGAAGGCCAGGACATGCGTGGCGACCCTGTCCAGGAACCACCGGTCATGGCTGATGATCACCGCACAGCCGGCGTAGGCGTCAAGCCCTGACTCCAGCGCCCTGAGCGTGTCGATGTCGAGGTCATTGGTGGGCTCGTCGAGGAGCAGCACGTTGGCGCCGCTGCGTAGGACCTTGGCCAGATGGACCCGGTTGCGCTCGCCGCCCGACAGGTCTCCCACCCGCTTCTGCTGGTCGGAACCCTTGAAGTTGAACGACGCCACGTAGGCCCTGCCGTTGACCTCCCGGCGACCCACCTGGATGAACTCACGGTCGTCGGTGATCTCCTGGTAGACGGTGCGGTCCGGGTCGAGGCTGTCCCTGGACTGGTCCACGTACCCCAGCTCGACGGTGTGGCCGATCCTGAGCTCTCCGGTATCAGGTGCGGTGTCGCCATTGGCCGACCCGTCGGCGGCAGCCATGATCATCCTGAAGAGCGTCGTCTTGCCGGCGCCGTTGCCGCCGATCACCCCGACGATGCCGGCCGGGGGAAGCGAGAACGAGAGGTCGTCGATGAGCAGCTTGTCGCCGAAGCCCTTGGACAGGTGGTCGACCTCGATGACCTGGTCGCCCAGGCGCTGGTTGGCGGGAATGTCGATCTGCAGGTCCCTGGCCCGGCGCTCGGTGTCGGCCGCTTCTGTCACCAGACGGTCGTAGGCGCTGAGTCGGGCACGTCCCTTGGACTGGCGGGCCTTCGGTGCCATCCGGACCCATTCCAGCTCACGCTGGATGGTTCGCTGGCGTGCGGAGTCGACCCTGTCCTCAGCGACGAGGCGTGCCTGCTTCTGCTCCAGCCATCCCGAGTAGTTGCCCTCGTAGGGGATGCCCTTCCCGCGGTCCAGTTCCAGGATCCAGCCGGCCACATTGTCCAGGAAGTAGCGATCGTGGGTGATGGCCACCACGGTCCCCTCGTAGTCGCGCAGGGTCCGTTCCAGCCAGGCGACCGACTCGGCGTCGAGGTGGTTGGTGGGCTCGTCCAGCAGCAGCAGGTCCGGGCGGGACAACAGGAGTCGGCAGAGGGCTATCCGCCTGCGTTCGCCACCGGAGAGGATCGAGACGTCCGCATCCCCCGGAGGTAGGCGGAGGGCCTCCATTGCTATCTCTATGGTGCGCTGCAGGTCCCAGGCGCCGGCCGCTTCGATCTTCTTCTCGAGATCAGCCTGGTCCGAGCCCAACTTCTCGTAGTCGGCCTCCGGGTCGCTCCAGCCGGCCAGGACCTCCTCGTAGCGCGACAACAGCCCGGCGACGGCGCCCACCCCGGCCATGACGTTGCCCTGCACGTCAGTCGTGGCGTCCAGGGTGGGTTCCTGTTCCAGGAGTCCGACGGTGAATCCGTCCGTGAGTCGGGCCTCGCCGGTGAAGCCGTCATCCACGCCGGCCATGATCCGAAGCAGCGATGACTTGCCTGACCCGTTGGCACCCAGCACCCCGATCTTGGCGCCCGGATAGAACGCCAGGGTGATGTCACGCAGCACGTCACGGTCGGGTGGGTGGAAACGTCCGACGTTGCGCATGGTGAAGATGAACTGGGCTGCCATGGGCGCAGAGGCTACCGGGGGTCTCGGCGTGGCCCCGTGGCCGGCAGGTCCCTACGCTCCGCTGATGTCCGGCATCACATCACCCGCTCCGGAGGCTGTCCTCTTCGACTTCGGTGGGGTCATCCTGACCAGTCCCTTTGATGCCTTCGCCGCCTACGAGGCCGAGGCGGGCCTGCCGATCGACACGGTCCGGCGCATCAACTCCACGAATCCCGACACCAACGCCTGGGCACGGTTCGAGAGGCGGGAGGTGGGCACTGAGGAGTTCTGTGGACTCTTCGAGGCCGAGGCGTCCGCCATGGGCCTGGAGGTGGATGCCACCCGGATCCTGGCCGGACTGGAAGGGACGCTCCGTCCGGCCATGGTCGAAGCGCTGAGGCGCTGTGGTTCGGCGTTTCGCACAGCACTCCTCACTAACAACATCACCCCGCTGGCCGACCAGGAAGGCGGGCGAAGCGCCGTGCTGGAGGTGGTCGACATGTTCGACGTGGTGGTGGAGTCGAGCGTGGTCGGCTGTCGGAAGCCGGAGCCGGCCTTCTACACGCTGGCCTGCGAGCGGTTGGGCGTGGAGCCCTCGGCGTGCGTGTTCCTGGACGATCTGGGTGTGAACCTGAAGCCTGCGAGGGCGATGGGCATGACCACCATCAAGGTGGGCGACCCGGCCAGGGCGATTGCAGACCTGGAGCAGGTGCTCGGGATCCGGTTGGGCTGAACCGGCGGGCGCCCCGGGCAGGGCTACCCTCGCCGGTGATGCGCATCGTCACCTGGAACGTCAACTCCCTGAAGGCCCGGATCGATCGGGTCGAGGCATGGATCAACGCCGTCGGACCCGACGTGCTCTGCCTCCAGGAGACGAAGATGACCGACGAGGCGTTCCCCCACGAACGGTTCACGGCCCTGGGCTACGAGTCGGCCCACCACGGCGAAGGCCGTTGGAACGGCGTGGCGGTGATCTCACGGGTGGGCCTGACAGACGTTCGCCCGGGCTTCGATGACGGACGCGACGATCCCGATCCGGACGCAAGGGTCATCTGGGCCACCTGCGCCGGGGTGCGCGTGGCGTGCTGCTACGTACCGAACGGCCGCGAGGTGGGCCACGACCACTACCGCTACAAGTTGGACTGGTTGGGCCGACTCCACGATGACCTGGTGGCCAACACCGACCCCGCCACCCAACCGGTGGTGGTGGTGGGCGACTTCAACGTGGCACCCGATGACCGCGACGTCTGGAAGCCCGCTGCCCTCGAGGGGATGACGCACGTGACGGCGCCCGAGCGTGACGCCCTGGCCCGACTGGTGGCCCTCGGCTTCACCGACGTGTTCCGCGAGCGCTTCGACGCTGCCGGCCTGCATTCCTGGTGGGACTACAGGGGTGGAGCGTTCTACAAGCGGATGGGAATGCGGATCGACCTCGTCTACGCCTCGGTGCCGGCTGCCGCTGCACTCGAATTCGTCGTTGTGGACCGCAACGAACGCAAGGGCGAGAAGCCCAGCGACCATGCGCCGGTGGTGGCCGACTTCGCTCTCGACTGATCCACAGCCACCGGTCGGTGCACTCTCTGGGCCGGGATCTGGACGACCGCCACCCGAAGGTCGTTGCTCAGCCGGCCCCGGTGATTGCCGTGAGGATCGCCTCGCCGTAGGTCTCGACGGTCCTGGGACCGATCCCGGGGACCTCCAGCAGCCCTTCCAGGTCGGCAGGTCGCGACTCCACCAGGGCATCCAGGGCCCGGTTGTTGAAGACCCTGTAGGCGGGGATGCCGGCTTCGCGTGCCACCCCTGACCTCCAGGCCTTCAGGGCGTTGTACACGGGCCCGCCGGGGCCATCGACGTCATCCGGATCGAACGATGCAGCGGTGACAGGTGCCGGATCGGGAGGGGCCTGTGTGGTGGGAGGCGGATCCGGGCGGTCGCCATCGGCGAGGATGGCGAGGATGGTCGCCCCATGGCGGTCCGCCTTGGTGGGTCCGATGCCCGTTACCCCCAGCAGTTCCGAGATCGTCGAAGGCCACGTGGCGATCAGGTCGGCCAGGGTGGCGTCGTTGAACACCACGTAGGCGGGAACGTCCGCTGCGCGCGCCGCCGTGGAGCGGTAGTCGCGCAGAGCGGTCACGATCGGATGGTCGGGCAGAACGGTGCGGGCGGTCCCCTCACGCATTGCCGATACCCGTCGTGCTCCTTCGGCACGCCCGAGAGGCCTTTCCAGCCCGGCTATCGCAGCCTCCAGATCGGGCAGCCACATGGACGGTGTGCGTGTGGATGACCGCGAGCCGAACGAGCGTCGGGCAGCCCAGGTCAGGAATAGACGGTCCTCGGCCCGCGTGAGGGCCACGTAGAGGAGGCGACGTTCCTCGGCACGGGCGCCGGCGTCGCGGGCATGGCCAATGGGCACCAGGCCCTGTTCCAGGCCGGCCACGTGCACGGTCGGCCATTCCAGTCCCTTGGCTGCGTGGAAGGTGGACACCTCCACGGCGTCGGTCGAGTCGTCGGCCATGGCACGTCCCTGGGACCAGACCCACGCCACGAACCCCCTCCCGGTGCCTCCCGGATCCAACGCCATGTACTCGTCGGCCATGCGTCGGATCTCGGCGAACGCCGCCTCCCTGCCGGTGTCCCCCTCAGCGTCGTCGCCGGTGTCGGATGACGCACCGGCCATCTGGAGGTCGGCCATCCGGTCCGCCAGCGGGCTGTTGGAGCGGCCGAGTGCCTTCAGCTGGGCCTTCACGTCGGCCCGGTCCAGCAGGCCGCTACCGGCCCTGGTCCGGAACGGGACGTTCGCCGAGCGCAGGGCCGCCAGCATCGTCTCGGTCTGGGCGTTCGTACGCACGAGGATGGCGTGGTCGGACCAGCGGCCGTCCGGTCCCTTCAGGTCGCGGATCCGTCGGACCACGCCCCGGGCCTCGGCGTCCTGGTCCTCGTGGCTTTCCACGACAGGATCAGGGCCCGGATCCCGGTTCGAGAGCATCGGATCCTGACCGACCAGGACTGCGGCAGCCGTGCGCAGTACCTGCGGGGTGCTCCGGTAGTTCTGTCGCAGTCGGACGACCGCCGCACCTGGAAAGTGGGTGGTGAAGCGGTTCAGGTAGTCGGCATCGGCACCGTTCCAGGCGTAGATGGCCTGGTTCGGATCGCCCACCACGCAGAGATCGGGTCGACCGTCCAACCATGAGGTGAGGAGCATGAACTGCAGCGGGTTGACGTCCTGGAACTCGTCGACGAAGAGGTGGCGGAAACGCCACCGCTGGGCATCAGCGAAGCGTCGGTCGGTGGACATGGCGCTACGGCAGAGGTCGAGCAGATCGTCGAAGTCCACCATCTGGCGCGACGTTTTCAGGTCCTCGTAGTCCTGGAAGATCCTGGCGATGGAGGGAAGGGGGAGTGGCGGGGTGCGACCGGCGGTCTCGGCAGCGGCCGGATAAGCCCCCGGCCGGATACGGCGTGCCTTGGCCCATTCGATCTCGCCGATCACATCGAGTGCTGCGGTGGCCCGGTGGTCGCGTGGAAGCAGGGGGGCGATGAAGCCCATCTTGCGAACGAGGAGCTCCGGTTCCTTCCTGTCGTTCTCCCGCCACCAGGTCCGGAGCTGGGCGTAGGCAACCGAGTGGAAGGTCCCGGCGGCGACCTGGTCGCGCATTCCGATCCGTCGTAGGCGGCTCCGCATCTCCGATGCCGCCTTGCGCGTGAACGTCAGTGCCAGGACCCGGCGGGGGTCGATCTCGCCGGTCAGGGACCGCCAGGCGATGCGATGGGTGAGGACCCGGGTCTTGCCTGATCCCGCTCCGGCATGGATGGCCAGTGGCATGGTTCCGGTGGTCACCGCTTCGCGCTGTTCCTCGTTCAGGCCAAGGAGAAGCGCATCGGCATCGGCGTTGTCTGCGGCGGTATCGAAGAGGTCGCCATCACCCCCCGGGTTGCGTGCTGCATCCTCGGATCGCTTCGCCATGCTCATTGGCCGCACCCTAGCGACGGCCCGTGACAGCCTCGGTGGTGCACCCGTGGGGGATCCGTGGGGGATCCGGGTGCCGGAGGGTGGTGCCAATACGATCGGGCCGTGGAACCGGTTGGGGTCGTGGAGTTCGAGCGTCTGGTCGCCGAGGCGCTTGATGGCCTACCCGACGAGCTGGTCGACCTCATGGACAATGTGGTCGTGTTGACCGCCGACCGGGGAGACCCGCCGGACCTCCTGGGGCTCTACGACGGTGTGCCGCTCACGCAGCGGGAGGACTACGGAGGGCTGGTGATGCCCGACCGGATCCTCGTCTACCGGCTGGCCCTGTGCGAGGTGTGCGGTGACGCCGACGAACTCCGCCACGAGGTGGCCGTCACCGTCGTCCACGAGGTGGCCCACCATTTCGGCATCGACGACGACCGGTTGGACGAATTGGGCTGGGCCTGAGCGTCAGCGGGCCGTCTGGTGGTCCGGTCAGTCGCCTGTCGGCTCCCTGGTCATTGGCACGTGTGCGATGCCGTCCTCGATGAACTCGGGGCCGCTTCGCTGGTATCCCATCGAGGTGTACCAGGGCACCAGGTAGGTCTGGGCATCCATGACGAGAGGGCCCGGTGTCGTGGCATGGACGTGGTCCAGCAGCACGCCCGCCAGGCCGTTGCCACGCGCAGCTGCCAGGGTGGCCACCCGGCCAATGCGGCTCGCGCCTCCGGGTTCGACGAGAACGCGTAGGTAGGCCATCGGACCCGAGGTTCCGTCCAGCCAGATGTGGCGGGTGTCCGGTTCGGTGTCGCGTCCGTCCAACTCGGCGTAGGCACACTCCTGTTCGACGACGAACACGTCAATCCGGAGCCTCAGCAGGTCATGGAAGGTCATCGGGTCAAGGTCCCGGAACCGGTGGTCGTGGATGTCCGTCACGTCGGCGACGCTAGCCCCACCGGGTTTGCCAGCCCGGCGCTGGCATCCGAAGATGGGGTCGTGGAAATCGCCGAGCTGCCGTCTGGCATCAACCTCTGCCATGAGGCCTTCGGGGATCCGGGCGATCCCGTGGTGCTGCTCATGCACGGTCTGGGGAGTCAGCTCCTGCTCTGGGAGGAGGGGTTCTGCGATGGTCTTGGCGCCGAGGGCTTCCGGGTGGTCAGGTACGACCACCGCGACAGTGGATGTTCGACGATCCTGGAGGAGGGATCGGCATACACCCTCTCGGACCAGGTGGCCGATGCCGTGGGCCTGCTGGACCACCTCGGGGTGCCCGACGCCCACGTGGTCGGCCTGTCGATGGGTGGGATGATCGCCCAGACCTTCGCCGTCGAGCACCCCGGTCGTTGCAGGTCCATGGTCTCAATGGCGTCCAACACGGGCAACCGGGACTTCGGTCGACCGTCGGGTACCGCCCTCGAGGCGATGATGGCCCCGGCGCCCTCGGACCCGGCCGCAGCGATCGACAAGGAACTGTCCGACAGGCGGATATGGGCCAGCATCTGGCACGACGACGAGCATGCCCGTGCGATCTTCGGCGCCTACGCGGCCCGCTCGGTGCAACCCCGGCACGCCTTTGACCGTCAGGTCTCAGCGGTGCTGGCCTACGGGGACCGTGAGGACGACCTCGCCACGATCACCGTTCCCACCACGGTCATCCACGGCACGGCCGACACGCTGATAGCGCCATCCGGGGGCGAGCGGACCGCTGCGGTCATCCCGGGGGCCGATCTGGTGATGGTGGAGGGCTGGGGCCACGACATGGCCCCCGGTGCCTGGCCGCAACTGATCAACGCCATAGCGACCCACTGCCACCGGGCCGACGGCGGCGATTGAACAGAGAACAGAACCAGAACCTGATCGGACGCACGGTCCAACGGAGGAGAAGCAGTCATGGGAGCACTTGACGGGGTACGCGTCATCGAGTTGGCGGGGATAGGTCCCGGCCCGTTCTGCGGGATGATGCTGGCCGACATGGGTGCCGAGATCATCCGCATCGACCGGGCCGGCTCGGTACGCGGAGGCGACCCGGCCTCGCCACCGGCCGTGGTGAACGCCCGGGGTCGTCGCAGCATCGGCGTGGACCTCAAGTCCGAGGAGGGACGCGATCTGGTGCTGCGTCTCGTGGAGGATGCCGACGTGGTATTCGAGGGCTTCCGTCCCGGCGTGGCCGAACGCCTAGGCCTGGGTCCCGAGGACTGTCTGGCACGCAACCCGGCCATTGTCTACGGGCGCATGACCGGCTGGGGCCAGGACGGCCCGTACGCCAACACGGCCGGCCACGACATCAACTACATCTCGCTTGCCGGGGCCCTGGCCCACATGGGGCGGAGCGACACCGGCCCGGTGCCGCCGCTGAACCTGGTGGGCGACTTCGGCGGCGGGGGCATGTACCTCGCCTACGGAATCGTCTGTGCCCTGCTCTCGGCTCGGACCACCGGCAGGGGCCAGGTGGTGGACGCAGCCATGGTGGACGGGGCGGCCAGCCTCATGAGCTTCTTCTACGGCATGCTCCACACGGGCTTCACCACGTCCAAGCGCGGCGAGAACATGCTCGACACCGGTGCCCACTTCTACGACGTGTACGAGTGCTCGGACGGCGAGTACATCTCCATCGGGTCGATCGAGCCGCAGTTCTATGCCGAGCTGGTGGAGAAGCTGGGGCTGGATCCCGATGAGTTCGCGGCCCAGCACGACCGTTCCAGGTGGCCCGAGCTGAAGGAGAAGATCGCCGCCGTCGTGGCCACCAGGACCCGCGCCGAGTGGGACGCCGTACTGGAGGGGAGCGACGTCTGCTACGCACCCGTACTGACCGTGGCTGAGGCCATCGAGCATCCCCACAACGTGGCCCGTGGGACGTTCGTGGAGGTTGGCGGGATCGTGCAGCCGGGTCCGGCACCGCGCCTCTCGGCGACCCCCGGTGAGATCCGTCGACCGCCTCCCCACGAGGGCCAGCACACCGACGAGATCCTGGCGGAGGCCGGCCTGGGCGCCGAGGACATCGCCGCCCTGCGGACCGCCGGCGCTGTGGCCTGAGCCGTGGCCACCGTGGTGTTCCTACACGCCCACCCGGACGACGAGGCCCTGGCCACCGGTGGCACCATGGCCCGGATGGCCGATGAGGGCCACCGGGTGGTCCTGGTGGTGGCCACCAGCGGCGAGGAGGGCGAACCGGTTCCGGGCGTGCTCGCCACCGGCGAGTCGCTGGGGGACCGCCGCGTCGCCGAGTTGGCCGAGGCGGCTGAAATCCTGGGGGTGGAACGGCTCGTGAACCTCGGCTACCGCGACAGCGGCATGGTCGGCGAGGACGCCAACGGGCATCCGGACTGTTTCTGGCAGGCCGACGTGGACGAGGCTGCCGCCTATCTGGCATCGGCCCTGGCCGACGAGGCTCCCGACGTTCTCGTCGTCTACGACCCCGACGGCGGTTACGGCCACCCCGATCACATCCAGGTGCATCGGGTCGGACACCGTTGGGCCGAGATGGCGGACATCGACCGGGTGCGCTGGGTGACGATGAACCGGGACGCCATCCGGACCTCCATCGAGGCGGCCCTTGCCGACGAGGACTCCTGGAGCGACGATGGAATGCTGGAGCAGCGTCGGGATCGGGCCGAATCAGAGTCGTTCGGCATGCCCGACGCCGAGATCACCCATGCCATCGACGTGTCGACCGTCATTGGCAGGAAACGGGCGGCAATCGCAGCCCACGCCAGCCAGATCGCCCCGGAATCATTCTTCCTGGCCATGCCCGACGAGCAGTTCGCCAGCGCCTTCGGAACCGAATGGTTCGTAGACCCCGGGAATCCCCGCCGGGGTGGGCCGCAGCGGACCGACCTGCTGCTGGCATGATGGCCCGGTGACCTCAACGACCTTCGTAGTCGGTTCCCTGCGCGACCTCCACGAGGGGATGGCATGGGTGATGGTCATCGGCAACGGCATGGCCGGCATCTGGGCTCTCGGCGCCCACAAGGTGACTGCACTGAGGGGACGGGCGCTGTGGTGGTTCACGGCCCTGGTCCAGGTGGCCATTGCCGTGCAGGTCACCATGGGTGTCGGCCTGGTCGCCGGACAGGGGATCGACCCGCCGCAGTTCCACCTCTTCTACGGCTTCGTGGCCCTCATCACCGTCGGCATCGTCTACAGCTACCGGCAGAGCCTGCGGGCCCACCGGCACCTCCTCTACGGCTGTTCTGGCCTCTTCCTCATGGGCCTCGGCATCCGGGCCATGCTCGTCACCGCCTGACCGGCGGCTTCCGGATCGGACGGCGCCGCTAGGCGTCGTCGAGACGCCGGCTGAGGTCGTCCAGCTCGGCGTCGAGTCGCTTGGGCAGGCGATCACCGATCATGGCGTAGTGCTCGTTGATGAGCGTCACCTCGTGTCCCCATGATGCGGGGTTCACGGACAGCAACTGCGCCATCGTTTCGTCGTCCACGCCGGTGCCGTCGCGGTCGATGGCGTCGATCGTGGGAACCAGGCCAATGGGGGTATCCGTGGCCGATCCGGTGCCGGCGACCCGTTCGGCGACCCACTTCAGTACCCGGATGTTCTCGCCGAAGCCCGGCCACATGAAGTTCCCGGCGGTGTCCTTGCGGAACCAGTTCACCCAGAACAGCTTCGGGAGGCGGGAGGCCTCGGCCCGGTCTCCGATTGACAACCAGTGCGAGAAGTAGTCGCCCACGTTGTAGCCCATGAACGGGAGCATGGCGAAGGGGTCGAACCGGACCTGGCCAATGGCGCCGGCGGCGGCGGCGGTCTTCTCAGAACTCATGATGGATCCCAGGAAGACCCCGTGGTCCCAGTCCCGGGCCTCGGTCACCAGCGGCACGTTGGTCGCACGACGTCCACCGAACAGGATCGCCGAGATCGGAACACCGGCAGGGTCCTGCCATTCCGGGGCGATGGAGGGGCATTGCGAGGCGGGTGTCGTGAACCGGGCGTTCGGGTGGGCGGCGGGCGTGCCCGTAGCGGGGGTCCAGTTCTCGCCGCGCCAGTCGGTCAGGTGCTCGGGCGTCTCGTCGGTCATGCCCTCCCACCAGACGTCGCCTTCGGGCGTCATGGCGACGTTGGTGAACAGGGAGTTGCCCCACATGGTCTCCATGGCATTGGCGTTGGTGGCCACCGAGGTGCCCGGTGCGACGCCGAAAAATCCGGCTTCCGGGTTGATGGCGTATAGGCGGCCGTCGTCGCCGAACTTCATCCAGGCGATGTCGTCGCCGATCGTCTCGACCTTCCAACCCTTGAGCGTCGGTACCAGCATGGCCATGTTCGTCTTGCCGCACGCCGACGGGAAGGCGGCAGCTATGTACGTCTTGACACCCTCGGGTGAGGTCAGCCCCAGAATGAGCATGTGTTCGGCCAGCCAGCCGTCATCGCGGGCCATTGTCGAGGCGATCCTGAGGGCGAAGCACTTCTTACCCAGCAGGGCGTTTCCGCCGTAGCCCGATCCGTAGGACCAGATCTCGCGGGTCTCGGGGAAGTGCGAGATGTACTTGTTGTCGGCATCACAGGGCCAGGCCACGTCCGTCTCGCCGACCTCGAGTGGAGCGCCCACGGAGTGCACGCACGGAACGAAGTCGTCAGTGCCCAGCACATCCAGGACGGCGCTTCCCATCCTGGTCATGGTCCGCATGCTGACCGCCACGTACGGCGAGTCGGTCAGCTGCACCCCTATGTGGGCTATCGGTGAGCCCAGCGGGCCCATCGAGAACGGCACCACGAACATCGTCCTGCCGCGCATGGCTCCCCGGTAGAGCTCCAGCATCTCGGCCTTGAGCGTCGCCGGGTCCCGCCAGTTGTTGGTGGGGCCGGCATCAGTCGGGTTGGTGGTGGAGATGTAGGTGCGGTCCTCCACCCGGGCCACGTCGTCCGGATCGGACAGGGCCAGGTAGCTGTTGGGACGCAGGTCGTCATTCAGCCGCTGGAAGGTGCCTGCGCTGACCAGTTCGGCGGCCAGCAGGTCGTACTCCTCCGGCGAGCCGTCACACCAGTGGATGGCGTCCGGAGAAAGGATCGCAGCCCACTCCTCAACCCAGTCGAGGAGCCTTCGGTTGGTGGTGGGTTCGCCGTTCATCGCCATTGCCGTCCATTGGTATCGGCCCTGACGCGACGATGCCACACGGGGGAGGTGTGACTGTGGTCAATCGGTCCCGGCTGGTCCGGGTGCCCGACGATCTCCGCGGCTCAGGTCAGCTCGGGGGTGCCCATGTCGACCTCGGAGCCCAAC
>Ga0302134_10000057_pt1 | contig 33027 bp, 32 predicted proteins | sample CB9_SCM_MG_FD_203123 | JGI IMG/M metagenome (GOLD analysis project Ga0302134, IMG submission 203123) | Marine microbial communities from Western Arctic Ocean, Canada - CB9_SCM | ecosystem: Environmental > Aquatic > Marine > Oceanic | place: Canada: Western Arctic Ocean | collected 2017-09-19
CAGCTGCGGTAATGCCCGCGATACGCGCATTTAGTGCTTCCTCGTCAGGCATTGCTTGCAGCACACTGTCTGCCGTTTCAGTGCTCACCTGATTGAGGGCATCGCCAATATGAGCAGATGCAAGGAACTCGGTTATTTCGGCCGCGTCTTCTGGGTTCATGTTCTGAACGATGACCGAAATGACGTCGCTGTCCAATACCCGGATTAAAAGTGAACGTTCCCCGGGTGTTAGGTTTCCCAGGAGTGCCGCTTGATCCGCATGGCGCAGGGACTGCAGTGCTTCCGCAGCAGCCTCAGAAGCGTCGGCCTCGAGAAGCACAACGATTGCAGCCGTGATTTCAGTGATCCATGGCGCAGAGCCCTCAGATCCGGGGCCTTGCTCGGGGTTCAAAGGTGCTCGCTCGTCAGCCATCTCGCCCCTCCTTGCGTGGTCACATTCAGTAAAACAAGTGAACACAGGATAGCGTTCGCAGACGGTAGAATCTTTGAATTCGCACTCTTGTCATCGGCGATATTCATTCGAACATTGAAGAAGCGCTTCATGCGGTGATAGCCGATGCCGAGCATGGAGAGCCCGTTGAGTGGGTGCTCGGTTTGGGGAAATCGGCGGCGATGGCCCCGCACCTATGGCCTGCCTCGAAGCGCTATGGCAGCGTCACGTGGTCTCGACCAAAGGCAATCACGACGCAGCAATTGCAGGCACCATCGGGCTGGAGAACTTCAACTCCTACGCCGTAGAAGCGGCGCGCGGGGCAACACAACAGGTATCCAGCGAGGCCATCAAATACCTAGCGGGGCGACCTGAGCGATTAGTAGGCGATTCGTTTCTATTAATTCACGGCTCTCAAAATGATCCTCTTTGAGGGCTCCTTGATGAGCTACGGCCAGGCGTCTGTTGCTTGGAAGTGCACAGGCGCCACTGACATTCTCGTGGGCCACTCTCATTTCCAATTCACGGCAGAGGCTGGACGCAGCATTAAGAATGCCTGGTCTCAGTGGGCTCAACGTGCCGCTCAGGCATGCCCGGTTGGTGGTGAACCCTGGCAGCATTGCTCAGCCTCGGGATAGCGACTCAAGGGCGGCTTACCCAATTTACGACGACGACGAGCGCATAATCTCGCGGCGTCTCGTTTGGTATGGCATAAGCGCAACGCAGCGAGCGATGGCTGATATCGGCCTCCCTCCAGCACTAATCAATAGGCTTTCAGCGGGTCGTTGATTGGCCTGAACAGAGCCCCAGCAAGACCTATGCATCCACGTATGGTAGAATTTACCGGCTAGTCAAGAATCAGCAGAGTTCTCTGTGAGGCGCCTTCCCGATGCTACGAATCCGATTGTTCCGTGTAGGTAAGAAAAAGCAACCCAGCTACCGGATTGTGGTGGCGGACGCTCGGTCCCCCCGCGATGGTGCGATTGTCGAACAGGTGGGTATCTACAATCCACTCACCGACCCTGCAACTGTCGTGATTGACAACGAGAAGGTACAGAAGTGGTTGGGCGTTGGCGCAAAGCCTTCTGATACCGTTCAGCGCTTGTTGGACCGACAGAATGCTCCGGAGCCGGCCGAAGCGTAATGAAGGAACTGGTCGAGTACATCGCCAGGGCCATCGCTACTAACGTTGACGATGTGAAAGTCACCGAGGAAGTCGAAGATGGTGGTCATATCATCATTCGGCTTGAGGTTCACCAAGACGACAAAGGCAAGGTAATTGGTCGCCAAGGTCGCTTGGCTCAAGCCATGCGGGTTATCCTGCGTGTTGCCGCAATCAAAGACGACTCTCATGTCACGCTAGAGATTGTCTAGAGGGGCTGCTGGCCCATGGACAATCAATCAATTCCCGTAAATTCGGCAGCAATAAGCGAGGCCAATTCTCCTGAGGGTTTGCTTGGCCATGTTCGAGTAGGCAAAGTCGTGGGTACCCACGGGAACGATGGGCGCGTCCGCATCGCTCCTGAAACTGATTACCCGGAGCGCTTCTCAGCGGGCAGCACTTTGGTTATCAGTGGCACATTTTACTCCGTCGAATATGCCACTCGCGCCGCTGGCGATGGTGTTCTCATCGTTGACCTCAGCGGTCTGAGCAATCGCGAGCAGGCGCACGCACTAATCGACCAGGTCGTTTTAGGTGCCATCGACGCTTTCCCGCCTCTCCCCGACGACATCTATTACCACTACCAACTAATCGACATGACGGTCGTCAACGTTACGGGCGCCATCTTGGGCAAGCTCACTGAAGTGATGTCCACCGGTGCGAATGACGTCTATGTGGTCACTACTGAGGGCTCAGAACTGTTGATTCCTGCACTAGCGGACGTCGTTATTGAAGTCGATGTGGCGAACGCTCGCATGGCGGTGAACGTTCCTGAGGGCATAGAGCCTCGGTCCACCATCCCCAAGTCCAAAAATCACCCGGTGCGACGACGTTCGACACAGCTGAAGCGACCTCGAAACGCGTCTGCTGCAACGCCCCAGGCAAAATCGACGGACTAACTACGGCTATCAGCACTCCATCCAGCGTTGACCTGCCGACTTTGAGTGGAGAATTTAGTATTATTGTCGAACACGGGCGACAGCCTAGATCTCATACAGGTGGTTACCGATGTCAGGACATTCGAAGTGGTCGACGATAAAGCACAAGAAGGCTGCGCTCGATTCTAAACGCGGTGCAGTTTTCACCACATTAGCAAGAGAAGTTACGGTCGCTACGAGAGCCGGCAATAGCGGCGATCCTGCGATGAATTTTCGCCTGCGGTTAATCATGGAGAAGGCCAAAGCGGCCAATATGCCCGGCGAGAATATAGACAGGGCCATCAAGAAAGGCTTGGGCATTGGCGCGGGCGGTGCCGTTTTTGAAGAGATTACGTACGAGGGCTACGGCCCCGGCGGTGCCGCCATCATGTTGATGGCCTTGACTGACAACCGTAATCGCACCGCCGCCGAAGTTCGTTCGACATTCTCCAAAGCGGGCGGCAATCTCGGTGAATCCGGCTCGGTGGGCTGGATGTTCGAGTCTAAGGCGGTTATTTCCGTTGACGAAGTCACCGAGGAGCAGGCCGAGGCGATTGAATTGGCAGCTATCGATGCAGGTGCTGATGATTTCACGTCGGAGGAAGGCAACCTGGAAATATCCGGAGCGCCCTCGTCGCTCAAAGCACTTCTGGATTGCGTCAAGGAGCAAGGTATAGAGCCTTCCAATGCGGTCGTAACCATGGTGCCCTCAGCACCGATGGCGCTCGACACGGAGAGGGCAATCCAGACCATGCGCTTGATTGACAAGATCGAGGAGTTGGATGACATTCAAGAGGTTTACACGAACGCTGAGTACACCGACGAGGCCATGGAAGCCTACGGGTTGTAGTCGCGCGGAGGGGTCAATGGCCTTCTGCTTACCCCGCGTCTTCCGAGAGACAGGGTGGTTAGTCAGCATGCATGTACCTTCCGCCTAGGGAGTTCGCATCATCCGCCTGCTTCCTGGTTTACCGCTAGCTCACTACAATGGACACTGCCCCACTATAGCCTCTGTAGTGAGCTAGTTCAGGAGGACGAATGCGAGTACTAGGTGTCGACCCAGGAACCAGATTTCTCGGCTACGGACTGCTCGAAGTGGATGGCCCCAGCACGAAGGCGCTCGCTTGGGGCACACTGGAAGGCGGGAAGAGTCGAGAGATTCATCAGCGGCTGTTCACGCTCCATCAATCGCTTCGGGAAATCATTGACCGCTGGGGTCCGGATGAGATGGCCGTCGAAGAGCCGTTTGTCGCACCTGCGCGTGGGGCGAAGTCAGCGGTAGCCGTCGGCCAAGCACAGGCAGTCGCATTGCTCTTGGCAGCCGCAGGTGGCATGACGGTTCACCGCTACGTTCCTTCGCAGGTCAAGGCTGCTGTCGCCAATTACGGAGCTGGAAATAAGGCACAGGTACAACGTGCAGTTCAACTCGTCCTCGGCCTTGGTACGGACCCCATGGGGGAAGATGCATCAGACGCTCTCGCCATCGGGCTGTGCCACATCCAACACCGTCGCGCAGCGGGTATCACTGGAGTCCCGGCTGGCTTGCACGGAGGACGTAGTCGATGAGCATCATTGCGGGGATCGAGGGCTTGCTAGAGTCGAAGCGCGCCGACTCGGCACTCGTGCGCGTTGGTGGCGTTACATTTCAAGTTTGGGTGCCGGGCTACGACCTGGCCGGGCTTCCAGGAATCGGCTCAATAGTGCGCCTGGTGACACACTTGGTGGTACGTGAGGATGAACTGCAACTCTACGGGTTCACCGGCGAGCGTGGACGCACGATGTTCGAGTCGCTCTTGGGTATCAGCGGCGTGGGCCCCAAAGCCGCGCTCGCAGTCCTGTCCGTGATGTCTCCAGAGGAGCTTATAACATCCATACTCGCGGGCGACGCGAGCTCTCTCACGAAGGCGCAGGGCGTTGGCAAGCGCACGGCAGAGCGCATTATTCTCGAGCTTAAAGACAAAGTGGAGGATACTCTCGACGGCAAATTCCTTCCCTCAATCTCCGCAGGTGCCGTTAACGCTGGTAGCGCGGGCGACCCGGCTCTCGTAGCCCTCCTTGGGCTTGGGTTTTCAGCCCTCGAAGCTCGACAGGCGCTGAGCGTCGAGCAAGAGGAAGGGCTCAGCGTAGATAATCGTGTGCGGCGCGCACTTCAGCGCCTAGGAAGCAACAATGGCATTTGACAACCAACCCTCCACCGATGGCGAAGCTCCTTACGACGATTGGGCAGATCTCTACGACAAGGTCTACGCATATTTGGACTACGACATCGGTTTTTACGTGCAACAGGCAGAGGCGAGCGGCGGCCCAGTGCTCGAGTTAGGGTGTGGGACAGGGCGCATCTCCCTTGCGCTAGCAGAGGCGGGTTTCGACGTGACAGGCGTGGATATATCTCCGCGCATGGTCGCGCAGGCCAGCGCCAAGGCGAAGAGCCTCAGTCTAGTCTCGCAGGCTACCTTTGTGGTCGGTGATATGGCCGACCACGACGCCAGTGGTAGCGGAACCGAAGGCGCATTTGCCATGGTCTGCTTCCCCTTCAGGTCATTCCAGTCGATGATCGAGGTAGGCGACCAACGAGAAGCGCTTGAAAACGCTGCTGCACAGTTACAGGACGGCGGCATGCTGGTGCTCGATACGTTCTTTCCTGACATGGAGCAATTGGGGAATCGGCATGATGAGGCGATTCCATTCCATATCCGCGACGTAGAACAAGCTGACGGCAGTAATATTATCGTATGGGGCCAGAATCTCTGGGATAGCGTTTCGCAAGTGAACGCAGCTCGGCTCATCATCGAGGAGCTGGACGCTACGGGCCGTTCCGTGGCGCGTCACTTCCGGGACTTTGATCTCCGCTACACCTTTCGGTACGAGATGGAACACTTGCTAGAGCTGTCCGGGTTTACGCTTGAAGCGGTCTACGGTGATTTCGATGGCGGGGATGTGACCGAGGAATCGGACGACTTGGTATGGGTCGCCCGCAAAACCGCTAGCTAGCGACTTCCTTCCGCGACCGAAGGCTGCAGTTGCCGCAGCATCTAGGCCACTTGATGCAACTGCCGCTAATCCCGTGGTACACGGTCAATTACAATATTTTTATGACGCCTGCCAATCGACGCATCGACAATAGCATCCAATTCCGGGTCGTGGCTGATTTCGAACCGGGAGGGGATCAACCTCAGGCGATGAAACGCCTGGCGGACGGCGTTACATCGGGTATCAAACACCAGACGTTACTGGGTGTGACCGGCTCTGGCAAGACCTACACCATGGCCAAAGTTGTCGAACAGGTACAGCGCCCTACTTTGGTTATCGCACCCAACAAGACGTTGGCCGCGCAGCTCGCGCAAGAGTTTAGAGATTTCTTCCCTGACAACGCGGTAGGTTACTTCGTTTCCTACTACGACTACTACCAACCCGAGGCTTACGTCGCGAGTACGGACACGTACATCGAGAAGGAAGCGGACATTAACGACGAGATCGACAAGTTGAGGCACTCAGCGACGCGGTCTCTGATGACGCGGCGCGACGTGCTCATCGTGGCGTCGGTTTCTTGCATCTACGGCCTCGGTTCGCCGGAGGAGTATTCCTCGTTCGTAGAGTCCATCACCAAAGGCGAGCGCAAGAATCGCCAAAAGCTGTCGCGCCGCCTAATCGAAATGCAGTACCAACGCAATGACTACGACCTGGCACGCGGACGATTCCGCATCCGAGGCGATACTCTCGAAATCCTCCCTGCCTACGACGACATTGCCATACGCGTTGAGTTTTTCGGCGACGACATCGAGCGCATCGTTGAGCTCGACCCTCTCACGGGTGAGCTAATAGCGGAGCACGACTCCATCGAGATCTATCCCGCAAAACACTTCGTGACTTCCAAAGACAAGCTCGATGGTGGTGTGATTCAGATAGAGCAGGAACTAGAGTACCGGGTCGCTGAGCTCAAAGCTGAGGGCAAGGTGTTAGAGGCCCAGCGCATCGAACATCGCACACGCTACGACCTAGAGATGTTGCGCGAGACCGGCTACTGCTCAGGCATCGAGAATTACTCGCAGCCCCTAGGCGGACGACCGCGCGAGAGCACTCCTTGGACCCTGATGCACTACTTCCCCGATGATTTCCTGCTAATCCTGGATGAGTCCCACATGGCGATTCCGCAGCTTCACGGTATGTTCCACGGAGAGATGGCCCGGAAAGACTCTTTGATCAACTACGGGTTCCGCCTACCTTCGTCTAGAGACAACCGGCCTCTGAACTTCGAGGAGTTCGAAGGCATTGTCGACCAGGCCGTCTACGTATCTGCCACCCCCGGGCCATACGAGTACAAGCACAGTGGGCAGATTGTCGAGCAGGTCATTCGGCCGACCGGGTTGCTAGACCCAACGATCGAGGTAAAGCCAACGACGGGCCAGATTGACGATCTGCTAGAGCAAATCCGGAACCGCGTGGCCAAGAAAGAGCGGACTCTGGTTACCACGCTCACCAAGCGTATGTCGGAGGAATTGACCGATTACCTGCGTGAGATGAACGTAAAGGTACATTACCTCCACTCAGAGGTCGACACTCTACAGCGCATGGAAATTCTTCGGGATTTGCGCCTCGGTGTCTATGATGTAGTGGTGGGCATCAATCTGTTACGTGAGGGGCTGGACTTGCCCGAGGTCAGCCTCGTTGCCATTATCGACGCGGACAAAGAGGGCTACCTTCGGTCAGTGTCGGCACTGGTGCAGACCATGGGCCGCGCCGCTCGGCACGTAGACGGTCACGTGATTATGTATGCCGATAAGATGACCGGTTCCATGAAGCGAGCAATCGATGAGACGTCGCGGCGGCGTGAACTCCAGCGCGCCTACAACTTGCAGCACGGTATTGAGCCCAAGGGGATCGTCAAGGCGGTCCGCGACATCACTGAATCGATTCGCAATGCAGCAGAGCCTCGCGCGGCCTACGCGGTACGTAAGGACATGCCAAAGGACGAGCTTGCCCGAGTGGTGAAGGAATTGGAGTTGGAGATGAAGACCGCAGCCAGGGAGCTCGAGTTCGAAAAGGCGGCCTTGCTGCGTGACGAAATGACCGACCTCAAGAGATTGTTGATTGCTCAAGAGGTCGTCGACCGCGGAAGCACCAGCTCAATTGAGAGCGAATTCAGCGATTCTGCCTCACGACCGAGCGGTTCCCGCCGCAAGCGCTAGGGTGCTCGGACCGTAGGTCGGGTGCGAGGTCACTACCATCTAAAGGGTGGCAGTGACCTCGATTTCCACTCGTTTCCCAGGGGCCGAGTATCCATCCACGAATGCATATTCGAGTTCAGCGTTGGGCGCAGCAACGGTCGCGGCGAACACATTAGCCATTTCATCCTGCGATTCGTCGCGCTGCAGGTAGAACGAAATCTTGATAGCTTGTTCCCATGAACTACCGGAGTCCGTCAGCGACTCATTGATGCGGGAGAGAATTTCTTTCGCCTGGTTAGCCAGCGTTGCTTTCTCAGAGGTCACTCCTGAGAGGTACACGAGCGGGCCGTAAATTCCGTAGCGCAATGGCACAGCAGGAGGGTCATATTCCTTCAGGGTTTTGGTCAGCCCAGAAGCAGGCTTCATCGCAATTAGATCAATCGCGATATTCGCGCTGGTCTCGAAGTGGCTCGGCGCTATGTACGACGAACTTGCTGACCGGGCGCTGTCCGTGAGCATCTCCAGACGTGCCCGGCTGCCGCGATTGCGTGAGTCGGCATCTCGTGCCCACAAGCGCGTTCGAACCGTACCCAAAAGGGAAACTTCTTCTTTTCTCAGCTCCAGGTCCATCCGCTCAAAGATGTCACGGGTCTGATCGTGCGCGGATCCTCCTGAGCGCGCTTCATCTGACAGCGCAACAAACTCTTGTCCATGCCACTCGAAAACAGTCTTCTGCACGGGAATCTCCTTTTGGCCGAATTGCTGGCCTGTTGGTGGGCCTATCTGCCGAGCCTTCCTGGCATACCTTGCGGGGAAGGACCGTTGGTAGCTTCGCACGTAGACCATCCCACAACTGGGCAGTAATTACCAGAATCGCAGAAGGGTGCCCAGCGAGGTCCTTTGACAGTATGCTGTCCGAGCTATGGCTCGCTTGCGCATATCCATCATTACATCAATCTCTTCGTACATCGCAATCACAGCACTGTTCATCGCATGTACATCACCTCATAGTCCACCTGGGGCACTGCCTGTGGGCATGCGTACGGCTCCTGTGCCTGCTGTTGATGCCAACGCCTATGTCTATTTCAACCCACCACGCGATACTGCGTTTTCCAGCGATGCGCTTGGAGTGGGTGGGCTCACGCTGCAGTCTGCCGCTTTCCTGTTAGCCGACGATTCAGAAGGCGTTGCCGCTCGCTTCATCATCGGTCCCCACGGTCACATCAGCTCACAGGGCGACAAACCGGGCGGCTGGATCGATGTTGACTCAACCAGTTTTCGATTTGGCCCAGCATCTCCATGGGGCGGACGAGTACGCGCAGCCTGGGCGCAGCAGTCCTTTGAGTCCTTTGCTGTTCGATACCCCGGTGTGTGGGGTGACCTTCAGTCGATGCCTCAAGTCCCGCCCTATCCGCCTATCGCTGCAGGGTTCGTCAGGAATTTCGGCCCGCTGCTGGAGCACATGATCGGCAAGGCCGGCATAGCGGTGCCCAGCCTCACAGAAGGCCTATCGCTGGCCCGTGTCGGCAATATCGCATTCGTAGCGTACGCGAACGATTTCGATCAATTGCCGGCACGCCTAGAGCCCGGCTCGCTCCGTAATCTCGATGTCAGCATCCTCGCGGTCGCCGAAAGCAGCTACCCTGCATTCGTCGTAAGCCGGCTGCTCGACGAATTCGTATCCGCCTTAGGCCTTGACCTTATAGAAGTCGCCACTGCCACTGCATATCAGCGTGAGGTATCCGATGACATCCACGCAGTCGTGCTTCGCGATGGCACCTCTCTCTTTTTTGCGATCGCGCCCACCGCAGAAGGGGCAATTTCCCTCATTGAGACGGTAGTCACAACGGGAGGCACTAGGTAGGTTCTGCCCTTGAAGAAAGCCTGCTAATTGTTGACATAAATGGTCGACTTTCCATACCATAATTGAGCAATTCACCGGGCAATTTTGTAAGAAAATAAGAGGCGCAGGGAACGAACATGCCAGCAGACGTAACGATAGAGGAAATTCGGACGGCGCTGAAGGATGTCTACGACCCGGAAATTCCGGTGAACGTGATTGACCTTGGCCTGATCTACAACATTGAAATCGACGATGAAAGCCGCGTGCACGTCGAGATGACACTCACCGCCGCGGGCTGTTCGATGGGCCCCTTCATCGCGCAGCAGGCAGAGTGGGCCATAAACGAGGTTGATGGTGTCAAGGACGTCGAGGTAAACATCACCTTCGACCCACCGTGGAGCCCCGAAAGCATTAGCGAGGATGGTCGCAAACTCCTCGGTCTCGACGACTAAAATCCTCTAGCGCGGGCGAAAGCCTGATTTGGTACGTAATATAGAAATCTTGAAGCGCGGCCAGAGCGATGCCGTGTAGGAGTTAGCGTTTGACGAACATGAGCGAAGACCAGCGCCAACAGCGTTTGGCGCAGATCAAGAAGCAATGGGAAACCAAACGCACGCTGAACCGGCAACTGCGCCGGATAAAGACCAAGATTGGCGTCTACAGCGCCAAGGGTGGCGTGGGCAAGACGACCGTTGCCGTGAATCTCGCGGTGTACCTTGCGGAGCAAGGGTTCACCGTGGGCCTCCTGGATGCGGACATCGACACGCCGAACGCTGCCAAGGTCATCGGGGGCGGCGATGTTCCCAACATGGCCAACGGGCGGATCCAGCCAGCGGAAAACTGGGGGGTCAAAGTAGTCTCCATGTCCCAGTTCCAAGAGAACGAAGAGGAGGCGGTGATTTGGCGTGGTCCGATGATTCACAACGCTCTCAATCAGTTCTTGCAGCTAACTGATTGGGGAGACCTCGACTTCATGGTGGTGGACATGCCTCCTGGCACATCTGACGCACCTCTGACCGTGATGCAGACCCTTGAAATGGATGGGTTCGTCTCAATCACGACGCCCCAGTCCCTAGCCCTCCTCGACGCTAAACGTTCTATCAATATGATAAAGAAACTGAACGTTGAAGTTCTTGGAGTTGTCGAGAACTACACCGGAGATGTCTTCGGAAGAGGCGGCGGTCAGCAGCTCGCAAAGGAGATGGATCTCACGTATTTCGGTGAGATTGCACTCCGCCAAGAGTATAGATCTGATTCAAAGCCCACGGTTTTGGCCAACAAGGGTGTGCGAGCGGAGTACGACAAAATCTGGAAGGGCATCAAGGCTCGGCTCACCGAGCTTGAGGCGATGCCTGATCAGGTTGCTGCCGCCCAAGCCGCTGAATCTGAAGATGAATCCGGAGGTCTCAAAGGCGCAGAGAAGTAGCAACTCCCCACTCAACGCTCCGGAGTTCGTTGATGAAGGCTCTTTCTGCGTGAGCTTCGCTTAGTTAGCCGAGCAAGCGTCCCTGTTTCAGCCTGCTGCTTGGCTAACACCTCTGCTATCGCAGCATGAATCCACTTGTGCACTTGGTTCTCGCTCATTCGCCGCCCGCAGCCATAGTATTTTAATGTCTGTAACCAGCGCGAAAGGACTAGAGGTCGTCTTCCATCTACCGGCATAACCCACATCATTAGGAGCAATGTTATAGCTATTCCGTTGGCGATAATGACCATACAGGAAGTGACCTATATGGCCGCAGGCACACCCTAGTAGGCATCGCTGGCTGCTGCGCAGCAGCAATCACTGTTTTCCACGGTAAAAGCATGTGGCTACTTTGACAGTGTTGAAGAGCCCGGGGCCTCCATCGCTAGCAGCCCTGGAGTTGGCGTTGGCTTGGCCGTGGGGTTTTATTCTGGCCCCGAAGCCTAGCGGCTAGACGTCGTCCGGCAGGAAGAGCACTTCACGAGGCTTCCCAGGCGCAGAACTCACGCCGACGATGCCCGCTTCCTCAAGCTGGTCCATGAGCTTGGCTGCACGCGGGTACCCAATACCGAGCTTGCGCTGTAGCAATGATGTAGACAACTGCCTGTTCAGCGCGGCGACCTGGAGCGCTTGATCATAGAGGGTGTCGCCCGAGTTAATCATGGCATCCTTCTCAGCCGCCACTACCTCTGCCTCACGCGCCATATTATCTAGCGGGATTTCGGCGAGCGCCAACGGCGGGTGCGCCCGCCAATGATTCGCGAGTACGTCCGTCTCCACTTCGGTAATCAACACTCCTTGCACGCGCCGTGGTTTAGCGGCATCCGAGGAAAGGTAGAGCATGTCGCCCCTGCCAAGCAGGCTCTCAGCGCCTGCCATATCTAAGATTGTCCGTGAATCTACCTGCGAGGCCACGGCGAACGCTATCCGGCTGGGGAAATTCGCTTTGATGAGGCCGGTGACGACATCCACCGAGGGTCGCTGCGTGGCAACCACGAGGTGGATTCCAGTCGCGCGTCCTAGCTGCGCTAAGCGACAGATCCCTTGTTCCACTTCGAACGATGCCGTCATCATCAAGTCCGCTAATTCGTCGATGCAGATGACAAAGAACGGCATATCTTCCGTGGCTTTAGGGCTGTTGTTGTAGGATTTTATATTCCTGACTCCCGCCTTCTCTAGAAGCTTGTAGCGCCGGCTCATCTCTTCTATAGCACCGCGCAACAGGCGAACCACGTGATCCGGCTCGGTCACAACGGGCGTCACCAGGTGCGGCACGCCGTTGTAGGGGGTCAACTCCACCCGCTTCGGGTCTATAAGCATCAGGCGCACACGCGACGGTGGTTGGTGAGCGATAAGCGAAGAGATGACGCTGTTCATACAGACACTCTTGCCTGAACCGGTGGCGCCAGCAATCAGCAGGTGCGGCATCTTCAGCAAGTCGATAGCAATCGGCTCGCCGGCAGAGGCGAGTCCCAACGCCACAGGAAGCCCTCCCTCGTTGAGAATCGACTGGTAGGAATCGGAGTCCATTATCTGGCGAATGGTGACTGTCGTAGAGGCCTTGTTGGGGACCTCGACACCAACCACCGACTCGCCTGGAACAGGCGCTTCAAGTCGCAGGCTCGGCGCTGCCAGCGCCAGTGCCAGGTCTTTTTCACGAGCCAATATACTGTCAACCTTCACACGGCTACGTGCCTCCGTAAACATGTCTCGTGACCCCGACGCGTCCGGCGCGTCTTCGGCTCGTCGAGCTCGTCCCCGTGCCTTGCGGTTCCAGCCAGGTACGAGGCCAAACATGGTCACCGACGGACCGGGCTTGATCTCTGCGACTCTTACCTCCACACCGTGTTCAGCGAGCGTGTCCTCGATGACGGCAGCCGTCTCTTGATGCACCGCGGTGACCGCACCGGCCGATACGCCTGCCGCCAGCTCGCGGGTGTCCGGCAAGCGCCATGAGGATGCCATAGGCAGCCGCATTGGTTGTGGCGCCAGCACGGCATCACGGGTCTTGCGCGGCGTTCGGGGCTTGTTCTCCGCCACTGGCGGCGCCAGCACTTGGGACGGCGTCACTACCCCCGAGCAATCGTCTACTCGCGTCGCGCTAACCCCAGAGACTGGAGAATCTGATTCTTTCGGTGGAAGTCGTCGTTCGGAAGGGGGTTCGTCCGAGTTTGGTAAGTGAGGGTGCGCGTTCAGGAAGTCGCCAAGATGGCGGCCAAGGCTTCCATCTCGCCGTGATGCTCGCTTCTCGCGAGCAACTGCCATACTCCCATTTCGGGCAGCTCGGACTGCGCTTCTGATGACCAAACCAACGAGCTTACCAAGTATTTTGTGAATAGGCATGAAACGGTAAGCATGCGCTGTTCCTGCTACCGTCCTGCTTGCGCCTTTGCTGAAATGACGCAGGAATCGATTAGTGAGCGTGGGCAGTAGGAGCCAAATGCCACAGGCGATTACGACACCGACCCGAACATAAGCGAGCCATTCGTTAATGCCCCTAATTTCGTGGCCCAGAGTGCCGCCGAGGTTCATCAGGCCAACGATTGGCAGGTCGTACTCAAAGTAACTAAGAATCCCTTGGGTGCCCGTGCCCAAGAGGGTTACCCCCGTAAGCAATCTCCATTTTTTAATTAGTAGCAGTGGCTTCCTGCGCAACAGGCCGAGCATGAAGATCCCCAAAAGGCCTATTATGGCAACGCCGAGGCCGGCGCGCAGCAGTGCAGCTTCTGCGGCGTTACTAGCGGGCACCACCAACCACGCAGGCTCAGTAACCACCGCATAGACGCCGAAGGCGACAATTACCAGTAAAAACCTAACTTTGACTGGTACGAGTCTAAACACAAAAACCATTAGGTTCACGATACCGCAATCGCCCCCAAAAGTGACCAGCATTCGCTTGGTCCTTTTGGGGCGATCTGCCTCAAGGTAGCTACATGTCCAGCAGGAGCGTCACAATCATCGGCCGTCTACCGGTCTGCTTGAAGAGGAAGCTCCCCAATGCTTCACGCACACGCCCGTTGATGTAGTCCTCTTGGAGTGGAAATCTATTTGACGACCGCAGTGCGTCACCGACCACACCGATGGCATCATCTACTAGTACGTCGGATTCAGCCATGTCTATGAAACCGCTCGAGGCTATCTCTGCCTCACCAATGAGTTCCCCGGAAGTCTCCCCCAGGGTTAGAGCTACAACAACGAACCCATCACGCGCGAGATGGCGTCGGTCACGCATAACTGCGCTGTCCATGTTCCATAGGCGCAATCCGTCAACGAATATGTGCCCCGCCGGAACACGCCCGGCGCGCTCAGCCCCGTCGTCACTGATTTCAAGTACGTCGCCGTCCTCAAGCACCTTGATGTTGGCGTGCTCCACACCCATCAGTTCAGCAAGGTCTGCGTGCGCGCTAAGCATCCGGTACTCACCATGAACCGGCACAAAGTACTTAGGTTTGATGAGATTGAGCATTAATTTAAGCTCTTCCTGACTTGCGTGACCCGGAACGTGCACGTTTGCCTGCCGACGGGTGATGACCTTCGCTCCTTGGCGTGTCAGGTCGTTTATGACGGCCGATACTTTAGTTTCGTTACCCGGAATAATGCTCGCGGAAAGAATGACCGTATCGCCATCTTCGACCTGGATGTCTCTGCTGTGGCGGCGAGCCACACGCGCTAGCACTGCGAGCGGCTCACCCTGCGCTCCCGTGAGCACGATGACTTGCCGTTCAGGAGGAAGCACCCCAAGCTCATCAACGCTAACGACAGTACCCGCCGGGATGTTCAGGTAGCCCTTCGCAATCGCCATGTTGACGTTGTTAATCATACTTCGACCAGCGAAGGCGATTTTGCGGTCGTGCTTGACGGCTGCGTCCGCGATTTGCTGCACACGGGAAATTAGCGACGCGAAAGTGGCCACTAGTACGCGTCCGTCCGCGCGGCCTATCGCGATGTCGAGCGCGTCGGAAACAATCATCTCGGACGGAGTGTAGCCGGGATTTTCGGCGTACGTAGAATCGGATAGTAGGAGCAGTACACCTTCTTTTCCGAGCTCGGCCAGCCGGTTGAGTTCCGTTGGATGACCATCCACGGGAGTATGGTCAATCTTGAAATCCCCGGAGTGGACCACCACGCCCGCTTCCGTGTGGAGCACGATGCCGCAAGCATCGGGAATGGAGTGCGCAACGCGGAAGAACTCCGCCGTGATGCTCCCCAATTCGATACTTTCGCCCGGCTGTACTTCATGGAGCTCGTACTTGCCAACGCCAGTGTTCTCTCTGAGCTTCACGTCAACTAAGTCTTTAGCTAGAGGAGGCGCGTAGACAGGCACGTTGAGTTCACGCAACAGGAACGGCAAAGCGCCCACATGGTCCTCATGACCATGCGTGATAAGCACTGCGCGAATTTTCTCCTTGTGCTCCCTCAGGTAAGTGAAATCAGGCAGCACTAGGTCGATGCCGTGCATGTCTTCTTTAGGAAACATCAGGCCAGCGTCAATCACTACGATGTCGTTTCCCTGCTCGACGATCATCATGTTTTTGCCAACTTCACCGAGTCCCCCGAGGGGGATTATACGAATAGATTCTGCCATAACTCCAAATTTCCGGTGCCTGTAGGCACCTAACCAACCGTGCAGCTCATTTAGTCAGCTAGTCAGCGCTAAAACATATTCAACTGTTGCGAGTTTGGCTCGGCTGTATGCACGGGCCCTCGCTCTGTTTCTACAATCAATTCCCGCAGCTCAGATGCGAGAGGGCTTCAGGAATTAGTTCACCAACCAGCGGGGCCGGTGACTTCTCCAGCGGAGCACTCACTCTCAAATTGGCGAGCAACACTCCCAGTTTTGCGAAATCTCCCTCAATGGTCGAGCGCAATCCACCGTTGTGGAGCGCAGCGGCCGGATGGTAGAGAGGGAACAGCGTGACGCCGTCCACCCATTTCGGTTGTGCACGGACCTTGCCGATGGTTTCACCCGGAAACCATCGTGCCAGCGCGTGGCGCCCCAGTGGAACGATTATTTTGGGTCCAATCGCTGCAATCTGGTCATCAAGGTAGTGCGAGCAAGACGCCATCTCCGCGGGGAGAGGATCACGATTGTCCGGAGGCCGGCACTTCACCATATTGGTGATAAAAACGTCCTCCCGTTGCAAGCCTATGGACCCAATCATTTGCGTAAGAAATTTGCCAGCAGCACCTATGAAAGGGAGTCCTTGCAAATCTTCATTCACACCAGGGCCCTCCCCGACGAACATGATTTCTGCATGCCCGGCTCCTTCGCCAGGCACCGCATTGATACGTTCCTGACAGAGGCCACATTCTTTACACGTCTTAATCGCCTTATGGATAACTTCCAATCCTGCCAATGGTAATCCCCTTGGCAGAAGCTAGTCCGTGTAGCCCTTGCTCTTGATGAAGTCGACGGCGCTCTGAATCGTTCTGATGCTCTCGGCATCTTCGTCGGAGATTTTCAAGGGCGCTTCGCCGTCAGCGAATTCTTCTTCGAACGCCATGATCAGCTCTACCAGGTCCAGCGAATCCGCGTTCAGGTCGTCTGTGAAGGACGCACCCGGCACCACTGCTGCTTCATCCGCACCAAGGCGGTCAATCACTACTGCTTTCACTCTGTCAAGGACAGTCGCCATGAGGTCTCCTAGTCGCTTGTTGTTTTATTAGCTAAGCCCAGCCCTGCAAGAGCCGCTGCCAGCACTCCGTTGGTGAAGCGCGAAGACGCAGCCCCGCCAAATTCCTTTGCTAATTCTACCGCTTCGTTGATTACTACTTTCGGCGGGACATCAGACCCAGGCATTAATTCGAAAAGCGCGAGCCTAAGCACATTCCGATCAACCGGTGACAGTTGCTGCAATGGCCACATCGGCGCGTACTTCACAATCAACTCATCCACGCTTTCAATCGATGTGAAAACGCCATCGATGATAAAGGATGCAATCGCTATAACGCGGGCTGACGCCTTGGTTGCCTCTGCATGTGTAGCAAGCGATACATGCCAATCGTGGAGAGTCACGTCGACTTCGTATAGCACTTGGAGAGCCAGGATTCGTGCCCGGTGTTGATGAGTCTTGGGCTTTGGTGCCCGTCGACCCGCAGGAGTTGTTCGTGTATCCATGTCTAAATACGCAGCTTACGCCAGGGTAGCCAGAGCGTCGAGGTCTCCAATAGCCACCGCCTCTGCTCCCGTCGCGATCCGCTTGACGAGGCTCGTCAGCACTTTACCCGGGCCAATTTCAATGTACCGCTCCACCCCGTTAGCGGCCATGTATTCAATCGACTGTTGCCAGTAAACGCAACCGCAGAGCTGATCAGCGAGCTCACCTCGGATGTCGTCTGCGTTCACCAGCGGTGTCGCCGTAGTGTTGCAGATTACAGGTACCGATGGTCCAGAGAACACCGTCTCGGCGAAGAGGCGGTCCATTTCGTCTTGAGCCGGCCTCATGACTTCTGTGTGGAAAGCCCCAGCTACGTCCAACGGCAGCGCACGTCGTGCGCCCGCTATTTTGGCACGCTCTATCGCCAGATCAAGTGCATCCTTCGGCCCCGCGATGACGACCTGTTGTTCACTGTTAGAGTTGGCTACCTGGGCGCCAGTTCCTTCGCATGCTGCCCGCGCAGCATTTAGGGACAAGCCTATGAGTGCGGTCATCCCACTAGGAGTGGATTCTGCGGCTGCTTGCATCAGTTCGCCTCGGCGACGCACCAAGCGGAGAGCCTGCGCGAAATCAATCGCACGGGCAGCCACGAGCGCGGTGTACTCACCGAGGCTGTGGCCAGCGACGAAAGAGGGGACGGGCATCGAGTCACCCATGCGTTCCTCTAATGCACGAAGGAGGGCAACGCTCGCGGTCAGAATCGCCGGCTGAGCATTATGCGACCGCATCAACTCCTCAGCAGGGCCTTCAAGGATGATGTTGCTCAGGCTTATTCCCAGAATGTCGTCGGCTTCAGCGAAAATGGCCTTTGCCGCAGCTGATGCAACCATCACACTGGATGCCATGCCCACTTCTTGAGCGCCTTGGCCGGGGAATAAGAATGCAGTGGTTACGCTCATGGATAACTCGAATCGCGCTTGCCCGGGAGTGGGTTAGCGGGTGCAGGGCAAAATTCTACTCTAGGCAGAGGGTGAACGCTCTCTTCCAGGAATAGGTACAACTCCCCCCCGGTCTAATCCCTCACAGGGGGGGCACCAAGGGCTCGGTATTTAGGCGAGTTCGGTCTCGGCATTCAGAATGTCGCGGCCGCGGTAGAAGCCGCAAGCCGGGCACGCGTGATGCAGTTTCATCGGGCGGTGGCAGTGCGAGCACTCAACCGTTGTCGGTAGAGTAATCGCCTGGTGGGCCCGGTGGGATCGAGTGCTGGCCTTAGAACGCTTACGTTTTGGTACTGGCATTGACTATCTCAACAACTCTCGTAGCTTTTCCCATCGTGGGTCTATCGCGTCGGCGCATTCATGGGTGTTCTCATTGAGATCCAGCCCGCATTGTGCGCAGATTCCCTGGCAACCGTCCTTGCATATCGGAGCGAGCCAAAGGCCAGCCACTCGATACTGTTGCATTGTCTCCGTAAGGTCCAAGTCGTGATGGTCGTCGATGCTTCTCGTGTCAGCATCGTCAGCATCTCGGTCGTCGACACGGACGCGAGCGCCCGTGGCCAAATCAACCTTCACCAGGTACTCGTCATCAATCTTCGCAGGTAGTACGTAGACCATCGGCTTCAAACACCGCGAGCACTCGCACGCCACCAAGATTTCAACAGAGCCTGAAACCCAGACACCTCGGTCAGTCTTGGTAATCCTAAGTTCACCACTCACTGATCCAGGCCCTGAATTATCGGAGTCTGGTAGGGGGGCATCGAGAGCGATAACCCGCGAACCACCTACCGTCTCTTTGAGGAGTTGGGCGATGTTGACCTGTATCTCTGACACGCTCCACCTCCCCGCAACCCAAATAGTATACGGCACAAATACTATTGGCGGCCAGTCTAAGTCTACGCTTGTCCGCGCTTGTACGCCGCTATCGCTCCATCGATGGCCGCGCGGATATCCTCTGTTCGAGCGCCAGGACCAAAGATAGCGACTACCCCCATCTCCAACAATGCGGCCCTATCGTGTTCAGGAATGATTCCTCCGACGGCCACGGGAACGGTGTCTAGTCCTCGTTTCGCAAGCGCATCCATGACACGCGGCACCAACTCCATATGCGCTCCGGACAAAATGCTTAGTCCGACGATGTCTGAGCCGAAGTCCTCTGCGAGCGCCGCGATTTCCTCAGGAGTACGCCGGATTCCCGTGTAATCAACCTCAAACCCGGCATCGCGCAGCGATCGCACGACCATCCGTGCACCGCGGTCATGGCCGTCTAGCCCTGGCTTCGCAATCAATACTCTGCCGACCATCGCTAGTGCTCGTCTCGTGGCTTAACGATTTCAATCAGCACTCCATGCGTTGCCGATGGGTGAGTGAAAGCGATACGCCCGCCAAGCCCTTCCCGCGGGCCGACGATTATGGGGATTCCGAGAGCCTCAAGCTCCTTTGCCATCGCATCGGTGTCCTCCACCGTAAATGCCATGTGGTGGATTCCCTCGCCATGGCGTTCGATGAACCGACCGATAGTTGTATCAGCGTGCAGCGGCTGCAGCAGCTCGATCGCTGTTTCACCCTGATGGATGAACGCTGCAAGCAAGCCATGTTCCTCGCTCCTTATCAGCTCTGCATCTGGTGATTGGTATAACTCTCTGAATTGCTTCAATGATGCTTTAAGGTCGAGGGTGGCTATCCCAATATGGTTGATTGCACCTACTTTGGTATGGGGTGTGAATAGTGTCACCGCTCCTCCTCGATAGAACGTACTCGCCGAAGGCCCGTAGGCCACCCAAACATGGTATATCGGTCATCACTTGCCCGAAAGTACTAGCAACACAGGTACTTTCCGGCTCGACTAGCCAGGCTTCCATCTCAGGCAATGTTTCAAGGAACAGTGCTCGGAGCCTAGGTCAGTCTGATTCTGAAGAGGGTTTATCCCGTTTGCGCAAAGCGGGTATTTTGAGCTTACGCACGGTTGATGGAGCAAAGCGGCGCACACTCGTCTCATTCGCCCTTGAATGGAGGCGAGCGGGGCCGATTTCAAATTATTGGTTTCTCTAGGGCGTGGAGGACGTTGCGCAGATATCATGGAGTCGTAAAGAACGGGTAGGAGCCGTACGCAAATGAAGGTCTTCGGCGCCTTTGGGTATCGCAAACAACCTGCCCGCGTCTAGATGGGATTTTCCCGGAGTAGCGCACGAGAAATGACCATGCGCTGGATTTCAGACGTGCCTTCGTATATCTCAGTAATACGTTGATCCCTGTACATGCGCTCCACCGGGTTCTCTCGGAAGAATCCGTAACCTCCGTGGATTTGCACGGCCTTGTCCACGCAGAAATGCGCGGCTTCCGACGCGAACAGCTTAGCCATCGCTGATTCCTTGCCGAAGGTGTGCCCAGCATCCTTGAGCTGTGCGGCCCGACGCGTCAGCAGTCGAGCAGCGTCAATCTGCGTACCCATGTCAGCTAGCATGAACTGGATTACCTGGTGGTTCTTGAGAGACGTACCGAACGTCTCGCGCTGCTGTGCGTAGCGAATGGCGGCGTCAAACGCTCCCTGTGCGAGCCCAACCGATTGGGTAGCCAGCGAGATGCGACTAGAGTCAATAATGGACATGGCAATCTTGAAGCCATCTCCTTCCTCTCCCAATCGATTAGCGGTTGGTACTTCGCAGTCTGCGAAGAATACGTTTGCGGTGCCGGAGCCACGGATGCCCATCTTGCCGTGCATTGGGATTGTCTCAAACCCCTTCGTCCCTTTCTCCACGATGAAAGCTGTTGTCCCACGAGAGCCCGCCGAGCGGTCGTGGGAGGTGAACACCACCATGATGTCGGCCTCGGCCCCATTGGTAATAAATGTCTTCGAACCGTTCAGCGCATAACCATCACCCTTCCTGGTCGCGGTTGTCTGCATGTCAGATGCATCGCTGCCAGAACTGGGCTCCGTAAGGCCGAACGCGCCGAGTTTTTCACCGGAGGCCATCAGGGGTAGAAATCGCGAGCGCTGCTCACGTGAGCCGAATCGGTCGATAGTAGACGCGCTAAGCGATATATGCGTTAGGTGGGTGGTACTTGTCGTCACGCAAACCCGGGCAATTTCCTCAGCAGCGATGACTAATTCGGTATAACCAACACCTGCCCCTCCCACTTCTTCGGGAAGCGTCATCCCCATAAGCCCCATACGCTTCAGCGCTTCCACGCTCTCCCAGGGAAATTCCTCGTGCTCGTCCCAGCGAGCAGCCAGAGGTGCAAGCTCCTCCTCAGCGAAGTCGCGGATAGTCGTCCCAAGCATTCGTTCGTCATCGGAGTACAGCGCGTCCATGGAAACTCCTCGCCCCTAATCAAATCACTCATCGGGTCAAAGCGGCGTCTCTATTCTATGCCCTCCCATAGGCTATCCTCATCCCATGGGCAACCTATACGTCGTCACCACACCCATAGGCAACCTTGAAGACCTCACTCTGCGAGCTATCAGGGTTCTCTCAGAGGTAGCCCTTATCGCGGCTGAGGACACCCGTCAATCACGAAAGCTCCTGACTCATCTAGGAATTTCCAAACGCCTGGTCAGTTACAACCAGCACAACGCTGCCGCACGCACTCCACGCTTGCTCCGCACGCTGCTAACGGATGACGTCGCTCTCGTAACCGACGCAGGCGTGCCTGCCATCAGCGACCCAGGGGCAGATTTGGTGCGTGCAGCAGCGGACCAAGGAATCAACGTAATCGCGATACCGGGGCCATCTGCGGTAACCACGGCACTTTCCGTTTCAGGCATGGGTGGCGATTCGTTCAGATTCGTGGGTTTCCCGCCACGAACGCGCAAGGCCCGGCGTGCGTTGCTCACTGCATTAAAGCCGGAGGCGTCCACGCTGGTATTCTTCGAATCGCCCCACCGGGTGCGAGCGACGCTCGAAGACTTCGTGGCAGTGCTCGAGGATCGCCCCATCGCCATCTGTCGAGAGCTAACGAAGCTCTACGAAGAGGTGTTCAGGGGCACGCCGGCTGAAGCGCTCGCCCACTTCGACAGCCCACGTGGGGAATTCGTGATTGTCGTACACGGCGATTCATCCCACAAAGATGTCGCGCTGGATGAGGACGGAGTGCGAGGTGCGCTCGCTGCGCTGAAAGCGCAAGGCCAAACGCGACGTGACGCTGTCGCGCAAGTCATCGCCATATTTACCGTCTCCAAGCGGGACGCGTACCGGCTATGGCTTGAAGGCTAGATAACTGCTTCACTTCACTCGCGGGAGCGCGGAAAGCATTCAAACTAAACCCTCGATGCTAGAATTGGTACCAACTCCAGGTTTACGAGTGTTTCCCGCATGTCTGATCGCATTTTCATAGGCGTGGCTTGGCCTTACGCCAACGGCCCTCTGCACCTCGGCCATCTCGCTGGCTGCTACTTAGCTGCCGACATCTTCGCGCGCTTCCACCGCATGAACGGGGATGAGGTGCTCATGGTTTCGGGCAGCGATTCTCACGGAACGCCCATCATGCGCAAGGCGGAAGACGATGGAGTCACTCCTCGTGAGGTTGTGGAGAAGTACCATGCGTCCTTCCTCGATTCGTTCGAGCGCTTGGGAATCACCTTTGATTTGTTCACTAGTACCATGACTGACAATCACCGCGAGACGGTGTCGGAGTTCATCCTAGCTCTCAACGAGAAAGGCCTTCTCTACGGCGACTCGATGAAGGTAACCTACTCTGAAGATTTCCAGCGATTCCTCCCTGATCGGTACGTACAGGGCACTTGCCCTCACTGCGCGTACCCCGATGCCCGGGGAGATCAGTGCGACAATTGCGGCCACCTGCTCGACCCCATCGATCTAATCGACCCCACTTACCGGGACGGCAGTGAACGCTATTCGGTAGAGGTTCGCGATACCGATCATCTCTTCTATAGGCTCAGCAAATTCCAGGATGAACTCCTTTCGTGGGTGAGCAAACAGAACCATTGGCGCCCGAACGTGAAGAACTTCACTCGGGGTTATCTCACTGAAGGCCTCAGGGACAGGGCGATCAGTCGCGACATCGATTGGGGCGTTCCACTACCGATTCCTGGCTACGAGGAAAAACGCATCTACGTTTGGTTCGAAGCGGTCTGCGGGTACTTGTCCGCCAGCAAAGAATGGGCGCAGCGTTCCGGCGAACCAGATGCTTGGCGTCCGTTCTGGGAAAATCCATCCACCAAGTCCTATTACTTCATTGGCAAGGACAACATCCCATTCCATACCATCATCTGGCCCGCCATGCTACTCGGCTATGGCGGGCTCAATCTCCCTTACGATGTACCGTCCAACGAATTTCTAACGCTGGAGGGCAAGCAGCTATCAACAAGTCGCAACTGGGCAGTGTGGGTGCCTGATTACTTGGACCGCCTCCCTCCTGACCCGCTGCGTTACCACATTGCGGCGACAATGCCTGAGACTGGCGATTCAGATTTCTCATGGGCTGACTACGTGCGCCGGAATAACGATGAGTTGGTCGCGACCTTCGGTAACCTCGTTCATCGCGTGCTAACGCAGGTGTATCGGAATTTCGACCAGGCGATTCCAGAGCCCGGAGTTCTGCGTACAGAGGACATCGAGCTTATTGCCAAGGCAGATGCATCACTTGATGCCGTCGCGGCCAGCCTGAAAGCGGTGCGCCTGAGAGAAGCACTCAATGGCGCGATGGGTCTGGCTCGCGAGGCGAATCGGTATATAGACACGCAGGCTCCATGGAAACAAGTCAAAGAAAACAAAGACGATGCCGCCAAGACTCTATACACAACGGTTTACGTGCTTTCCGCGCTGAAAACGACTTTCTACCCGTTTCTCCCGTTTAGCTCCCAGCAACTCCACGAATTGCTTGGCTTCACCGGCAACCTGATTGACCGTCCTTGGGCCGTGCAGAGACCTGTTCCTGGTACGGCAATTCCTCAACCTACTCCCTTGTTCACCAAGCTCGATGGTTCAGTAGCTGATGAGATGGTGGCACTAATCGGATGATCAATGACTGACACCTCACAGCCATACGTTAATTTCATCTACGAACCAATCCAAGATCAACTGGAGATGGTCGTTGAAAGCCTGCGTCGCCTTGCAGGCCATGCCAAGCTGGCTGGCGAAGAGGGTCTTCTAGAGCATGCCGTCGTCAGCGGGGGCAAGAAAATAAGGCCAACCGTCACCCTGCTGGCTGGAGCTCTCCGCGAAGGGCCCCAGGGCAAGCTCGTGACCATGGCAACAGCCGTAGAATTGTTGCACATCGCCACGCTAATTCACGACGACACCATCGACAAAGCGGACACTCGACGCGGGCGCTCAACCATCAGCAACATCTGGGGCAGCGATGTCGCGGTGTTACTCGGCGATTACGTATTCGCAACATCCGCTACGTACGTCTGCGACACGGAAAATCTCCGAGTGGTTCGCCGTTTCTCTGAGACCATCATGGAGCTTGCTCAGGGCGAGCTTGCGGAGTACTTCAGCACTCACGACTGGGGCCAGTCCATCGACGAATACAACCAGCGCATCTATAACAAGACTGCGTCACTATTCTGCACCGCCGCTGAATCGGGCGGAGTACTGTCCAATGCGTCCGAAGAGGAGTGCCAAGCCCTCAATCGGTACGGTTACAATTTGGGCATGGCCTTCCAGATCATGGATGACCTGCTAGATTACACGGGCACTGAAGAGGAATTGGGCAAACCAGTTGGCAACGACCTACTGCAAGGCACCGTTACCTTGCCGGTCCTGCTATTCGCGGCTCAGAACCCCGACCTACCTGCCATGAAGCGCCTTGTCGACGGCAGCCAGGAGCCTGAGGACCTCCGTGCGGTTGTGGACCTCGTCCGGGCCTCCAGTGTCATCGACGAGTCTGCTGCGATGATGGAAGCCTACAAGCAGAAGGCTCTGGATGCGCTCACCTTGCTGCCAAAGCATCGTGCCCGCGAGTCACTCGAAGCTCTCACTGAGTACGTCAGCCATCGCCGCGTTTAGAGGTTGAGTCTTCCGGCTCAACTCTAGGCGATATTTCATGGGTGACGGTACGGGCCCTCGCCTTTCTGGGGTTCGCAGCGGGACTACAAATCAATCAGTGCTCTATGGTTCCCCGTTGATTGATTATTTGTTGCTGCCAAGCGGCGGTCACTGGCGAGCAATGAACGCTACGACCTAGCGCTTGCGCTCGTTTCCCTCCACCGCGGCATTAGCCACATTCATCGGCTCATCGAGTACCCACGCCTTGATATTGGCTACGGCGCCTTGATAGAAGTTACTGAGGCCCTCCACACTGGCGTAGCCAAGGTGTGGTGTAAGCACGACGTTCTCCATCGCGAGAAGCGGGTGATCAGGTGAGACAGGCTCGCTGTCGTATACGTCAATCGCCGCACCAGCGATGGAGTTGTTGCGCAACGCGTCCACCAACGCATCTGTTTGCACGATAGGGCCACGCGACGTGTTCACCAGATAAGCAGTCTGTTTCATAAGCCCCAATTCACGAGCACCGACCCAGCCGCGACTATAGTTCGACAGCGGAACGTGGATAGTGAGCACGTCGGAGTACTCGAAGAGCTCGTCCCATGACACGCAGGTCGCGCCAAGCGCTTCTGCGCGTTCGGTCGTTAACGACCGGCTCCAAGCAATCACTTTCATACCGAGAGCGTTGGCAATATTCGCCATGGGAATCCCGATACTACCCAGGCCCATGATGCCTAGCGTCTTGCCACTGAGGCCGGTCCCCATCCGAGTCTGCCAGTGACCTTCTCGAATTCGCCGGTCCTCCCAGGGAATGTGGCGCATCAGGCCGATGATCAGGCCCCACGCTAGCTCCATCGTCGGCCCGCCAGGCCCAACGCCTGACGACCCGCTAGTGTTAGTGACTTGGATGCCAAGGCGAGTGCAGGCATCCATGTCTACGTGTGGATGCCGTCCGCCCGTGCCGGACAGCACTTTCAGGTCGGGGAGTCCATCGACTACCTCGGCCGGGAACGGTGTCCGCTCGCGCATCATCTGTATTACGTCAAAGCCCTGGAGCATCTTCACCAGCGCTTCCGGTGCGGAAACATGCTCGGTAAAATACATGATTTCAGCATCTGGGATAGAGGCCCAGTCAGCCAGGTCTTTAGCCTTTCCAGCGTAGTCATCTAGTACAGCGATACGGATCATGGGAGGCTCCTCATCTTTTCATTACGCCGTATGGGTCCGACCCGGGTTGAGGAGCGAATTGCTAGATTCCGGCTAACGCTGCGTGGGCGATTGCCTCGTCTTCGGGGCCGCCGGGAGCTCCGCTGATACCGACTGCGCCGACGCAGGCATTCCCTTCAAAAATAGGCTCGCCTCCCTGCGCGAACACGGCACCCATGTGGATGATCTGATACTGGAATACGGGGCGCCCTGCACGATCGGCCGTTTCGGCGTTAGATCGTTTAGTACCTGCCGCAGCCTTCGCCTTGCCCTGAGCAATATCGTTGGTCGTGAACCATGCGCCATCCATCTTGAGAAACCCTTTCATCAGTCCATTCTCGTCAACAACGCACACGGAGATAGCTAGGCCCATTTCCTGGGCTTTCGCCTCAGCTTGGTCGATGATTTGCTTCGTCTGTTGCGTAGTCAGTGGCATGTAAATCTCCAGCTTTGGTTGATTGGTTGAACATTGGAGCGACAGGGCTAGGCCAGTGTCCCTCGGGCAGCGTCGAGTTGATCTTCAGCGTGATATGAGGAGCGAACAAGGGGCCCGGAGGCAACGTACTTGAAGCCCAACTCCATTCCCTCTTTCTCAATCGCCTTGAACTCGCGGGGGTGGTAAAAACGGTCCATCTCCACATGCCCCGGGGAGGGACGTAGGTACTGCCCTACTGTGAGCAAGTCAACGTCCACTGCCCGCAGGTCGGCCATGGTCTGCAAAATCTCGGCACGCGTTTCGCCAAGCCCGACCATAATTCCACTCTTAGTAGTGATGTTTGGGTGTGATTGCTTGGAAATTTTGAGCAATTCAAGAGAAAGGTCGTAGTCCCCTTTGGCCCTAACGGACTTAAACACGCGTCGAACCGTCTCAATATTATGGTTAAGAACGGCAGGGCCTGCGTCGAGCACCGTCCGGAGGTCGTCCCAATGCCCCTGGAAGTCAGGAATTAGCACCTCTACCTCGCAAGCGGCTACTCGCTGATGGATTTGCCTGATGCTTTCAGCGAACACCCACGCTCCACCGTCGGGGAGGTCATCGCGATCGACGGAGGTGATGACAGCGTAGCGGAGGCCCAGCTGTTCGACCGTACGCCCAAGTCGCCCGGGCTCCTCGAGGTCAAGGCCTTCGGGTTTCCCGCTGGTGACTGCGCAATACCGACACGCGCGAGTACACACTTCACCTAGAATCATGAACGTAGCACTTTTTCGCTCCCAGCATTCGCCGATGTTCGGGCAATGTGCTTCCTCACAAACCGTATTGAGTTCAGCAGTCCGAAGCTTCTGGCGCAGTTCAAGGAAGCCGGGGCCACCCGGCATAGGTACCTTCAGCCAGTCAGGGAGTCGTCGTACTGGTAGTGGTTGGGATGTCATAGGGTCGAGTCACCTCATTAGGCCGTGGCTGCCTGAGTCGAATGTTACCATTGGACCAGCCCTCGCACCCTGTCAGTATGGCAGCCGGGGTCATCCGAAGCATGGCGGTCGCCGAGTAATTTACAAGCAGCTTCCGTAGGGAGTAGCTGTCACTGGCATCGAGCACTCCAATCAAATACGGGCAGTGCGCGCGACCGTGGCATAGGATTCGCTGAGGTCATAGTCGGGCGTGAGCATCTCTCAAAGTATCAACAGTCCCGCGTCAGGCCCAGCAGGTCAAGCGCAGTCACCGGACCCGGTCATCCCCTCCGAGATTATCACCAGAGGTGACAGTGGAGCACATGCCGCATCGGATATTTTGACCGCGTCTAGATATGCTTAATCCGGCTTGTCCGTGCTGCCTTTCCGCGAGGCGGCCGCGATGGCCAGAATTCTTATCATTATTGCTCCGACTATCGCCACGGTCATGCTTATGATTATTTTTCCGCGCTTCACAATCGCTCCCCCACGGAGTTTTGTTCAGTCTAATTAGCGCGACCTACGCCAATTAGTTCTTACTTTAGAAGCTTTCGAGGGGGCAGGCAATGACAATCTGGTACCACATGTCTCTTGAGCATTAGAGAACCTCGATTATCGCGAGCGCCGCATCACGTCTCCTTGCAATTGCTGCTGCCGGTAATCGTCTCCTCACCCCCGTTACCGCAGTCGCGAGGGGTTTCTGAGTCCGCACGCCGACATCGCCTGCTCCAGGTTATCGACACCCACGATGCGTAACCCCACATCTCCGAGTTGGCTGGCGCTGTTCTGGGGTATCACAGCCGTCGTAAATCCATGGCGAACAGCCTCTCCCAAGCGCCGTTCCATCTGTGGAACTCGTCTGATTTCGCCGTTCAGGCCCACTTCCCCCAAGAACACTGTGTCCGGGTCGAGAGGAACGTCTATAAAGCTCGAGGCCATCGCCATCGCCAGGCCCAAGTCACCGGCAGGTTCGTTGACTTTCAGTCCGCCGGGGACGTTGACCATAATGTCCTGATTCCCTAGGCTCAGCTTGGCACGGCGGGTAAGCACTGCAGATATCATCGCCATACGGTTGAAATCCATCCCATTCGCAGTCCGCCTCGGTGGCGTGAACGAAGACATATTGGTGAGCGCTTGCACTTCGGACAGCAGAGGCCGGGTGCCTTCCAGCGTGACGATAACGGCGGATCCAGGCACCGCTCGCTGCCGCTCGGCAATCAGCGCAGCCGACGGGTCGCTCACTTCAGCCAGCCCATCGCCACGCATTTCAAGAAGCGCTACGTCATTGGTAGATCCGAAGCGGTTCTTCGTGCAACGCAATATCCGGTAATTGCCCATCTCGTCGCCATCCATATACAGCACAACGTCCACCATGTGCTCCAGCACGCGTGGCCCCGCGATGTTGCCATCCTTGGTGACGTGCCCAGCAAGGAATAGTGGTACGCCGCTCGTCTTCGCCCAGCCAAGCAAAACTTGCGCGCAATCTCGAACTTGTGCAACGCTGCCGGATCCCGATGGAGTACTCTCCAGATATAGTGTCTGAATCGAATCAACAATCACTAGCTTAGGCCGCTCAGCATGAAGCAATCCGACCACGCTTTCGACATTCGTCTCCCCGGCAAACAGCAGGCTGGGTGCGGAGGCGCCTATCCGGGATGCCCGCATACGTACCTGTGCCCCAGATTCTTCGCCAGAAACGTACAGAACTTTTTCACCAGCATTCGCGATACGTGCGGCGGCTTGCAACAACAGCGTCGACTTGCCGATACCCGGGTCACCAGCCAGCAGCATCACCGAACCAACAACGATACCTCCACCCAACAGGCGGTCCAACTCCGGCATGCCCAAGGGAACACGTAATTCATCTCCTCCAGGCTGTTCGGCTAATGGGGCTACATTCACAGCAGGAGCAAACACGGGAATCAACCCTAGATGTGCGGTCGCCGTCGGCCCGTTTACGCTCCTAGCAGCAGCTATTGCTGCGACTGCGGGCCGCTTAGACTCGCTGAACTCGACATACGTGCCCCATGCCTGGCAACCAGGACATCTGCCATCCCACTTAGGACTCGTATGTCCGCAGTCCTGGCAGAGGAAAGTGGTTTTTACCTTATGTGTTTTCGGCGCTGGTGACATGCCTCGCATGCTCATGCATTAGGCGACTTTAGTGCAAGTGGCAATTGGCATTAATCTGGAGAATCGAAGCCCATTCCGGTTGCGTAGAATATAAAAAGGAGAGGCCGCTTTCGCACCCTCTCCTTTTTATATTCACTCTCTAATCACCTATTAAGTAGCAGCTACCTCTACCGCGAGCCCCACAGTGAGGGCATCGTTCTCAACATTGACGTCGACCAGAACCGTGTCGCCAGGAGTGTATATTCCACTCAATACGCCGTCCGATAGTTGATCTTCTATGTTTTTCTCGATGACTCTGCGGAGCGGGCGGGCCCCAAAAGTCGGGTCGTAACCCTTTTCACCAAGCCAGGCCTTTGCCGCGCCGGTGACCTCAAGGCTGAGGCCCTTTTCCAGCATCGGCTTGCGTACCTCGTTAAGCATCAGGTCAACGATGCTTACGATGTGCTCCTTAGTTAGGGCATGAAAGACAAGTTGTCCGTCAATACGGTTGAGGAACTCCGGGCGGAAAAAGCGCTTGACCTCTTCATCCACCTTACCCTTCATTTTTGCGTAGGCACCCGATGCCTCTTGCTCATTGGTCATCGAATGCGAGAAGCCGATAGACGTATCCCGCTTGATGAGGTCCGACCCGATGTTGGATGTCATTACTATGATTGTGTTCCGGAAATCCACCTTGCGTCCCTTGGCATCGGTGAGGTGGCCGTCGTCGAATATTTGCAGCAAGATATTGAAGACGTCCGGATGAGCCTTCTCAATCTCATCGAACAGGATGCAACTATAACTCCTGCGCCGGATGGCATCGGTAAGCTGACCGCCCTCTTCATAGCCGACGTACCCTGGAGGTGCCCCGACCAAGCGGGCAACCGTGTGGCGTTCCATAAATTCCGACATGTCCAGTCGAATCATGGCGTCGTCTGCTCCGAACATGAACTCGGATAGCGCCCGCACCAGTTCCGTCTTACCAACCCCAGTGGGGCCAAGAAACAGGAAGCTGCCGATGGGACGGCGCGGGTCTTTCAACCCAGCTCGTGCTCGGCGGACGGCTTTCGAAATGCTAACGATAGCCTCATCTTGGCCAATGATTCTCTTATGGAGGTTGTCTTCCATGTGTATCAGGCGCTCGGTCTCTTCCACCGCCATTCTCGTGACAGGGATTCCAGTCCACATACTGACCACTTCAGCGATTTCTTCAGCGTTGACCACAGGCTTGTCATCGGTAGTCGCCACTTGGAATTCGCTCTGGACTTGCTCCAGCTTGTCCGCCAGTTTCAATTCACGATCCCGCAGTTCGGCTGCGTACTCGTACTGCTGTGCTGCGATAGCCTCGTCCTTCTCACGACGGACCGTTTCGAGTCCCTTCTGCGATTCCTTCACCGAGAGAGGGGTGCCGCTAGAGCGGATACGAACACGGGATCCGGCTTCATCCATCAGGTCAATGGCCTTGTCTGGCAAGAATCGATCAGCGATAAATCGCGATGCCAGAAGCGCGGCAGCCTCAAGGGCTTCGTCTTCGATGATTACACCATGGTGCTCTTCGAATTTGATCTTGATTCCACGAAGGATTTCGACAGTCTCTTCCGTAGAAGGTTCCTCAACGTTGACCGGCTGGAACCGGCGTTCCAGCGCAGGGTCGCGCTCCACGTACTTGCGGTAGTCATCTGTCGTTGTCGCGCCGATGGTCTGCAGTTCACCACGTGCGAGTGAGGGCTTGAGGATGTTTGCGGCATCAACAGCACCTTCCGCCGCCCCCGCGCCAACCATAGTGTGCATTTCGTCGATAAACAGGATGCAATTACCAGCAGTCTTAATTTCCTCGATGACCTTCTTGAGGCGTTCCTCGAACTCTCCACGGTATTTCGTACCTGCTACAAGCGACCCCATATCAAGCGTGACAACACGCTTATTAGCAAGGTTTTCGGGAACGTCTCCGCTAACAACGTGTTGGGCAAGAGCCTCGACAATCGCAGTCTTGCCAACGCCTGGAGGACCAATCAGTACGGGATTGTTCTTCGTGCGGCGGTTCAGGATTTGGATGACTCGAGCCAGTTCCTTACTGCGACCAATAACCGGGTCTAGCTTTCCTGCCCTCGATGCAGCCGTAAGGTCGATGCCCAATTGATCCAGCGTTGGAGTGCGGGTGGTCGCGGCTCGCTGCCCCTGCCCCTGAGAAACGCTTTGATTCAGGATTCGAGTGGTCTCCGCGCGAACTTTGTCCAACGAGACGCCAAGGCTCTCAAGGACCCCAGCGGCCACGCCCTCACCCTCGCGCATAATTCCTATGAGGAGGTGTTCTGTGCCGATGTAATGGTGGCTCAAGCGGCGGGCTTCGTCGACCGCTAGCTCAATCACCTTCTTCGCACGAGGAGTCAAGCCGATGTCCCCAGGAGATGGGCGCTCGCCTCGGCCGATGATGAACTCGACTGCAGAGCGGACCTTAGACAGCTCCACACCCAGGCTGCTCAACACGCGAGCAGCCACGCCATCAGTCTCCCGCACGAGACCAAGAAGAATATGTTCAGTGCCTATGTAGTTGTGATTGAAGCGCTGCGCCTCTTCTTGTGCTAGCGATAGCACACGGCGAGCACGTTCTGAGAACTTTTCAAATCTGCTTGCCATGATCTAGACCCATCCTTGATCTACAACTCTTCGTCGTCACGCATAGATTCATCGGCGTTGCCCACTACTTTTTCTAATGCACCGAGACCCAACAACGTAGTGGGCGCTGCCTGCGGGTCTCGGTATTCGGAGGGCGTTCCGTCCGCTTCTGCCTGCTTCAAGCTCAATCCAAGCCGGTGTCGGTCGGGATCAAGACTGACTATCTTCAATGGCATCGTGTCACCGATGCCAACCACTTCCTTGGGATGACGGATAAGCCGCTCGGTCAATTCTGAAATGTGTATCAAGCCTTCAACCGCATCACCGATGCGTGCGAAAGCGCCAAAGTCGGTCAGCTTGGTGACCACGCCCGTGACCAGCTGGCCAATAACAAAATTCCCCGCCGCGAGATCCCATGGAGAAGTCTCTAGCCGCCGCAGGCTGAGCGCGATGCGCCGTGTCTCTCGGTCTACTCGGAGAACGAACACGTCCACCTCTTGGCCGGGCTTGACCACATCCTCAACGGAGGAGACCGGTGCCCACGAGAGTTCAGAGATGTGTATCAACCCGTCAGCCCCGCCTAAGTCAACGAAGGCGCCAAAACTAGAGACACCAGTGATCCGGCCGTGGCGTGTATCGCCCTCCTTAAGGGAGTCCAGCAGTTGGTCCTTGACCC
>Ga0302134_10000061_pt1 | contig 32615 bp, 27 predicted proteins | sample CB9_SCM_MG_FD_203123 | JGI IMG/M metagenome (GOLD analysis project Ga0302134, IMG submission 203123) | Marine microbial communities from Western Arctic Ocean, Canada - CB9_SCM | ecosystem: Environmental > Aquatic > Marine > Oceanic | place: Canada: Western Arctic Ocean | collected 2017-09-19
ATCAGCATGTTGTAAGGATGAAAGTACCTGAAATTCCGGAAACACTTGTGCTTGATGATTTAATCAGGGGTAGTGTATCAATTGAAACCAGTCAAACTGAAGACCAGGTTTTAGTCAAAAGCGACGGCTTCCCAACATATCACCTGGCTGTGGTAGTTGACGACCACTTGATGAATATAACGCATGTTGTACGAGGTGAAGAATGGCTTTCTTCATTTCCAAAACATTTGCTTCTGTATCGTTTTCTGGGCTGGGATCCTCCCCGGTTTGCACACTTGCCTTTAATTCTTAATCCTGACAAATCCAAACTCAGTAAACGTCAAGGTGATGTTGCTGTGGAAGACTTCCGTACTCAAGGGTATCTTCCGGAAGCACTGGTCAATTTTGTTTCTTTGCTAGGCTGGTCACCTGCACAGGATCAGGAGTTGTTCTCACTTTCTGAACTGCTGGAAGAATTCAGTTTTGGACGTGTTAACAAATCCGGAGCAGTTTTTGATCGGGAAAAACTTAACTGGATGAATCAGCAATATATCCAAAATTTAAATCTGGAAGATTTCCACCAGCGACTGCTTCCATTCTTAGCAGAAACGACTTATGCCGGCGAGGATGAAATCCTGCTCAGGAAAGCAATAAAAATTCTGCAGCCCCGCTTGGTGACGCTGTCAGAAATTGGTGATCGTCTCTCATTATTTTTTGACAATAATCCGGTAGCAACTGACCCGGAAGTAAAAAACCTCCTGCGGAAGGATACCTCAAAAAATGTGCTTTCTATTTTTATCAAGCAGTTGGAATCAATTGATAAATTGACCGAAGAAAACTTTGCTAGTGTTGTGGAAAATATTCAACAAGAGACAATGATCAAGGGCAAAGACCTGTGGCTACCTTTGCGTTACGCAATTACTCTCGAAGCTCAAGGTCCGGATTTAAAGCTCATGGTAGATTTTTTTGGGAAGGAAAAATGTTTGCACCTGGCAAGGCAAGCTCAGGAATTATGACACATAATAAAAGGCAAATAAAAATAGTAATTTTGCAGATTATTCAAAATATAAATGAAAAATGCAAAAAAGAATTGTGGCTGGTAAAAATAATATCTCAATCCACTTTTTCTGTTGTTTTTCATTCTATTATCTTTCTTTTTATAGCCTTTCCTGAAGTCGTTAATGCAGTTCAAACCCAGGATCAATTAGTTGCTAATTTTGATTCCAAGCTGGAAATAACTATGGATAATATTGCAGCACGAGTTCTTGGAAGTAAAAAGAGAGTGGTAATTACTGTGATTGATATCTTTAATCATGAGACTCAGGAGAGGGACACGCAGACCGATTTGCTTGAAGAAAAACTTGCAGATTCTCTTTATAAAAAACTGACTGATCAAGTAGTTCCTTATTTTGAAATAGTTTACCTGCGTTTAGAATGGAGGAGTACTTTCCCTGAAATAAAGCATGATCCACTTACAGAAGATATAGCAAAACTTACGAACGCTGACTGGTTGCTTACGGGAACTCACCAGACAAACGACGGTTTGCTCTCAGTCAGTTTGGAACTTTATGATTTGAAGAGTGGAGACCTGCTTTGGCAAACAGTAGTTGGAATGGAGAGTACAATAGAAAATGATTTTGAAAAAAATGCACAGTTGGAAAATGGGTTTGAAGAAAAGATTGCGCAAAAATTCGAGCAAAACAGTTCACTTATTCCTACTCAAAATGACACTCAGCTTCCTAGTCTTTTATTTCCTCAAATTACTCAAGATCTGCCTTTGGAGCAGAAAAAGACAGGTGAGTATGAAGGAAATATTGTGTCTCCTCTGATGATTGAAACGGTTAAAGAAAGACAGGAATATCCTGATGAAATGGTTTTTATCAATGAAGGTGAATTTTTGATGGGCAGTGATCTTGGCGACGAAGATGAACTACCGGATCATTTGGTTTTCGTGAAAAGTTTTTATCTTGACCAGCATGAGGTGACAAATGCAGATTACAGCAAGTGTGTTGAATGTGCTCGAGGACATGGAGGCTTTGACACTATTGAACCTCAGCAACCTGTAGTGTATGTTGATTGGAAAGATGCAGATGCTTTCTGTCAATTCCAAAACAAGCGTTTGCCGACAGAATCAGAGTGGGAATATGCGGCTCGTGCAGGAAGTGAGGGGAAGTATAGTTTTGGGGACAATATTTCATTACTAGAAACCTACGCCTGGCTGAAAACAAACACAGTAGATAAAGGTCTTTGGGGAGCAAAAACTGTGAGCAGCAAAAAGGCAAACAACTGGGGACTGCACGACTTGTATGGCAACGTTATGGAATGGGTTCAAAATTATTACAAACCTAATTATTTTGCCTCCGTTCGTCAATCCGATAATTCCAATGATCTGAATGTTCCGGAAAATGAAGAATATCCGCTTCGCGTAGTAAGAGGCGGTGCATGGGGAGGACTTCACGGAGCCGGCACTCCAGAGGGTTTACGGTCCGCAAAACGTTATGCTTTTGTAGAATGGACACGTTCTTTTCAAATTGGTTTCCGCTGTGCAATGGATATTCCTGTAAAAAATTAAAACTTTTGAATAAAATTATCAACCCTACTTTTTCCTTGATTGCTGATATTGATTATGTCTGATATTCCAGTTGGAGAACAGGTTTCGCCATCCAGGGTAAAACTTACTGAAGTATCTAATAAGCCTCTAGTAACATCTAAAGTAACGGATTCTGCATTTGAAAAGATTTTGCCTTTCAGTACAGATTTGGAACTGCGTGACCGTTATATTAATTTTTTTGGAGGATTGCGCCTGGGAAAAATGCTGGAAGATTTGGATCTGATTGCAGGAGAAGTTGCCTACAAACACACAGAAGGTTGGGAACGAGGTATGACTATAGTCACAGCTGCATGTGATCGCATTGATTTATTAGGCGAATTGCGCAGTGATCGCGATCTGCAGCTGCTTTCCAGCATCAACTGGGTGGGGCGCAGTTCACTGGAAGTTGGAGTTCGTATTTCGTCTAAAGAAGGTAAATCATGGGTAAGAGTAGCTCGTGCGTATTTTATTATGGTTGCCCGGAGTGAAGGAAAAGCTGAGCCGGTGAATTCACTTGAACCAGTGAACAAGAACGAGCAACGGCGTTTTAAGCAGGGAGAGCAGCGTCAGCAGGAACGACGAGCAATAGCGCAAACAAGTTATCTTCATAACACACCTACTGCAGATGAAAGCCATGTTCTGCATGATCTGTTTTTACTGATCAAGAATAGTGAAATAAAAGGTGTATCCATGAAGGACTCAATTCGTCAGTCCACATTGTTGATGCACCCACAGTCCCGCAATGTACATAACAATATTTTTGGTGGCTACCTGATGCGGGAGGCTTTTGAACTGGCTTGGAATATTACTTATCTTTTCTGTAGAAAAAGACCGCAGTTTGTCAGCATGGATCACATGTATTTCTACAAGCCGGTTGAAATTGGTTCAATTATTTCGTTTACAGGAACAGTTGTTTACACGGTTGATAAATCATTGATGGTTGAAGTTGTCACAGAGGTCATTCGACCAAAATCCGGAGAGACACAGCTCACTAATGTATGCTACTTTACCTTTAATGCCCTGGATGATTCCGGGAAACTACAACTGATTCCGGTCATTTTACCAGACACTTATGAAGAAGGTTTGAAATACCTTGATGGTGCAAAACGCTTTAAACTTGGTGAGAAAAAACGTACATCAATCAAAAATTAGGCACTAATAAAACAGAAATTGGATCTTATCCAGTGTCATTCCGGGCAGAGAAGTGGAGGCTCGGAATCCAGTGGAAACCGTTGTAAGTCTGCTGGATTTCGAGTCAAGTCCAGGAAGACAAAGAAAACTTTTTTAAAGCACTTTAACTCTCAATAACGATCACACAACATAACTGCTAAAATATGATCAGTACCTCTCAAACGTCACACCTTGACTCCATCGATTCATTTCTGGCAATGGAGATTTTTGCCAAAGCACAGGCACTTGAAGCCCAAGGTCGAGATATCATACATCTTGAATTTGGTGAGCCTGATTTTACTGCACCTCCGGCAGCAACAGAATCTGTCAAAAAAAGTATGAAAATTAATGATGCCGGATATACTTTTTCTCAAGGCCTGGAGGAGTTGCGAAACGAAATTGTAAAAAAATACGCAAATGATTACGGAGTCAAAATTCTTCCGGAACAAGTTCTTGTTTCAAATGGGTCATCGCTTTTGCTTTATTTGGCAATTCGAATACTTGCTCCACCCGGAAGCCAAGTCATTCTCACTGATCCTTGTTATGCCTGTTACGAAAATGTAGTACGACTGGCTGGTTCAGAGCCTGTTATGGTTAAGTTGAGACACGAAGATGGTTTTCAGTTGAATGTTGATGATCTTAAAAAAAGAGTGACACCTAAAACCAGAGCCATACTCATAAATTCACCAATGAATCCTACCGGTGTGGTCTTTTCTTCCGAAGTGATGAAGGCCATCGCCGAATTGGATATTCCGGTAATTTCTGACGAAATATATGCGGATTTGAGTTTTGAGGATCCGCCGTGCAGCTTTTTAAGTTATTCGCCCCAAACGGTGGCAATTCATGGTTTTTCTAAATCTTACGCCATGACTGGATGGCGCCTGGGCTACATGATTACTCCCCTGGAATGGATGTCTGCGGCTGATCGTCTGCATCAAAACCTGATGATTTCTGCAACAGAGTTTGTACAGGAAGCAGGAATATCCGTTTTGCGTAAAAGTGTAGCTTACTGTGAAAGTATGAAAACGGAATTTAATCGTAGACGACTGTTTGTTTTGGATCGCATGCACGAACTTGGAATGGATCTGGGATATACTCCAACAGGTGCGTTTTATGTGCTTTACAAGTATCGCGATTCCGAAAAATTTTCTCTGGATCTTTGTCATGAAGTGCTGGAAAAAACTGGTGTTGCTATTGCACCCGGACGGGATTTTGGCCTTGGAGCGGAAGGTTTTGTCCGGATCAGCTACGCCCAATCCATGGAAGACTTAGACCGATCCTTGAATCTCTTAGCGGAGAGTATGTTGTTATGACTGCTTCCATCACACGCTCTGTCCAAGAAAGTGAAACAGGAAAGAGGGTAGATCAGTTGTTGACAGCGTTGGATGAAATAGTTTCACGTGCACAGGCACAGCGGCTTATAAAATCCGGTAATGTTTTACTAAACGGAAAACCGGAATTGGCCCCTTCGCGGAGGGTACGTGCAGGACAGGAAATCTCAGTTACAATTCCTCCGCCGGAATCAACGGAAGTTCTTCCTGAAAAGGGAGTTCTTGATATTTTATATGAAGACGAACATTTAATCGTTATCAACAAAGCCTCAGGAGTTGTGGTTCACCCTTCTGCCGGACATGCTTCCGGAACTCTGGTTAATTTCTTAATTCATCATTGTCAGGATCTTTCCGGAATCGGAGGAATTATGCGTCCCGGAATTGTACATCGGATCGACAAAGATACCTCCGGAGTCTTGGTGGTTGCAAAAAGCGATGATGCTCATCTGCATTTATCAAATCAGTTTAAGCAGCATTCAGTCAAGCGGCAGTATCAATGCTTGGTTTGGGGTGTTGCGGAAAAAGAACATGGAGTCGTCAACGCGGCTATGAGGCGTCATCCGGTGCGTCGCAAAGATATGTCAATTGTTGAAAACGATAATCCTGAGGAAAGCGGCAGGGATAAAGGAAAATCTGCAGTAACGCACTGGCGTGTTTTGCGACGGTTTGAATTTTCCACATTACTTGCCTGTCGCCTGGAAACAGGACGTACCCATCAAATTCGGGTGCACTTGACTTCGATTGGTCATCCGGTAATTGGTGATCCGAAATATGGTAAATCGCCTCTTAAGCAGCTTTCAGGGATTTCCACAGAATTAAGTCAGACGGTTACAAATTTTAAGCGTCAGGCTTTGCACGCAGAAATTTTGGGATTTGAACATCCTGTTTCCAGAGAATGGCTGGAATTCAAGGCACCCTTTCCGGATGATTACAAAATTTTACTGAAAGCAATTCAGCATGATTAATTCGAAAAGACAGATCAATATTGCCTGTCTTCAAACCCGTCCAAGACCAGATTTTCAATCAGCTCTTGATGAAGCAATTGCACTTGCAGAAGAGGCGATTGAAGCTGGAGCGGAAATTATTACGCTACCGGAATATTGTGGCGGGTTGAAAACTGAAGGTTCTGCATTTGCTCCTCCATTTGAAGCTGAGGAGTCTCATCCAGTTTTAAAAGGTCTCATGGACTTTGCAAAAACCCGGAAAAAATATCTGCTTATTGGTTCAATTGCTATAAAAGGTCCTGCGGAAAAGTTTTTGAATCGCAGTTTTATTATTGATGATTGTGGGAACATCATCAGTCGCTACGACAAAATTCATTTGTTTGACATCACACTGTCGGAAAAGGAATCATACCGTGAAAGTGCCACTGTTCATGGCGGTCAGACAGCCGTAATTTGCCAAACGCCTTTAGGATGCTTCGGACAGACAATCTGTTACGATTTACGTTTCCCACATCTTTATCGTGATTTATCACAATCAGGCGCAGAGATATTGTTTGTTCCTGCAGCATTTACAAAAAAAACAGGTGAAGCTCACTGGCATGTGCTAAACAGGGCGCGTGCAATTGAAAACGGTGCTTTTGTGGTTGCACCGTGCGCTATTGGTAGGGTTGAGGGAGGCGGTGAAATCTATGGTCATTCATTGATCATCAATCCCTGGGGTGAAATACTTGCTGATGGAGGAGCAGATTCAGGATTTATCAATGTAAATATTAATCTGGAAGAGGTTAACTCTGCACGAAATCGAATTCCAAGCCTGAGTCATGACAGAGCATTTGAGTTTAAGATTGTGGAAAGTTTGAAAAATACTTAACAAAAATATAAATTCTAACTAGATTTAATCTGTCCGATAATATCATGCAGGCTGGTATTATCTTCAACTTCAAAACTCTGTGAATATTTTGTCTCAATCTGGTCTATAAACTCAACAATCACCACCGAGTCTGCACCACAATCCAAAATCGGCTGATCCAAATCCGGTTCCAGAGAAACAACTTTTTTAAAGAGTGCAACAATCTCATTTTTCAATGAAGGTTTTGTTTCATCAGTTTCTGTATCTTCCTCGTCCTGTGAACTTACTAGCCGCTCTAAAAGTCCATCAAAATGCTCTTCTGCAAAAGTTTTACGGTTTCGTAGGTGTTTTATTTTTCCACTGGAAGTTTTGGCAATAGTACCAGGTTCCAAATACAGGCGTTCACTTGGTGTGATCTGAAAATGTTTACCGACGATTTCAATGATTTGCTGATCAATGGAATTCAAAACATATTTACGGAAAACATCCATGTCTTTAATTAAATCAGCACGAACTTCCACAGCAACCGCTAAATGCTCCGACTCATTTTCTACTCCTGAAGCATAAGCCATCAAGCATCCCGGCCTTAATTCTTCTACTCTTGAAAGCACTAGTTCGATGTCATGCGGATAATAATTACGTCCGCGAATAATGATGATGTCTTTGATTCTGCCCGCAAAATAAAGGTTCCCCTTCCAGAGCAGTGCTGTATCGCCGGTTGCCAGAAATGGTTGTTCTTTGCCTTTAATTTTTTGCAGAAATATTTCTTCAGTAGCCTGTTTGTTTTCATAATATCCCTGGGCAACAGAGGGGCCGCTTACCATCAGCTCTCCTACTTCTCCTTCCGGAAGTACCTGGTTTTCTGCACCTTTGATAACAATTTCGTGACCGTCCATTTGAGAACCTAAATTGACAAGCATCTTTTTGTCTGTTTCCGCAGCATTCTCTTCCAGTAATTTAACCCGTCCTTCTGTTTCCAAAACATGCCGATCAACGCAAAGTCCATGCAGACCCGTTTTACTGCCCGAAAACATGATCACTATTTCCGCCATACCAAATCCGGGACGAATTACATCCGGCTTCAAGCCACATTTTGCAAAACGCTCATTAAATTTTTTGGTTGGTAAATAATGAACCGGCTCAGAGCCGTCTGTTACAGAAACCATGCAGGATAAATCGAGTTGAGCAAGTTCGTCATTCGATATTTTTTTCATACATAAATCGAGGGCAAATGGTGGAACGTAGCTGTGTGCGCACTTGTACTTTGACATCGCATTGAGCCAACGCAGGGGCTTCCGGATGAAATGTGCAGGTGTCATCAAAACCACGAACCCTCCAGAATAAAGTGCCCCCATCATTCCCGCGGCTAAACCAAAATCGTGAAAGAGCGGCAGCCAGACCACGGTTCCGTTTCCCTCTTTTAGCTGCATAAATTTGCGGGCTTCTTCCAAATTTGACATCAAATTACTGTGCCCAATCATGATGCCTTTAGGAGTTCCTGTACTTCCGGAAGTGAACTGTAAATATGCAGTGTCTGTAGAATTAATTTCGGGTTGAGAATATTCGCCATCCTTTTCTACAAGAATTTCTTCTGCAGACACAATTGTAAGTTTCGCAAAAACTTTTTGCAGTTCTGGAGGCAACTGGTTACGTAAAAAATCTACCATCAATGTTGTTGCAACCAGCAAGCTTGGTTTACTGACTTTTAAAGTCGGTAAAAACGTTTCCAGATAGGCAGCCATGTTTTGCGGTCCTGCTGGTTCTGACATGGGAACTGCAAGAATTCCTGCATACAAACAGCCGTAAAAAACTTTGACAAACTCCAGGCTGTTGGGAAGGATAACGAGCACTCGCTCACCTTGTTTAATTCCACGTTTTTGCAGTGCTCCAGCAACCTGACGAGCAGCGCGGTCATTTTCCTGGTAAGTCATGGAACCTGAAGTTCCGCTGCCGACAACTGGTTCCTCTCCATCTTCAAGGAAAATAACACAGTTTCTGTCCGGATGCTCCATTGCCCTTTGTCGGGCCACTTCTATTATGTTTTTATATTTGTCTGCTGGCATAATTATCTATGGGCTGATTGATCTGTAAATTGAATTTATTTTTCTATGCTGCACAGTTTAACACATCCAAGAGTGGCCTCAAGAAAAAATGTTCAAAGACTGAGAACTATATAGAAAACGGTTTTCGCTTATTGGATTAATTTATCTAAAAACTCTAATGAAATATCCGCTACATCTTTAAGCTCCCTGTCGAGAATGACTACATGTCTTGATTGTTCCATCCAGTGAGATTCGCGGACTGCAGATTGAACTCCTTGTAAAATAATGTCACCGCTATTTAAATCTACAGTTTGATCCAAATTTGCCTGAATAATCAAAATAGGTTGATATATTCTAAACAGACGGAGCTTAGTTTCTGACTGTAATTTCAAAAGTTGAACCACTGCTTTTAAGGGATTGACTTTGTAACCCTGCCATGGCATTTGATCCCTGTTCTTTTCTGTTTTCTTTGGGATGGCAAAAACAAAAGGTGAGGCTATGACCATAATAAGTTTTTGGAGGAAAGAGGAAGCCAATCGCATGGCCGGCGCATAAAGTAAAAGACCTTTTATTTCAGGATGTTCACTGGCTAAGTGAAGAGCAAGTAAAGCTCCAGCTGATTCTCCTCCCACAAATATGTTTGAACATTTTTCCTTTAATTCTAAATATGCTTTTTCACTGGCTCCAAGCCATTCTGTGCGTGAAGTCTCATTCAGATTTTCCGGTGTTGTTCCATGACCTGGAAGCAGGACTCCTGAAACAGTAAATCCAGCATCATGGAATTGTTTTGCCAGGGGTCGTACCTCTGCAGTGGTTGCAGTGAGACCGTGCAGCAGAAGTACTCCGATTTTTCCACCATCCCAAAAAAATGAATTTCCTTCCAACTCTGGATTGAGCATGTGTTGCTTACCAGTATCTGGTGATTGCAAAAATTGAGGATTCTTCTTCTTACTTCTCATTTTCTTTCCTGACTTCGATTGTTACCCAATAGACAGAGTTGAGTTATGTGTTTTGTCTTGATACAATTTTAATTAAGATATAAAATTCATTTTTTATATATCTCAAAATAGCTAGAAATTTAAGTACAGTTTTTTATGATTAAAGTTCACTCACTGAGCAAAAATTTTAACAACTTCCTGGCAGTCGATCAAGTTTCATTTGAAGTTCAGAAGGGTGAAGTCCTGGGTTTCCTTGGTCCAAACGGAGCAGGTAAATCGACAACCATGAAAATGCTGACCTGTTTCATTCCACCAAGCTCGGGTACAGCAGAAATTTGTGGTTTCAGCATTTTGGAAAATCCACTGGAGGTTCGCAACCAAATCGGATACCTTCCTGAAAGTGCTCCTTCTTATGACGAAATGCTGGTTGGAGAGTTTCTTAGTTTTGTTGCAGAAATTCGGGGATTCAGTGGAAAAGAGTTAAAAAGACGGGTTAGCATCGTGGTCGATATGACTTCACTTAGAGAAGTCGAAAATCAAATGATAGAAACTCTTTCAAAGGGCTTTCGGCAGCGTACAAGTTTGGCACAAGCATTAATTCACGATCCACCTGTTCTAATTCTTGATGAGCCGACTGATGGCCTTGATCCAAATCAAAAACATGAGGTACGTACCTTAATCAAAAATATGAGTGAAGACAGAACTATTTTGATTTCTACACATATTTTAGAAGAGGTTGATGCTGTCTGTACACGTGCCATGATCATTTCAGAAGGTCGGGTTGTGGGCTATGGAACACCTGATGAACTAATGTCTCAATCTCTTTACCGTAACTCCGTTACAGTTAGTGTGAACGCGGAGGATCATATCCCCTTGATGAATGATTTTAATAAACTCGATTTTGTTTATTCTGTTGAACATCTTCTGGAGAAACGTCAGGGACTGGTTACTATGCGTTTGTTCCCACAAAATAAAGAATCCATTACGCGTCAGCTTGAACATTATTTGTTCTCAAAAAAGATACCTATTGAGCAGTTTGTAGTAGATCGAGGGCGAATGGAAGAAGTCTTTAGAGATCTTACGACCAATGGCTAACAACTGAAGGCTGACAACCTGTCATTTTACTTACAACAGAAACTGAAATCTAAAAGATTGTCTATGAACGGATTTTATCCAATATTCAAACGGGAACTACTGGCATACTTTCGTTCGCCGGTGGCCTATGTTTTCATCATTATTTTTTTGGCAGCAAATGCAGGTTGCACTTTTTTTCTTGGAAATTTTTACGACTCGCAGCAGGCAAGTCTTGAAATCTTTTTCCTCTTCCATCCCTGGCTTTATTTATTTCTGATTCCTGCAGTCGGTATGCGTCTCTGGTCAGAGGAACGTCGTTCTGGAACTGCAGAGTTGCTACTCACTTTTCCTGTAAGACTTACAACTACTGTCTTTGCAAAGTTTTTTGCAGCATGGGTTTTTATTGGAATTGCTTTGATGCTCACTTTCCCAATGGTTTTGACAGTTTATTTTTTGGGAAGTCCGGATAATGGACCAATCATTACCGGATATTTAGGCAGCTTTTTGATGGCGGGTTCCTACCTTGCTATTGCCAGCTGCACCTCTGCTCTGACAAAAAATCAGGTAATCAGTTTTATTCTGAGCGTTAACATTTGTCTGGTGCTGGTTTTGTTAGGATGGGGTGTTTTAGGTGACACATTAAATTCGGTTTTTCCTGTCTGGATCAGTGATTTCGTCAGCCAGTTTAGTTTCACCACACACTATGAAGCGATTCGCAGAGGAGTGATTGATCTCAGGGATATAATTTATTTTGTATCTATTATTGTCATTATGTTGATGTTGAATGTTGTTGTTCTTGAGTCGCACAAAGCATCCTGATTTAACAGAGAACTCAATTTATTATTAACCTAAAATCTGCTTAAATGAACTTTGTACTATAAAAGATAATGAAGAAAGTTTCGTTACCCAGTACCTGGGGCAGTGTTTTGCTGCTGTTGATTTGTCTAGTGACAGTAAATTTGATGGCTCACTTTTTACCGTTACGTTATGATCTAACAGAGGAGCGCCTTTACACAATTTCAGAAGGTTCCAAGAAGATACTGGCAGGTTTGACTGATCCAGTCAGGATCAATTTTTACTATTCCAGAAACAATTCTGAACTGCCTCCAAACTTCAAAATTTATGCACAACGTGTACAGGAACTGCTTGAAGAATATGTTGCACTTTCAAAGAGTATGGTAGTTCTGAAAATTTTGGATCCAAAACCAGATACTGATGAAGAGGAGTGGGCACAAAAATATGGAATCAAACCCATTACTCTGCCTTCTGGAAACACGGTATATTTTGGAGCAGTGATTTCCATGCTGGATCAGGAAATGCTACTACCATATTTTGATCAGCGTCGGGAAAATCTTTTAGAATATGATATTTCCCAGGCCATTCAAAAAGTCGGTTCCCCCTCAACTTCCAAGGTTGGCCTGCTGAGTGTCTTGAATCTTCAGGGAGGAAGGTCAATGATTCCAGGGCAGCCTCCAGCACAAAAATGGGTTTTTCTCAATGAGTTGGAAAAATCAGTAACAGTTGAAAACCTGGCTTTGACAATAGAAGAGATTCCTGATGATATCAACCTGTTGATTGTCCTGCACCCTCGTAGTTTCAATTCGCGTTTGAGATATGCAGTCGATCAATACGTGTTGCGTGGAGGGCGGCTCGTAGTAATGCTGGACCCAAATGCACGAATTGATATGACATCGCCTGCAAATCAGTTTGGTCAGCAGCCGCAACTTTCCAGCGATCTTCCGGAACTACTCAAACAGTGGGGTGTAGACTACGATGTAGCAAAAGTAGTTGGAGACCGTTTGTATGCTACTCAAGTCAATACTGGGCAGGGTGTGATGAGCTTTCCAATGTGGATGACTTTCCGCTCCGATTCGCTGGATCAAAAACATCCAATCACAGCCCAGCTGGAAAATTTGCTTTTCGTAGAGGCAGGTTCCTTAAAAAAAGCTGCTGACAGTAAAACCGAATTTACACCTTTGCTTTCATTATCAGCTAAAAGCGGTTTGATCGATGCTTTCCAATTAAGGTTTGCGGCTCCGGATCAATTGTCTAGAGATATGAAAGTGGATGGTGAGGCGAAAGCAGTAATGGCAATAACAACCGGTATATTTTCAAGTGCTTTCCCGAATGGCCAACCGGTCAAAGAAAAAAAGAATCCTGAAGCATCTGCAACTGGTGAAGAAAGTGAAGAAGAAACACCGCTAAAGCATCCACATTTGCTTGAAGCCGCAGAGCTAAATTCAATTTTGCTTTTCAGTGATGTTGATTTTCTCTCCGATCAGTTTTCTGTACAAAAACTTAATTTTCTCGGTCAAACAATCATCCAGCCGAGAAATGACAATCTGAATCTAATGCTCAATGCCGCCGAACATCTTTCGGGCAATGAAGCGCTAATGAGCATTCGTTCACGGGGACGTTTTTCAAGGCCTTTCAATCGTTTACTGGCCATGCAGCGACAGGCTCAACTTCGCCATCAAACTGAAGAAAAACTGCTTCTTTCTCAGTTGGAGGAAGTACAGCAGCGTTTGAATAGTCTGCTCGAATCTGCTGGTGAACAAGGACAGTCAGAAGTTATTTTGCCTCCGGAAGTTCAGATTGAAATTGAGAAGTTCAGGGAAGAGGAAAGGCAGGCACGCCGAAAGTTGCGGGAAGTCCGCAAAATTTTGCGACAGGATATCGAGCGGCTGGGGCAGGGATTGCTCCTGCTGAACATGCTGCTCGTACCACTAATCGTCGGAATAATAGGTCTGATTGTTTACCGACTCCGCACAAGACGGCGGCGTAAAACCATACGCTAGTTTGTATCTTCTAGCTATTTCATAGAAAAAGCATAATTGTCATTCCGGACAAAGCATAGCTTTGCCAGGAATCCAGAATATTGTGGTTGAATTACTGGTTATAAGTGAATTTAAAATTTTTTCTTGACTAGTTAAATTTCAGGTCTATAATACACCGCTAACTATCTTTCATAGCTGAAATGCTGTGGTAGATCTCCCATGAAAGCCGTCAGCGATACCTTAATCTGACACTTGTCTGTGAGGTATGAACTCAGTGGCTTTCGTTTATTTCTCTCTTAACTAATAAAGGAGGTAATATGGCGCATTATTTAGTTCAGGCATCATACTCGTCCGGTTCATGGGCAGCCCAGATCAAGAATCCTCAGAACAGGATTGAGCAGGTAGGGAAGATGTTTGCCTCGAAAGGAATTAAATTCCTTTCGGGATACTACTCGTTTGGCGAGTTTGACCTTTGCCTGATTCTGCAGGGTCCGGATAACGTAAGTGCAGCGTCTGCACTAATTGCTACTGCTTCGGGAGGAGCAATTTCAAAAATCCAGACCACCGTCCTGATGACGGCCGAAGAAGGCCTTGAGGCCATAAAAGGAGCTGGCTCAGTGGATTACAGCCCACCTGGTTCCTGAATTCTGTTAATTTACTGTAAGCGGTCGGTCTAGTAGATCGGCCCCTTTCAGATACTTAAAAACCGACAAAAAAGTTGACGGCTTCTATCATTAATCATTAATACTTTTATCAAAAATAAAGGAGGCTTATGAATACTCAAAAGAACCTGATGATGTTTACGATTGTTATTTCAGTTATTTATGGAATTTGGGCTATTTTTGCTCCAGGAAGCATTATGAGCACCTATGGTACGCCGGAAGAATTTGTTAATCCGGTTGTTATGAGTACTATAATGCTGTTCGGTGTCTCCGCCTGGGTAGTTGCTATTCTTGGTTGGCACATCAGGGCAACTGTAACTGAAGAAAACGTTGAGAAAGCCATGACCTATTTTGCTATTGCCTGGCTACTCTATGGACTTCACGGTGTTTTGGCAGCTAGATTATTAACTTGGCCGGAAGGGATGGAACCAGCTGCCTTTTCAAGACAGACCATTGGAGGAATAGTTTTCCTCGTTTTCAGTGTTGTATATTATATCTTACGTAAACCGAAAGGTGGTGAATAAACAAACCTAACCTTATCTAAGGGGGGAAACTTGTGTCCCCCCACCTTCCAAGTATCTATTCAAGCATTAAAATATTATTAAACTGGCATACAGATCTTCACCATCCTAAAGTGATACGGTGCATTTTCTGCACAATTTTTGGCGCTATTTTCACGATTCCTGGAATGTTTCTGAAGCATTTACAAACACGCTTCACACATCAGGAGGTGCAATGTTGTTCACCACGGTTGCCTTGTCAATTGGATTTTTCGTATACACACAGGCAACCTTGAAAAATTTAAATTAATTTGGTTTAATTACAAAATTCACAATCATCATGGCTTTACTGGCCGATATAATGTTAGCTCCGGCATAGATGACTTTGATTTACCTGAATAAGACTACTGACAATTAAAAGGAGACACCATGAAATTTAATAAATTAGTATCAAATATCATCAGTATTTCAATTTTCGCAACTCTTTTTTCGGGTGTATTTGTTCTGCCGAAAAAAGTTATGGCCCTCACTGGTCGTGAAATCATGGAAAAAGTCAATGCCCGTGACACAGGTGACCGCTCAATTACTGAAATGGAAATGATTTTAATAAATAAAAAAGGGAAAAAACGTGTCCGTAAACTTAAAACTTTTGGACTTGAGAAAGGAAAAAAATCTCTGAGCTTAATGTTTTTCCTCTCTCCTGCAGACGTCAGAAATACCGGATTTCTGACTTTTGATTATGATGAATCCGGTAAGGATGATGACCAGTGGCTTTTTCTTCCGGCACTGCGTAAAACAAAACGCATTGCAGCAGGAGACAAAAGCGGCAGTTTTATGGGGTCCGATTTGAATTATTCCGATATGACTTCTCCCGACCTAGACCTATATGATTATACTTTGATGAAAGAAACAGAGGTCAAGGGGCAAAAAGTCTGGCAAATCAAGGCTGTTCCAAAAACCAAAGCTGAAGCAAAGAATAGCGGTTACAGCAAGTCCGTGGTTTTCATACGTCAGGATAATTATGTCATGATTCGAGGAGTACGCTGGGTTCACAAAAAGAAGCGCAACAAGTATCTGGATGTTCGCAAGTTAGATAAAATTGATGGAATATGGGTTTCAACCGAAATGCATGTGACCACAAAATCCGGCAAAAAAATCCTGCATAAAACCATCATGAAACAAAAAAATATACACTTTAATCAGGATGAAGTGAATGAGGATTTGTTCTCAATACGTAGGCTTGAGAAAGGTTTATGATAATGACCGAGTTTCAAAGTTTTAAAATTTCAAAGTTTGAAAGGGTAGATCCGGATTCTTTTTCGGGATTGGTGTTCTTCATAATACCCTATTTTTTTGTTTTGATCTTTGTCCTCGGAATTCCAGATGTGATATTGGCACAGGAGACTTCAGAAGACGATGGATTGGAAGCTGTGTTGTCAGGATTTGATGATGAAGGTTCAGATGAAGATGAAGCGCTTTCTGGATTTGATGAAGGCAGCACCGAACTCCTTTCCTGGGATGTAGATGCAGACGGTGAAAGAAAATCCGGAGTCGACGATGAAAGTTGGAGTAATTTGTCCGGAAACACAGGATTGAGTCTAAGTTACAGTTATGTAAAAGAAAAACCTGTAGATAAAACTGGGGCAGATTGGAGCGGTATGACCAAACTCCGGCCTTACTTTTCCTTAACGTGGGACGCAAAACTCGGTGAAAACTGGAAAACACGGATTTCTGGAAAAGCATTTTACGATTTAGCTTACGGCATGAAAGACAGAGAAATTTTTTCGGAGGAAGTGCTGAATGAGTTGGAAAAGGAAGTTGAACTTCGGGAAATTTATTTGGAAGGCAGTCCGTTTGGAAGTTTGGATATCAAACTCGGAAAGCAGATTGTGGCCTGGGGAGTCGCAAACAGTTTGCGTGTAGTGGATGTGCTGAATCCCACCGACAGCCGCGAATTCGGGATGACGGATCTGGAAGACGTCCGACTGCCGATTGCCATGACAAAACTTGACTACTACATCGGTGATTTAAAACTGGAAGCAGTCGTTGTACATGAAATAAAATTTAACAAATCCGCACCTATTGGAAGCGATTTTAATCCGTCAACTCAGAGAATAAATGAAGTTATTCAGGAAAGTTCTACGGAAAATACTGAATACGGTTTGGCTGTTTTTGGATCATTCAGCGGTTGGGATGCGTCTTTACATTGGGCGCAGTATTTCGACGATACGCCCCATATTAAAATTACCAAAGTAACTATCATTCCAGGAATAGGGGCTGTACCAACATTTGAGCAGCGACACAGCCGTTTAACAATGGGCGGAGTGACTCTTAGTATTCCTTCCGGAAATTTCCTCTGGAAAGCGGAAGCTGCAAAATTGCAGGGGATGGAATTTGCGCTAGTGACAGATAAACTTTTTTCACGGACTGATGTTCTAGTGGGTTCAGAGTATTCTGGATGGAGCGACACTTCACTGACACTTGAATTTGGAGTACAGCACCTTAATGATTTTGATATAAAATTGGAAGAATCACCTGACTCTCAACTGGAAGATAGAATTGCCACCACAGTCAGTTTTATGCAAGATTACATTAACCAGACCATGCACCTGAACTTGTTCGGGATGATGATCGGCAAAAATGGTCAGGACGGTGGACTTAACCGCATGTCTCTCGAATATGATGTGATGGACGCATTTTCAGTCACCGGGGGTGCGATGCTCTATCAGCCTGGAGGAAATGATTATTTCCAGAGTTTAAATGAAAATGACCGTATTTTCTTTGAGGCTCGTTATTCTTTCTGAAGTGGCGCATGTTTATAATCCGAAAATCTCATTAGCCATTAAATGAAGGTGATACTTAGACTAACATTATTTTTGCTATTCCTCTTTTATTCAGGAGTTCCATTTGCCGGTCTGCCTCTAAAACAGGAATGGTCCCGGAAATTTTATTCCAGGTTCAAAGTTAAAATATTTCCTGTATAATAGTTTTTAGCATCTATATTCTAATTATTTATTAGTATTTCACATTATATGCTTTTGGAACAATTGATGTTGTGTGCTCAAATTAAATTAGATGTATTAATAGATTGAAAATATAGTTAAAAATATTAATTATAATAGAATTGGATTAAATAATGAATATTGGATTATGGATTATACAGGCTTGTCTGGCCGTTTTATTTATAGCGTTTGGATGTATGAAATTATTGAAATCTAAAGATGAATTAAAGGGAATTGATACACTACACTATGTGGATGATTTTTCCGAAAGAGATTTAAAGTTGATCGGAATGTTAGAGGTTTTGGGAGCTATGGGTTTGATATTACCTCAATTAACAGGTATTCTTCCCTGGCTTGTAACTATATCTTCTTTTGGCTTAGTTCTCACTATGTTAGTTGCTATGATAGTTCATTTACGAAGAGGAGATGGTCTAAAAGCGTTGATGATTAATGTCATCCTTCTGTTAATGGCATCTTTTATAACCTATGGGAGATTTGATTTAATCTCGATTTGAATAATAAACAAAACTGATAGCTGTATACCAACGTACATTTAATTATTTTTTAATTACATGTAGCAAATAGAGATTAGTTAAAAACTAGTAAGATCTTTTAATCTAATTAACTCTTACTAATCTCTCCAATTCATAAGACTTTCCAAATTAAATTCTTGTGGAATGAATTTGAAATTTTTAAATATATTATGGAACCATTGACAAAGAAAAAAATAGTAGTAATAGGAGGAGGATTTGGAGGAGTATCTTTAATAAAGAATTTAAGCAAATTAGATGTCGATATAACATTAATTGATAAAAAAAATTATCATTTATTTCAACCTCTTTTATACCAAGTTGCTGGTTCTGTTCTGTCGCCAAGTGATATAGCAGTTCCATTGAGATGGATATTTAGAAAGCAAAAAAATACAAAGATATACTTAGATGAAGTCATTAAAATTGATAGAGTAAATCGAAAAGTAGAGTGTAAAAATAAGATTTGGGAGTATGACTATCTTGTCTTATCGGCAGGTCTTACAAATAATTATTTTGGTAATAATAAATGGGCAAAACATACTACTGCTTTAAAAACTTTAGATGATGCTTTGATTATTAGAAATAAGATACTTAATACTTTCGAAGAGGCAGAATGGCTTAAAAGTGAGAGCGAATTAGAAAAAAAAATGAAATTTGTTATTATTGGAGGTGGAGCCACAGGTGTCGAACTTGCTGGTGTTCTATCTGAAATTGCAAATTCAATTTTATCTAAAGATTTTAAAAATATTAACACAAATAATACAAAAATTATTCTAATTGAAGGTAGTAATAGAATATTGTCCTCTTTCCATGAAAAGATATCATCAATCGCAGAGAAATCTTTAAAAGAGATTGGCGTTCAAGTAATAAAGAATGAATTCGTAAAAGATATCAAAAAAAATAAGGTTATTATGGAAAATAGTACTATTGAAACAGAAAATATATTTTGGACAGCCGGAGTTAAGGGATCAGATATAGTAGACTCTTTAGAATGCAACAAAGACAGCAATGGAAGAGTATTTGTTGAAGAAGATTGCAGTATTGCAATTGATAAAAATATGTTTGTCATTGGAGATCTAGCCAACTATAGACATGAATCTAAATCGTTACCAGGGGTCGCCCAGGTGGCTATCCAAATGGGTAAACATGTTTCAAGACAAATAAAAGGTGATCTTAAAAATTTAGATAGGAAAAGTTTTAAGTATATAGACTTGGGCGAGATGGCTACTATTGGTAAATCAAGAGCAGTAGTTGATGTTATGGGCTTTAGATTTGGTGGATTTAGTGCATGGTTAATATGGTTGTTCGTCCATTTGATCGCAATAGTTAGTTTTAGAAATAGGCTAATTATTGGTATTCAATGGTGTTGGAGCTATATAAGTTTTCAAAGACATTCTAGAATTATAAGATAGACCTTACAAAGTGATTCTCAAAAAATAGAGAATATTAATCTGTTTTTGTAACAAAATATTATGATAAGTCGCAGTCAGGCTTCCTCGAGACGTTGCACCATTCAGATAGCCTAAGTAGAATACCCGCTTCTTGTAAAATACACCTAGACACATACCCTGGACATCTTCGAAAATTTGGTAGCGGATTGGTAGCAATACTTCCGATTCATACGGAGTTGGGAGAAGTTGAAAGGAATCTCAGACTGACACCCTATGAAGGTTAAATAATTGATATTCTTAGAAAACGTTGCAAACACACATTTCCCTGAAAGACCTGTTTTTAATACTGATCCACCCCCTATGAGAGGTACCGCCTATTGTGGGTTTGAAGGTAGATTCAGGGAGTAAAGTAGATGTATCACATGGAGCACTAAAGAATTGATTTCAGCTAAATTACTAGTTCTTTTCTATGTAGACCCTGATGAAGGCGGAATAAATACACATGTAGATGAGGCGCTCAAAGCAGAAAAATATGGTATGGAAGAAATTTTAGTATGGCTGTAACCTGGATTCCTGATGCTGTCATCAACTTTAAGTTGAAGAGTAGACAAGAAGAAGGAAAAAGCACTGTATTTGCTAAAGATTTTGAAAAAGCACTGGTTCAACAGTGTGGACTGAATGATGATGACAGCAAATTCATGTAATTTGGAAAAGACGGTAAAGATCTTTATAGTGCTAAGGTGAATACCCAGAATCCCACATTTAGGAATTGATAAAGGTAATTGAGGATAATTTAAAGTGGATTTGCGAACTCAAAAACGTCAATAGAACTTGTTCTTTAAAATGCAATAATTCAAAATTAATCATCCTATATTAATTTAGTTTTGTTTCATTTCATCTTAACAGTCTTTAGAAGGTTAATCATATGTTAGCTAGTTCTACAAAATACCTGATAATTGGCGCAGGAATTCATGGTCTTAGCACTGCTTACCATTTAGCACTTGAATTGAAAAATCGAGGTCTCGGAAGTGGTAAAGATATTCTGGTAATAGACAAATCAGGGATAGCAGCAGGCGCGTCCGGAATTGCTTGTGGAGTTGTTCGCAACAATTATTTCCAACCTGCGATGCGTGAATTGATGTCGCACAGCGTTGATGTATGGGAGAGTGACCCAAAAGCTTACAGTTATCACGCGGTTGGTTACATGCAAATAAGTCCGGAAGTTATGCAGGCTAATATTTCCACGATCTACGAACAACAGAAGGCAATTGGCTACCCTTCTGAGTTTATCGAGGGTGCTGCGGATTCTATGAAATATATGCGTGGCTTATTTGATGACTGGCAGGCAAAAGGTATAACCTCAGTTTTACATGAAAAAAAGGGTGGCTTTTCCAACAATAAGAAAGCTATGCAAGGTCTTGCGGCAAAAGCTGAAAGTGAGGGAGTTACCATTACAGGTAATGTTGAAGTTACCGGTATTGAATATTCTGGAAAAGCAATATCTGCAGTAGTCACAAATCGTGGAACTATCAAAACTGATTATGTAGTAGTCGGGGTTGGTCCATGGATAAATACCTTCTGGGATATGTTAGGACTTCCAAAGACAATCAAAGTAAAGGATGGCGATACTGTTCATGACAATGTAGAAATGTGGCGCTACTACTGTCTCCAGGAAGGAACACTTGGTGTTGATCCAAATATGCTCAAAACCAACGATGGCAATAGCCCGCCAGTGATTCACGTTGATACTGATGCTCCGCTTTATTCAGATATAGACGGACGCTTGATTACCGATAAAATGTGGGGTATTTATTACAAGCCAGATTTCAGCTTTGATGGAGTACAGGGAGGAGCAGCTCCATATATTGTGGACACAACAGGAGAAGATTTCAGTCTTGATCCCTATGGTCCAGAATCTCCAGACTTTGTGGTAGGCAAAGACTTTGTTGACATGTGGTGTGCCGCCTTAGCATTCTGCCAGAAACGTTTTGAAGGTAAAAGAGATCTTTACCGTGGAGAACCTTCAGGAGGATTGGGTGCACTTGCTCCAGACAGTTTTCCCGTATTTGATGAATATCACGAAAACTGCTATGTGATTGCGGATTCAAATCACGGCTACAAAATGCTCGGAGTAGGTAAACTTGTTGCTGGGACAATTATGGGTGAAAAAAGTAAACTACTGGAGCCGTTTAGTTTTTCACGTTTTGAGGAGGGCAAACTTCATCCTGTCTCAAAAAGTCCTTTCCCTTGGAGTTAATCTGATTCTCTTTCCACTAAATTAAAGAGAAAGTGCAAATATTTTTATGGAAACAGAAACTATAGAAAGTGACTCCAACCAGAAATATGAACGACTGCCGATTCAAAATCATTTTATAGGCTGGCAGTGCAGGGTACGGCAGTATGCAATGCGAAATGGTGAGGGGCGGCCCACATCCGGTATGAGACCGAATGTTTTTATGGAAAATGGAGAAGAGGTGTCTTCAGCTTTAACGTTGTTGCTTGTTCCGGCTCAGCCCTTGGAAAGTATCCATCAATTCCGTTTCATGTCACAAAAGACCCATGACCCGCAGGAAAGATACAAAAAAGCGATGCAGTTGCTTTCATCTACTTTCTATCAGCATATTGAGGATTTTAGCGGCCTGATGAGCGGTCTTTTTTCAAATGATTCCAGAATAGCAAAGACACTGCAAAAGAATGAACGATGTGTGCTGGAGTTCGACTACCAACGGCAAAGTTTTAACATTCCATGCAGTATTGGAGAGTTTTCAAAAGATAAACAGGGGTATGAGTTTACTTACTGGCACAATCTGCTTTTCAATCCTTATCTTTCACCTGAAGTCAAGGTTCTAGGTTTTGAGCCAGATTGGTCTGAAGCAAGTGCTGACCCCGCCTCGATCTAAAATAATTCTTTAAATTCATTCAACCGAGTTCCCTTTTTCAAAATTTGAGCAGATTTTGGTCTGGTAAATAAGCAGCATCCGGATTTATACTATGGCTGGCTGTCTGAAAATTAAGATCAATCTTCTGAATTGTCTAGAATTTACCGTAGTTGTCTCTTAAAACAACCATTGGATGGCGTTTTGACATCTGGAATTTGATTAATAATTCACGCGCGATCATGTCACGGTCCTGTTGGTTATCTGGCAGTTCCATTTCTTCTGGTACTGTTACCCAGCCGTTGGAATTTCTATCAAATACGGCAGCACGATCCTCCTCGTAACCCAAGTGGACGTCTTCCAGCCAGTTAAGATCTTTCCAGTCCATTATCTCAAGATACTTCTTGAGGAATGGAGTAATCCTGTCATAGTCAGGAACTAGGTTTACATCATAGCGGTAGCCGATGTGCTGGCCAATCTCCTTTTCCCGGTTCGTTCCTAAATCTTCAGGAACGAGTTCATCTATTTTACTCATATTTTACCTTATTATAGAAGGAGTTCAAATTTTAATATTTTTGCAGAAAAAATTGATCATTTACTATTATATCAGTTCGATCTTATTCAATAAATATTCAGTAACGTGTCATGTCCGGTCGGCCCACAGTATGTTGTGAACCTGCCAACGGAACCTGTGCCAAAGCCGAAGCTTCCATAGTCAGTGCCGCAAGATCTTCCGGTTCCAGAGAATGGACGTCCGTTTTTCCGCAGGCACGTGCGAACATTTGGGCTTCGATGGTCAAGCAGTGTAGAAAGTTGTATACACGCTCCGCCGCTTCGTCAGGATCAAGCCGTTTTCGTAATTCTGGATCCTGAGTTGCAACACCTACTGGGCAGCGACCAGTATGACAGTGATAACAGTATCCTGCATCAACCCCCATCTCTTTTTGATAATCTGCTTCAGGAATATCTTTGTTACAGTTCAAGGCCATCATAGCAGAAAAGCCTATCGCTACCGCGTCAGCTCCCAAAGCTAGTGCTTTCGCTACATCCGCACCGTTGCGGATGCCTCCGGCATAAACCAATGAAATTTCTCCGGACAAGCCCAAATCATCAAAAGCTTTTCGTGCCTGTCGTATGGCAGCTATTCCAGGAACTCCAGTTTCTTCAGTTGCTAAATGAGGTCCGGCGCCAGTGCCACCTTCCATACCGTCAATGTAGATGCTGTCAGGATTTGTCTTGAGTGCCATACGAACATCATCATAGACACGTGCTGCACCCAGCTTGAGCTGAATCGGAATTTGACTGTCAGTCGCTTCCCGGATTTCTTTTATTTTTAAGGACAAATCATCTGGACCGAGCCAGTCAGGATGTCTTGCTGGAGAGCGCTGGTCAATACCCGCAGGCAGTGATCGCATTTCAGCAACCTGATCCGTAACCTTCTGTCCCATTAAGTGTCCACCTAAACCAACCTTACAACCCTGCCCAATAAAAAATTCACAACAATCCGCAAGTCTCAAGTGATGTGGGTTAAAACCGTAACGTGACTGAATACACTGGTATAGCCACTTTGATGAATAACGACGTTCATCAGGAATCATTCCACCTTCACCAGAACATGTAGCTGTTCCAGCCATCGTCGCACCACGGGCCAAAGCAGTCTTTGCCTCATAACTTAGAGCTCCAAAGCTCATACCTGTAATATAGACTGGAATATCCAGTTCCAGAGGCCGCTTAGCTTTGGGGCCAATAATCGTTTTTGTTAGACATTTTTCCCTGTATCCTTCAATTACGAAACGCGTCAACGTTCCCGGCAGGAAGGTCAAGTCATCCCAAGTAGGAATTTTTTTGAAAAGTGAGAAACCACGCATCCTGTAGCGTCCCAATTCTGACTTGATATGTATGTCATCGATTACCTCGGGTTTAAAAATGAAGCTCTTACCGAGGATAGATTTGTTTCTAGCCATTGTTTTTCTCTGCTTGAAAATTAAAGAATACGGATCTGCCCGTTTCCAAATATGTTAAACTTAAAGTATAATCTTCTTTTCATGCGGTTCTAAGTTATCGTAATTCCAAAGTTGCTTTCCGGCGACGATCTTCTGCAAATTCTTCACACCGTTGGGCGCTTTCATTCCATAGAGCTCAAGCTTACTTTCAATCCAGTTTGCTTCCAGATCTGTCATCTCACCCGGAACCGCGTCTACACCCAGAGAAGCTATTTTACCTCCGACATAGATTGTGCCGTCATACATTGAATCGCCTAAATTGGCACCGGCGTCACCTAGAATCAGCATACGTCCACGCTGCATCATGAATCCGGTTAAGGTTCCAGTACGACCGCCGACAATGATGTTTCCACCTTTCATGTCAATTCCGGTACGTGAACCGACGTCGCCTTTGCAGACAAGGTCTCCTCCACGGATCGCGGCCCCGAATGTTGAACCAGCATTCTTTTCAATAACAACTGTTCCCGCCATCATGTTCTCACCGAAAGACCAACCCACCCTACCTGAAATATGGATGTTCGGTCCGTCAATCAAACCACAGCCGAAATAGCCGAGACTACCTTCAAAGTCAAGGGTCAGACGATTTAGTATACCAACACCGATTGAATGCTTGGCGCGAGGATTCTTGACCACTATGTGCCCGCACCCCTCCTCCATCAGTGAGCGAATTTTTAAATTTATTTCGGAAGTTTCCAGGTCCTGGGCATCAAACTCCCCCTTTTTAGCGCGATCAACCTCAAACGCATTGTAGGGATAAGTGAAGTTTTCTTCTTCAGTTGCCGAAAAAAAAGTCTGCTGCGTCCGTCCACGGAGTTGTTCCGTGTGTAAACCAGCTTCAAAAGATTTATCTACAGTTCCCATACTCTCACCTCTCCTTCATAGGGGTCAAATGTGTCTATTTCATGGGGGAAGATGCTGCGAATGGCAACTTCTTCGGATGCCAGGGCCACGAAATCATCAGATTCATAAAGCACCATTGGTTTGGCTGCCATCAAGTCTTTGGCCATGCCCAACTTGTCTGAAGTCGCAACCACATAAGTAAAAACACCATCCAGTTCATCCAGCGAATCAGTCATTGCTTCTTCCAGACCAATATTATTATCCATTTTGTCAGCAAGATAAACAGCAATCAATTCTGAATCACAATGTGACATAAATCTGTGTCCACGATGTTCCATCGTTCTGCGCCACTTCCAGTAGTTAGTCAACTGTCCATTGTGCACAACGGAAACGTCGTTGAATGGATATGCCCAGTACGGATGTGCAGAGCGAATATCGACATCGGATTCAGTTGCCATCCGTGTGTGACCGATGGCATGGCTCCCGTTAAAGTTGCCAAGACCGTACTGTTCGGAAACAACATCAGCATCTCCCAAGTCCTTTATCAACTCCAATCCTTCCCCCAATGACATGATTTCAGCGTCATCTATGTCTTCAATATAATCCGCCATTCTGCGCAAGTCACCGTCATATCGTAGAGTGTAGCGAAACGCATAATCCGTAGCTTCCTCTTCCGACAATATTTCAACACCAAGTTCCTTGAGACGACTGTTTACAGTAGCTCTCCGGTCCTTTATTTGCTCATGAATATCAAAACCTTTGCCGATGTCTTCCTGTTCAGCAACCTTGAAGCGCATCACGTACTGATCTTTTTCGGGTAGACCGTAAACGGCAAATCCGGTGGAATCAGGTCCACGATGTTTCAAGGATCTGAGCATGGAAGTCATCTCCTCCCCTATGTTTCCGGGATCACCCCGGCGGATAATTCCTGCTATTCCACACATTTTATTCCTTCTCTTTGTGATTGATAATATTCTTGTATTTATGTCAAATATGTGGGCAAACTTTTCAGCTCACCCATATCCTGTTGAGTTCTACTTTAGCTCTCGATCAGGGCAAACAGTCAAGATATGTTTCCAGATCCCAGTCTGTAACTGTATGATTGAAACGCTCCCATTCATCATTTTTATAATGCTGGAAAACTTTGTACATCTCATCCGGCATCGAAGATTTTATGACCTCGTCATCCGCCAACTTTTGTAAAGCATCTCCAAGAGTCATCGGTAATTTCTTTACTTGCTTACCAGCATCTATCGCTTCATAAATGTTGCGCTCTTCGGCTTCTCCGGGATCAAGATCGTTAGTTATGCCGTCATCGAAGGCTTTTAACAGAGCACCTCCCATCAAGTATGGATTGACCATCGAATCTACAGATCGATACTCAAAACGTCCTGGAGCAGAAATCCTTAAGGCACAGGTGCGGTTCTGATATCCCCAGTCTGCAAAGACCGGAGCCCAAAAACCTGTATCCCATAAACGGCGATACGAATTCACTGTAGAGGAACCAATGGAAGTTAAAGCGTCAAGGTGTTTCATCACTCCACCGATACACTGCAAGCCAACTGGTCCTGGCTTTCGCTTATCAATCGATGGATCCGGCATAAAAGTGTTTTCACCACCGGAAAGGTAAGTAAACGCTCCCTCCATTCCAGGAAGTTTAGTATTGTGAAGGTCATTAACAGACTCTTTCCCACCTCTCCAGAGCGACATGTTGTGATGACAACCTGAAGCAGAAACACCCATAAACGGTTTTGACATAAAACAAGCAATCAATCCATCTTCACGTGCTACTTGTGCGCATATTTGTCGGTAAGTCGTTAAGCGGTCTGCGTTGCGGAGGACGTCGTCAAACATTGTATTAAGTTCCAACTGTCCCGGTGCGTCTTCGTGATCACCTTGAATAATATCCAGACCCATAGCCTGAGAGTATTCGATGACTTTCATAAATGTCGGGCGAAGTTCCTCAAACTGATCAATGTGATAACAGTTCGGTTTGGTAACTCCTCCGTTCGGGTTCCCGTCTTCTCCTCGTTTGAGCCACATCATTTCCGGTTCTGTTCCAACACGCATGTCTAAACCGTGTTTTTCCTGAAATTCGTTGTGAATGATGCGTAGATTGCCACGGCAGTCAGATGTCAGATGTCCTCCTGGATTCTGGCTTTCTTCACGGTTTCGGAAACAAGTGCAGAATACACGTGCAACTCGCTTGTCCCAAGGCAATTGGCAAAAAGTCTCTGGATCAGGGATTCCGACTAACTCTGATGATTCTGGCCCGTAACCGATATAATCGCCGTGTCTATCAACAAACAAGTTTGCAGTGGAACCATACACGAGTTGGAAGCCTCTTTCGGCTGTTCGCTCCCAATGATCGGCAGGAATACCTTTGCCGACGATTCTGCCGGTAACGGAAATGAATTGATAGTAAATATAGGTGACTCCAAGTTCGTTTATTTTCTCACGTACCTGTTTAACCAACTTGTCTCGCCCCTCGGCGTTAACGTGTGCTTCTAAGTCTGTCATATCTTCTCCTCGAAGTAATATTTATATCCGAACTTGAAAATTCAAGGTCGGAAAATTAAGGCAGAAAAAAAATATTTACTACCATCCTGATTAAACTTCTTTAAGTTTTTCATAACCCAGCATTTTAAAAAATGATCAAATTTACTGCAAACTTTCCAAGAAGTCAAGATCTAGGTTTAAGTTTTTCCGGATCATAAAACGGAAATTTCACCACCTGTGCCGGAATACGCTTTTGGTGTCCGTCCAGTTTCCCAACTTCCACTTTCGTACCCAGTTCTGCATGTGCTACATCCATCCTGCATAACGCGATGTTTTTCTTCAGAAGTGGTGAACGCATTCCGCTGGTAATTATGCCAACCTGAGCACGCCCGCCGGAAGTGTGAACACAATCGCCGTGAGCTCCAATTTCGTGTCCGTCCAATTCCAAACCTACGAGTTGTTTCTGCGGACTGGCTTTACGGCGGATCAGTGCTTCTTTACCTACAAAATCATCCTCCTTGGTTTTGAGTGGTACAGTAAAACCAACCCCTGCTTCAAACGGATCAGTTTGGTCAGAGAACTCATAACTGGCAAAAACCAAACCCGATTCAATACGCACAAGGTCCAGCGCGTCCAGTCCAAGCGGTTTTAGGCCGTGCTCCTGTCCTTCTTCCCAAACCGCGTCCCAAACTGCAGGGGCGTCATTAGGATGACACCAGACTTCATATCCCAATTCCCCTGTATATCCGGTGCGGGAAATCATCACTGGAACTCCGTTGAGGTCTCCTATGCGGCCGATGGTAAAACGGAACCAGTTGACTTCTTCCACTTTTGGCTGATGCTCTGGAGTCCAGATAATTTTTTTGAGAATATCACGGCTTTTGGGACCTTGAACTGCAATGTTGTGCAATTGATCGGTTGAGGATTTGACCCAAACTTTGTAGCCTTTTTCTTTTGCCTGTTGTCGCATCCACTCTCCACCGTAGTCACTTCCACCCACCCAACGGAAGTTGTCTTGAGAAATACGCAGTAAAGTTCCGTCGTCCATCATCCCACCGTGCGGGTAGCACATGGAAGAGTAAACGACTTGTCCAACTGCGAGTTTTCTTACATTTCGAGTGAGTACCCACTGCATCAAAAGCTCTGCATCCGGTCCGAGAATTTCAAATTTTCGGAGTGGTGATAAATCCATCACCACCGCTTTTTCGCGGCAGGCGTAATATTCTTCTTGTGCTCCACCATTGGTATAACAGGTCGGAAGCCAATATCCATTGTACTCAACGAAATTCCGAGTCAGTGCGGAAGTCCGGCTATGAAAGGCAGTTTCTTGGGTCATTTTAGCATCGGATTCGGGAGTCATTCTAGTTGCTATGGCTTTAGAGAAAAGATTTTTGGCCGGATAAACCCGGACGTGAATATCGGTAGGATTCCAGCCGTTTGCCGAAGTAGTATCGTCTGGACAAGCAGAAGACACGCAAACAATGTCCGTTAAGGCTTTCAATAAAATGTAGTCTCCAGGACGTGAATATGACTCATCCGAATACATTGCATGATGATCATCCACTCCTGTGTTAAAGAAAAAATTGATAGCAGGCCAACCTTCCCGTGCTTGAACTCCGTAATGCTCCAGATTAGTATTGAAATTTTCGGAGCAACTGATGTGGCCAAAATATCCCATATCATCATAATATTTTGGGGCGCAAGCCAGACCGAACGTATCATGCTGTCCCACAGTATCCTGTATCACTTCGACCAACGGTTGCATTTCCTGATCGAAAAATTTTGAATGCAAGCCCGGCTTTGGACACGAAGTCATATTCAGCGAACGGGTACTTGTCATCTCAATACAACTCTCAATCCCTTTGTCCAATTGACTGGTCTTGAATGCTTGAAAATCGGAACACTGCCGTCCGGCGACATCCAAAATTTGAAAATATTCTCCTGCTTTGATTTCATAAGCATTGGCGGTACTGTTATGAATGTGGATTTCCAAGCGTGGATCTGCGAGTGGTTCCGGTAAATCGGGAGTCGGTACGTTTTCAGGATTGGCACGTTGTACAAAGGCCACCAAATCAGTCGGAGGATTTTGTTCTTCTACGATCATGTTTTCGCCCAGTGAGGCAATTACACAGGTGAGCTCGCGGCTTGCCCGGAACGTAACTTCTTCATCCGGAAGGGAGTCTTTCGAAAAGAGCGGAACGGCTTTCATTTTACCGATATTCAGTCCACCTCTTTTAAGGGTAGCGGTAACTTTGTTGGCGCTTACTGATTTTTGGCTGAGGATACTTTTCAGTCCGGAAGCTTCTTTGGAGGCTTTGGTTCCAAGTGACTCAGCATCTTCACGGCCGCCTTCACCGAAAACCACAAGTTCACCGCATTGGCGTCCTTCCGGATCTCTAATGGTCAAGCTGTCTTCTGGAGTTAAAGTGACGACTATTGTGCCCATAGCTGGAACTTGATAGCGTTCCATCCCATATGGGAGAAAGCTCCGCAAGCCAGGTTCCAAAAGGCGTGAAGTTGATGTATTAGTTAATTCCATGCTTAATTAAATTGTGTTTTAAACTAACGAGGATAAAACTCAGAATGTTTAAGTATCAATGACAATACAATAAAATGTTGTCGCCAGCAACACTCTAAGAGATAGGGATTTAAATATAAATGAGTAGGTTAAATCCACCCCGAAAGGTAGTTGGCTGAAATTTAATTTACCAGTTTACCTGTGGGGAATAACTATTAAATTAATTAATTGTAATAAGAATTTGTTCTAAAAGAGGTAAGTATCGTGTAGTGAAAATCTTATGTCAAGTAAATAATTTCAAAAATAATAAAATCTTGCCTGTCCATTTTTCTAGCTGTAAACTTTTTAGGAGTTTTTTCTTTATACTTATTACTGGATCGTTTCAAAAAGTCCGAATTCCACCCCGCACCTGAATCAGCAAAGTGGAAATGAAAAAATCCAGAGGCTCTTTAAATGCAGTGTCATTTCGACAGAATGGATAAACTTTGAGGATACAAGTTTAGAAGTTTGTGTAAGATTTATCTTTACTCGAAATAACACGTTATTTAGGCTTATTAGGTGACAATAATCAATAACCAGAGATGTAAAAATGAGTATCAGTCTTGCGGAAACAGCAAAGGAAAAGGGTATACGATATTTTTTAATTAGTTTCACTGACTTGTTTGGAGTAGTCAGGTCAAAATTGGTTCCTGCTGCTGCGATAGCAGGCATGCAGAAAAACGGTGCTGGTTTCGCCGGCTTTGCTGCGCATCTTGACATGACCCCTGCAGATTCAGACATGTTCGGGGTTCCTGACGCCGATAGGCTGATACAGTTACCATGGAAACCGGAGGTAGGCTGGTTGCCCAGTGATATTTATCTTGGTGGAAAAATTGTGGCGCACGGTCCCCGCACTGTATTAAAACAAGTACTTGCTGATGCGGGAGAAAAAGGTTTTCAAGTGAAAACCGGGGTTGAGTGTGAATACTTTATATTGAATCCTGAAGGAACAGCTGTCGCGGATTCAGCCGATATTCAAGCCAAACCTTGTTATGACCAGCAAGCTTTGATGCGGCGTTATGACCTGATTTCTGAAATCTGCGACTACATGGAGACTCTTGGCTGGGGGCCTTATCAAAATGATCACGAAGACGCGAACGGACAGTTTGAAATGAATTGGGATTATACGGAAGCATTGACAACTGCTGACCGCCACAGTTTTTTTAAGTATATGACAAGGACGGTTGCCGAAAGACACGGATTCAGAGCTACCTTCATGCCCAAGCCGATTGCGACCTTAACCGGAAACGGTTGCCATGCTCATGTTTCGGTCTGGAGCAAAGACGGAAACACGAATCTGATGGAAGATGCACAGGGTGAACTCGGCCTCTCTAAGCTTGCGTATCATTTTATAGGGGGCTTGCTTGAACATGCAGAAAGTCTGGCCGCAATCACAAATCCTGTAGTCAACAGTTACAAACGCATCAACGCACCTCGCACCACTTCTGGAGCAACCTGGTCGCCGAATACAGTTACTTATTCCGGAAATAACCGCACTCACATGATTCGAATTCCGGACTCAGACCGCATTGAAGTCAGACTTGCAGATGGAGCCGCTAATCCTTATCTGCTGCAGGCGGTGCTGATTGGGGCAGGCTTATGGGGTGTAGAAAACAAAACTGATCCCGGAGAACGACTGGATATTGATATGTATGCCGAGGGTCACAATGTTAAAAATGCACCAAAGCTTCCTCTTAACTTACTGGATGCACTGCGTGCCTTCCAGAATAACAAATCTATGCGAAACATCCTTGGCGCTGAGTTTGCGGACTCATATGTCAAGCTCAAGATGAACGAATGGAACAGCTATATGCAGCACTTCTCCGAATGGGAACGACAAAATGCGTTGGATGTTTAAGTAATAATTAACTCTAGTCCGGCAGCAAGGTAGATCAGTTCAAGCCAAGTGGAAACCGTATAGTGTGTATAGATGGTTGGAGGACCTCACTGAACCGAATACTGCTCTACTTCATCCTCAACAACGACTAATTCGACCCTGGCCTGCTGGAACATGTCTCGGGTATCTTGAGCTGCATGGTATTTTTTTTTGGCAATCACCT
>Ga0302134_10000062_pt1 | contig 32478 bp, 29 predicted proteins | sample CB9_SCM_MG_FD_203123 | JGI IMG/M metagenome (GOLD analysis project Ga0302134, IMG submission 203123) | Marine microbial communities from Western Arctic Ocean, Canada - CB9_SCM | ecosystem: Environmental > Aquatic > Marine > Oceanic | place: Canada: Western Arctic Ocean | collected 2017-09-19
CTGCAACGAGTGTTGCATCATAACCTTCGCTCTTCGTGACAATACGACCCACACCGAGCGGCAAGTCACGGACAAATTCCGGGTGACAAGACTTTAGGTTGTCGTAATCAATCACATTGATATCAGCATGCCATCCTTCACGAATTTCGCCTCGCTCCTTTAAACCGAGAACCTGGGCAGACTGCGCAGTTATCCGGTGTACCGCCTCCTCCAGTGTAAAGACATCACGGTCTCTGGCGAGTTCGCTCAGCAAGAAGGTCGGTGAATCTGCGTCTGTAAACAATCCAACATGGGCACCTGCATCACCCAGCATCGGGATCACCTGTGGCGCGCGCATCAATTCCCATTGGTGTTCCAGTTTGCTGCCAAATGCCCACATATTCCAGAGTTCTCTGCCTTCGGACTGAATCATTCGATCTACATACACTTCTATTGGATGCTTGCCATCAGCTTCTGCAATACTAGCGAGCGTCTGACGATGGTCAATATCCCAGCTGGGGTACTCATCAAATCCCAGAGGATGAAGCAGATGAGCCCAGCTTATAAACTGCTCCAATTGTTTCCCCTCTGTGATCAGCTTCTCCCGCACACCCGGTTGCTTCATTGCCTCGACTCTTTCGGGAATAGTCATTAACGACATGACTTCCTCCCAGTTGGGACCCAGGACATTCTCCGTGGGATTAAAGACAACCTGTGCCAATCCGAAAAAAGAACCACTCGGCCGCGTATGCATGCAAGAGGACATCTTCTTTCCGTCTACGTTGTTTCGATCCAGAAACTCCTTCCAGTGTGAAACGTCATCACCTCCTCTTGCCGTGTTGGAAAATACCACGTGGCATCCCGCTTCCGCGCCGTCTTCCAGCATCTTCTTGTCTATTTCAAAGCGATTTTCCACATCCAGCACGGCCTGAAACAAGCCTCCCCGGCCACCTGCCTCAACAATTGCTTTCTGAATCGCCCTGGTTTCTCGTTCGTTAGCCCAGGTTCCAGGGACCATTCGACCATCCGGCATTCGGTGATTCTTAAAGCGAGAGGTTGAGATACCAACCGCGCCTTCTTCGATAGATCGTTTGACCAGATCGACAATCTTGATCAACTCACGATCGTCTGCCTGTACTCCCTCATCGAGACTTTTGTCACCCATCACTTCATAGCGGATCGCACAATGGCCAGCCAGACCAACAATGTTTATTGCAGGATCAAGACTTTCAAGGGTATCCAGATATTCGCCATAACTTTCCCAGTTCCATGGGAGACCATCGAGAATCGCTTCGGCTGAAATATCTTCTACTGCTTCCATAAGCTCAGCCAGAAAACGCTTGTTCTCTTTACGCACAGGAGCAAACGTCATCCCGCAGTTACCTATTCCCGCGGTGGTAACACCGTGAAAAGAGCTGGGGCTCATTTGAGGATCCCATCCGGCTTGCGCATCAAGATGGGTATGTAGATCCACGAATCCGGGCGTCACAATCTTGCCGCTTGCATCGATGGTTTTTCCTGCGGCCTCTCCCGAGAGGTCGCCTATCCGAGTGATGCGACCGCCGTCGATTGCAACGTCCGCACGCCTGGCGTCCGCGCCAGTGCCATCGACGACCTTACCGCCGCTTATTATCGTTTCATAGTTAATTCCACAAAGAAGAACGCAACAGCGTATCAAGATACCGCTAGCTTATTAAGCTCGATAATTAAAAGTCAATCTCGACACCAAGTCCCGATCCTTGCGGAGCATAAACCAGGCCATCCGAGTCGACCACAATATCCTGCACAAGTCCGTGCTTCTGCCCCTCATCTGGCAGCAACACCTCAAACAGTTCACAGCTTGGGATAGCCATGATGAGGTGCTAACCGGCAACGTTGTTTAGACTATTGCCACCATGGTGAACCTCATAGTTCATTTGTAATGACTCTGCCAGGTGAACGGTCTTCAAACAGGATGTCAGCCCACCTTTTATCGCGACATCGCCGCGCAAATAGTCCGTCGCCTTATTCATGATCCAAGGCGCATACGATTTCGGCGCGAGCATTGGCATTTCCGTCGCCATAAGGGGGATCCCGATTGCTTACACAAGCTGGATTAGCTGCTCCCCCTCACCACCTTGCCGCACAAGCGTGAGGAATAAAAGGGTGGACCGGGCAGCGGCAGCAATCGCACCGCGCATATGCGGCGGGTGTACCTAGCCCAGTATTCGGTATAACCGATCATGTTAGGCCGAGACCGTTCCAATCTGTCGGGCAGCGCGAGCCGTTGCTGTTGGACAGGCCTATGGCCGCGTGCGGTTGATCCCAGAACGGCACTTCGATACTTCCCTTGGCGAGCGCCTCGTCCGGCTTGCGGTAATTGTCCCGTTCTTTTAGGTAGGCTAAAGTGGCCGGCTACCAGATTCAGCAAAGGGTCTCATGTTACAGCGACACTTCAGCATTCTGCTTCTAGCAGTTTCAGCAATCCTCCCAGCAACTGCAAATGCAGACCTCCTTGAGGAGGTCATTGTAACTGCAACTCGATCAGACCAGGCAGTGAGTTCGATTGTGTCTAACATCAGCATCATCAATGACGAGACACTGCAGAAGATTCGCCACACTCACCTCAACGAGGCACTACAAAGGGTCTCTGGCGCGTGGATTAGCCGGGGAAACGGTCAGGAGAGTTTGACCGCAATACGCTCACCTGTTCTAACCGGTGCTGGCGGCTGTGCCGCCTTTCTCATGGCGCAGGATGGCATACCTCTTCAGGCATCCGGGTTCTGCAACGTAAACGAACTGTTCGGCGCGCAGAGTGAACATGCCGGTCGAATTGAAGTTATCAAAGGCCCAGGGTCCGCGCTGCATGGTTCAAACGCATTACACGGCGTCATCAACGTGCTGACATCAGGCATTGATAGCACAGAATCCAGCAATGGGGAGTTGGAGGCTGGCCCGCACCAGTACCGGCGCTTCAAGCTTTCCCATAGCACTGACAAGTGGCGCATTGATGTGAGCGGCACCAGCGATGGCGGCTACCAAGATGCCTCTGGGTTCGACCAGCAAAAGCTCATGTTCAAAGCCAGGGGTCACACTGGACCCTTTGATGCAGTGACAACAATCTCAGCAACCAATTTGAATCAGGAGACCGCTGGTTTTGTCCAAGGCACGGCGGCCTACAAGGTCAGCGGACGTAAACGGGAAAACCCTAATCCTGGAGCATACCGGGACGTCAAGACGCTGCGCGGGCAAATCAACCTGCAACGGGAAACCGCTTTTGGGTATCTGTCTTTAACGCCCTACTTTCGTACAATCGACATGGCATTCCTGCAACATTTTCTGCCAGGTCAGGCGCTTGAAGAAAATGGCCATACCAGTTTTGGTATTCAATCGTCCTGGCACTCCGGTGCATGGACCATCGGCGTGGACGCCGAACAGACCAGCGGATTTCTTGAGGAGTCACAGGCCAGCCCAACGTCCGGTAGCGCCTTCCTTATGGCAACAATTCCGGCCGGCCGACATTATGATTATGAGGTTGATGCCATCACCAGCGCCCTGTTCGCGCAATACACAGTTGACATCTCAGACGATACTCAAGTTGTTCTGGGTGCCCGGTTTGAAGTCCTTGCATACGACTATGAAAACCAGATGATTTCGGGGCGAACACGCGATGATGGCACTGAATGTGAGTTTGGCGGCTGCCGGTTCAGTCGACCTGAAGATCGGTCGGGCACGTTTCGGAATTTTTCACCCAAGCTCGGATTAACTCACATGCTGGCGAGTGGCCTACAGGTCTATGTTCAACTCGCCCAGGGGTTTCGCGCACCACAGGCAACCGAACTTTATAGGCTGCAGGCGAACCAGAGAGTTTCCAATATTGATTCTGAGGACCTGGTCAGTCTTGAAGTGGGCGTACGGGGTGGTGATGAGCGCTTTTCCTTTGACATTTCGACCTTCGCAATGCGCAAGGACAACTTCATATTCCGCGACACAAACAGAATGAATGTGGATAACGGCGAGACCGACCACCGAGGAATTGAAATCACTCTATCAAGACATTTCAGTGACAACATTTCAGCGAATCTCCATCTCAGCTATGCCCGACATCAGTATGCCAATAATCCGGCGCTTGTCAGTTCACCAGTTAAAGGCAACGATGTAGACACCGCACCGAGGAGATTTGGCTCCTTCAATATCCATTGGACACCCACCGCCGCGCTGGCGCTCGAAGCAGAATGGATTCACATGGGCGACTACTTTACAAACCCGCAGAATACCGCGAGTTATGAAGGACACGATCTTGTCAATGTGCGTGCGGAGTACAGCGCTTCAAAATACTGGGAGATCTTCATGAAGATCATGAATGCGTCGGACACCGACTACGCGGAACGCGCGGATTTCGGTTTCGGCAACGACCGTTATTTCATCGGTGAACCGCGCAGTGTTCTTGTTGGCATCACTTTCCGGCTTTCGGATTAAAGATTCTGGCGATGAATTCGCTGCGGGGTCGAAACGATCGTTCGCCCTTCAGGATTGAACTCATTCTGGTTTCAGCTTACCGATGGATGTCACCGGGATCATAGTCTGCCTCAGAGAGGACGTAAAAATTACCGTCCGACATTGCATTGGACACGTGGTCGGCGCACTGTGACGGTGGCATCCGATTCAGTCCAGGGACAGTGCGCAGACAATCGACACTCTGGAAGTAAATGAGTTATCCTCCATCTGGATCTGACAACACCTGGTACAGAAACTGCTTTTTTATGCGCGTTTCATTACAGGCATTTGCTAGATATCATCATGGTGATCCACAACTGCGACCCGCAAGCTAACCACAACACTAAACAGGATATTTTCAATGAAAGATTTGAAAGATAAAACAGCGTTTATTACCGGTGGCTCTACGGGCATTGGTTTTGGTATAGCGACCGTTTTCGCCCGTGCAGGAATGAATATTGCCATCACCGATATTCGTGATGAACAACTTGCGATAGCAGAGAAAGAACTGAAGACCATCACTGACAACGTGATCACACTTAACGTGGACTCAACCGATAGTGGTGCGATGGAAAACGCAGCCGATGCATTGGAGAAATCATTCGGTCCGCTTCATGTGCTCTGCAACAACGCGGGAATTCCCGGTGGTGCCAAGATACTGGAAACCGACGACGCTCGTTGGCGGCTGGTTTTCGACGTCAATTTCTATGGGCCCATCAATGGGATCAACACATTCCTCCCACGTATGCTCGAGCACGGTGAGGAAGGTCATATTGTGAATACCGCGTCGTTCAGTGGCATCCATGGCCATGGGCATCAGTCAGCGTATGGCAGCAGTAAATTTGCTGTGGTTGGCATGTCCGAGTTTTTGCGAAACGATCTTGCCAATACCAACATTGACGTTTCTGTTCTTTGTCCTCACGTTGCAGATACGCCGATTATCGCGAATCTTAAGAAGAGAGTGACAGAAGATGTCCTGAAAATGATTAACGAAATGGCCGTACCCGCAGAAACCGTTGGATCTCAAGTCATGAACGCGATACTCACCAACGAATTCTATATTTTTTGTGATGGTACCCACACGCGGGGCATGCTTGAAACGCGATGCAACGATATGCTCGCTGCGATGGACCGGCAGTTTCCTAAGGCCTAAGACTAGTCTGGCTGTCGCAGTCCCGCCAACCCTACCGCCTTTGTGAGATTCTTTCGACACTGGGCATTTTTTGACTGGCGTCATTTCCACGAACCTTTGTCGTACAGACGTTCCTATACGTCATTATTGGTTGTCTTTGATGGCGCCACTGGATAGACCAAGTCATAAGACTAACTTACTGTGTAGCGAATATGCTCTCAGAGAATATGCTTCAGACTGTCAACATTCACGACGCCAAAACACAGTTCTCCAAACTTGTTGCTCGCGTAGAAGTTGGCGAAGAGATCATCATCGCCAAATCGGGTAAACCCGTCGCGCGGCTCGTACCGATGAACTATGGCGAAGAACGCATCCCCGGTATCGCCGAAGGCCGCGTTAGCGATGCTTTCTTCGACCCGTTACCCGAAGATGAGCTCAAGCATTGGGAATGAATACCTATATCCTGGACACACGCGTGTTCCTCTGGTGGTTGTTCAACGATGCACGCCTGTCCTATACGGCAAGAGAAATCATCCAAGACAGCGCAAACGACTTGCTCATCAGCGCCGCCTCGGCCTGGGAAATCGCTACGAAACACCGTATCGGAAAACTGCCAGAAGCTGAGTCTGTGGTGCAGAGCCTACCTGCCTATCTCCAGCGCACCCGTGTAAAACCGTTAAATATCACCATCGAGGACAGTCTGCTGGCGGGATCAATGAATCATGCTCATCACGCCCCATTCGATAGAATGATCATTGCCCAGGGCAAGATCCGTAATCTGCCAGTGATCACCAACGACCTGGTATTTCAACAATCAGAGTTTGGCATCAGCGTTATTTTCTAGTTGGGAACAGATCGAGTGCTATAGCCTCTGCCACCTTTACACCGTCTATACCGGCAGACAAAATGCCGCCGGCATAGCCCGCTCCTTCACCTGCAGGATATAGACCTCTGGTATTGATACTCTGGCAGTCTTTGCCACGGCGAATCGAAATGGGTGATGAAGTGCGCGTCTCAACACCGGTCAGCAGTGCGTCTGCCATGGCGAAGCCTTTGATCTGTTTCTCGAAAGCAGGAATGGCTTCGCGAATGGCTTCGATGGCAAACGCTGGCAGCAATTCTGCGAGGTCGACCAATTTTACACCAGGGCGATATGAGGGCAGCACAGTTCCCAGTTCCGTGGTGGGTTTGTTTGCCAGAAAATCTCCAACCCGCTGTACCGGTGCACTGTAATCGCCACCGCCTAGCTCGAAGGCAAGAGACTCCAATCTGCGCTGCAGATCGATTCCCGCCAACACATCGCCCGGATAATCCTTTTCCGGCTCAATGCCTACAACAATCGCAGCATTCGCGTTGCGCTCGTTACGTGAATACTCAGACATACCGTTGGTAACCACGCGACCTATCTCGGAAGTGGCCGCCACGACCGTGCCACCTGGGCACATACAAAAGCTGTAGACGCTGCGACCATTTTTACAATGGTGCACCAGCTTGTAGTCCGCGGCACCTAAGAGCGGGTGGCCTTTAAATTTTCCAAACCGAGCAACATCAATCACAGACTGCGGGTGTTCTATGCGAAAGCCGATCGAAAAAGGTTTTGGTTCAACGTGCACGTTTTTATCAACTAACATCTCGAAGGTGTCGCGTGCACTGTGTCCTACTGCTAACACTACATGGCGACTGCGCAGGGTTTCACCACTGGCGAGCGTCACGCCTGTGATCTGTCCCACTTTTTCAGCGCCATCGCCTTCTGGCTGATCACTCGCTGGGGGTTCACGGTGAATCGTGACGACTTTTTGTTCAAATCGAATCTCGCCGCCCAGGGCAATAATCTTAGCCCTGATGCTCTCGACCATCGTGACCAATTTAAATGTACCGATGTGAGGCTTGCTGACCATGAGAATCTCGGCGGGCGCACCCGACGCCACAAACTCCTGCAGCACCTTTCGCCCGAGGTGACGGCGATCACGCACCTGACTGTATAACTTGCCATCTGAAAAGGTCCCTGCACCACCTTCACCGAACTGAACATTAGACTCGGGCTTCAACTCACCCTTGCGCCATAGGCCCCACGTGTCTTTCGTTCGTTGACGCACATTCTGACCGCGTTCCAGCACTATGGGCTTTAGCCCCATTTGCGCCAACAACAAGGCCGCCAATAAGCCGCAAGGGCCAAAGCCAATGACTAGTGGGCGTTGTTGTTCAGATTGTGGAAAACCTGCGGGTGCTTTAGCCACAAACTGGTAGCTGGAATTCGGTGAAGGTTGCACCAGCAACGCTGATTTGGGATTCGCCAGAAGTGATTCCTCAGCAGCCCGCGTTAACGTCAGATCCAATTGGTAGATCAGCAGAATCTGCTTCTTATTGCGTGCATCATAACTGCGCTTGAATATGCTGAAATCCAGCAGGTCAGCCGGCGCAATATCCAGCCGTTCGAGCAACGCGAGGGCAAGGTCTTCCTCCGCATGGTTGAGCGGCAGCTTGAGTTCGTTGAGTCTTAACACGGGTCGCAGTTTATCATGGCAAGCGGCAGCAGCTGCTGTCTAAACCGCGAGCCCTGCACTATATCCAGATGACCAGGCCCATTGAAAATTGAAGCCACCCAGGTGACCGCTAACATCCAGCACCTCACCGATAAAGTACAAACCCGGGCGCTTTCGGACCTCCATAGTTTTGGAACTAATTGCATCGGTGGAAACACCACCTAATGTAACTTCCGCCGTGCGATACCCCTCACTAGCAGAAGGTTTCAATACCCAATGCTGCAGCTGTTCCGCGACGCGACGCAGTTCGGCATCTGGGATACTGTCAATACGCTGGCCACCTAGTTCTGGCCAAAATAATCCGATCAATTCAGTCACCAAAGACTTTACCAGCAAATGGCCAAGCAGCGTCTTCAAGTGAGTTGCAGGCTGGGAACTCTTTGCAGCTATTAACCGATCAGTGATGTCCATATTCGGCAACAGGTTAATGGCAACGACGTCACCAGGTTGCCAATAATTGGAGATCTGTAAAATCGCTGGCCCGCTTATACCGCGGTGCGTGAATAACATATTCTCAGTAAATGCCTGCCCGTTGCAGCTGACTTCAACCTCAAGTGCCAACCCGGTCAATCGCTCGCACAATTCTTTGGTGGCATCACTGAACATAAGCGGTACCAGCCCGGCTCGACGTGGAACCAATTCAATACCAAATTGACGGGCGATCTCGTAGCCGAAATCACTGCCCCCCAGTGTGGGAATAGACAGAGCACCGGTCGCGACCACAAGCGCTTCACAATGATGGGAGTGCGGCGCGTCAGAATGACTAAACTGAAGCGTATAACCCCCGCCATCGGCTAGGTCTTCAAGCTTTGACGGGCTGCAATGAGTCTGGATAGCGACGCCGGCCTTCTGGCATTCATCCAGTAACAGCGTGACAATATCTTTTGCTGAATTCAGGCAGAACAGCTGTCCATGGCGACGCTCCTCGTAGGGTATGCCATGAGACTCCACAAGATGAATAAAATCCCAGGCTGTGTAGCGTTGCAATGCAGCTTTGACGAAGTGTGGGTTAGTGCAAATAAAATTGTCTGGAGTCACATGGTAATTCGTAAAATTACAGCGACCACCGCCAGACATTAGGATCTTCTTACCAATCTTATTGGCTGTCTCCAGGACCAACACCTGCCGACCTCGCTCGGCCGCGGTCAAGGCACACATCAACCCAGCGGCGCCTGCCCCCAGAACGATGACATCATGATCAGGCATATCCATATTAAGCTGCACAGCACTTTTTATATTTCTTGCCGCTGCCACAAGGGCAGGGATCATTACGGCCTGCTACGCGCGTGCTGGTGGCGACGACCTGACTTTCCAGCAATAAGCTCAGCTGGCTGATGTCTTCTTCATTGTCTGGCGCGAAGTCAATCTCACAAGCCCAGCGATGCTCGGCACAGACCTCCTCGACCTCCTTTTTTCTCTCTTCGGAACTCACCACCAGCTTTAAGGGTGCTCGACTGGAGCCCAGGCGTGCCGTCTTCTGAGATTCGAAAGTCCTGTTATCAGACGCGGCCTTCTTTAGGGGCAGGTTTTTGTGCGGATAGCGAGGCATAGGCAGGACTGTGCATGGGATTTAGCCAGCATTATACGTCACTGGACTTGCAAATGGCCCGTCAGAGGTCGATGTACGGTTAATGGATGTCCCGATCCTTTATCTCTAGTAGATTTGTAGTATGCAAGGCTAGTCGACGGTGTAGACTCCCAAAGCTGGAGTGCTCCAGTCGAGACGCAGGTGAGTGGCGGTCAGCGAATATGTAAAGCCGGATATGTTCATCTATATAGGAGGAAGAGGATTGATCAAACGCCGCGGACTGTTGAAAATGGCAGCTACCCTGAGCACAGGACCGTTTATTCTTTCGCGATTGCATGGGTCGTCCGGAGAACTCAACCTTTACAGTTGGTCCGATTACATCTACCCGGACATGTTGGAGGACTTTCAGGCCAAAACCGGCATACGTGTGAATCTGTCAGTGTACGGCTCCAACGATGAGGCACTCAACAAACTTCGTGCTACCCAGGGATTCGGCTTCGATTTGGTTATGCCTTCGGTTGTCTACGGGCCCTCATGGAATCGATATAAGCTGTTACAACCACTTGACGAAAGCCGAATTAACATCGGCGGGTGTGACCCTATTATGTGGTCAAGGTCAACAAAGTTAGGCGCCACGTACCGACGAAACCGGTATTTATGTCCCTTCAACTGGGGAACCGAAGCGCTAACCTGGAATCGTGCTGAAAGACAGCTTGTTTATGGTGAAGCATCATTTGGGGATCTGTGGCATCCAGACAATCGTGGCAAAGTGACTGTTCGCGCCCATTCTGCATTGTTAGCTATTGGACTATATCTGGACCGAATCGGTCAAACACCCTCTGACCAGATGCGCATCACCTACGACAACGAGAAGGATATGCGCCACGTCTACGCTGCATGCACAGCTTTTGCGGTCAAACACAAGCCCTGGATTCGTCAGTTCTGGAGTAACGCTCAACAGATTCAGAATGCGTATCTGCGCAACGCCTGTGTTATCGGCCAGACGTGGGATGGTCCCGCGTTTCGGTTAGCCGATGAAACTGAAGATGAGATTGGTTATGTGGCGCCAGTCGAAGGTGCGCTGACCTGGATGGATTCCATGGGCATCCCGAGCAAAGCGACAAACGTCGATCAGGCCTATGAATTTATTAATTGGTACTACCAACCCAAGTCAGGTGCGATGCATGCAAACAACAGCGGCTATAATTCCTGTTCTTACCAATCTGAAAAATTCCTGCTGACCAAAGCTAAAGAACGATTTGATCAAGCCTACCCAGGTGATGCCCTTGAGCGCCTCTGGTGGTATCCACCGGAAGCCCCCTGGTTTATCGCTATTCGCAACGAATTCAGAGACCAGTTCCTTGCAGCCTAGGTAAGCTACACTGTCTCGTTAACCCAGATATGAGCACTCTCCATGCCAGCGCGGAACGTTGAACTCGTCCACATTAGTAAGACCTATGGATCGCTTACAGCGGTAGATGACCTCAACATGTCTATCGGGGAGAAAGGTTTCTACAGTTTTCTTGGACCATCGGGTTGTGGAAAGACCACCCTATTGAGGATTATTGCCGGCTTTGTTGAACCAACCGCGGGCAAGGTACTTATAGGCGGTAAGGACATGGCCGGGATCCCTCCCAACCAGCGTCCTACAGCGATGATCTTTCAGAATCTGGCACTATTTCCGTTAATGCGAGTGTGGGAAAACGTCGCGTTTGCCTTCGAGGTTCGTGGCGTGACAAAGCAACGCAGACGAATACTTGCAGACGACTTATTGAACCGCGTGTCTCTGGAAGGGGTGGGTGATAAGTTCCCCCACGAACTCTCGGGTGGTCAGCGCCAGCGGGTGGCAATAGCGCGCGCGTTGGCAGTCGAACCTGACGTGCTGTTACTCGATGAACCGTTGTCTGCGCTCGACCTGAAACTGAGACAGAGAATGATTAGCGAACTGCGCAGCATTCAGAAGCAGACAGAAGTTACCTTCATTTATATTACCCACGATCAGGGAGAGGCCCTGGCGATGTCCGACCAGGTCGCCGTCATGAACGCGGGCCAGATTCAGCAGATCGGTTCACCCCAAGAGATCTACAATCAGCCTCAGACTGCATTTGTCGCAACCTTCGTGGGGGAAAATAACTACTTTCGAGGAACGATCAAAAACGTATCAGATAATCAGGTGGTCCTGGCAACTCCGGCAGGCGATCTGAAGGGATACTTCGGTTCCAGTGAAATGAGTCAGGGCGATGAGGCGTGGCTGTTCGTTCGTCCGGAACGGTGCACCCTTGGCACCATGGAGAACCCGGAGAACTCTTTTGAGGCGCCCATTGTTCAGCTGGATTTCGATGGGCCATCCCAAATCTGCAGCCTGCAGGTTGAGGGAGCTTCAATACAGGTTATCTATCCCCAGGGAATGCATTCATATCATGTTGGTGATCGGGTGCAGGTTTCTTTCAGGACGAAAGACGCATTAATCATACCACCGGGGAAAACAGCGCATGACTGAGCCCTCTGGGAATAACTCGCTAACGGAATCACTACAGGTGTACCGATGAATCACTGGCGTCGCCTGGTCATGCAGAACGGTATCATTATGGCGCTCCTGATGGTGTCTCTGCCAGCTTTCTGGCTGGTGGTGATGATTATCGCGCCGCAGTTGATGATGATCGACTATTCCTTTTGGCACGAAGACAATCTGCAGCTTGCATCCTGGGAAAAGGCAATCAGTGAAAAAGATGAACAAATGGTGGATCTTGAGGCTCGACTAGCTGAGCAGCAGCCTGGTGGAACTTCAGGAGGTGATCCGGCGCTGGAAGACCAGTACCAACAATTGGTAGCGGAAGTCAGCCAACTGGAGAGTCAGGCGGATCAACCGCCCGAGGTCTACAGTCTCAAGAACTACAGCTATCTTGCTGGCAATCGTCTGCACCGCAGTATCTTCCTGAAAACAATCTGGTCAAGCCTGCTGGTTACCGTAATCGCCCTCGTGATCTGCTATCCCGTTTCCTTTTATCTGGCACAGATCGCGCCGCGTCGCCAGGCGGCCGTGCTCTTCATCGGCCTGATCATACCCTACTGGATTAACGAGATTCTGAGAACGTTCGCCTGGCTGATGTTGCTGTCCTACAATGGGTTCATCAATATGTTCCTCGATAGTGTCGGCCTGATCACCGAGCCCATTGAGTTTCTCGATGGCAACGCTGGCGTCTTGATCGGCATGACATACGCTTACGTATTGTTCATGGTATTTCCAACCTACAATTTACTTCGTACCCTCGATCGCAACCAGATTGAGGCGGCCAGGGATCTGGGGGCCGGGTGGCTCAGAATTCATCTTCGGATCGCCATACCTCACGCTAAGCCAGGGCTTGCCGTGGGTGCTATTACTACTTTTATGCTGGCTGCAGGGTCCTACGCGGTTCCCGCTATTCTCGGTGGACCCAATAGTCTCTGGTTCACACAGATTATCTATAGCTGGTTCTTCGACGGCGGCAACTGGAACCAGGGAGCTGCCTACGCCTTTATGCTTCTCGCGATCTGTCTTCTCTTTGTGACAGTCATGGCGAGAATCACTGGCGTCGACTTCAAAGACTTAACGAAGAGGTTCTAGGATGGCACTTTCAGCGAACACGAAGCGCGTGCTTGCCAGGTACCTCCTAAATGGCTACCTGCTCTTGTTTTTTGGCTATCTTTTTCTGCCCTTGGTGCTGATGGTGGTGGCCGCATTCAACACGCCAGCAATACCGACCGTGCTGCCATGGCGTCAGTTCACTCTACATTGGTTCACCGTCCTGTTTGACGACGCCATGATCTGGGACTCTGTCGTGAATAGTCTCGTCATCGGCGCAGGGGTGGTGGTGCTCGCCATACCCATCGGTCTTTCAGCAGCGCTTCTTCTCACGAGACTACAATCGAGAAGTCAGCCTTTTCTCTATGCTTTGCTGGTGTCACCCATACTCACGCCAGGTGTTATTCTTGGGATATCTACGTTGATTTTCTGGAATCAAATGGGCCTTCAGGGGGGCCTGCTACTCACCGTCATCGGCCAGACCACCTTTATTGCCTCCTTCAGCATGTTGATTTTTATGGCTCAGCTGCAGCGGCTGGACCCAGCTTTAGAAGAAGCTGCATTGGACCTTGGGGCAAGCCATATACAGACCTACACCAGAATAATTTTTCCCTACCTCAAGGCAACGTTTGTTGCGGCCGCCTTTATCAGCTTTCTACAGTCCTTTGAGAATTACAATACCACGCTATTTACTATCGGTGCGGACAGGACCATGACCGTCACCATTGCCAGCATGATTAGACTTGGCTTGACACCTGAGGTAAATGCCCTGGCGGTGATTTTTGTGGGAATAACGGTGATAGTTGCGGTGCTCTACACCATGCTGCGAAAATACGATTAAGAATGGTTAGGTTTTGCCATCCGATAGCGTCCTACTTGCGCTCACCGCTGACACCCTGCACAAGAAGCTGTCGTAATGACTCCGGTAGTGCTGCCACTTCTTCCTCCGACATCCCAAATTGCGCTGGATAACCCGTCTGCAACCAACCGGCGATGATGTAGATGTTAATGGCACGGCGGCGGCGATCCGTGGTCGTGTTCGGACCATGGCCATGCCAGGTCCTGCCGGAAAGCATTAGCAGATCTCCCGGATCCATCTCCACTGAAATTGTCTCTTGATTGAGATCGACCGGGTGATCCCAGCGATGAGAACCAGGCACCACGGTGGTTGCTCCCACTGCTTCATCAAACGGGTCTAACGCTAGAAGCGCATTAGTGGTAAATGGTTGCGCTCTCGACAGCTCTGGATAGACGTCATCATCGCGATGTAAGCTACGGATATCCTGTCCGGGCATCACATACTTGATACTGAGATCCGACAGGTTCATGCCCCACCAATCGATGGTGGCAATGAGCGACCTGCTCAGCGAAAGCAAACGCGGATCAGTGATCAGGTCATCTAATTCACGAGTTTTCACGATCAGCTCCGACACGCCGTAGGTGGTCAAAGCTTTCCCGTCATAACCTTTCACTTCGCGAGGTTCCACCACCTCTTCGCACAGCTGGCTCAACCTCTCCACACGGTTCTTATCGATGAAACCACGAATAATGCCGTAGCCATTTTCATCTATCTGCGCTTCGATCGATTTGTCCATGGGTATTCCAAACTTAATAGTGCAGCCTGTCACAAGGCGCGATACCGTTGCAACCGGCCTGAGCTAACAGAAGCCATCGCTTGTCGATTCTTGCATGATGACTTTATTGACAGAGAGATCGTATTGTTTAGCGTTATCCATTTGATAGGGATTCATAGCGATGAGTGAAGCAACACTTCGACAGGAAATTCGTGACTGGCTCGCGGTGAATTACACTGATGCGGAGCGGAGCAGCACCGAGGGAAGCGAAATACGTAAGGCCTGGTATACCAAACTGGCCGACAAGGGCTGGATTGCTCCACACTGGCCGAAGCAATACGGTGGCGCTGATCTCAACTTTCAGGAACACATCGCCCTACAACAAGAATTCACTTCAGCAGGCGTGATTGCGCTACCCGGTTTCAGTGGCCAGGGTCTGAATATGATTGGCCCTACCTTGTTGGAATACGGTACCGACGATCAGAAAGCCCGACATCTGCCTGGTATTGCCCGGGGCGAAGTTCAGTGGTGTCAGGGATACAGCGAACCGGGCTCCGGTTCTGATTTGGCAAGCCTGTCAACTCGCGCGGTATTGGACGGTGATCACTATGTGTTAAATGGCCAAAAAATTTGGACATCGGGTGCCCATGAAGCGGACTGGATCTATGTACTCGTCAGGACAGATCCCCAGGCGAAAAAACACGATGGCATCAGCATGGTCCTTGTGGATATCAACCAACCGGGTGTCACGATCAAACCGATCCTGTTGATCTCGGGCTCCTCACCGTTCTGCGAAACCTTCTTTGACGACGCCATCGCCTCTGATCTGATCGGCAGACCCAATCATGGTTGGACCATAGGCAAACGCCTGCTGCAACACGAGCGATCGGGCATTGCCGGTATGGGTGCCAGTGGTGCCGCCGCACCCACTGGCAAGTCACACTATCACCTCGCGGAACTTGCCAAGCAATATGTGGGTGCTGCTGGTGGCAGAATCAGCGATGCCGTACTACGAGATGAGATAATTCAGCATCGATTCAACCAGCGATCATTACAGACCACGCTTGCCCGAACCAGAGAAGAAAACGTAACCGGCGTTACCCTGGGTTTCGCGACTTCTATATTTAAGGCCGTTGGTGCCAACCAGAGTAAAGCAGAAACCGAATTACAGGTACGTATTATGGGTGCCCAGGGCACGGGTTGGGAGGGAGAGTCATTCTCACCACAGGAAATCAACGCAACAAGGAATTGGCTGAGTCGTCGGTCTATCAGTATCGCTGGTGGCACCAATGAGGTGCAGCTCAACATCATTGCAAAACGCGTACTGGGCCTGCCGGACTGAAATCACCGAGCAAATTCACAAGCCGGCACATCTGTTATATTCAACACAACATGCCTGATAATTCTGAATTTCCTGTCACCGGCCTTCTTAGCAGATGGGAACTGCTTAAACCCCTTGGAGTAAGAAACTACCGCCTACTCTGGTTTGGGTCTGTCATCTCGATGACCGGTTCCACACTCACCATGATTGCTTTTCCCTGGCTGGTTCTGAAGCTGACTGGCGATTCGTTGGCCATGGGAACCGTTCTGGCAGTTACCTGAATCCCGAGAGCCGTGTTCATGATCTTTAGTGGTGCTTTGACCGACCGCTTTGGTGCCAGGCCTGTGATGATCTGGTCCACCTGGATCAGAATGATCTGTCTTTTCCTGCTCGCGGCACTAGTGCTCAGCCAACAAATAGACATGTGGATGATCTATATAGTGGCGTTTGCATTCGGCGTTGTAGACGCCTTCGCCGGGCCAGCATCGCTGGCCATTCTACCCAAGGTCATCGATGCCGAATTGCTGCCACCTGCGAACGCATTGATGCAGGGCTTCAGTCAGATTAGCGTAATGCTTGGCCCATCGTTGCCGGTCTACTCATCGCTGCGTTCAGTGCCGGTACGGGCGATGACAGGGCAGACTTGCCCGGCATCGGCCTGGTGTTTCTTCTGGATGGCTGCGGTTTCATGTTGTCCTTGATCACCCTGATGATGATTCGACCAGGGGGCACTGGCCTTTGGCATGGTCAGTGCTGCATTTTGTCTCGGCGCCCTTCTTGGTATCGTTGCGGCAGGGACTTTTGCACGACCCTCTGAGCGCTGGTTCGGCATCCTGCTGTTACTGGACATGCTGATTCTGGGCTCGAGTTTTTTTGTGTGCGCCATTGCGCCAAGCCTCGAGTGGGTCATGCTTGCCGCGTGCTTTGGCGGGTTGCTCGATGGCTACATGATGGTGATGTTAATTTCCTGGATGCAGGCCCGCATTCCGACTTCCATGCTTGGACGGGTCATGTCGGTCATGATGTTCTTCAACAGTGGCTTCGCACCCATTTCCTTTGCGCTCGCCGGTGCCGCCATTCGTATTTCTCTGGATGGTGTATTCTGGGTTACGGGCTTCACGCTGGTCACACTTGCGATTGTTGGACTAATACTGCCCGTTACCCGTCGGCTGGGTATGACACCGGCATGATCTAGTTGATAGTCCGTTGACGAAGGTGCTCTACCCAGAAACGTGTCCCACCAGCCACGCCAACCGGCATAAGAATGAGATTTACAATGGGGACAGTGAGCAACAAATAAGCGGGTAGACCAAACATCAGGGCGTCCAGCTTTCTTGATCCCAGCTTGAGTTTCAACTCACCAAAAGAAACGTCATTGTTATCTGCGGCATAATCCGTGTATTGGATTGACATCATCCAGGCCCCAAACAGGACCCACAGGAATGGTGCCACCATATTGACCACCGGTATGATGGTAATCAGTAACAAACCGAGCAGCCTCGGCAAAACATACAGCAACTTCCCCAGCTCTCGAGCCACCGACCTTGGCAGAATCAACCAGGGTGATACGGTTGATTCCGGCACCGAGCCGGTGAGCACCTGTTCCACCCGAATCGACAGAACTGCGTTGAACGGTGACGCAATGATGTTCGCAATAAATGTAAACACGAACAAAATCAGAACCAGCAGGACAATCAGCGCAATGCCCCAGACGAGCCAATAAAGGGCAACCATCCAGTCCGGGAACCAGCCCATGATCAATTCAACCCAGTCACCGAAATGCGTATAGGAAACAGCAACAAGACCGGTGAGAACAAGGGCATTAATGATAATCGGTATAACAAAATAACGCCGAATCCCGGGACGACGAATCAGGCTAAAACCATCAAGAAAGCATTCAAAGCCACTCATCGCACCACACTTGGCTGCCACCTCATGCGGTTGCTGGGCGCAGTTCCGCCCAGGCCAGATTCAACACGCGGAATGCCGAGCGGGAAAACACCAGCAGCAACACCAGCGCGACGATAAGGTCCGGCCATGGTGACGCTGTCATCCAGACAGCCGCTACCGTGACAACAACCGCGACCCCTTCAAAGACGTCATTGCGGGAGCATTCCCAGACCGAGGTCATGTTTACGTCATCGTGACGATGGCCATTTAACAGGAGCAGACAAATGCCATTCGCCGTGAGATTAAGCATGGCAGCGATTCCCATCGTTTCAACCAGCGGTACTTCGAGATGATAGAAACGCCAGACCAGTTGCACCGCAACCGCCACTGCCGCCAATGAGATCAGCAAGCCCTTAAACAGTGCGACCTGAGCCTTGGCAGCAATACTGGCACCAACAACCGCGAGACTCATGCCATAGGTCAGCGCGTCTCCGAGATTGTCCAGCGTTCCGGATAACAACGCAGAAGAATGACTCAGCCACGATGCCACGACCATGCCGCCGAAAGTCAGCAGGTTAATGACCATAACGATGGTCAATACCCATCGCTGTGAGGCCTCGAGTTTTCCTGCATCCAGCCCGGATTCGCAACAATCAGCCATCAGTAGTTGTCCGCATTAATGGTTTTGAGTACGGCGCCCGATTCATAGTTGATGTCGCAAGAAATGTTGAGCGACGATACTACCGCTTTCTGGTAACGATGGAAATCACGACTGTGGGCAGGTGATCGGTACGCATCGTCAATGACGAAAGTGATTCTCAACGAGCGTAGTTGCACACCGTACCCCTGTATGGAATATCCAAATGATCTGAGAATTCGGGTTTGTAGCTATCGCAGGCAAATCCGAATGCGGACATTGCATTCTGGAAGACGTCGAACTGCCCGCGGTCGGGATCGACAATCACCACCTCACTGTGGGTTTTGCATGACGGTCAATGAATTCCGGCAGAGTTTCCACCTGTCTCGGCTCGTAGAGAACGTCACTGCCGACGATGAGGTCGAACTTACCAAGGTCCGGTAATTCATCAGCCCATGAGGCATTCTGAAAGGGTATCGGATTTGTTTTGTTCAGTTCGGTGTTGCTTTGCAGCAGTTCTCCAGGCACCGGATGAATATCCATGGCCGTGATATCGGCACCACGAGCATTCAAGACGTGACTAACCAGCGCCATGCCGCAGCCTATTTCGAGAATACGCTTTCCGTCTATATCAACCTTCAACATCAGTGCTGACAGGACTTCCGATGAAGCCCAGATAATGCCAAACAAAGGAAACGCCTGATCGTCTGAGAATTGGCTCGGGTCGCGGAGAATACGCAGCGTGATATCGGTTTGCTCTATTTCAATGGTCTGGTGTCGATATCGACGTGCCATCTCGTTCCATTTGCTTAGTGACCGACAGGGTCCACACGGCGATGCAGCTGTTCGTGATGAGTTTTAGCGTAACCACCGCTGCGACTGGCAGGCCGAACATGAAATTCAACAGTCCATGCCAGACCCAGGTATACAGCCATTCATAGACGAAATAGAAGATCGTGAGATATTCCCGAAAGAAATCATGACCCGTCAAACTTAACAATGAGTAGTTGGTTGTGACGACGATTCCAATGATCCATAGAAGGAAACCGATCTGGATCGGTGTCGTGATTATCAGAAAGTACGCAAATCCGATCAAAAATCTTCGCATCTGCAAACTGTAGCAGAATTATCCTTGCAGGTATTTTTCCGTCTCACCCGATTTGGACAGATGCCTGATTCAGATTGAGACAATAAAGGCAAGAATTACGGACCCACGCGAGCTACTATAGCCGCGTGATAACCGACCTCCCACTACACAAACAACTACTCCGCGCGGCCGACGAACTGGGTTTTACTGAGGCTACCGAGGTTCAGGCGCAAGCCATTCCCGCCGCCCTTACCGGTCAGGACCTGATTGTTTGCTCCAAGACTGGCAGTGGTAAGACCGCGGCCTTCTTGCTGCCTATGCTGAATCAAATGCTGGCCCACGAGGCACCCAAGACCGGTACCCGGGCACTGATTCTGTTGCCGACACGAGAACTGGCGCTGCAGACGCGAAAAACTTTCCAGGCCATGGCCCGTTACACGCCGATCAAGTGCGGCCTGATCATGGGCGGCGAGGCCTTCAAACACCAGGTCGCCACCCTACGCAAAAATCCCGAGGTGATTATCGCGACCCCCGGGAGGCTGGTTGAACATATCGAAAAGGGCACACCGGATTTTACGGACCTGGAAATTCTGGTGCTGGACGAAGCCGATCGCATGCTGGATATGGGTTTTGCAGTTGACATGGAAGCCATCGCGCGAGCCTGCCGGGACGAGCGCCAGACCTTGTTGTTTTCAGCCACGCTCGCGCACAAGGGCATGGCCAGTATCACGCGCTTACTACGTGAGCCCCAGTCCATCATCATAGACTCCCATCGCCAGGCACATGACAGCATTGTGCAACAACGGGTATTGGCGGATGACATCAAGCACAAGGAAAAACTGGTGGTGGCATTGTTAGCGGCAGAGAAGGCGGCGCGAACACTGGTTTTTTGCAACACCCGCAAACAGTGCCAGGAACTGGGAAATGTGCTCAAGTACCACAAGCTTAGGGTTGACTATCTGCATGGGGAAATCGCCCAGAATGATCGCAAGCAGGTGATGAATCGCTTTCGCAGCGGCGCGATCGAAGTCTTGGTGGCCACGGATGTTGCTGCCCGAGGGCTGGATATCGAAGGCATCGAACTGGTGATCAATTTCAATGTCGCCCAGTCTGGTGATGATCACGTGCACCGCATCGGTCGCACAGGTCGCGCCGGGAAGACTGGAAAGGCCATCACGCTGGTGAGTGCCAATGAGTGGAACCAGATGTCCAGCATTGAGCGGTATTTGAAGCTCCGCTTTGAACAACGCAAGGTGCCGGGCCTGACGGCTTCTTATCGCGGACCGAAGAAAGTTAAAAAATCCGGCAAAGCCGCTGGCAGTAAAAAGCGAAAGATTAGCGGGAGTAAGAAAAAGGCCGCACCCTCGAAAAAAACCGGCGGTGAGATCGGCTACAAACCCCTAAAGCGCTAACTTCAGAATCTTAAATAAATTTCTGCTCACGAAATTTCGGTTATCTCGAATACATTGTCAATTGTGTAACCGTTCCAGTTGAAACGGTAGTGAGTGCCTTGAGTAACGGGTTCTACCTCTAAGGTTCTGAACGCTGCGACACATTCCCCCGGTGGATTGCGTAGTGACTGATACCACAGCCCATTTTCTCCTCTGTCTTTTGCTCCCTGGGCGAACCGTTGTGCGATGGGCCAATCATCAGGCGTATGACAATGATTGTAATCCGGTCCTCTGATATCTAACATGTGGCGACACATCATCGACGCAATCTGATTTAATCTCGGCAGGTTTTCATTAAAGACAACACCATGAATCAATGGCAAATTGGTAACGTAAAAGTAACGCGCGTAGTAGAGATGGAAATTGCCGGTGGTTCCCGGTTCATCCTGCCTGAGGCAACACGCGACGCTGTTAAACCCATAGCATGGCTGCAGCCTCATTTCGCGGATGCCGAAGGCAACCTGATCATGAGTATTCATGCGCTGGTCGTCGAAGCCGGCGACCTGAATATGATCGTCGATACCTGCATTGGCAATGACAAGCAGCGCAATATTCCCGCGTGGACAAACCTGCAATTGCCTTTCCTAAAAGACCTGGCAGATGCTGGCTTCGAACGAAAAAAAATAAATATGGTTATGTGTACCCACCTGCATGTTGATCATGTGGGCTGGAACACCATGCGGGTCGACGATCACTGGCTGCCGACATTTCCGAACGCACGATACCTCATGGGAAAAACCGAATTTGAGTATTGGGACAAGAACGATGATGACGCATTGAACGCGGGAGTTATGGATGATTCGGTTCGGCCGGTGTTCGATGCCGGCCTGGTGGACCTTATAGAAACAGACCACAGAATCAGTGATGAAATCTATTTAGAATCTACACCGGGTCATACGCCCGGTCATGTCAGTGTACATATCGAGTCCGACGGCCAGCAGGCGCTGATTACTGGCGACTGTATCCACCATCCCTGCCAGATCGCGGTGCCTGACTGGTGCAGTAGTGCAGACTATGATCGCGATGTTGCACAACGAACCCGTATAGATCTGTTAGAGCGATACAGTGATGAAGAGGTTTTGATCATCGGTACGCATTTTTCGACCCCGACCGCGGGTTACCTGAAGAAACGAGGCAAAGACTACCGTCTGGAGGTCTGATCACAAGCGACAGCGCTATACAGCGTCGTTGAGGTAAAACCTTGTTCCGCACAATTCAATACAGTCACCCCGAATCGAATCAATCGACGGGGCTGCATCCATGATCTGTGATTTTTTCCGAACCGTGAGCTCCACGCCTGCAAGCCCATGACCCCGACCATCCAGGCCTGCGACAAACCTGAGTTCGCCATTCTCAAGTTGTAATCGGCATCCTCCCGCAACATTTTCTGGTTGTATCCCCGCAATATCACCCCATTGTTTTGCCGTTAGTTCCGGGTCATCCGCTTGCAATTCAACACCCGTCAGGCTGACGGTGACATCGTCACGCACCTGTTTCTGCCATTGGATACCTCCCGCGGGCTCCCACATCCCGTCGATTTCGTTGCGGTCGTCCCAGTCGATTTCCCACATGGCATTGTTTAAATCCCGGGGGTGTAGTTGCATCAAATGATAGCTGCCATGACTACTTTCGAAGGCTACCCGAATATTCTGTGCCGCAGCACTTTCCCGGCATTGTTGCTGATGTGCCGCCGAGTCCACCTGGCACACCAGGATATAGCCGCCACCGCCATTTTGTTTTTGCAAGAACCGTCCTGCTGCTGTGTTTTCCTGAATGGGCGCAACCACTTCCAGAAAGTTGCTGCCGATAGGCATCAATGTATTTTCGAGTCCAAATTTAGCCACGCCCTGATCTACAAAGCAGCGCTCGATACCCAGCACCCGGGTGATCTCGGCAATTGCAGGTTCCAGTTTATGTGCTACCAGACAGACCTGGCGTAGATACATTCCCATTTTGAAATCCCGTTAAGTAGAAGGTTCCTCAGTTACGCACCCGAGAACTTTGGTGGACGTTTCTCCATAAATGCACGACGAGCCTCAGCAGAATCTGGGCTCGCACCTGCCCTGACATGTCGGTCTGCCTCTTGATCGAGGGCCTGGCTGAAGGACACAACTTCCGCGTCATTCAGATTCTGTTTGATCTGCTGCAGAGCGATCGGCGCAGCGGCCAGCAGGCGGCTTGCGATGGCATCCACGTGCGACATTAACTCGTCATCAGGTAGCATCTTTGAGATGAATCCATAGCGTTCTGCTTCAGTAGCGGTGAACTTGTCAGACAACATATAAAGTTCTCTGGCTCTTGCCGAACCCACGATCCTTGGCAATGTCCAGGTACCGCCAAAGTCACCGGATAGACCTGCATTCAAATAGGCAGTCGTAAATTTGGCAGACTCAGCCGCATAGCGTAGATCAGCAGCGGCAGCCCAGGAGAAGCCGCCGCCGGCACAGGGACCGTTGATCGCAGCAATGGTCACCTTCGGCATTTCGCGCAGCAGTGTGGAGGATCGCTGCAGCGTCTGTAGAACACTAATACGAGATTCTGTGTCGCCGGACCCTAATGTGTCTGGAGATGACAGGTCACCTCCGGCACAGAAACCACGCCCGGCACCGGTGAAAATCACAACCCTGATACCGGGGTCATTGGCGGCTGCTTCGAGCGCATCTACAGCGCCTTGTAATAGATCAGCATTCATCGCATTCAGCTTGTCTGGCCGGTTGAGCGTTATCATGGCGACACCACCATCGGCTTTGTAAATTACTGTTTCGTTCATTATTTTTCCTAATTCATCCAAGTAGCGCAGACCCTGGGCATCCAGAGCAGCCGAAAATGTTTGCGGTGAAGTGATTGAAACATACGTTCCTAGTCTGTATCCACTTTTGCTATACCCGCATCCACTCTGGCATTTTTTGGCTCATCGATCCACCAGAGGTTGGGGAAGCCAGACCAACGCATATGTTCGGCGCCGATAGGTGGGTGGCCGAAGCGGTCCCAGTAACAGGTATGTCGTCCTAAGGGATGCCCATCGAGTATGACGTAGAAATTCCACAATAATACGCGGTCCAGGGCCTGTCCGGCCGTGTTCATTTCTTGTTCCGTGGTCGCTCCGAGGATCTTCTCGACCATAAAGTCTACAGCCGGGGTTTTAATCCCGGCGTAGTTCGTCATATTTGGAGGATCCGCATACAGTGAGGTGAATTGGCTGCGCATACGGGAGGGCAAGGGAACGTTAAACGAATAAAATTTACGTATGGTTGCGTCATAGTCGTAGCTTCTCAGCCGATTGACCATCAGGTTATTTTCTACCTTGCGCAGTTCGGTGTGAATGCCGAGTCGTTTAAGATTATCTACATAGGCCGTTAACATAAGCTCAAAATCGGTACGCGAAATCACGAAATCGAAGGTGAGTGGTTCGCCGGTCTTCTCATTGACACGCACAAAATCTTTAACCACCCAACCAGCTTCACGCAATAGCGCGTCGGCCTGCAGCAGCGTGTCGCGATTGGGACCGAACCGCTGGTTTTTTGGTAGTGGTACAGGTTGCGTAAAAACCCGTTCCGACAACTGATCTCGAAATGGTTCAAGCAATGCCAGCTCTTCCTTCGACGGCAACCCTCTGGCACGCAAACCGGAGCGTATAAAAAACGAGTTGTTTCGTTCCATACCGTCGTGCCAGAACACACGATTGGCCCACTCGAAGTTGTATGCCAGTACCAGAGATTCCCGTACCCTGATGTCTTTGAACAGTGCTTTTCGTGTGTTCAGCGCGACACTATAATGCATACCATACGCACCGCCCATGGTATAAGTCTCGGCTTTAAACAGACCTTTTCGGCGACCAGCAAAGTCATACTCAGTGTGAAAATGCTTTTCATTCTGTTCTCAGTAGTAATCAAATACCCCGGCTCTGAACGCCTGTAACATAACGTTCTCGTCGAAAAAATAAGTCAGATCAAGACGATCAAAGTTATACATGCCCTGGGTGTTACCAAGATCTTTGGCCCAGTAGTCTTTTACCCTTTCAAACACCACCTTGTGTCCCGAATCGACTTTCACGATCCGGTAGGGCCCATTACTAAGTGGTGGCTCCATCGTTGTTACGTTGATATCGTGTTGTGCTTAGTAGTGTTTGGGTAGCGGTGTGAATGAGGCGGTTTGAATAATCAACTGCCTGGTCTTTTCGGCTGACTCGGTGAAATAGAACCTAAAAGACCAGGGACCGGTCTGCTCGATCCGCTCAATATCCCGGAAGGCGCTGCGCCAGCTAATGGATGCCTTGTTTTTGTACGCATCGAAGGTCCAGAGGACATCGTCCATGGTGACAGGCACATTGTCATGCCAGTACGCGTTCCTGCGCAGGGTATAAGAGACCTAACTGTAATCGTCAGCAACCTCGATGGTCTCGGAAAGACGACCGTAGTAAGTCGCGAGTTCATCGTCTGCTTGCATCATCAGCCGCTCATGGGTGGTCGAGAATATGTGCGGGTCCATGTAACCGGCCAGCGTTCCCTTGTCGCCAAACGGATTGAGATTGTTAAAGGAGCCAATGGCAGAGACTCTGACTGTCCCATCTTTGGGCGCATCAGGGTTTACATAGTCGAAATGCTCCATGTCTTTTGGATACTTGGGTTCTCCAAAATATGCAAAGCCATGACTGGGTTCACCCGCTAGCGTTTCCCCGGCGACGAAGACGATGAGCCCCAATAGAGTGTGCAGGAGGACAGCCCCAATCTTTCTCATAGTTAATGGATGTCTGATAAATGGGGTCGGAGTAAAATTTACAATTCGCTGCAACACGTAAATGGAATGTAAATTTTACTCCGACCCCATTTATCTCGAGAATCTATTCTACGACCGGTGCCATTATTACGTTGAGGCATGCGGGCTTACCGCTCGCCACTGCCCGCTCAAGGGCTGGCCTGATCTGGTTGGGATCCTCAACCCTTTCGCCGTACCCACCGAGCGCCTCGACCATCTTGTCGTAAGGGCGATCTCCCAGTTCTGCGGCAACGACCCGATTCTTACCAAACATGTCGGCGTGGCTTCTCCCGATCATTCCCCATCGCTGATCGTTTCCTATAACCACGATGATGGGGAGGTCGTGGCGCACTGCCGTATCCATCTCCATGGCGCCAATACCGAAGGCGCCGTCGCCAGTCAAACAGATGACGGTTTCATCGGGCGCGGCAACCTTGGCGCCGATCGCATAGGGAATGCCTGGGCCGAGGGCTCCCAGAGTGCTGGCATTGGTCAGCTGCGATCCGGGGCGAGACGCTACCAAATGGCGCGCGGCTTCCACACCGATATCACCACCATCAATGGTGAATGTGGTGCTCTCGTTACTAAATTCATTGAGTTCATGGAGAAGACGCAGTGGGTGGATCGGTGTTTGATCCGAATTGTACCCAGCCTCGAATTTCTCTCGTCGCTTGGCGACACCTGCATCCAGGGTAACAATCCAGTCTTTGGGACAGCTATAGCCCATGAGGACCTGGCTGAGTTGCACAAGGACGAGGCCTACGTCACCGCAGATACCCAAGTCAACGGTGTTATTGTTACCAATCGCTGCACTGTCGCAATCGATTTGTATGATCTTTGTGTTGTCGCCGAACTGACCATAATAGAAGGTCGAATTGAGACGCGTTCCGGCTACGATGACGAGATCAGACTTGAATACACCCGTTCCAGGGGATCCGCCGTAGCACTGTGGATGCTCATCGGGTAGAAGCCCCCGGGCCGAGTTTCGCGTAAAAACCGGAATCCCCGTCTGCTCTGCGAATGCCTTGAGGGTATCAGCGCAGTTGGACCAGTAAGCGCCACCGCCCACAACCATCACGGGGTTCGTGGCGTTTCTAATCATCTCATCGGCTGTTTCTATGTCTCTGGGATCACCAGCGGAGACAGGAATCGGCCTTGGAGCGAAGGTGGCTTCCACCTCGTCACTCAGCGGTTCAAAGACAACGTCCCATGGTAACTCCAGGAATGCAGGTCCTGGCCTTGATCCCTGCATTTGCTGAAAGGCCATCTCCATGTATTGAGGAATTCTCTCTGGGTGGTTGATGGTCTTGGCATAGACTGAGTAGATTTCTGCAACTTTGGTTTGTTCCAGTTCCTGCGCCGCGCCTTGGTCTCTCTGGGTAGTTGGTGAGGCACCTGCCAGACACAGCGTCCGGTTCTTTGTTATTGATGCATGGGCCAGGCCAGTAACCGCGTTAACGAAGCCGGGCCCCGCGGTTGCGGCATAAACTCCCGGTGTGCATTTTTTGAGGGCCCAGCCCTCAGCACAAAAGGCTGCTGCCTGTTCGTGACGCGTGTCGATTACACGTATATCGTGCTCAACGCATCCATCCAGGATGGGAAAGATGTGGCCACCTGTGAGGGTGAACAGTGCATCTACACCGCGTTGCTTCAAATAGTTGCCAATCCATAATCCGGAACTCTTTCTCATATCGTGCTTTCCTCTTTCCTTAATGTTACGTGTGTTAGATAAAGGGGGTCGGAGTATAATTTACATTCCACTTACGTGGGGCGACAAGTTATAAATTTTACTCCGACACCATTTATCTTGAAACGGCGCCAATCTGGTCGCCTTCGATACTTTCCGAGGGCTGGCCATCAACACCAACGGGTATGTCGCCAACCAGAGTCACTCGGTAAAATTGACGGTCGAAATCAACGTCAAATATATCTCTTGGGGCGAGATGTGCCGTCGAGCGGTTGTCCCAAAATGCCACGCTGCCGGGCTCCCATTTGAATCGCACAGTAAATTCAGGCCGCACGGCGTGTTCCCACAGCATCTCTTGGATCTTGAGATTTTCCTGCGGCGCTAAGCCCACAATTGATTTGAGGAACGCCGGGCTGATATACAATACACGCTCACCCGTTTCAGGGTGGACTCGGATCAGCGGATGATTTGAAACAAGCCTATTGCTGTCGACAAACTCATCATACTTAGACGCGAAACTATGGCGACCTTTGAGCCCCTCGAGAAAACGCTGTAACGCGGGAGAGCACGCGTTATAGGCAGCGGCCAAGTTGGTCCAATGCGTATCGCCGCCGTACGGTGGCACAATATCGCCACGCAAAATCGATGCAGCAGGCGGATTGATCGCGGCCGTAATGTCGGTGTGCCAGCCAGACCAAGGTCTCAGTATGGGTGTTGTTGGATTCTTGTTTGCGTTACGAAATTTCGCGACCGAGTAAATTTCAGGGTACTGGTCATCGCCACCAAATATGATATGACCGGCTGTTAACTCTCCGAAATTTCGCGCAAAATCGATTTGCTTTTGGTGATCGAGATCTTGATCCCGAAAAAAAACGACCTTCCATTTCAGCAGTGCTGCCCGGATGTCCTGCACCTCTTGCGGCGCTAGCGGTCGAGAAATATCAACTTCGTCAATCTGCGCACCGATGTGTACGGATAGTGGAATAACCTTGACCATCATGCTTCCTTTTGACTACTGGACGTAATACTCAAACAGCACCAATTGCACGTTGAAATATGGGGATGTCAGGACTGCTTGTCAAATATGCAGTCATGCAACATGTTGTGGTAGCCGCTGATCCGAGTGGTTTTGATCGCGATCTGCGTTTAGTCTAAAAGACTATGAGAGGCGTGTTTATCATGACAAAACTGAACCACAACCTGTTCACTATCGGTATTCTGACCAGCCTTATCGGCTGGACATCTGCGTAATGCGCCGAAAGCGAGCCAGCTGTCCTGGAAACACCAACCGAGCAGAACGCGCCGCTTCCTGTTCCCTATAATGTATTTACCGTCGATGGCAGACCCTTACCAGTCACCCAGAGACCAATGGCCGGCGAAATGCCTACTTCGGTGATATACACGTCCACACACGTACTCTTTCGATGCCTTCCTATTCGGCACCATGGCCACCCCTGATGATTCCTATCACTATGCGAAGGGTGAGGCCATAAAGCACCCCGGGCAAGTCGATGTTCAGCTGCGTGAGCCACTCGACTTTTATGCGGTCACGGACCACGCCATGTTTCTTGGAATGGTAGCGGCGGCGGCAGATCCCACCTCTGAGTTGTCCAAGCTGGATCTATATAAGTCGTTCCACAATCTGAATGCACCGGAGAACATGGGTACTGATTCCATAGACAACCGGTTGCAGGGCTTCTACACCGTCATGTCTGAGACCCCGAAGGGTCTCGCGGATGGCAGCATAGATAAAGACATGGCCACAGATATTGCCCGTTCTGCCTGGCTCGATACAATTCGAGCGGCTGAAAGGCACAACGACCCTGGAAAATTCACGACGTTCATCGCCTATGAATACACCGGCTCTGCAGCCACCTATGGACCCCTTCATCGCAATATCATCTTCAAGGGTAACGGTAGAGCGCCGTCGACCCCCTTTTCCCGATACCATTCGCAAGACCCGGACGGGCTCTGGGGCTGGATGGATGATCTCCGGAAACAAGGCATTGAGAGCCTCGCCATTCCGCACAATTCAAACATGTCTGTTGGACAAATGTTTACCACAACCGACTGGTTCGGCAATCCCATCGATGATGCTTACGCCGACCAGAGGATGCGAAATGAGCCTCTGGTAGAAATAACGCAGATCAAGGGGACCTCCGAAACCCATCCAGCACCCTCACCGAATGATGAGTGGGCCGATTTTGAAATCTTGTCCTGGATGTCCGTACCGGGAAACCCGCTTGCCGGTGCACCCGAGGCAAACTACATTCGCGGCGCCCTCCAACAGGGACTCGGCAGAGAGGCAGCCGGTGGCGTCAATCCCTATAAGCTAAGGTTCATCGGTTCCAGCGAGACACATACTGGCGCCACGCCGGATGAAGAATCTAACTATCCAGCCAAGAACGGGATTCTCGACATTACCAGCGCTCAAAAAGGGTCCATCCCACTACCTGTAGATGACGCGACCGCGCCGCAAGAAGCAGACAACGGAATCCAGCAAAGCGATATGAAATACGCCGATGGCTATATAACCTGGGGTGCTTCTGGCCTGGCTGGTGTCTGGGCAGAGGAAAACACCCGGGAAGCGATCTAAAACGCATTTCGCAGAAAAGAAACCTTTGCCACCTCCGAGCCAAGAATCTGCGTCCGGTTCTTTGCCGGGTACAACTTTGGCAGCAACATGGTCGACAGCAAGGATATCGTCGCCAAAGCCTATGCCGAAGGCGTCACCATGGGCAGTGATTTACCAGCACGCCAAGGATCCATTCCGCAATTTCTCGTCTGGGCAATGCAGGATGCAAGGGGGGCAGCCCTGCAACGTATCCAGGTTGTAAAGGGGGCGATGATTGCGGGGAAGTATTCTGAAGCGGTGTACGATGTAGCTTGCTCAGAAGGCCGGCAGGTCGACCCGGAAACCCACCGCTGCCCGGATAGCAGCGCCACGGTGAATCTTGCGGACTGCTCCACTGCAGACGTTGGCGCTGGTGAACTGAAATCCCTGTGGGTGGATCCGGATTTCGATGCGGCGCAGCGCGCTTATTACTATGTCCGTGTATTAGAAAACCCGACGTGCCGCTGGTCCACCTGGGATGCCCTTCGGGCCGGTGTAAAGCCGAGGTCCGATGTACAACCGACGCTACAGGAGCGCGCCTGGTCATCCCCGATCTGGTATGTCCCGTAAGAAAATAATCCACGGGCTGCCTCATGCCTAGCCTGGGACTGTGGTGCGCTCCGCCAGTAATGCTGAGCGCCGTACCTTTCCTGCGTCGTTTCTCAATGCTGTATCAACGTATTCGAAAGACCTTGGTGTCTTGTAGCGCACCAATAGCTGCGCGAGGTGCTCGATTAGCTCCCCATCCGTCACAGGTTCTGTCGTCTGAACGATGGCATGAACGAGTTGCCCCATGTCTTCGTCGGGAAGGCCGATGACGACGCTGGATTCCACTTTGGGGTGGGCGTCGAGGGCGGCTTCAATCTCCGCAGGATAAATATTCGCACCACCGCTTAAGATCATGTCGGTCGCCCTGTCAGAAAGATAAAGGTAGCCTTCTTCGTCCATGTAGCCCATGTCACCCAGAGACTCCCATTCGCCAAGGCTCTTCGCTTCCGCCCCGATATAGTGGTACGTCGAGCCCTGCCCGGCATCGGGTAGGATGAATACCTCGCCGACTTCCCCTGGAGGAAGTTCCTTGCCGTCGGCATCGAGGACTCTCATGCTGGAACCCTCGATAGGCTTCCCAACGGAACCACGGTGAGAGAGCCATTCTTCGCCGGTGATCGAGGTACTTCCCTGCCCCTCAGTACCGGCATACGCCTCAGTAATACGCGCCGGTCCAAGCCAGTTGATCCACTCTAATTTGAGCCAAACCGGACAGGGCGCACTGAGATGCATGACCACCTCCAGGGAACCGAGGTCGTATTGGTTTCGTACTTCTTCACCAAGCCGCCAGATCCGATGCATCATGGTGGGGACGAACACGATGTAGTCGATGCAATGCATCTCAATAAGTTTTAACGATTGTTCAGCATCGAACCGCGACATCACGATGACGTGACTGCCTCCGAAAAGGGCCGCTATCGAAAAAGTGAACGGGGCGCCGTGGTAAAGCGGCCCCACAACAAGGTGGGCACCATTGCGTTTCATAGTCCCTTTCAACACGAGTTCTGTGTCGAATTCACCGGGCATGTTCGACACGATTAACTTTGGCCGCCCGGTACTGCCCCCGGATGTATTCGCCTTCTGATAGGTTGCGGTTCGTTCAGGCAGCACCTCATCAGAGAGTGCCGGGTCTGGTTCGAAATTGGCTGCAATGCAGTGTCGTGCGCCAAGTGAGTCAGGCACGACGCCGATCACCAGTGGCGGGTTGGCGAGTTCCACGATGGCTTCCAGTTCCGCCTGTGGCAGCTTCGCCGACACCAGCTGTGGCGTCGCACCGAGTTTCCACACTGCAATGCAAGCCTCATAGAACTCGATACCATTGAATAGGCCAATGGTGACTAAATCGTCTTGACCAACACCCAGCTCTGCATAAGCCCGGGCCAGACGGTTGGTCCGCTTTTCGAGCTCGAGCCGGGTAACGGTGCGACCCTCATGGGTAATACATGGGCGGTCAGGATCTTGCACCGCGAGCCATCCCACACCTCTTCCCATTGACATCATAGCCAAGTGCGATCTCCTTCTTCGTTCTCGTTTCTACTCAACCCGTGTGGACGGTATTTATGCACGAGCATTGAGTTGATTGTGTCGCGCAATCTTCCCACAAAGCTTGCAGCACTGTCATCTGAGACGACTTTCTTCCGACCCTGTTCAAAAAGCTAGTGATGGCACCATTGAAAGTTGGTAGTTGTTCAAC
>Ga0302134_10000068_pt1 | contig 31344 bp, 26 predicted proteins | sample CB9_SCM_MG_FD_203123 | JGI IMG/M metagenome (GOLD analysis project Ga0302134, IMG submission 203123) | Marine microbial communities from Western Arctic Ocean, Canada - CB9_SCM | ecosystem: Environmental > Aquatic > Marine > Oceanic | place: Canada: Western Arctic Ocean | collected 2017-09-19
CTAGGCGCTCTCTGGGAAGGTTTCACAGCTATAGGCGATGAGCCACGCATGATTCTCATGTGGGCAATCGCTGGTGCACTTCTGTATGTAGGAATCGCTAAGAAAAAGGAACCGCTACTGCTGGTTCCAATTTCGATGGGTATTTTATTTGCCAACCTTCCGCTAGGCGAATTTATCCGTGAGGGTGGCGATGGTGAGCCTGCTGGTCTTCTGAAAACATTCCAGAGTGTTGGAATGGAAACCGATATATTCCCGCTTCTGATCTTCTTAGGAGTTGGTGCTGCAACTGACTTCTCGCCAATGCTTTCGAATCCGAAAACTCTGCTGCTCGGAGCGGGTGCGCAAGCAGGTGTGTTCGTCGCTCTATTAGGAGCACTACTTCTCGGAATGACCGATTTCTTCGAGTTCGGTTTGCTTGAGGCTTCGTCCATTGGAATCATCGGTGGTGCTGACGGACCTACGACGATTTTCATTGCGACTCGTATGCGTGAATTGGGCGAATCGCTCCCCAACGTAGAAGTTCGCGACATCGTCGGTGCAACTGCGGTTGCTGCTTATTCATACATGGCGCTTGTTCCGATTATTCAACCGCCAATAATCAAGCTGCTCACTACGAAAAAGGAACGCCTGATTCGAATGGAGTACTCGGCGACTCCCGTTTCCAAACGCACGCAGGTTTTATTTCCGATCCTGACAACAATCATCATCAGTGTGTTGGTTCCTTCTGCATCGCCGCTTATCGGAATGTTGATGCTCGGAAACCTCATCAAGGTTTCGGGCGTGGTGCCTCGCTTGGCCGACGTTACTGAGAACTCATTGATGAACATTGTGATCATCTTGCTTGGCTTAGCGGTTGGTTCGACTATGCCTGCTCATATTTTCTTGCAGCCTGAAACGATCGGAATATTCCTGCTTGGTTTGTTCGCGTTTATGACTGCGACTGTCGCTGGAATAATGCTGGCGAAATTGATGAACCTGCTTTCGAAGGACCAGATTAATCCTATGATCGGTGCTGCTGGAGTTTCTGCTGTGCCGATGGCTGCCAGGGTTGTGCAGGATATGGGGCAGAAAGAAGACCCCGAGAACTTCCTGCTTATGCATGCCATGGGGCCCAACGTTGCGGGTGTTATTGGTACGGCGACCGTAGCTGGTGTATTGCTGGCAGTGGTTGAAAACCTGCTTTAGTCCTTCGCTGAGAATTTCGGGTTTCATTGTTCATTGGCTCTCGCAGAGCCGTTCATCTGTTGCGTTTACGACTTGCTGGCGCGAATATCTGCCACGTACATGATTGCGAACCACAACATTTGGTTTGCTACTCGATTTCATTTGGAGAATTCTCAAGATGCCAGACCGTTCAATGAAGGGTGTATACCCAATCCTCTCTGCCCCAATTAATGAAAAGGGACAGTTGGTGATGGATGATCTCGAGAATCAAGTCGAATGGCTTATTAGCAAGGGCGTTCATGGACTCGGTATCGCTGTCGCAACAGAGATTTACAAGTTCAATGAAGAAGAACGAGATCTGATTCTCAGCACGGTTGTGCGCGTGAACAACGGTCGGACGAAAGTTGTAATGAACACAGGTGCTGAAAGCACTGACGTTGCAATCGCTTACTCGAAACGAGCGGAAGAACTCGGAGCTGACGCTCTGATGATTCGTCCGACTTCTTTCATTCCTGTTCCTGCATCCGAGAATATCGAGTACTTTGGCAAGATCGCTGAATCGGTTTCGCTTCCTATTTTCTTACAAGATCAGAACACTGCTCCGATTCCGCCAGCAATGGCTGTTGCTTGCGCCAAGCGCCACGAGAACCTTTGCTACATAAAGGTGGAAACACCTCCGACTATCCCACGTATGGGTGAAACACATAAGCTTGCTGCAGGCACTGGTTTAGTGTTGTTCGGCGGAGCTGGTGGAGCGTTCGCTGTCGAAGAGTTCAAGCGAGGATCAGTTGGCACAATGCCGGGTTCGACGCTTCCAGATATGTTCGTTCGAGTTTGGGATCACTTTCAGGCAGGCAACGAAGAAGCTGCCAACGCTGAGATGCGTCGTCACGCAGCTTTGTTTGGAATACTGGCGCAAGGTCAAGGATTTGCGAACTGGATCTACAAGCACATCATGGTCCGACGAGGCGTATTTTCGCCGGGATCTGATTTCGCTCGCCATCCTGCGCTCAGGCCAGACGCTGAGCACTACAAAGAAGTTGATGGGTTGCTTGAAAGTCTCGATCTGATCGGCAAATAACCGTCAGTCGAACTGTTGCTAAGGTGCGATATCACGATAAAATCGTCATCTCGACGATTTAGCTATCAAAGAAGAAATTGTGCCTGAACTCGATTCCGACTCAACCGATTGTCCATCTGGCTGTTGCAGCTGTTTAAGCGCAACAGCCTTTCTGTTCACCTTTAGTTCAAAGGCGGCCGACTAGTGCCTATGGACGCAAGCGCAGCAGTATCGACGCTGGCACTCGCTAGTGGTGATCTCACCGGCGTAGAACTAACGGGCCTGGCGATCATGTCGCTGATCGTTGGAGTTGTAGGCGGAATTGTTGGGATAGCCCTCGGTGTGGTTCGCCTGCCAGTAATGACAGCGGTAGGTATTGATCCGCTAATTGCTGCCAGCACGAATCTATTTGTTAGCGTGCTTGGATCACTCGCTGGATCATGGCCCGCGATTCTCCAGAATCGAATCGTTTATCGCGTTGTTCTGGTGATCGGAATTCCAGCAATCGGTGGATCGTTCGTGGGTGGACTGTACGCCGATCTCGTTTCGCGAACAGTTCTGCTGACGATCGTGGCGATACTGCTAGTTTGGTCGTCGACGATGATGATCATGCGTGCCGTATCCGAGATTCGCAGCAGCAAGAGGACGACTGAAGACGACGACCCGACGATTGGTCGTGGTGATCTCAACAAGAAGACCGTTACTCGTGAAAGCTTTGTTGGTTTTGGGATCGGTTTGATTGGTGGAGCAGTTGGTCTTGCGCTTGGCGTTTTGCGAATGCCTGCGCTCATTCATGTGCTCAAGATGAAGCCTTCACTGGCCGCCGGTACGAACTTGGCTTTGACCATTCTCGTTGGATCATCTGGATTTACTGGTCACCTGATACGTGGTCGAGTCGACTGGATGTTGGTTGCGATTGTCGGCGTTCCAGCAATGGTAGGCATGTTCGCAGGCTCGAAAATGGGCGGCAATGTCGACTCTACAAAGCTTCGGCTGGTGGTCGGTATGGTTCTTTTGTCGGTTTCTCCGCTGGTGTTCTACGACGCTTTCTGGGGCTAGTTCGATCAGGTTCGCCATTTCGAGTTGAATGTAAGCGGAATACAATCTGCTGACTATGAAAATGCTTCCAGGAACATCGTTTGTTTCAGTCATGCAGGTCGAATCGCCACTGCAGTTAGTCGGCGTCACGAATCCTTATCACGCAGTGATGGCTAAGACAGCTGGATTCAATGCTTTGTATCTTTCAGGATCAGGGGTAGCGACCGCTTCGTATGGCCTGCCCGATCTTGGAATGACGACTCTCGACAATGTTCTTGAAGACGTTCGTCGTATAACTTCCGCCTCCGAATTGCCGCTTTTAGTGGACGTCGATACCGGATGGGGCGGGGCGTTCATGATTGCCCGAATGATGAAGGAAATGAACCGTGCTGGCGCTGCCGGTGTTCATATCGAAGATCAGGTTCAGGCAAAACGCTGCGGTCACCGACCCGGCAAGCAAATCGTTTCGACAGCAGAAATGTGTGATCGCCTAAAGGCTGCTTCCGACGCGAAAGAGTACGACGATTTCGTGCTGATGGCCCGGACTGACGCTATTGCTAGCGAAGGTGTCGACGCTGCTATTGAACGATCGATTGCTTACGTTGAAGCTGGTGCCGATATGATTTTCGCTGAGGCAGTTACAGAACTTAGCGACTTCAGGAAATTTAAGGATGCCGTCGGCGTACCGCTTCTTGCGAACCTAACTGAGTTTGGAAAGACACCGGCGTTCACTGTAGAAGAACTGGCTAGTGTGTTTGTCGACATCGCTTTGTATCCGCTGACTGCGTTCAGAGCGGCAAACAAAGCGGCAGAAAATGCTCTCAGGGTGATCCGTACTGAAGGAACGCAGCAGAGCGTTGTTAGCGAACTACAAACTCGTGACGAACTCTACGAATATCTCGAATACCACACGTACGAAAGCAAACTGGATGAATTGTTCGATGCTGAATCGAACGACCAGAGTGCAACTTAGATTCAAAGACAGGAAATTATCGATATGACTACATCGGGTCTTAATGGCGTAACCGCAGGTTCATCAGCGATTTCAACCGTTGGTCAGGCTGACGTTGGGCTAACTTATCGCGGTTACTCGATAACCGATCTTGCTGCCAAATCTACGTATGAAGAAGTGGCGTATCTGCTCATTTATGGGAAGCTGCCTAGCCAGCGTGAGCTCGACGCTTACAAGAAGAAGCTTTCGGGGTTACGTTCACTTCCAGATACCCTGAAGACGCTGCTCGAAGCTTTGCCTGCATCAACGCACCCGATGGATGTTCTGCGAACGGGAACATCGTTGCTGGGTACTCTGGAGGCTGAGGGCGAGGGCGGTCGAACCGCGGCTTCTGTCGGTGATCGTATGACAGCAAGCTTCGGCTCGATGCTGGCTTACTGGTACCGGTTCCATCTACGGAATGAACGGATCGAAACAGAGTCGGATGAAGATACGGTTGCAGGCCACTTCCTGAGTTTGATGTCTGGGAAGCCAGCTGATCCGCTGAAGCGCGACGCTCTCGACACTACGCTTGTGTTGTACGCCGAACACGAATTCAATGCTTCAACTTTTACGGCGCGTGTAATTACTTCGACGTTATCTGACACTTACTCGGCAATCGCTGGTGCTATCGGTGCGCTTCGTGGACCACTTCACGGTGGCGCAAATGAAGCTGCGATGGAGTTGGTTTCATCTTTCGATTCACCGCAAGATGCCGAAAAATCTCTGGTTCACATGCTGGAAGCTAAGCGGCTCGTAATGGGCTTTGGTCACAGGGTTTACAAGAATGGCGATCCTCGATCACCAATTGTGAAAGAACTCGCACGAAAGCTTTCCGAATCTGCTGGAAACACTTCTTACTACGACATTTCGGAGCGACTCGAAGAGGTGATGATGCGAGAAAAGGGCATGTTCCCGAATCTCGATTTCTACGCAGCTACGGCGTACCACATGTGCGGTATTCCAACGGCAATGTTTACTCCTGTATTTGTTATTGCACGTACATCAGGTTGGATTGCTCACGTTATCGAGCAACGGGCCAACAACAAGCTGATTCGACCGCTCTCGGAGTACACCGGGCCAGAAGCTCGGGCGTACGTTCCAGTTGGGGAGCGAGGATAGTGGTGCAGGATCAGAAGACAGACGCAGTTATTGCTGCGATCTCCGATTACGCAGTCAACTACGAACCTACTTCCGAGCTTGCTCTCGACACAGCACGATTGACCCTGATGGATTCGATTGGTTGTGCGCTGCTGGCAATGGATTATCCGGCGTGCACGAAGTTGCTCGGACCTGACGTTGAGGGAACTGTGGTTCTTAACGGCGCGAGGGTGATGGGGACTGGCTATGAACTGGATCCGGTGAAGGCCGCGTTCGATACTGGTGCCGCCATTCGGTGGCTTGATTTTAACGACACTTGGCTCGCTGCCGAGTGGGGGCATCCTTCCGATAATTTCGGAGCGATTCTGACTATTGCCGATCATCTGAGTCGTCGGTCGAAATCAGGCTCGACTGACGGTTTCACAGTAAAAGATGTTCTGAAATACGCGATTAAGGCTTATGAAATTCAGGGTATTTTGGCTCTGCAGAATTCGTTTAATCGCGTGGGTATCGATCATGTGTTGCTGGTGAAGGTTGCTTCGACTGCGGTCGTTACGGCAATGTTGGGTGGCGATGTGAAGCAGGTTGAAAACGCTGTTTCAAATGCCTGGTTGGACGCTACTTTGCGAACGTACCGCCATGCGCCAAATACGGGTTCACGTAAATCGTGGGCTGCGGGCGATGCGCTTGGTCGAGCTGTGCGCTTTGGTATGAATGCTATGGCTGGTGAGATGGGGTATCCGTCGGCACTGACTGCTCCGGGTTGGGGTTTTCAGGACGTTTGGTTCAAGGGCGAAGAGATCACCTTGGAACGCGAGCTTGATGCCTACGTGATGGAAAACATTCTGTTCAAGGTTTCGTTCCCTGCTGAATTCCACGCTCAGACAGCGGTTGAATGCGCTATTGAGCTTCATTCGGAAGTCTCTTCACGTCTCGATGAGATTGAAGAAATCGTGATTACATCGCAAGAATCTGCGCTGAGGATCATCGATAAAACAGGGCCGTTGAATAACCCTGCGGATCGGGATCACTGCATTCAGTACATGACAGCTATCGGTCTTTTGAACGGCAGTCTTTCTGCTGAAGATTATGAAGATGAAGCCGCAGCTGATCCTCGTGTCGATGCACTAAGAGACAAGATGGTGATGAAGCACGACCAGCGGTTCACTGACGAGTATATCGATGCAGATAAGCGTTCGATCGCTAATGCTGTGCAGGTGCGATTCAAGGACGGTTCAACCACCGAAAACGTGACAGTTGAGTACCCGATTGGGCATCGCCGACGTCGTGAAGATGCGAAGCCGTTGCTGGTAGATAAGTTTAGGTCGGCCGTGGCGACGCAGCTTAGTGATGAGCGGGTTGAGCAGTTGGCTGAGTTGTTTGGTGATCAGGCTGTGCTTGAAGCGATGGCTGTGGATGATCTGATGGACTTGTTGGTTCCTGCAACCGAGTAAGTAACTGCGTTGAACGCTGTTGGCGACTCTCGTTCCCCCTCAACACTTCGACTTGCTCAGTGCATGCCTAGCTTTCTCCCTCAGGGAGAAGGAATTAGAAGTCGGATCTTCTCCGTACGCCGTAGTTAGACATTCGACGGTGGTGATTTCGTAGGGGGGAATCAAATCGTTACTTTTATGCCAAATACCCTGATCCGGTGCTAATCTTTTGCACTGTTTGTAAGTTGACCTGTGTGCAGCCGTTTGTTGCCGCTTAGAAAAATAGAAAACTCGAAAAATATGGCTAAAACTACTGGTAGTGATCTTCTGATTCGTGCTCTCCGAGCTGAGGGCGTCGACACCGTTTTCGGAATCGCTGGCGACCACATCTTGCACATGCTCGACACGATGTTCGATGCACCGCTGCGAATGGTGGATTTCAGGCACGAATCGGGTGCTGCCCATGCTGCCGACTCCTATTCGAGGATTTTGAAAAAGGGTGGCGTGATGCTGTCCACAACGCCGGGTCACGCAAACGCATTGCCAGCGTTGGCGAACGCTATGCATTCGGAAGCTCCGTTGATCAACATTGCGGGGTCTGCCGAATCGACAAACATGGGTCGAGGCGCGATGCAGGAGTTCGACCAGATCGGTGCGGCTCGGCATATCACGAAGGGCGCATGGGACGTACCAACCGCCGCCCGAATTCCTGAGTATGTGGCACTAGCGTTTAGGACAGCTTTGAGCGGTCGACAGGGTCCTGTGCATCTCACGATTCCGCACGACTTTCAGATGGCTGAAGTCGATGATGCTGAAGCGGCCCGATACGCTCCGAACGAGTACGGCACTCCGCTTAGCGTACTAGGCGATCCTTCTCAGATTGAATGTGCGATTGAAATTCTAAGCTCTGCTCAGCGACCGGTGATATTCGCCGGTTCATCAGCTGGTGCAACAGCGATCCCTTCCGAAATGCTGCGTCTTGTTGAGACGATGCGCATTCCGTTCTTCTCAGAAGATTCAGCGCGTGCACTTATTCCAGATTCGCACGAGTATTCGATGGGTCTTGGCTACCAGCCGTTGAACCTAACTGTGAAAAACGTTGGCGATGCCGACGTAGTTCTGATGCTCGGCAAGAAGCTCGACTACACGAACGGTTTCGGCGGAAATCCACCGTTTGCTGCTGACACGAAATTTATCGTTGTTGATCCATCACCGGCTCAGGTTGCTCGCGCTCGTACTGCTGCTGTTGGAATTCTCGGCGATATAGGTCCGATCGTCACTCAGATGGCTGATGCTGCTGAAAAGCGTACGTGGATTGAACGGACCGAATGGGTGACACGTCTACGAAAGTCGTACGACGAATGGCATGCGAGTCTTGCCGATCTCGCCAAGGGTGAGAACCCGATGCACCCGATGGATATTTCGAACACGCTTCAGAAATTTATTGACGACGATACGCACGTTACGTGGGACGGTGGTGATTACTGCCACTTCCTGCGGGCTTCGATCAAACGAGATAACCCGTACCGATTCCACAACGTTTCGAGCTTCGGCATGATCGGTGTGGCTTTGCCTTATGCCCTCGGCGCTCAGGTCGCATTGCCGAATAGCAAGGTTGTTCTTGGTAACGGTGATGGATCTCTTGGCTTCAATGGCATGGAGATCGACACCATGGTTCGTCACAACCTGCCGGTGAAGATGATCATCGGTAACAACTCGATTTGGGGCATCGACTGGCAGATTCAAAAAGGCTTGTATGGTCGGCCTGTTTGGACTGATCTACTGCCTACTCGTTACGACGTTGTGGCGCAGGGATTAGGTGCTTACGGCGAACATGTGACTAAGGTTGAAGATCTTGAAGGCGCTATGAAACGTGCGTTCGATCACGATGGCCCGGCTTTGCTGAACATCGATATCGAGCAGGTGATTAGTCCGGTTGCTGAAGCTGCAATCAGCCGCAAGACCGGCTCGCACGGGTAGGGGGATTCTCCTGAGATGCTTCCAGAGAAGTACTTTTACAGCAAAAACGATGTCGAGAAGCGAGAGCTTCTTCCGGGTGTGTTCGCTCGCCTAATTTGGGGCGAGAAGATCATGATGGGGATTATCGATATTGATCCCTACACCGAGGTGCCAGAGCATTCGCACCCGCATGAACAGTGCGGGAGAGTGCTCGAAGGGGCGGCGTGGTTTTACGTTGGTGACTCGGAGCAGCTGTTGGAAGTTGGAGATCACTACGTCATACCTGGCGACGTGCCTCATCGAGTTGTTGCGACTGAGAACGGTTGTACCGCGCTCGATATTTGGTCGCCGATTCGCGAGGAATACATCTCGGATGACGTGGGCTTCTTTAAGGCGTAACTAGCTACTAGGTACACCGAAAAACTGGATTCGGCTAGAATCTGATCAGCGAATGATGCGTTGATTCGGGTGGGGCTATATGTTCGGTAACGCGACCCAACGGAAGATTAGTGAACTTGAAAGGGCCGATACTCTTAGTCAGATTCGGTTTTGGGTTAGCGTCTATGAACAGCTATCGTTCGAGCCTCATGTTCGGAGATTTTCCGTAGATGAGTTCTACGAATCAGAGATGCCGAAATTCACGAGCTGGCTGCGAAATCAAATGATTTGGGCAACGGTATTGATACTTGTACTTGTGGCAGTAGTATTCAGTTTCAAGGTGGCTAGAGACCACGTGAAGTATCAAGATGAAATTATCCAACACGAGATTTCATTGATCGAAAATGAACTAGGGAACTCGACTCTGGCGAACTGGTTCGTCAGCCAGAGAATTCAAGTTCTCGATGACGCACTCAATATTTCGGGATGTGGAACTTGTACCGAGTACCGAGATGGGTTCACTGAATACAGCTATGAACGGCTTGAAGTGATTGATGATGCAATTCGTGGAAAAGTACGTTTTACCAATGGGGCGTATTTCCAGACGTTTATGGCGTTGGTCGGAGCGCGGTTAGGGTATCTCTTGTTGCGGAAGTTACTCATGATGCGTGAGGCTATTCGTGCGACTCGACGATTGAACGACGCTCTATTGGCGACTGATCCAAGCTTTCAAGCATTCACTCGAAATTGATGTGTACGAGGTGCCTACTCAGCCATCGTCAATTGGTAGCGGACGGCGCTGTAGTAGAAGGTGCTTAAGCCTTCGAATCCTGAGTCGGTTCCGACCGTTACCCAGAGTCGACCTTCGTCGTCTGACGGGATAGTTACGGTTCGACCGGTGTTCTCAAGAGTTTTGATCCGGTATTCACTACCAACTACTTCGAAGTTGGCGACGTTTCCGATAGAGAACATCTCGGAGCCGTGACTTGCCTGATTTCCCTTGTCGACGCTGATGCGAAGGTGTCCGGTATCGTCACTTGAAACGATTGGTTCGTCGGTGGACGCACCTGCTTTGACGTACACGCTTTCGCCCGGTGACCCGCCGATTCCCATCATTGCGGCTGGGACGTTCGCTGCGATATCGATGGCGAGGTGAACTTCGTAGTTGGTGTTGGGCTTTAGGCCAGTGATTTGCTTGGTCAAGTACATGAACAGGTCATCACTTCGATTGTGTCCCTGTACATAAATTCCATTTCCATCCAACCCGTCGGGGAGCTGGGTGTACCAGGATTCAAGTTCGTACAGGTCGTCCGTCCAGTTGCTGGGAAGGTCGGCGAAACCAACTGTCCAGCCTTCAGTGTCGTTTACAAAGTTGTCATCAAACGCATACTCGTTTGGGTAAACGATTTGAGTCGGCTCTGGGGTGGCTGCAGGCGGAACTTGAGTTGGTGGCACTGGAGTTGGTGCCGGCAACGTCGGAGTGATTGTCGGGGCAGTTGTCGGTACAGCAGTAGGAGTCGAATTCGGCGGGAGTGCAACAACGGTGGGCACTGTCTTGATCGTTGGGACTGGGGCTGCCTGCGTCGGCTCGATCGTCGGCGGAACAGTTGGCGCCACGGTCGGATCTGCGTCGGTGCTGCATGCTGCCAGTCCTATCGAGAGGACGACTACTGAGCTCAAAGTTAGAAATCCGTAAATTCTGTTCATCGCGTTTTGTCACTTCATTCAATGGGGTGGGCTAGCGCCTGTATTAATAATGACGACCGAGCTGCAGAGTTTGTTCCATATTTATTAGTAATTTGTGAGGGTGCTTGACTCGGATATTAAGTCATATACTTAGTCGCTGTTTGACCTTCACATTGTTGGCAATTTGTCAGCCGTAGCCCGGCAGTTTCGATTACGAGCACCATGTCCCAATCTCCTTCAATTATCTATACGTGGACCGACGAGGCCCCGGCGCTTGCGACACATGCGTTTCTCAAAGCAATCAGCTCGTTTGTAGCGACTGCTGGTGTTGAGATGGAAACCCGCGATATTTCACTCGCAGCTCGGGTGTTGGCTCAGTTCCCTGAACTGCTTGGCGACAAGGCTGTAGATGACGATCTTGCTGAGCTGGGGCGACTGGTCGAACTTCCAGAAGCCAACATTATCAAGCTGCCAAACATCAGCGCTTCAACACCGCAGATGAAGGCTTGCATCGCTGAGCTTCAGTCACAGGGCTACGCAATTCCTGATTACCCAGACGATCCCGGAACCGACGCTGAAAAAGATGCCAAGGCCCGTTACGGTAAGGCGATGGGGAGTGCGGTGAACCCGGTACTACGACAGGGTAATTCGGACCGACGTGCGCCAAAAGCCGTAAAAGATTTTGCAAAGTCGAACCCCGGTCGAATGAAAGACTGGCCGACTGATTCAAAGTCGCATGTTTCGACCATGACCACTGGCGACTTCTTCCACAACGAGAAGTCGGTAACGCTAGCTGAAGCTACTACTGCGAAGATCGAGCATGTAGCAGCAAACGGCAAGGTGACAACTCTCATAGCGTCGTTGCCATTGCTTGCTGGTGAAGTGCTTGATGCGACGTTCCTAAGCCGCAAAGCGCTTGTTAGTTTCTTTGACGCTCAGGTGAAGGACGCCAAAGCCAAGGATGTTCTCTATTCGTTGCACTTGAAGGCGACGATGATGAAGGTTTCCGACCCGATTATCTTTGGTCACGCTGTACGAACTTATTTCTCGAACCTGTTCGTAAATCACGAGCCTGAAATCAATGAGCTCGGTGCGAACCCTAACAACGGTTTCGGCGATGTGTTGATCAAGCTTACAGGATTGGCACGTGATCCTGAAGGAACTATCGTTTCTGATATCGAGAAGGACTTTGTAAATGGTCCTAGCATTGCGATGGTCGACTCGAGCAAGGGCATCACGAACTTGCACGTTCCGAGCGATGTGATTATCGATGCTTCGATGCCGCCAATGATTCGAGATGGCGGACAGATGTGGAATGCTGACAATGAATTGCAGGACGTAAAGGCAGTCATTCCTGACTCTACTTACGCCGGTATTTTTGATGCAACGGTTAAGGATTGCCAGGCGAACGGCAAGCTCGATCCCGCCACGATGGGAAGCGTTCCAAACGTTGGACTGATGGCGCAGAAGGCTGAAGAGTACGGATCGCACGATAAGACTTTCGAAGTCGAGTCGGCAGGTACGATTCGAGTCGTTGACGCTTCGAGTGCGACTCTGCTTGAACACGCTGTTGAGATTGGCGATATTTGGCGAGCGTGCCAGACTAAGGACGAGCCGATTAAGGACTGGGTAAAACTTGCAGTTCGCCGTGCTCGTGCGACTGGTACACCAACGATTTTCTGGCTCGATAGCTCACGTGGTCACGACGCTGAAGTGATCAAGAAGGTGAATGCTTACTTGCCTGGTGAAGACACCGATGGTTTGGATATTCGGATTCTTTCTCCACTCGATGCGATCAACTTTTCGTTGGAACGAATTCGTAAGGGCGAGGACACTATTTCGGTTACCGGAAACGTGCTTCGTGATTACCTAACGGACTTGTTCCCAATTCTTGAAATTGGCACAAGCGCTCGAATGCTTTCTGTTGTTCCTTTGTTGAACGGTGGCGGACTATTTGAAACTGGTGCTGGTGGATCGGCTCCGAAGCATGTGCAGCAGTTCGAAGAAGAGGGTCACCTCCGCTGGGACTCACTTGGCGAGTACATGGCTCTGGCTGCTTCGCTGCAGCACTTGAGCGAGCAGTTCGACAATCAGGGTGCCGCAATACTTGCAGACGCTCTGGATACGGCTACGGGACGTTACTTGGAGTCGGGTCGGGTGCCTTCCCGCAAGGTGAACGAGATGGACAACCGTGGCAGCACGTTCTATCTGACGTCTTACTGGGCGCAGGCACTTGCTGATCAGACGACCGATACTGAGTTGGCAAAGCGGTTTGCTCCGATTGCAGCTGCGATGTCGGAAAACGCAGACAAGATCATTGCAGAGTTGAACTCTTCGCAGGGTAGCGCTCAAAATCTTGGCGGCTACTACAAGGGTGACACTGAGTTGCTTGCGGCAGCTATGAACCCTAGCGAGACGTTGAACGCTATTATCGACGCTGTTTAGAACGGCGGAGTGAAGAACGTGTTTTTGAAGACCCATTCCTGAATTGGAGTGGGTCTTTTTCGTTAACTATTTCGACTGAAACACACGTTCGTTCGAAGTACCTATGCGGCAGGTGAATTGACTAATACTGGCTCAGAATTTAGTCTCCGTGGTTCACTTGGAACTTTACGGGGGTTGGGATTTTTATGGGCAAATACATTGTGATTTACCACGCTGATGCTGACGCTGTTGCGGGAATGCAGAGCATGGCACCGGAACAGATGCAGGAAGGCATGAAAGCCTGGGGTGCATGGGGCGAGAAGATTGGTTCTGCGCTGGTTGACTTCGGAACTCCGCTTGCTGGAGGGCGCAAGGTGACTCCAACGGGAAGTTCGCCGAGCAACAAAGAAGTTACCGGATACTCGATTCTCGAAGCAGACAGTATCGAGGCTGCTGAAGAGTTGCTCAAGGGTCACCCTCACCTAGCTTGGGCGGCGGGTTGTGAAATTGAGGTCCACGAAGCGTTGGCTGTTCCGGGGATGTAGCTTGGTGGGTAATGGTTAATCAAAAAGGGTCGAGCAATTCGCTCGACCCTTTTCTTTTGTCGCAAATACATTCGTTCTAACAGCGGTTCGTTTATGGAGTGGGCCAGATCGAACTTGTAGTGCGGCGTGTTGCTCAGTGAGATTGCATTGTCGGATCTAAACGCTCAACTCGATTCTCTAAGACGTTTAGGTAGCGAGCGACTGTTCATGGTTGAATTTTGGCCTCTCCGGTTAGGAGAGGATTTTTCGTCTTGTTACCGAAGTTCGCTTTCAACTTGTAGCGGATTCATTCGAATCCATTCGCAGATTTTTGCGGGGGCAGGCCCATTCGTGCAGCGTTCGATCAGAACTTCGATCGCGGATTTACCGTTCAGAAGTTCAGTGTGTTTCACCGATTCTGAATACCATTCGGCCAGCGAGTTGCATGATCGGACTGCCGGGTTGAGGTCTTCCGATGGGTCTTGGATATCGTCGCTAGATATCAGCGCAGCTTCATTCCACGCGGCGGTACATGTTATTTTCGAAGCGGGTGATTCGACTAATCGTTGCTGGAAGCTGGGCGTTTGTGTCGCTGTGGTTTGACCTTCCGCGGCTGAACCACCGCTTGAGTTAAGCGACATTATCAAGATGATTACGCCTACGATCAGCATTTTTCAAACCAGATTCGTTCTGGGTGATTTCAGCCTCTACCCGTAACACGCTCGTTCAACGAGCATGACTTCGATGTGATGTATCTCTGATTGGCGTGAGTAAACTGTGGGCGAATTTGGCCGTTAAATAGAAAAGGGCCAGACAGGAGTCTGACCCTTTTCTAAGATCGATTTCAGATAGCAGTCGATTATTTCTTGGTTTCGTCGAACGCTCGGCCGATTTGTTCGAGAGCTGCTTTGAATGCAACTGCTGCGTCCATGTCGACGTGCTGCTTAACCTGTGATCCGAGCTTGCAAGCTTCCCAAACCTTGGTGTGAAGTTCTGGGTGAGCAGCGAGGTGCTCAGGCTTGAAGTAGTCGGTCCAGATGATCACAATGTCGTTCTTGGCCTTGGTTGCGTGCTCTTCTTTTACAGCAACGTACCGGTTGAACGAGTTGTGTTCGTCGACAGTCGACGGAACGCCCATTCCCTGGATCAGCTCTGTCATACGGATGACAGTTTGTGCTGCCTGGATGGCGTCACGGGGGTCGTAAATGCCGCAAGGGATGTCACAATGAGCATCGGCCATTCCGACGGGAAGTACCCGGTCGGCAATTCTTGAGATAGTTTGGAACATGAGTTTTCCTTTTTGTAAAAAATGCACGGAAGAGTACGCAGCTTTGGCGGAAAAATGCTGGCTGCCACTAGACGTGCCGAACCTTCCGCTTTCGGTTAGCCCGACAAATCTAACACGTAGAAACGCGAATCTCAGTTGAATTTCATATTTAACGTGCTAATTGAGTTGCTGTCTGTGCAATTGATCAAAGTTCGAGGGCGAAGCATGGAGCCTGCGATCAACGAAAACTCGTGGGTTATTTCGTTACGTGCAGGGTTTCGCAGGCGTGATCCGCAGCGGTTCGATGTGGTGCGATTGGAAGATCCACGATCAAGTGAGCATTGGATTCTAAAAAGAATTGTTGGATTGCCGGGCGAGGAGGTAGCTTTGAAAGTCGGTGAGCTGTTCGTGGGTGGTGAGTTGGTTGAGGATTCGTTCGCTTACTGCCCGGATGTTACAGAGAGCCACACGTGGTGGCTTCGAGACGATGAGTTCGTAGTGCTGGGTGACAATCGTTCAGCTTCGACTGACAGTCGAAAATTTGGTCCAGTCAAACGGTCGGGTATCCACAGCCGTGTTCGATAGAAATCGTGCTTTAAATGGAAAGACCTATGGCATAATTGTGGTTCTGTCACAACGCAGGATCGCTGCGGTTTAATGTTCTTACTCATTTGCTGAGGAGATCTATCAGAGCCTTGCGACACTACCTGCTTACATGGACACCATTCGTTGGATCGACGGTCGAATAATTCTTCGTCGGCTGAATCAGTCTTTGAACAATTGAGTACAGCAAAATCTTAAAAGAGTAAGTAAAGAACAATGAGTAACGAAAGCCACGGTGCGAACGCCAACGGCGAGCAATCTTCAACGGCGAAGTGTCCGGTGATGCATACTGGGTATCGGTCGGGCGGGGTAACGGCGAACCAACACTGGTGGCCGAACCAGTTGAATCTTAATATCCTCCGTCAGAATCATCCCGATGCAGATCCTATGGGGCAGGATTTCGATTATGCAGAGGAGTTCGAAGATCTCGACTTCGATGCCATAACGAAGGACGTCGACGCACTGATGACGCAATCGGAGGACTGGTGGCCGGCCGACTACGGACACTATGGGCCCTTTTTCATACGAATGTCGTGGCACGCGGCTGGCACGTATCGCGTCGCTGATGGCCGGGGAGGGGGCGGTTCCGGCGCACAGCGCTTCGCTCCGTTGAACAGCTGGCCCGACAACGCCAACCTCGATAAGGCCCGTCGACTGCTTTGGCCTATTAAACAGAAATATGGTAGAAAGATTTCGTGGGCCGACCTTCTGATTTTCGCAGGCAATCGCGCCATGGAAACGATGGGCTTAAAGACCTTTGGTTTCGGCGGTGGACGCGAAGACATCTGGTCACCCGATGATGATGTTTACTGGGGTCCCGAGACCACGTGGCTCGGTGATGAGCGCTACAGCGGAGACCGGGACTTGGCCAATCCGCTGGCAGCAGTTCAGATGGGGCTGATCTATGTCAACCCTGAGGGCCCGAATGGCGAGCCTAACGCGCTTGCCGCGGCCAAAGACATCCGTGTTACTTTCGCTCGAATGGCGATGAACGACGAAGAAACAGTTGCTCTGATCGCGGGTGGGCATACGTTCGGTAAGGCCCATGGCGCATCGAATGCCGGAGACTTCGTCGGCCCGGAGCCAGAGGGTGCAGGCCTTCAGGAACAGGGTCTTGGTTGGGTGAACAGTTTTGGTAGCGGCAAAGGTGGCGACACGATTACGAGTGGGCTTGAGGGCGCTTGGACCGCCACTCCGGTAACGTGGGACAATAGTTATTTTGAAACTTTGTTCGGCTACGATTGGGATCTGACAAAGAGCAATGGTGGCGCATGGCAGTGGGTTCCGACGGATCCTGATGCCGCGTATCTGGTGCCCGACGCCCATGACTCATCGAAACGGCATGCTCCCATCATGCTCACCACGGACCTCGCTTTGAGGATGGACCCGATATATGAGCGTATCTCGAGGCGCTTCCTCGATAACCCCGAAAAGTTCGCTGAGGCTTTTGCACGGGCTTGGTACAAGCTGCTGCACCGAGACATGGGCCCTGTCTCAAGATACCTAGGGCCGTGGGTACCCGATGAGCAACAGTTGTGGCAGGACCCCGTTCCCACCGTCGACTATGAACTGATCGATGGTACGGATGTCGCGAAACTGAAGATCAGTATCTTCAACTCAGGTCTTTCGATATCCGATTTGGTCTCTACCGCTTGGGCGTCGGCATCGACCTACCGAGATACTGACAAACGCGGTGGTGCGAACGGGGCCAGGATACGAATTGCACCGCAAGCTCAATGGGATGTGAACGTTACCTCGGGAGTATCGCATGTTGTGGAGACTCTCGAGGGTATACAGCAGCAGTTCAATAACATGCAGATGGGTGGAAAAAAAGTATCGCTTGCCGACGTGATTGTGCTTGGCGGTTGCGCAGCGGTCGAGAAGGCGGCGAAGCGGGGTGGCTACGATGTGGAAGTGCCGTTCACGCCTGGGCGCACCGACGCTTCGCAGGAACAGACCGATGCCGATGCATTCGCCCCGCTAGAACCGGTAGCTGATGGGTTCCGCAATTACCTCCAGAATGGCCTCGGCGTCCGGGTGGAGCAGCTGCTAGTTGACAAGGCATTCATGCTTAAATTGTCTGCTCCCGAGATGACAGCACTCGTCGGTGGCATGCGCGTCCTGGAAACTAACGCCAGAGGGTCCAAAAACGGGGTCTTCACTGATCGTCCCGGAACGTTGACCAATGACTTCTTCGTGCACCTGCTCGACATGTCGAATACTTGGAGGGCTGTGTCCGACGCCGAAGATGAGTTCGAAGTTCGAGATAGGGTGACTGAGGAGGTACGGTGGACGGCTAGTCGTGTCGACCTCGTGTTCGGATCGAATTCCGAGCTACGGTCGCTGTCCGAGGTCTTCGCTAGTGACGACGGGCAGGATAAGCTCGTCCGTACTTTCGTGGCTGCATGGGGCAAGGTAATGAACCTCGATCGCTTCGACCTCTAGCCCTGACATTGCACGTCTACGTCAACTTCCAAGAGAAAACATAGAATCTCTCTTGGAAGTTGAAACTTTTGATAGCAGTAGTCGCTAAATGTATTTAAATCAACGTTAATATAGACCTTTCGAGGATCTACAGTTATCGGTACATATGATCTGTCTCATTTTGATTTAATAGATCTTTATTCAGAGCCGAGTCGGATATCACCGAACTGGGCTGGGTCACCCTTTTCACTAAAGATCAAAATGTAAGTTACTGCAGAGGCTATACCAGCAATGATTGGTCTTTCCCAGTAAACCTACACATCAGCCCTTTGCCCATGGACCAATGCAGGTCCGAATGTTCATCTTGGGTTCATTGATGTGCCAGCGAGCGCAATTGCGATCACACGGTCTACGAACATGAGGAGCCTGATTGTGGTAGGTCCCTATGCGGCATTCCCGCGTTTGTCGATCGCAGTCGCAAAGATTGGGAATACGAGGAATGATGTACGTGAAACCGCTAGTAATCCCGATGTTTCCTGAAACGATTGCCGCTATCGTTATGCTTGGGTTCAGGTGGGTGCACGTAATACGCCCTATGACGACGATTCCTAAAAATTTTCATACCCCGTTGCCAAAGGCGATCACAATTAGTCCAGTTGTACAAACGGCTTTACAAGTGAAAGGCCAGCAGCCACTGCGGCTCCAACTGCACGGATCCCGATGAACACAAATGTAAATGCGTCGATGAATTCAGCGAGTAACCCTCGAACATTATTGCCAGAAATAAGTTCGCTAATTTGTGATCCCTTTTTGTAGCAAGAATTTGGACTTCGAACCTATGTCATCGCCTGTTCTCGCTCAAAAAAAATTGTGGTTAAGACTTAATAGTCTAAGTAGAAATTCGAAAAACCTGTTACAAGTGTATCGAACATAGGAGAAATCACCCCCGGGCGATGAATTTTGCCGCCTCGATCGCGCTGTAAGTGATGATTAAATCGGCACCGGCGCGCTTGATTGAAGTTAGGACTTCCATCATTGCGCGTTCCCTATCGATCCAGCCTGCTTGACCAGCAGCGGCAATCATCGAATATTCGCCACTAACGTTGTAGGCGGCTAGGGGTGTGTCGAATCGCATCGACGCTTCTTTGATTACATCGAGGTAGGCGAGAGCAGGTTTGACCATGATGATGTCGGCGCCCTCTTCGAGATCGGCTTCGACTTCGCGCATAGCCTCACGACCCTGATTTGGAGCCATTTGGTAGGCACGTCGATCGCCGAACTGCGGTGCCGAATCGGCAGCGATACGGAACGGTCCGTAGAACGCCGATGCGTATTTCGCTGAATAGCCCATTACTGGCGTATCAGAGAATCCCGCATAGTTAAGTCCTGCCCTGATCGCTGCGACTTGGCCGTCCATCATTGCTGAAGGTGCGACCATGTCGGCTCCTGCTTCAGCGTGCGAAACAGCGGTTTGGGCTAGTAGCGGCAGGGTGGCTTCGTTATCGACATCGTTGCCTTTGACGATTCCGCAGTGACCGTGATCGGTGTACTCGCAGAGGCATACATCAGTGATTACATATGTTTCGGGCGATGCTTTTTTGATCGCTTGCACGGCTCGTTGAACGGCTTCGTCGGGAGCGCTGGCTCCGGAGCCGGTGGCGTCCTTATCGTCAGGTATTCCGAACAGGAGCACGGATTTCACGCCTGCTTCCATGGCTCGTTGCGCTTCTTCGACAGCGATATCGACAGACATCTGATCGATGCCGGGCATTGGCTCGATAGGAGTACGAACTCCCGAGCCGTTTACGACAAAGAGAGGGTAGATGAATTCCGACGTCGAAAGTCGGTTTTCATTGAGTATGTCGCGCAGCGTGGCACTGCGTCGTAGGCGGCGAAGGTGAGGGTATTGGTCGCTGTTCATGTACCTATTATCCCTATTTTTCGGATGATGCAACGTACGCCAAGATTGCTTTCACGATTCCGGGTATCGATTGCTCCTCGGCTTCGATGTTGTTATTTACGTTGAGCTCTTTCGCAGTGTCGGCAGTGATAGGTCCGATAATGACTGTCTTGCTGCTGTTGATGAGATCAGGGCTTCCACCGAGTAGTTCGACCAGGTTGCGTACTGTCGATGAACTGGTGAACGTGGTGAAGTCGATTCCTTCTTCGTAGGCTTCGCGAGCGAGATCGCCGGTGTCGTTTGGCGATTCGGTTGAGTAGGCGACTACTTCGTCGACTTCAGATCCTAGTTCTCGTAGGCCATTGGCAAGAGTTTCTCGTCCGATTTCCGAACGAGGGAATAGAACGTTTTTCGGAGTGATGCCGTCGTTTTTCAGCAGCTCGACCATTGCGCTGGCGAGGTACTGATCGGGAATGGCATCGGCGTTGATGCCGATTTCGGCTAGTGCACGGGCAGTTGATGGGCCGTTTACGCCGAATTTGAGATGTGCGAGTGCTCGTGTGTCGATTCCGATTGCTTTCATGCGTTCGGCAATTCCACGGACTGCATTCGAGCTGGTGAACATTATCCAGTCGTACTTCGAGATATTTCGGAGCGCTTCATCGAGTGGTGATGGATCGCGAACAGGAACGATTTCGATTGTCGGGTACTCAAGTACTTCGGCACCGAGATCTTCGAGTTGCTTGACGAGTTTGCTTGCCTGCGATCGTGCTCGGGTTACAAGCACTCGTTTTCCAAATAGTGGGCGGTTGTCGAACCACGCCATGGCATCTCGTAGACCAGCTACTTCACCGATGACAAGAGCGACGGGCGCACCGATTCCAGCTTCGACTCCACGGGCGACTATTTCGCCGATGGGACCTGTGACGACTCGTTGCTTGCTAGTGGTTCCCCATTGCACGAGGGCAGCGGGGCGTTCGCTTGGAACACCTCGGGAGGTTAGCGCAGTGACGATGTCGTTCATCCCTTTCCAACCCATTACAAATACTAGTGTTCCGGTTAGACCTGCGAGTGCGTCCCAGTTAATCGTGGAATCAGGTTTGTTGGGGTCTTCGCTACCGGTCACGATGGTTAGCGATGTCGACATACCTCGCTGCGTTACTGGGATTCCAGCGTAGGCAGGGGCTGCGATTGTCGATGAAATGCCGGGAACTACTTCCCAGGGCACGCCAGCGGCTGCAAGGTCGAGCGCTTCTTCGCCGCCTCGGCCGAATACAAATGGATCGCCACCTTTGAGGCGGCATACAATGAGACCGCGTAGGCTAAGTTCAACGAGAAGATCGTTGATTTCGGTCTGGGTCATCCGGTGATCATCGCGACCTTTTCCTGCGTCGTAGCGTTCGGCGTCGGAACGGGCTTCGGCGAGCAGTTTTGGTGAAGCGAGGCGGTCGTAAACAACGGCGTCGGCAGTGCGAAGACTTTCGAGTCCTTTGACTGTGATGAGTCCGGGATCGCCGGGACCAGCGCCTACTAGGTAAACCTTGCCTACTGCCGCATTATTAACCGATTCTGACATTGGTTACTCCACGTCCCCTGCTACTAGCTGTCTTGCACCACGTTCTACAAATAGTTCGCCGAATTTTGTACCGAGTTCTTCAGCGTCGGCAGCATTGTCGACGAAGCTTTCTCGGATGATTTTTGTGCCGTCGGGCGTTGAGGCGAAAGCTGAAAATTCGAGTCGTTCACCTCTGATTTTGGCGTAGGCAGATACTGATGCTGAGCAGCCGCCGCCGATTACTTCTAAGAAGGCACGTTCGGCTGTAACTTCTAATAGTGTTCTGGGGTGATTCAGCTTTGCCGCTGCAGCAATTGTTTCGGTGTCACCGGCTCTGGTTTCGAGAGCTAATGCTCCTTGTCCCACTGCCGAAACGAAGTTTGAGCACGAGAGATGTTGGGTGACACGATCTTTCAGACCAAGACGATTTAGTCCGGCGGTGGCCAGAATGACAGCGTCGGGGCCATCTTTTTTATCAAGCTTGGCTAGTCGTGTTGGAACGTTTCCACGAAGTGGTTCGACGATCAGATCGGGTCGAATGTGCTTCACTAGCGCCTGTCGGCGTGCACTTCCGGTGGCAATCCGTGATCCCGCAGGAATTTCTTCGAGTGTTTCGCCGTTTTTGCTTATGAAAGCGTCACGAGGGTCTTCTCGATATGGCACTGCGGCGAGAGCGAAGCCGTCTGGCAATACTGATGGCATGTCCTTGAGGCTGTGCACTGCGAGATCGACTCGATTATCGAGTAGCGCTGATTCCAGTTCACGAACGAATACGCCGACTCCCAGTTCCGCTAGATTCTGGCGTTGATCTTTGTCGCCAGTGGTCTTTATGACCACGACTTCAAATTCAACGCCAGGGTTGGCTTCTTTGAGTGCATCGACTACGTGACCGGTTTGCGTTAACGCTAGATCGCTTCCGCGTGTTCCTACTCTAATCAATCATTTAATTCCGTTAGGGTCATCTAATGCTTGGGTGGCGGTGTTTCTATTCTCTGGCACGAACCAAATGGGGCGCAGGATGCACAAGCAACACTTGTTATCCCCTCTATTAAATCTGACTTAGCTTGTTTCGGGTCTGTTTTTTCTGCTTTTTCCAACCACTCAGGGGTCATAAACCATTGCCATTTTTCTGGGCAGCAGACTATATTTTGACTTCGCACAATCTGTCTAACTTCCGTGAAAATCGGACCGACATTGGCCCATCTCATACATTGACATGAGTCTGAAGTTATTTCTTCGCGTAATTTTCTGGCTAATGCTGGGCTTGAGCCCGCAGTAGATACGGCTAGCGTAATATCGTTTCTATGAATCAGGGCCGGAGCAATCCATGTGCATAGAGGAGTTACGTCCATAACGTTGAGCAGAATGTTTCGCTCGGTGGCTTCTTTAGAAACTGCTTCGTTGGTTTCCATCGAAGAAGTATCGGCAACAATAACGATCCAAGCACCTGCGAGATCGCCGGCCTGGTATTTACGGTTGATCCATTCGATTTCGCCGGCGTCAGCCTTCGTGCGTAGAGCTGGAGATATTTCGTCGTCGGGGCTGAACAGTTTTACGTTCGCACCACATTCGAGGAGGTACTTAACTTTTCGTTCGCCTTCGTGGGCGTCGCCGCCAAAGACGATTCCAAGGCGTTCTTTTACATCCAGGTACATTCCGTAATAGCGCGGCACAGTAGTCTCCGTTTCATGCCAGGTTTATGTGGCTGTTCTGGTTAGCTGGGATCGGTGATTTTGGGTGGCTCAGCCGATTGGCTGAAGTTCATCGACTACGAATTCTTCTTCAACGAAGTAACGTACTCGAGTCTTTTTGTATTCGCGAAGGCTGTAGACGAGAGCTCGCTCGTCCATGCCTGTTGCTTCAGCGATTTCGTTACCAAAACGTTCGCATTCTTCTGCAGAGGTTCCGTGAACCATAGTGAAGTGCGAGTACGGCCAGTCTTCATAGATAGGTCTTTGGTAGCAGTGTGTAACGGCTGGATGCTCGGCCATGATGGTACCGATTTCTTCGGATCGTTCTTCTGGAACTTTCCAGACGATCATGGCGTTCGATGAGAATCCGGCTCGACGGTGGTGCAGAACTGCACTGTATCGTCGCATTAGCTTCTCTTCTACGAGTTCATCTGCGCGTGCAAATAGTTGGTCGACTGTCATACCAAGCTGTTCAGCCATGGCGTCGAACGGTCGTGAAACTGGTGCAAGGTCTTCCTGCATAACTTTCACGTAATCGATCACATCTTGTGTGACCTCAGGAGCGGTTGTGCTTGTCATGCCCTGATCATCGGGTCGGTAGCCTTTGGTGGCCGAGGACTTGCCCTTGACCATGTCGAAGTTAACGCCGATTTTGAAGAATTTGATAGTCGGGAGAAGGCGGGTAGATGTAGCCCCGGTTAGTTCAGCAAGCTTTTCAATTTCGCCTTCGAGGGAATGATCGGGCGGAACAGCGATTGTGAACCACAGGTTGAAGTGGCCATCGCGTTCGTAGTTGTGGCTTATGCCGGGGTGACGGTTAAGGAAACGCGCTGCCTTGTCGAGTTTCTCGTCAGGGAACTGCATTGCTACCAGCATCGACTGGTACTTGAGTTTTCGGGTGTCAAAGATTGCGCCGATCTGTCGCACAACATTCTTTTTGCGAAGAGCGCTAATTCTGTCGATTACATCTTTTTCAGATGTACCAACTGAATCTGCGATCGCTTTGTACGGTTCAACAACCAGCGGGAAGGCTGCTTGAATCGTGTTCATGATCTCGCGATCTATCGGGTCAAATTCATCGAAGGGCATAGTTATTTGCTGCTCTATGGGCCGGGCTTTCCTCAATTTGGTGGTGAGGAATGCAGTAGTGGATGCTCTGTTTAGAAGTGTATCTCAGCGTTCGGGCTATCTGTACCTGAACAGATCACGAAACTTTGTGAGGATTTTCGCTCCTGAACGTGCGTGTGACCCACTTCTTCATTTCTGCAGTTAAAAAGCATTTGTACTGTTTAACATGTACAAGCTACCCGTTACTAGGGTGAACGTTGTCAGTGAAGTCGAAACCTATTTTGCCAATCCCGGGGATGATGCATCCGAAATAAATCGTGTGCTCTCCAGCAATCAACTGATCACCGATGACATTTTTTTCGATTTCATTGTTCATCTTTAAGCCGAACGTATTGTTCTCGGTTACCACATCAAAGGTGACAGTAATGCCGTCGTTATCGAACCACGTTTTGGACATGGAAATTGTGTGTTCGTCATCGAGTTCGATCGGAACTAACCCAATGGCGTAGCCAGAGTCGAGCGAGTTTCGAAGCGTGAATTGCCAGCCATCGTGGGCGTTTTTCAAGCTTCCTTTTACGTACAGCCGGCGAAGTATGAATGCTGGCACGAGTGGCATGTTCTTCTCCTTGATCTGTTTTGAATGGACTAGGCGTTAATTTTCTTTAAGGCCGGTACGTTCCAGATACATGGCACGTTCGGCTTTGACTGCATGTTCTGGAACTGGCACTACGGTTCCTGAGATTTTCGCATGAACGTAAATTTCTGCAACTCGTTCGACTAGTTCGGCGACTCGGAGCGCTTCGTTTAATGTGTCGGCGACGACGAACATCCCGTGATTGCGAATTATTGCTGCTCTTCGATCACCAAGTGCCTCGACCGAATATTGTGCAAGTTCTGGCGTTCCGGGGAAACCATATTTGGATACTTCGATTTGTCCGCCGATGTAGACAGTCATTTCATCGATGATTGGCGGGATGGGTTCGGCTTTTACTGCTTGGACAGTGGCATAAATAGAGTGTGTGTGAATGATTGCTGAAACGTCAGGTCGACGGTCGTACACGGCGGTGTGCAGGAGCGATTCAGACGACGGGGTTAGCGAGGTGTTGTCGAGTTTTTCGAGTTCGTGATTTACTAGCACCATTTGATTAGCAGTGATCTCGTCGTAAGAAATTCCAGCTGGGGTAACCAGATATAGCTGGACTTGATCTTCAGTGGTTGGAAGTTTTATGGAAGCGTTGCCGCTTGAACCTGAGACCATGCCGAGTCGGTCGAGCCGTTGCATGGTTTCGAGTAGTTGTTGGCGTTGTTGTTCCCAATTCATTGTGATTAGCTCGATTGGTACTAGAGTTCGAGATTGTCGAGCAGGCGCTCTTTGTGTCGCCACTCTGAGTAGAGTTCGTCGTAGATAGCTGCGTGGGTTGGGTTCGGCTCGTACTTCGAGAGTTCAGTAGCTCGAACAGCTGCGAATTCAGCGAGAGAAGGGCCTTTGCCTACGCTGGCAGCAACTTGAGACAGCGTTCCTAGTGATGTGGTCTGTCCAGATTCAGCGATACCGATTTCGCAATCGAGAACGTTTACAAGAATTTCTCGGAACGTTTCGGTTTTGATCATTCCTCCACCAACTGCAATGGATAGAGCTGGACCCCGGAAGCTGTTGAGCCGTTCGATGTTGTATCGGATAGCGAAGGCGAAACTATCGAGTGCGGATCGGGCTATGTCGAATCGGTCGGGCGGATTTGATGAGACCGGAATTGGAAAGAGGAACCCACCCGTTCGTTCAACATCGTTTGCTGTGTGGACGAGCGATGGACCTAGAAAAGATGTGACGGCGTTTGAGCCGGGTTCAATATTTCCGATTGGTTCGTCGATTGCATTCATTAGCTCGTAGTTGTCGAGGGAGCCGTACAGAAGTGAGAGTATCCACTGGTAGGTGCTACCGGTGTCGCCTGCGTTTCCGTCGAGCACCCAGCGATTGTCGATAACGTGTCGACCAGTCCACATAGCTCTGGTGTCATCGAATACGGGTCTTTCAGTAACTCGTTGGCAGGTTGTGCTCCACCCAGAGAGAATGCCGACCGAATTTGGTAGCTGGGCTCCGAGTCCAGCGAGTCCGGATTGTGCATCGGGTCCGCATGCTACGACTGGTGTTTTTGCGGGTAAGCCAAGCTTTGTTGCGAACTTTTTCTTGAGGTTCCCAACGATTGTTCCGGGCGGGCAGGTGGCAGGGATTTGAATGTCGGCAAGGTTGAATGCTGGTGCGAGTGCGTTTGCGGGATCACCGCTGGTGATGAGTCCAAGCCCTGCTTCAACAGCGAGAGTTTCTTCCATCAGCAGTTCGCCAGCGAGTTCGAGAATTATCCAATCGGCAATGCTGCACATCGTTCGCGTTCGGTCGTAAATTTCCGGTTTGTTGGCAGCGAACCATTTGAGCCGAGCCCAAGCGGTTTTAATTCCTGGTCCGTGGCCTGTGAGTTCCCAAATATCAACCAACGCATTGGAGTCGATTTCAACTGCCTCGGCAGTCGCACGCCTGTCGTGACTGGGGCCGGCGTAGATCGGGAGTCCTTCGAGGTTGAGGAGTACTAATCCTTGCCTTTGCGATGTAACGCCGATGCCGGAAATATCACTCGGCTGAATGTTGGCAGCACCGATTGCAGATTGAGCAGTTTTTGAGATTAGGTCGAGTGCTGCGGCAGGATCGAATTCAAGACCTTTTAGAGGTCCTTCTGCGGGAATAAAAAAGGCTATGGGGGCTTTGATTGAAGATAGAGGATCACGCGTCGACGCTCCGACAGACACTGTGATGTGACTGGATCCGAAGTCGATTGCTAAGTAGTGATCACTGCTTATTTCAGTTGCCACGTTATGAACCTTGTTCCGGCAAAGGTCGTATAGATCGATCGCCTGTGCCGATATCTTCAGCGATGTATTCAGCGGCAAGGTTACCGCTTCGTACTGCTGATTCCATTGTGGAAGGCCAACCGGTATCGGTCCAATCGCCAGCCAAGTAGAACCGGGGCAGTGGAGTCCGTTGTGAGAGGCGTCGCTTTTGTGATCCGGGCGAAACCCTGAACGTTGCTTCAAGCATTTTTACGACGGTGAATTTTGTGATCGTTGCGGATCGAGCAGCAGGGAACGTCTTTGCCATTTCTTCCGTGAAAATATCACGTAATTCTTGCTTGGTTTTGTCTTGCCATTCCCATGCTCCGCTAAGCGATATGACAATGTGCTGTCCGGGTTCGTTTCGCGATTTTAGATCGGTGTCGTTGAAGACCCACTGCAATGGAGAATCGAGAGTTGCTACGAATTTTTCGGTGAGGACAGGGCGGTCGTACCAGATGTGCACTGCCACGATTGGCGCTGTTTTGACGGTTTCAGCTGGCGTGAAGAAATCATCCTTGCCGTCATTGCCTCCGGGGAGAAGAGGAGTCATTGCTGCGGCTGGGACTGCCGATACAACGGCTTCACCTTCGATCAGTTCGCCATTTACCGTGCACGCACCCGCTATTACGCCTTTGGCGATGTGGAGCGATTCGACATCGACGCCGGTTCGAATTTCACCGCCATGCGATTCGATGTATTTTTTTGCATTTTCGCCGACGAGGGTTGAGAGCCCTGATAACGGAATTCCCATTGCGGGGTTTTGGGCTGCACCTAGTAGTGCCACTTTAAATAGCTCAATGCCGGTGTGGGCACTGACTCCGGTGATTTCGTCGTTCAGTGATGGCAGGATGATTAGGTTCCAGAAATTCTGGATGGTCTCGTCGTTTTGGCCATGATCTCGGAGCCAGTCATCGAACGTTATTAGGTCGTGCAACGAGTTCCTGCTGAGCCGAGTCAATTTGATACTCAGAAGCCCCCTCAGAATTCTGATTTTGCCGGTGAGTCCAACGTGCTTATATCCCAGTAACGCTGAGAGATTGGATAGTGCGCCGGGTAGTTTTCTTGCTTTGAGCCAACTGGTTTTGCCACGCTTGAGAACGGGGAATTCGATTCGCTTTTCGAGTTTGATTTGATCCGATGCGCGGATGTCGTGGATGTACTGCTGGAACTGATCGCAGGCGCCGATGAAGACATGCTGCCCGTTGTCGATTTCAATGCCGGTGTCACTATCCACGAACGAGAATGCTCGGCCACCCAAGAATGGTCGTTTCTCTAAAACTATCGGTTTGATGCCGTATTGGATCAGCCGTACAGCTGTAGCGAGTCCGGCGATACCGCCGCCAATGATGACTACGGTTCGTGTTGGCATGAACTAAACGAACCTGATTCCACGGCTGCGCAGCCAAATGACCGTCAGCAGTTTGATTTTTTGTAACTTTGAAAGGCTGGCACGATGGTTCAACGTGTCGTAGTTGTTCTTTTCAATTCTGTCGAGAAGAATCTCGTAGACCTGCGTCATGGTTTCCGGACACTGGCGAGACTGCTTGTCGAGGAGTGGGAAGAGGCGAACGCCGGATTCAAGATATTTTCTTGCACGGGCGACCTGAAACTTCATGAAGCGAATGTATTCAGGTGTGGCGCGCTTGTTGCGTAAATCGTCGACCGATACTCCGAATTCCGCAAGCTCTTCAGACGGTAGATAAACGCGTCCTATATCGAGGTCTTCCGTTATGTCGCGGAGAATGTTGGTGAGCTGAAGGGCGATGCCTAGATCAACCGCGTATTCGATGGCTTGTTCGTCTTCGTAGCCGAATACTTGGATGAGGGCGAGTCCGGTGGCGCTGGCTACTCGCTTGCAATATTCAACGAGCTGATCCCACGTTTCGTAGGTTGTGCCGTTGAGGTCCATTCGACAACCCTCGACAACATCAAGAAGGTGTTTCTGGTCAATAGGATATTTGTGGAGAGTGTCGCCGATTGCTCGCCATAGTTCGGGCGTGGCTTCTTTGATTTCGATTGAATCGCCGTTGGTTGAGAAATCGCCGCTGTAGGCAGATGCGAGATGCGTTTGAAGCGAATCGAGCGCTTCTCCTGTGCGATTGCCGTAGTCGCCGTCATCAACAATGTCGTCGGCGAGTCGGCAGAACGAGTAGCCGGCGTATACGGCGTTACGCTTTTCAATCGGAAGCGTGATGAAGGCGTAGTAGAAATTGGATGAGGCAGCTTTGGTCGACGCGGCTACAGCCTTGTAGGCATCGTCAATCTGTTGCGGCGTTGTTGCTTCGCCGAGCGCTGTCTTCTGGTCGGGCATTCTAGGCAGTATGCCTTGTTGCAGATTTGAAGGCACGTTTAGGAATTAGGCTGATTCCGAGCTTTGAGCGAATCCAAGTCGAAGCGAATATTCGGATTTTGCCGAGTTTTGAAATTCTTGGTCGCTTACTGAGCACTGTGTAATTTTGTTGTTCAATCGCCTGAAGAATCGCTAGTCCACCTCTGGCAAAGAGGGCGAAGTCTGACTTGAGTGAACTTTCGAGATGATCGGCGAGCGGGTAGCCGTCGATGAATAGTTGTCGTGCTCTGTCGACCTGGAATTTCATCAAGGCTTCGAACTTCTCATTGTGGGTTCGGTGGGTGATCTGAGCTTCGGTTACTCCGAAGCGTTCGAGGTCTTCTTGGGGAATGTAAATTCGACCGATTTCGAGATCGACTCCGACGTCTTGCCAGAAATTCGCGAGCTGTAGACCTGTGCAGGTTTTGTTCGCTAACTCGTGGAGCTTCGGATCACGGACACCACTGAGGTAGAGCACTAGGTGACCTACAGGATTGGCTGAGTATGTGCAGTACTCAAGTACGTCGTCGAACGTTTTATGCCGGGTAATTGTCTGGTCGCGTCTGTTGGCTTCGATGAGCCGTTTGAACGGTTCGGCGGGTATCTCGAATGTTCGGATCGTTTCGGCCAGTGCTACGAAGTAAGGGTGTGACGGTGTGTTTGATTCGCTAGCTTGTTTGCTTGCTGAATAGCAGGAGTCGAGTTCTTTCTCCCACAGATCGAGAAGGGCGAGTCTATCGCCGTCGGCTTCGTCTCCTAGATCGTCGACACCCCGAGAAAAGGCGTAGATCGAGTAGAAGTGCTTTCTTAGGTGCTTCGGAAGCAGCCGTGAGCCGACGCTGAAGTTTTCGTAGTGCGTCTTGGCGAGAATTTCGCAGGCGGCGAATGTCGCTTCGAGGTAGTCGGGCGAGTTGGAGCCGACTTCCATGTTTGGGACCGGAAGCTCAACAGCCGATGTAGCTGACTGAGTCATAGGAATGTTGGACATCCTGTAGATGTCGGAATGTGACCTAGAGGCCCATTACCTGAACGGCGACCTGACGTGGCTTTGGCTCGTCGAGTTCGACGAGGAACACACGTTGGAATTCACCTAGAAGTGGGTTGCCGTCGATGATTGGAACAATTTCAGATGTGCCGAGGATCATGTGCTGACAGTGGGCGTGACCGTTGGGACATTCGTTTGGACGCATGCTTACGGTGCGGAGTTCGAAATCGTTGTGACCGTAGTAAGCATCTTTTGGAGCGCTTCGTTCTAGGAAGTGTTCCATGTCTTGCAGGAGAAGAGGTTCGTTCTCGTTGATCATTACCGAGAACGTCGTGTGCGTGCTGAAAATCGAGACCTGGCCGTTCTTTACGCCAGATTCTGCGACAAGCTGACGCACAGTGTCGGTGAAGTCTATTAGCTGAGGAGCGTCAGTCGATTCGACTTCGACGATCTTGCTAAACACCTTGTATTCGGTACCGGTAGTTAGCCCACCGGGTGATGTGCCATTCAACACGCTAATCCGACCGGCTTCAACAGCCGACATCGCACGTGTCTTATCCGAATGCAAACTTATTCCCCCCTTAGGGCAAGAACTTGGCAGGGGTGGTTACAAACAGCCCTGCTGAAGATAAGCGTTCCAAAACCGACATATTCTACTTATTCACTCTGAATAATGACGGTTGTGATTACGGTCACAATCATGTTACTGCAACAAATGCTCGTGAGCACCTGTCGATTCCATGGAGAAACTGATCCTCGTAACCGCTGTGTGCTGCGTTTCTCAGCACTAATCCAGCCGATTCAGTATAGCGATTTACAGGGCTTGCCCAACCAATAAACGGTCGTTTTTTGGTCTGAGATCGCTTTTTCAGGGTGATTGG
>Ga0302134_10000071_pt1 | contig 30914 bp, 10 predicted proteins | sample CB9_SCM_MG_FD_203123 | JGI IMG/M metagenome (GOLD analysis project Ga0302134, IMG submission 203123) | Marine microbial communities from Western Arctic Ocean, Canada - CB9_SCM | ecosystem: Environmental > Aquatic > Marine > Oceanic | place: Canada: Western Arctic Ocean | collected 2017-09-19
TAATCTCTATTGTCCTCGTTTTTCCCACACATATCCCACAAATGAACCTCACTAAGCGTGTTGTTTTCAAGTTCTTTTCGTAGGTATCTAATAAGAATCTTCATATACTCTTGTCTACCAGCGAAAACAAACAAAATAGTTTTGTGACTTTGAGACAAATTCACGGGCGAAAACTCGTTTAGCAACATGTAAACAGTTTGTTAAACTAAGGCAACAAAAAAAACAAGAACGCGCTGCGGCTATTTATTTTTCATTTTTTTTTCTAGTCAAATAAAAAGGGAGTGGTGATGGATTATTTAAATTTTTTAAAAGAATACCCAGCATATTCTAAAGGCGACATTAGATATTACAATACTTTTTCTAGTCACAAACGTCTTTTTGAATACAAAAGCGTTACCGACACCGAAATTACAGCCCCGTCTAAAAATCTACACAAATTAAAAAAACCACCAGAAGTGCCCTGCGTTCATAAAAAAAATGGCTAATTGGACGTTTTTTTTTCTTGTGTATATATAAGTGAAAAAAAAACTATCCTACCATGGCCTCTGCTGGTGGTGGAACAATCAATCTTGCCGCGACCGGAACTGCCAATTATGCTCTCGAACTTCCAGCTTCTAGCCCCGACGCCCACACGGCCTTCCGCCGTACGTTTAAAAAGCTCACGCACTTCGCCCTCGAGACGCTTGCGTGTGATTCGTTCACCGTAACGTCTGGTTCTTACACCAACGTCGACATTCCCCGCGTCGGTGATGTCGTGTACGCTTTGTACATCCAACTCGCTCTTCCCGGTCTTGCTAACGTTATCCAGCCCACCGTCGCCTCGAGCAACGCCCCCACGACGGGCCAGTACTACGAGGTTGTTCACGACGTCGCCCAAAAGACGGCCATCAACGCCATGGGCGGCAACGCCATCGTCGACCCCACGGCGGCGACCTCCGTTTTCCCTTACGCCTGCACGCCCCGCTGGGCGCCGGCGCTCGCCCTCATCAAATCCGTCCAGCTGATCGTCGGTTCTTCCGTCGTTGACACTCTCTCCACGGTTGTCATGTCGATCTGGAAGGAGCTCACGGACGCGTGGGTCTGGAAGGAGTGCTGGGGTGATTTCGACTCGGTCGAGGAATCGATCAACATGTCGAAGAAGATGCAACTGTACTACGTCGACCTCCCCTTCGCTTTCTTCCTTTCGCCCCCCGGCGAAAAGGGTGGCAACGCTCTTTCGCTCATCACGCTCTCGTTCCACTCCGTGCGCCTCGCGATCCAGCCCCAATCTTTGACGTCGGCTGTCGCCGCGTACGCCGACGGTTCATCCACCACGGCTCTCGTCGACAGCGACGGCACCGATGACCAGGCGCACAAGGTCACGACCGTCGTCCGCGCCGGCCAGTCGGTCGACGTCGCCGCGTCGCAGTCCACGGGCCTCACGGGTGGCCGCCTTGCTCTCTTCACGTCGTCAACGACGTCGGTGTCGAACTTGAATTTCTCGGACATGAAGTGGCAGGTCCTCGTTTCATTCGCCTACCTCTCGGACGACGAGCGCGTTCTGTACTCGGATGCCTCGTTCGAGACTGTCATCACGTGCTGGGACACGCAGGAGACGCAGTACTCCTCGTCGTCGATGGGCACGATCGACATCTCACTGCCCTTCGCGCACCCCACGGCGGCGATCTTCGTTGTCGCTCAGTCGCAGCACAACCTCGTCGCCTCGACGACCCAGGGCGCCTACTCGGCCATGACCCAGCACCGCAATGGCCACTTCGACTGGGGGGGCATCACGGAGCCCGTCACCGGCCTGCCCATGCCAGCGATTCTCGCCGCCTCGATCGAGCTCAACTCCCTGCGCCTCAACTCGGGCGGCCCCGCCACGATCGGCGCGAACATGCTCCACGAGTCATACCAGCGCAAGCTCATGATGATGCAGCACCTGCAGCACCCCCCGGCGCACACCAAGGCTTCGGGTGCTGGCCGCAAATTTGTCTACTGCTTCTCCTTCTCGCTCGCGCCCCTTGGTCCCGATCCTCTCCAGGCCGTCGGATTCGCCAACCTTGCGCGCATCGATTCCACGAAGATCAAGCTCCAGCTCGACGACCAGCTCTTCGCGAACAACGCCGCCAACGGCGGCGAGAACCTCTCATCCAACAGAGTCTCCATTTTCGTCCTCGCCTACTCGTACAACATCTTCCGCTACATTATGGGCTTGGGCGGCAAGGCGTTGGTGTAAAAAGTAAATTTAACAAAGTTCAAAATAGATTTAAGAATTTAAAGAAAACCTATCTCAAGAACCGTAGCTAGGGGTATATAAATGAAAATACCGATTTTTTTTGCTAATCGATTCAATTTTAAAAAAAGTAATCGACCTAATTCTAAATTCTAAATTCTACTAAATTCTAAATTCTAAATTCTAGCGTCTCCTTGAAAAATCGAGGCTAACCCTTCAATCGTCAACACGCAAAGATCGTGCACCCTTGACAGAAGATCCATGTCGAAATAGACGTTATTTTGGCGGATTATTACTTTGATTGGATCAAAGCATTCAATAAATTGTCGTTTTGCGTGGCGAATGTTATCTTCGATGCTTGTTCCGGTGCCGTTGTGAACATATGTTATAAATAAGAATCGGATTTGTGAAATCTGTGATAATTCGAGGGGCCACTCGCACGAATGTTCACACGCATCAATTAAGTTGGTTACGATGTCACCCACATCTGTCAATATAATTTCGAAAACTTCGTCGCCCTGAATGTCGTCGACGGGGGGTCCTCCGTCGGTACCAGTGCTAAAAATCTGACCTTGAAAGCCGCAAATTCGTTTCAGTCGAGTTGTTTCGATCTGATCGATTTCGTCGCGCGTTATTGGGTTTAGTAATTTTCCGCTTTTTTTCATATAATCTAATAGAGATGGTGCGTCGAAAATATATAAATGCCCACTTTTCGACACGAGTCTGAATCGTTTGTCGACGTTTGAAATCGGCTCCAGGGTTATTGGATCTCTGGAGTTTTTGGGTTTGTGTTCTAATGCCGAATTCACTTTTTGCCAAATTTTTTTAAATTTTGCAATTTTTCTTTTTTGTGCACGCGTTATGACTCGCGTCTTCATCATTATTAATTACAAATTTAAAATTGTTGCAACAATTATACAACGACAATTTGAATGATTCGGGTTCTGAAGCCTTCTTAAAACAAATCTAAGTTGCGCGCTCAATACGAATTTCTGGAGAACCCCCAAATGTGTGACCAGGATCCGTGAGGTACATGCGCTTATGTTCAGTTTCGAACACCTAGATTTTTTTTTTCTAGATTTTTTCTCCAAACGTTTTCGCCAAAATTGGAAATATCCAGAGTGAAGAATAAGAAGAAAAAGTCAAGATTTAAAATATCATATCTATTATTTTTTTTGAAGCGCTCATGAACTTTTCAAAATTTATTTTTTTTTGGCAGAAAATGGTATTCTCTGCGTGTTCTCAAAAAAGGTCCCCGCAAGCGCGAGCGCCGCGAATTGTTCGCTCCGCTGAAAGGGGCGAAGAAGATGAAAGTATACCAGGACGCTCTCAATATTTTAAATACGGTCGATACATTTATTAAACTCAAAAATACCATGGTCGTTACAGCAATGCAATTAAAAAGAGAAAAATTGGAACATAAAATTGGAGAGGAATAAAATATTTTATTCGTCGGAAATTCATGTTCATTTGATTTAGCACGACAAAAAAAGCACCATGTTATCTGTGTGGTTCCTCTTGATGGTTGGTAAAATCTACGTAAGTTTGGACGATAAACATAATAGAGACAAGCAAGTCGATGGCAAAAATAAAACGTGTTTCCACGTCATCATAAATCATTACCTTATCTTTCAATTTTAAAAGTATTAAACGTATTAAAAAATACAGAAATGTTAAACACACATAAAAAGAGAAAAACGTGCAGATTTACAATAAGAAACGAAGAAGACGAGGAGGATGAAGATGCTTCAGCGGACAAGGACCTTCTCAATACGGTTGACAACAAAATCTTTTTTTACTGCAATGTTACGAAAAAAACAATTTTAAAATTGGTTGAAAGTTTAAAAAAGGCAACGGATTTTGCTTTAAAAAACGAGAAAGATGAAGTTTGTTTATATATTCATAGCTCCGGGGGCGATGCGTTTGCCGGGTTGTCTGGACTGATGCATATAGAACAAAACAAAGTAGACGTCGTATGCATCGTCGACGGGTTCGTAGCTTCCGCCGCGACGTTTCTTTTACTCGGGGCGAAAAAACGCTTGGGCACGAAATATAGCAACATCTTAATTCATCAAATCACAACTGGATTTTGGGGGAAATATTCGGATATGGTTGACGAAATGCAAAATTCCAACAACCTCATGACGTGTATCAAACACCTTTACAAAGAAAAGACGAATATCGGTGAAAATCTGGATTCTATAATTACAAAAGAGATTAACATCACAGCAGAAAACGCGTTACGCTGGGGCTTATTGACTAGTTTAATATAAAAATATAAAGAAAACAGAAATTTAGGTTTGTGTAGACACGGATTTGTTTGGAAGGTTTGTAATAAGACCACTCTTTACGAACTTATCTACCTCGCTTCCCCCCTTCGCGACCAAATCTATTCGTTGATCCGACGTGAATTGCCACGTCAAAACAGGGGTCCCGGGTACGCTTTCGGGTGATTCTAATTTTAACGTCACTATATGTTCTCTGTGCTCACGTTGGGACTTATCTAGCATTCGCAAAAGAACGCTGATTAACCTGTCGTAGTAGGACCAGGGCTCGTCCGAGCCTATATGTTTTATTCGCTCCTGAGAACAACATAAAAACCCAAGCGTACTTCTCGGATCACACTTTCCAGCCTTTCCTGCAATTGGGAAATGATTTACGACACCGCCGTCCACCAGCACCTTTTCGTCTAATCGCTGCGGCGAAAAGATGATCGGTATAGCCATGCTCGCGGCGATGGCTTCGCACACTTTTGTTTTTGGAGTAGTTGCTCCGCTCATTACAAACTCTTCTCCGTTCTGATTAATATCACTCGCAATAATTATGATTCGCAGCCCGCTCCACGCACATAGTTGTTCAAAGGTGCAGTCACTTATGCCGGTTTTTTCGTATATAAAATTGTTAAAGTATTTTGTAATTTCCTTTCCATCGTTTAGACCATAAGTGCCCATCAGAGACAAAACCGACCATTGTACCATTTGTTCGTAATCGACCGTAAGCATATCATCTACGAATTCTTTCGGGGGTATTCTACATGCCACGTAAACCGCCGCCATTGACCCTATCGATGTCCCGCGAACTTCTTCTAATGTTCTATTTGGACTATAAAAATCAAAATTTTTAAACGTTTCGTGCAGCCGCAACATGGCGCCCGCTAGCATGGGACCTCCGCGCAACCCACCTCCGCTAAATACGACGGTCTTTATTTCGTTGCATGAAACCCCGTGTTGCTGAATCATGCGTGTTCTTACTTTGAGTGCAGATATTTTAGAATTCCAAAGTAACGCAAAGAAACTTCTCCTGGCGTTCATTTATCATGCTATTTATCATTGAACTTTTTTTTATTTTTTTAGGGAATTAAAAACTTCCATTGGTCTTATATTTTCTTGAAGATTTTGGAGAGTTCTCAATATAACATACTTTGAATTGGCCGAGTCTTTATCTTCTCTTCTCATCTTCGGGTTGAGGGTTATATTAGCTGCCTCTTGGCTGATTACACATTCGTACACACCATCTTTCTTCTGCGAGAAATGTTCGAACTTCCATAGAATTTTAGGAATCGCATCTTCCAAGATCTCAAAACCAGGAGATCCGCAGCGGAGAAGGTTGTCGCTTGTAGACCAAGACAAGTCAATAGTTGTCTGGGTAGTCGGCTTGTATTTGAAGTACCTCATCAACCGCCCGACCCCAACGCTATCCAAAGATGGCGCTAGGATGATTCCGTCGTATTTGCCACGTAATGCCTTATCGTGTTCAAAAGATTCGAAAGATTCAAATATATGCCCCGAGGCTTCGCTATCGTAAAAATCTTTTATAAACAACTTGAAGCCATTTTTGTTTTTGATGTGGGGAAGGGTGGATTCTCCCATTTTCAATCGTTCCCTGAGTGGAAGCGAAGCGCAAGAAACTCCATTCACCGTTACAACATCAAATACGATAAAATCTTTTCCTACTAATTCCCCGTCAAAAATCGTTCCCATGTAAACATCGGAGGATGTAGACGTGAAGGGGGACTTGTTGCATTTCCCGTTTCGTTGCATGAAAACGGAAAAATCTTTCTCATCGTTTTCTGTAAATCCGAAGAGCAGAATTTGTCGAACACCATCGTTTTTGTACGTTATCAAATATTCGGTATTTTTTAATGTTTTCAAGTCAGTCCTCATCAGAGAAGAGGGGGTCGGTAGAGGAATCATCCTCCTCTTTCCAAGATAAAACTGCCATAATTGGAATATCAATTTCCTCGCTTCGTCTTCTAGTTTCATTTTTTTCCTGGAAAAAACAATTCAATTTCAGTTTCAATTTAGCGGCGACATTTTAGTAACGTTTAGTAACGTTTGGTGCCGATGTAATGTAGATGTAAGACTAAAAAAAAGAATTACATGTAATAGGTCTCTATGGACCCCGGGCTCGTGATTTACATCATGTTCCTCGGAATTTTCGGGTGTTTTCCCACCCGACTTCTAAGCTGAATTAAATCTAAATTAGCCTCGATTTTTACGTACTAGTTTACGTTTGTAGCGTGTTTTGAAAAATATACTCAAAGAAAAATGGGATTCTTTTCGAGCACTAAACTCGGTCACGCAGAATTCAATATTGCAAAAGTACCCGACGGTGTCGTTTTAGAAAAAATTAAAGATAGCACTTCCCCGAAACACGAAGGAGGTGGGGACGGGAGTGACGACGATGAAGATCGAAAGCCATTTACTGAAGATTTTATGAAAATCTTTGGTTTATGCGCAAATATGAACAAGTTAAAGGAACAAGTTGATGTTTCACAAAAAATACAATCCTTGGAAAATGTTATCTACGTTTCTTTGCTTTTAAATACATCCTTATGGATCATGTCGGGAATGATTTTCTACGCGGCTCATCTTTAAAACATTACTACATATTATACATATCGTTTTTTTGGCCCTCCTCGTGATCGTTTGGTTTCAGTTTCAGTTTCAGTTTCGTTTCAGTTTCAGTTTCAGTTTCAGTTTCAGTTTCAGTTTCAGTTTCAGTTTCAGTTTCAGTTTCAGTTTCAGTTTCAGTTTCAGTTTCAGTTTACTTCTTCGGTTTGCGGTTTGTCGTCCCCCAAACGGGCAAAAAATAATTTTGATAATTCTATATTTGATAATTCTATATTTAATAATTCTATATTTGATAATTCTATATTTAATAATTCTATATTTAATAATTCTATATTTAATAATTCTAACAATTCGAATCTCCTCCTACAGAAGCCACTGGCTGTGGTTGTCGGTCCACGACTGCGTGTAAAAGGGCGCGTTCCCAAAATCCGAGGAGAATTGGGTTACTTTATTTCCCGGGGGGGCATCCGTGTAATGGTTAGATTCTGATGGTGTAACCAAGAGGTCACCATTCATTATACCAACGTTGACCACCATTTTCGGATTGAAGACCGTTTGCCCCGAATTAGAACAAAAGCACTGTTGCTTCTCTACATCAACGAGGGGTTTGGCTCTACAAGACCAGCTTCCCGCAACTTCCGCAGCAACTTCCTCAGCGCATGTTTTATCATTCTGGCATGAGCCGTCTTGCCATTTACAGCTGCGCGAGACGCTGCCTTCTTGTACTTTGCTGCTTTCGCAGGCATCAATTCCGACCTCGTTGCATGATCCTGTTACGATCCGGTCGTTGCAACTAAAATAACCAACGTCGCCATATCTGGCAAACCCCGTCGTGATATCAGCACTATGTTGTTCGTGGTGCCACGCACACGACGGGTCCCCGTTGCAGGTTTGGATTGCATCACCCGGGGCTTTTCCTTCTACCAGTTCCATACAATGATCATCTAATCCAAACGGAGCCGAAATGCTTTGTCCGTGTCGTAGATCAGGTATTCCCTTTACTTCCTTTATCATGATTACTTCGTTGATAATTGTGCCAGATGCGTCCTCATCGGTTTCCTTTTTTGTTACCTCATTTGCATCATCATTAAATTCAAGTTCAAACAATATAGACTCCTTGGTCTCACTTGGAACGAGACCCTTTGTATTGACGTTTTTCAACAGCCAACAGCCGTGCGAATCGGTTTCAGAACCCTCAGGGTCTGTCTTTGGATATCCTCTAATAAGCAACCCCTCGCAGTCGTAATCCGCGTTACAGACCTCTTTGCACTTTTTGGTAGTAATGTCTATATGTGTATTTGACTTTGTTAATCCGTCTTTATAGTTCTCGGTGTCTGTTAGGTCCTCTAGATTATACTCATCCATAGTTTGGGCAAAGCCATGGTCGGGATCTATAAAGCCTGATCGACACCATGTAAGTCCGTCAGCTTCAGTGCATATCATGTTTGGACTTTCGTAAGAATTGTATGTAATGTTTGTTCTAAGACTCTGCACAGTTCTATCACGTTCAATTACATCTTCCTCACTTGGTGTCGGTGAACCAGTTTGGTTGGAAGTTGGGTAAAATCCACCATCGTAGTGAATGTGGGTGAATGCTTCTTTGTTGTTCAGGCTTCCACCTTTGCTTTTTTTAACTTCTTTGCTTGTTGCGTTTTCGTACTTTCTTATTTCATATTGGTATTTTAAAAGAGGATCGGACCATTGAAGATAATTATACGTATATGGTTCAATGAATTCTTGGTATTTTGCTGCGACGTCCTCTCGTAGCGTGTTCTCTGGAAGATCAAGAGAGTTCCAGTCGGTGTCGTCGGTGTCGTCGCTGTCGGTAACCGTGAAGACGGGGTCCTTTCGCAGCATATCGCGCTTTACCGACAGCGCAACGTTGTTTTGAGCGTCGTGCCCAAGTAAAACGTCGATTCTTGCCTCCGTTAAACGAAGATTCTTGAGATCCTGGTCAGTTTGGTCAGTTTGGTCAGTTTGGAGGTCCCCTATGGTTTCGCTGTACGGAAAATAAACCAACACTTTCCCGCTGCCATCCAATTTTGTTTCAAATCCATGATACACGGTGTCCATTTCGTCGCAATATTGACCGTCGTATGTTTCTCCCTGTGTGGAACACGTGGATTGGTCTAGTTCCACGGTTACGTCCGTACAGTTGCCCAAGCCCCGGGGGAAACAAACGGGCTTCTTGTGTATGGGTAACATGTTAGGAGAATGCAAATGTTTTTCGGCACCACATTTGTATCCATAGTCGACATCTTCAATCTTGCAATCGGCATCATCCTCGCATGGAATTAAGATTCCGGCTGCAACACCATACTCGGGTGGAATATCACAAGTCCGTGTGGCAACCCTGTCCAGATATTTAGTTTCTCGATATATGTCGTCACATTCTCCACCTCGATAATCGCCAATATCTGTTTTTTTGGCTTTTGGCCAAGGACGGTTTTTATCTGCGGACCACCTAAACTCCGTGGCGAAATTGGCCGCATTTTCCGTTTGCGTGTTGGGATCATACTCGTTTCCTTGATTGTAGAAGAGGGGACCGGCGTCAAGATAATTATGCGTCACGGCGCCGAAATAAATTTTTCCATCTTCCTCGTATAATTGACCACACGCGCCGTACGATTCTGATTTACACATTCCGGTCGTTCCGGTACCGCAATCGTCGTCGGTGCTACACGAAGTTCCATCGCTACATGTTTTCTCGACGGGGTCTCCGTTAGAAAAAGATTCGCCGTTGTGGCACACTAAGCAAAGTTGTTTTGTGCCTTCTAGATAAGCGCCATCGACTTGTTGCGAAGGACACGTTAGTCCGTTATGTTTAGAAGAAGACGAAGGGCTCGGCTTTAGCTCGTTGTTCCAATGTCTATATTCGTTGCCCGTTGAAAGCACTCTCCGTTTGTCATAATTAGAACTTGATACGTTGTTGTGGATTACAAATTCCGCTAGCGGCGAAGAAATCAATTCATTGGGATTTAGAATTTGTGTAATATGTTGTTCGTGATTACCCAAATCCACATGAACATCCCCGTTTCGAGTGACGCTACCTCCGTCGGCCTCAAGTGTTGTACAGTGACCCCCGTCCGTCCAAGCCGGGCGTGTTGTAATTTCTTCAATATATGGCGCTGGAAAAACGTCTGTCTGAGCAACGTTGTGACCGTTCGCCGTATCTCTGACTAGAGTTTTACCCTTATCTACCATGCAATACGCGTCCGGGTCGGGGTCGCATTGCCAATGGCCCAGTTGCCGACCCCTCATCAAATCATAACTGTTATATACACATGACATGCAATCTTCTGATTTACACGCCGTTTCACAGGCCTCTAACGAAACATATTTCCCCAAATGCCCGTCCTCATCCTCGTAACTATGGACCAGCCGTATTGGCACGGTCCGGCCCAGGAGTCGTGTCGGCTGCACTGCCAGTTGCACTGCCAGTTGGCCCCGAAGAAGATTGTCGATCTCATTCTTTCCCATGTACTCGCATGTCTCCCCACCGTCACAGTCGACGTCTTCGTTGCACAGCTCTTTGGTACCAGAACACAGTTTTCTATAAATAGCATTAATCAAATCAGCGGAGTTGGTTTTCCGCACGGCTTTAAGATCCCTGAGGCGTTGTTGGGATTTAGTGGGGTTGTGTTTATCGGTACCGGATGGTGTGGGGATATACCTGGGGTCCTTTGTCCTACTCTGTATGTTCTCGTCGCGCTTCGGTTGCCACACGTCGAGTAGAGTTTTCTTTGTGTTATTGTTATTGGGACCATGTGAATAATAAATATCCCCATATTCTTTAAAATGTCTATTTAAATCAGTGTAATTGAAGGGACAGTTGTTTTTGTTCATGTCTAAAATATCTTTGAGCGGTGGGACCGTCGAAAAATCTACAAAATCTTTATAATCTTTCCCGAGGTCACACGGGTAAGCGACCCCCCCGTCCTGGTACTCTAACTTCCCGCCGATTGTGTTTCCAAGCAAATCGACTTTCCCAACCTCATCAATCGGAAAGTCGCAAAAGTTCGTACATATAGACGTGCTAAAATTCAAATCCCTATCGCCCGGGTTGTCGTCGGGTCCGAATTCGGCCCGAATCCATTTTATTTCATTCCGCTCCTCATCTTCAACCGAGCGTGTCAGTGTGGGAATCTCCTTTTTTGTGTAATCGCGTCCCTGAACAAAGTCGGCGCCGGGGTCGTTGAGCTCATAATCTCGCGTAAAATAATGGCCCTTTACCACAGGAGTATCATCATGAGTATCTAGAAGTCCAAAGTTGCACGAACCGCCAGGTTTTGTGATGATGACATCACTGGTTCTCTTCACGCCCGACTCGTAATGGTTTCGGAGATGTTCGCTATAGAGGGGGTTTTCCCAATGACAGTCGGCTCCGTGACAGTCCCAACCAAAGACATCTTCTAAATACTTGCAATTAAATCCTTTTCCCGTGGGGTGGTTTTCCCCTTCGGCATATTTGAAATTTGGATCCGTTAACATTACGCAGGCTCCATAATCGGCCGGAGCCGGAGCCCCTTCATCGCCAAGGAGCATGGTCGGGTCCGATATCCGTAAACCCCAAGGTGACCAAGGCAGATCGGGCAGATCGGGCAGAACGAATTCGTCACCGTCCTCTCTGCACCAGCCTTGGTCAACACTTCCAATAAACGTCACACACTTATCACAATTTCCAGAGCAGTCTGCCGACGCAGTACAATAATTGTTGCAAGAACCGTTCCCGCCACCGCCGCCACCGCCGCCCCCGCCCCCGCCGCCCGGATCGTCGACTTCGGACTCGGACTCGGAGTCGCCGGACGGATTTCGCACAATTCGTTGCTTGCAGTCATAATCGGTTTCGCAATGAAGGCTCGGGTTGAGTTCACAGCCCTTTCTTGAAGATCCCCGATGAAAGGGGGTCGGGTGATCCGTGTCTAACCCGAGTCCCTGAAAATGACCATCCCCGTTCTTAACATTCGGGTTTATGCCCCACCCCACATTATTTGCGTCGCCAACGTGGTAAGGTCCGATGTATCTACCGCACATGTCATAAGAGTCCCCGGGATGAAGAAGATCATCACCGGGACCAGCGGGGAAATGAATTCCCTCTCCACATGGAAACGAAAACTGATCGTTTCCACCACCCCTGTAGTTTGAGATTTGCCTAAACTCCCCAAGTTGATTTGCTTTCAGTGGAAGCCCCGATTGGAAGTTTAAGGTTGTGAGTTCGAGCAACGCGTCGTCGTTGTGATACTCACAGAACAAATTCTTAGGTGCGGCCATATCACCATCCATATAATCATCATACTTACACTTTACGCCGGTCCCAAAATCTTCGAATGGCACCGTATGATACCCGGGCTTATTCCACGTAAAGTCGTCATAATAAACCGGAAAGCCACCATCGGGAAAGAACGTTTCCCATTCAGTACCCCGGCAGCACAAATACGCGTGGTTCGATTCGCAATAACCATTCCCAAGGCCTCCATGATAAGAATCTTGTGACCAGAATCCACCAAACTCGCAATCGGTATCCTCAGAACAGGGCGTAGAGGGCTTGTTGGAACAAGACTTGGAAAGCAGGTGCTCCGTTAAATCGGGAAACAATATGCGTTCGTTGGTGTCCCACATTTCTTTGAACCAATCGCACGTGTGCTGCTCGCCCCTAAAGACCATACAATCTGGCTTTAGATCCCCATTCTCCTCAAAGCAAAGGTCTTGTATTGCCGCACACTTCCCCATCTCAACTTTACTTTGCTGTTCGGGTGGGAGGTGCATCTCGCTAACGTCGCAACAAGTTGCATCTGGACGATCGCTGTCACAAACCTTCTTGTATTCGTCTTTAAATACGAGATTAGGATCCTGATTCCAGGCCTTTCCAATGAAATTCGGATGTTCCTTCCACCCGGATTTAAACTCCTTTTCGATACACATAGTACCAGCACAGCCGTAGGCCGATGTGTAGCCATCCCCATCGGCTACAGCTTGGACTTCGGCACAATCTCCGGGTTTTCGCGTGTCGTTCGGATCTCCAACCCACCCGCCGTAATTAGACGGCCAATTCAGGGTTGTGTGGAATTCCCCACGTCCATCCGATACTCCAAGATTAACTGGGTTCAAGGCATAGCCGATACCGTTTGTTTCAAGGACTTCACTACCCTGATACTCATACAGCGTATGCGTCCCCCAGGGATCTTTCCTATTTTCGTACTTAGCGGCTAGCGTTTTTTCGGTCGCCCCTGCGTCGTAATTAATCGCATACTCGTCTCCCCACCAATAATCATTTGTTATGTGTTTCTGTTTAACTGCGTGAGAAAATATTTCCAGATTATTCAAGTGCGTGTGATTTGGAATATCCAACGGCGAGTAATTATCAAGGCCGATGCTTTTCACGGCCATCGCGAATTCCAAAGAAGCCGGCTTGTCTACTTGTCGTTGTGCGCTCCGCTCCTTCACCGACGGCACCTCATTATCGGCCCACGAAGTAGGATCGTTTTGTAGAGTTGGCACTGGCTTCACGAATCCGGGGTTCCAAACACCTCGCCACTTTTTATTTGCTTGGTGATTAGCTCCAGCAGCTGGTTGAGTATGTTCTGCCCCGTAGGGGTAATTATCTACATCTTCGTTATTTTTAAACCCGCATGTAATTGTTGTTGATCTTGGTAGATCCCTTAAATCGTTAAATAAACCCGCATCTAGGACATCCTTGAGGGGCATCTGGACCGGGGTCGTATACGGACTATACGGGCTCTCGTTCGAATTTTTGTACGCGTTATCGCCCCTGGAAACCGTGAGATACGTCGTTGCATACCCGGCTTTCTTAAATTCGGCATTCTCGAAGTCTAAGATAGGTGGTCCCATGACGATCGTGCCGTCGCACGTAAAACTCGCGCCCTCGTCGTACACATGCCAAGCTCGACTATCATCTCGTGTTATTATTCCTTTGGTGTCCGAAGAAAATACAGTGTTGTGCGCTTCAATGTTGGCCAATTGTTTATCCCAATAGCCTTTGCCATTAACCACTTCGGGGGTGGGACACCCGTCAAATCTGGGTCGGAATGTCTTAATTCGTGATTCGCTTTTTTCATTCACTTTTTCAACATTGTCCTTCTCCGTAAAGAAATCGTGTGTGAGTAAAATACAAGTCTTAGATACTGCATCATCCTTTTGAGATTCAATGTTGAATCCATGACAGTGCGGTTCTCGAAGGCAGTAATTCGCACAGACAGAACTTGGTTTATTGTCAATTTTATATTCAGAAACAATTTGGGCAGATTTCTCAACATGATTTCTAAAATGTTGAGGATACTGTTTCATAATTCTTAAGATTCCCGCGTCCTCCCCCTCGAGGGTACCTGCAACATACGTAAGGCTCTCGTTGTAAAATTCACCACCCACCCCCGTACCCAGTGGGGCGGTAATATCGGGAAATTCGCCGATATATTCCATTGTTTGTTCATTTTTGTTGAGATTATCAGAATTCATGTGTCTCGTCATGTGCTTCACCGATATATTATCCCTGCCCTGTTCAAAGGAGATGTTGGGGCCCCCGCCATAGCAATCCACAAAAGGCACGCAACCGATGAAATTGTCGATCATGCGCGTAGCCGACGTGGGGTTTCTCCATTCGGCGATTTTGGCGAGATCCTCGCGTTCGCCATCGGTTAGTTCATCCTCGACGACCGTGTCAATATAACCTGTCTCGTTACTCCACGTAGTGTCGTGTGTTGTTTCGAATGTGTCAAAGCCGGGGCTCTTCTTGAAATGGATATCGTCCGTGATCTTCTCTTTAAGCTTGGGAACGCAACGCGAGATGAACTGATCTTCTCCGCCGTTTAACCCCAATGGCCATTTTCTGTAACTCGTTAAACATGTATCTCGATCGAGATTTGCGCAGGATACATTTCCGAGATCTCCCGTTCTTACTTTGTTTGGGAAATTACACCTCGATTTGTCTGTACTCAGATCATCTTCACCTTCAGTAAAATCATATACACAGGTCCCCGTCATTCCAATTTCGGTGCAAAAGTCACCATTGATATTATCGCCGGTGCAAGGAACTCGGTCTCCCGCGTATACGACGCCGCCTTCGTCTTCATCGTATACCGCAAAAAGGGGATTGCGAAACGGGGGGATCCTCCACGGGTCGTCCCCGCCCCCGCCGCCGCCACCGTCGCCCCCGTCGCCCCCGCCGCCGCCCCCGTCTCCGCCGCCCGGATCGTCGACCGGCGGCGGCGGCTCGGACGGATCGGAGAATCGGTCTTCGCCACAGAATTTAACGTCCATCTCGCACTCCTCCTTCACTTTTTCTAAAGGACCGTCGACGCAAACGAATGTGTCATCATCGCGATAATCGCCCGCCATTAACGCCGCTCTTCCACTGACGAGGCTATGGGGGTAGTCTCTGAACACGTAATCGCACGTAAAAGCCACCTCGTCTTCCAAAGAACCGTCGTTCATAAGAACCTTATACCCCGCGTCACAGGCAAATGTCTGATTATTGTAATGCTTTGCAGATGTGGTCTGTTTCAGTTCAGAATCCTCCACGTTTAGGTACGGCGTCCAGGTCAGATCATCGGCACCATCGGCACCATCGGCACCATCGGCATCGTGGTCAATACAAAACCACCCATCTTCGTCGCTTAAATAGCCCCCTTCTATCAGTTGATCGAAACATTCGTCCGCTGCACACGCCCTCGTACCGGAACCGTCCTCTTGACAACCGTCAACGTCCACGCCAGTAATTGTCGATCCATTTTTTTTGTTGTTGTTCCACGACAGCACGGGGCATAGTTTGTCCGGAGCTACACAGTTGTGCATCGCCTTCAGCTCGTACACGCCATCGTTGCCCATCCCACATTGAACTTCAACTCTTCCGTCGGCTCGCGATTCTCCCCTGGAGACGCCCTTGCAGTGTGCATATAGTTCTTGTCCGGGCAAGAGAGCGTAGACCCCACCAGCGTTACCGTCATCGCCATCACCAAGTTCCTTCGCGAGGTCTTGAATTGTTGTTGTCCAATCTATGTTGGCATCCTCACCGCCGCAGGTCTCGTTTACGTCACCAGATAGATCAACATTGCACCCCTCGAGACCGTTCTGGACCACCTTGGACTCGTCATCGAAGGCGATGATACACCCCTTTTGACAGGACATCTCTTTTGAGGCGTCGTCGGCGTAATCGTCGAAGTGCTCGGAGGCCGTGGCCACGCCAAGGAATCTGAAGTCGTCTGTTAAGTTACTTCGTCTTCCAACGGTCCAGTCATTAATCTGCTCGTGATAATATGTTAATGGTTCTGATGCGTCTGTTTGACGTTTTGGTCCCCCCTCTCCCCATTCCCATTTATCTCTGTACGGTAGACTCCACGATTTTGTGTAGTTCGTTTCTAGGGTACCAAACACATCGGACTGCGGGACGCACGTGCTACCTGGGTCATTCGTCTTTACTCGGCACCAATCGTCTACGCCCTCTTTTTCACCGTCACATACTACACTTCCGTTGAAAATAGACAATCCTCCCTCGTCCCCCCAGTCCACTTCCGCTGTGGTGGTGGCCGTGTTCGTGCACACATGTGTGGGCAGGCTGCATTTCAAGAAGACACTTCCCGCGTCCTTCATGTACGCGGGAACCCGCGTACCTGCATCATCATAGTCGGGTCCCAGGGAATTGCTCGTTTTTACTATACCGGTTCCGTTGAACTCGAGACGGATCAAATTCGAGTTCATATCTAAATTTAATTTGTTAATTTCGTCGTCTCCGTCGCATAAAAACTGATACTCCTTTTTCTGGTGATGACTCGCACGCGGAAGTTTCGGGACGCAGATGCCCTGGCCATACCGCTCGTGAAGGCAGGTCGATGGAGTTAATCCACCATCTTCGGGGTCGCACGAAACATCAACATCATCCTCGAAAGGACGTTTCCAAGTACCGTACCCGGCAGTTGTACCATCTCCATATAAACCCCCTGACTCGGCCCCTTGGCTGATACATCCTTCGCTTGTGATGTAATGACAATCCCAACTACATTGGTGCGTTCCTAAGTGTGTACTTGTTGGAACATTGAATGGAACGATGCCCTGTTGCATATGGTCGGCGGCGGGGTCCGTATAGGCTCCATGGACCTGGCCGTTTAAACCATTGAAGGCCTCCGGGGCATTCGGACCCACGTAGCTGAACGGAACTGCGGTTTCGGTTTCAGTTGGATCGACGTACGTCTTAAACGGAAAACGCGTCTTATACTTCATTTTGCTCCTGTTGTCGTCAATTGCATCGGGGGACTTGGTTCCGCGGTACATATATTCTAATGGTTCACACATTTTCCCGCAGACGCCGTCCAGTGTGATTCCACTCAACATCTGAATCGAATCGTCATTTTGATGTGGATCCGTATTATGTGACGACAATGTGATGTCGGTTGTCGCAACGTGGTGCTCTTCGTCTTCGGTATTGTAATACGCGGCCCGACAGGGAGCAGCATCGGACGACGCAAAACACCCGTTGTCGCAGGATACTTTGAATTCGGATTGGGTTTCCGTTTCCGTTTCCGTTGCCATTTTCATTCCTTTGGCCCCGTGCACGAAAGCATAATCTCCTGTTCTGGAAGCCTCGTTCGAATATTTAAAGCGACTTTCCACCCTGTTGTAACACAATTCTGCAACCAGGTCCCATTCGCGAAACGATTTAGAATCTTCGCAGTCGTCCCTCGTTGTTATTCTCTTTGCTTGGTCGCTGGTCGGAAACTTTTCGTAAAGACCGCCGTCAAACGTACTGAACTTCTCCCTTTCAAATGGATCTTCGGCAACAAAACCATGTCCATCGAAGTTGTTTCGATCACTGAGCTCTGAATTCGCAAAAACCGACGTAATTGCCGAGCCAGGCGCTGAGCCAGGCGCTGAGTCGAGCTCCGACCCTGCAAAAATGTGATGGAGAGGTATATCACCACCGTCGGTCGCCGTCCCAAAGGGCGCGCTCTTCAAATTACGCGGGCCGTGGCATTGTTCGTCCACAAAGCACCCAACTCTTTGGTCGGTCTCGTCGGTCCCGAACGTTTTTGTGTTTTCGTTGGTACTTAACAATTTACACTCGAAAATGTCCGGATGTGAGAAGTCCTCTAAGCGACACGAATTTTTAAAACTATTCTCCCAATTGGTGAAAGAGTTGTACATCGATCCACACGCGGTAGCATCGTCGCCGAGTTCGCCGAGTTCCCAAGTTCCTTGACGGTTGCAAAACTCTTCGACCTTCGTGTCGCAGCACGTATCATCCTTAGGTGAGCCCACGTACAATTCGGAGGTCATGCACTTGTTTGTACCATCGGACTCATCGGACTCATCGGAGGATATGCACGCGTAGTATTTGTTTCTAAATTCAAAATGATAGGGCCAATGGATACCAGCGAACGCGTCGCAATTGGCCGTTCCCGTTACATTCGTGCAGTCGTCACCGGGCGCTGCGGTCCTGAATTTTTGGTGGACCCCGACCCCGCCCGTTTCAAAAACCCTTTCATCGCCGCTATAATACCCATCTGGGCACATTTTTGCAACGGTTTGTCCAGTGTAAGACGCCGTTCTGGCGTCGGTATTGGGACCCGAATCATCACACTCTACGTCGAAGCTGGGTGTTCTGCTATTCAGAGGGTTGGGATCCTCGTACGTATAAGCTCCAGCGACATCCGTACTCGTACAGTGCCAAGGAGTGTACTTTCGTTCGTAATCGTCGTTTGATAACAGATAATCCTTTCCTGTTCCGTCAAAGTGCTCGCATGTGTTTGTATATCCCCCCTCAAACGACCCGCATTTGTATCCTTCTTTTGAAATAAACTTTGGTATATCGCCGCTGGTGTCGCATGTGATGTCTAAATAATTTTTTGGATTTCCGTGGTCGTCGAGGTCAAAATTTTCACTGTTTAAAGAATCCAACTTCTTAAGGGGGAGACCCGTTGTGACCACATACCCGGGCTTACAATACACTTGGTAATCTCCAGATGTTGCATATATTTCACCCCTACGCGCGCCGCCAACGCCAGGGGTGTCTGTGTCGTAGTTCTGCGGGCCGTTCTCATCCGATTGCCAAATGTTGTTTTGTACGTGACCGAAGTCACCGATGTCAAGCTGCGGTGTGCAATACGCTACTGAACATGCTTGCGTCAGAACCGGCTTCCCAGCAGCTAGCTCCGTTCGTTGTATTTCAAATGAAGTTTCGGTTTCCCCATCCTGTTCGTAACATGCCATTAAGTCAACCGGGGGAGAATACGAGTAATTTTGCGGAGATCCTACTTCAATGCTTGTTGCGATGTCATATGCATCTTTCATTTCTGATCGGGATGTTATAGGTTGGGGGTGGATGCACGCTCCGCCGCCGAGGCAATGTTCGTCGGTGGTACATGACAATGTGCTATCTGCGTCTTCATTGTTACATCTACTATAGTTAAATTTACTACTATCTGGAACAGTGGTTCCGTCTTTGTAAATCTTTACAAAGTGGGTATCTTCGCCTCGGTGATGTGCAATAATCACTTGGTAATTCGTACTATCTTCATCGTCTATCGCCCAGTGCGTGACTGGTTCGAACCAATCAAAATTTTGATGTGTTTTGATTTTACCAATGTTTCCAAAATTGTCATCACCGTACATTGGCGCATTGCCACCGTGGGTCCACGGCCCCTCGTCTACGGCCCAACGTCCATACGAATTGCCTTTGCACGTGATGTTATCATTTTTAATGTAGCCTCCCCATACATAGTTGTTTGTCTTCGTGGTCTCTCCGTCGATTTCGACTTTCGAAAAATCTGACGTGATTCTGTCAATGCGACTTTGATCTTTAATAACATCACCAATCTTGCACGATTTCTCACAATACCCGTCCGTAGACGTGATGTTATTACCCGTATCCGTATCCGATGGCTCGTCCTCAATTGTTGGGGCGCCGTATAGAGAGAACCCACAAATCGCACTTATGGATGCCACGTTCTCGATACCAGCTGCATATGGCCGTTCTGCCCATATCCAAGAAGCGTCTCCCGAAGACGGGCACTCAAACTCCTTCACCATATCACCGGCACACGCCGCGTCCACCCTACCAAAACCCTCATTCTCCTTGAAGAAAGTCGCCTCTTCTGAAAAATCGCCTCGTGCGGTGTGGTGTAAAATCTGAATATCATCTACGCCGCCACACTTTACGTCCCCACCAGCACATGTTAACGCACACTGCTTTGCACTTGCGTTTGGAAGCACGACGGCCATATCAATAGGACATTCGTTAAGGTCTTGCTCGTCGTGGTACCAAGTGACGCCTGTGTCGATGCGTCCGCCATCATCCACGGGGTCCTCATCGTTATAATAAAATTGACCCTTTTTGTCTGAAACACTGGGTGCGGGCGCCGACTTACAAGCAGCATCCGAACCATCATCCACGACGCACATTGTCTTTTTCGTCTTTTTCAATCGAGCTTTCGCATCAGCTGAAAGTTTGTCGCGATGGCCTTCCCAGGCATACGCGTAATTGTCCTGTTCCTCGTAAAACCGACTACACCATTCTTTATCCGTGTGGTACCACGGGGTCGGTCCAACCTCCGCACACGCCGTGGGCTGAACGATTTTGTACACGCTGTGGTCCGATTTGGTTGTAACCCCGTACCCAGTTTTGTCGCCACGTCCCGTTTCGCAGGCACCGACGACTATCTCGTCGTTGCAGTAGGTTTCACCACTGGGGCAATCTACACGTAGTCTTCCGGCATCCGGCAGGATGCCGGCGTTCTCTTTGATGTGATCTTTCGAAGCGGATGAAAGGTCTAATTTAAATTGTCGGTGACGAGATGCGGATGTTTGGTCGGTGAAGAGGCCGTTATTATCTACGTATTCCGTGTTTTTTACGATGCACCCACAGCTATCGCCGCTAGACGTTCTAAAATTGAAATAAGTATCGTCGCATTCTTGGGTTTCAAGGACGTACTCTCTGCAGTTGGATACAGAGTCCATCGGTACCCATGTCGTGTCATATAAGTTATATTTGTCCCAAGAGTCTTTGGAGCCGTTGCCTCCACATAATTTATCCTCGTGGAGCAGCATAGCTTTTGAACTTTCCAGGGCTTCTCCCTTTACGACAAATCTTTCCGGGGAATGGTCACCCGGAAGACGACAATCTTCGCACGACAGCCCAGTAATGGGTCGTGGTTCTCCTGATAACAAGTCTCGCACATCGTCAAGATCAGAAATACATTCACACAGGTTTTCCATCTTTATCTCTCCGCCTGCTTGAGTTATAGGTTCGCTGTAAAAATTGAAGCCGCCATCACCTCCCTGTTGAATAAAGCACGAGTGCGCGCAGGCGGCCGCCGTTTCTTCGTACGAAGTCGTAGCACCACCTGTTAATATTTTACCATCATACAGATTGAGATTGATTGTTTCTTCTTTAAAGTTAGCTAGCTTTGAGCTACATTTCACCGACCCGATCGTAGCCTGGTAACGCGACTCAAAGTCGCTGCCGTCAATAAATCCTCCACTTAAATAACAATATTGCACGGGGCCGTCAAATACGGTGTCTTGTCCGGGATCCTCCCATCTCATGTTCCAAAGATGCGCGCCGTTTTCATCATAGCCGTTCAGCATGTTTGGATGGAGCGCGTCCGGCCCATCTATGAACTCGGTACCGAATGCCCTGGCATTTTGCCGTATGCACCGTCCCTTGATTTTGTTATGCGGATAACCGTATTCACCCATAACCGCCTCGTCAAAGAGCGTGCAGTCCCGCACCACCGCATTGTGACCGCGCACCATTTCGCTCCCATGACTGCAAGACTGTTCGTAAAATTGAAAGTCTCCCGCCTGGTCGCAAATTTCGAATTTTGTAGGTTGACCGAGGTGGACGGTCTCGTCGTAGAATCCCCCGACCTCACACGCCTGCGAAACGTAAATATCCGGAATGGCCTCCCACAGGGGCCCGTTCTTACTCGCGGAGTTCGATTCTACCCACGGATACGCCATATTTGCATAGTAATTATCCTGACCGTTTCTGAACGTGCTGGTGTTTTCCGTACACGAGAGCGACGCAACGCCACCGGTAACTTGATTCGTATACTGATCGCTGAGGCAAATGTTACCAGTTTTAGTACCGCAATCCTCGTCTCTTTCACATGGAATTTTTTTCTGTTCGGACCAGTTCGTGGCACCGTCAGTATCATGACTATGAGAACAGAACTTCTTTAAGCCCGAGGGACTCTCTGGCCAACGCGCGGCGGATAGGTTCGGTGGAAGTTTGTTCATAGCCGCTAAGCGCGAGCCTCCGCCGTCTCCTTGCAATGCTAAATATTTGATATCATAGGGGTTTATACCCCCCCCACCTTCATGATGGAAGATATTGGATATATCTTGTGTAAAGTCGCGTATGCCCGCGCCTGGTATATACGATGAACCATATCCGCTATATATCTTGTAAAAATATTTCATCATTAATTCTGGCGATGTAACGACGTCCACGTTAGCCTCATTCGTGTGGTAGCCCCGGTCTCCAAATTGACAAAGATTCGAATCCCCGGGACAATCCGAGTTGGAGCTACACGCATTCTCTGGATATGTGCCCCCGTCCGCAGAACACGTCCCACCCCTATAGTATTCGCCCCAACGCATGGTGGTATTGGATCTTAATGTTTCATCTCGTGCAGACGAGTTATGTAAAGTAAATTTAGCGTGTTGGTACGCGTCGAGAGAATCGGTTTTATTTAGATATTTGAATTCTTCAGTTGGTACGCCGTAATTGTCGAACCCCGGGTAGTCTGTGGAGTCTGTAGTTACACCGGAATCGTCCACGGAATATCCTCGGACCGGATCGTTCCACCACGTGGACGAGAATAAATCCCCCGCGCATCCCAAATATCTAAATTTTTTAGAAACGGGAGCTTTTCTTTTCAAGTCCTCGTAATCTGTTTTATTAACGCATGGCGACACCGTGGCTGGCGAGCCCAGGTCTCTCTCGGTTCCCGGGTTTCCCAGCTCGGAGTAATACGAAGCCGTTGTGCACCGCGCGGCGGGTACACCTTGTACGTTCTTCGTACCACCTTGGAGATGATCCCCCAAGACAGTAAGATTGTCAGGATTTTCGACGTCCCAGGTTGTCCCACACGTCGTGTGGTCTACGTAATCAAAATCCACCTTCACTAAATTACTGCGAAGCGAGTCTTCGCCTATGTATGGATCACGCCTAAAGTTGCGTTTCACAAAGAGGAGCGGCGCTGCCTCGTCCCCGAGACTCCAAAAGGTTTCGTCCCCATACCTTGATTGGTTGATGAGCGTTTCCACCGGACCCGCCCACGTGTCCTGGTCATACTTTGTTACGGTGCCAGCCCCGGTGGCAAACCCGGAGTAATACTTACCACGCCCGTCCCCGGGCCCGCCGTCGGCGAACTCCCGGGAGGGACGACCCTTATTATCCAGAGACGTGGCGAACGCGACCTCGTCGGTCGTAAACAGCTGGCACATCTGTCTATATCCCTCGGATTTGTAGGCGACACAAGCCTCCTCTTTATCGCACATCAGCGCACACTTCTCTTCCGAATTTTTGGACGCGGCGAATTTTCCGGTCACCCCAGGGCCACACGCGTTCTCTGCCGACTTAGTCCATGTGAACTTTGGGCCCTCACCCTCGTTTTCTGTTCTCTCACTGTTATAAGTACAGCAGTATCCCGTATCTGGCAAGGCAAGAGAAAGTGTATCGTGCCTGTCACAAAACTGACCCTCAACCGAGTTTCCGTCGTGGTTACACTCCCCGTGAGTAAAATGGATGCAGTTTTTGACCTCTTCATAGTTTTCCCAGTCTGGGCTGTTCGCCCACGGAATACCCGTGTGAAAATACATGGCGTAACTCGAATTTCTATCAAACTTCCTTATATCGTTGCCTTCGTAGGCCCATTTTCGTGTAAAGGGGTCGTACGTGTAATTACCCGCCTCAAAGGTAAGGGGCTTGAGGTTGTAAATGTCGGTTGGCGCCTCACTGTTGTAATTTAAAGGACCGTTCGACGGCTCGTAATTCGGGTCTTCGGTTGTTGGGTCTCCAAATAAATTGTACGTTTCCGTTCCCGTATTGTCTTCGAAATTGTACGCTTTCGCGTTCGTAAAGTCCGTGTACTTACCCGTGGTAAATTCGAAGTCCGCGTCTTTGCCCCGTCCACGCAGACTATGTTGCTGTGTGTTCTCTAAGAAATGAGATCGGTCGAAAGTCGCGATATCCGTCTGAGTATCCGTCCCTCCCGCCCGCTGCACATAATCGTCGTATTCGTCCGTGTTTCGCGCCAAGCACTTTAAATGCTTTGTGCACCCTCCAGCCCAATCTTGGGCGACCTCAATTTCATCTTGAATTGTAAACCAGGGTTGTCCTTCGTCGTTAACGAATTGAGTTCTCTCTCCGGCATAGACTGGGTCGTGTTCGCAGCCACCATCCTGCCCATACCCGTTCCCGCCCCGAAAAACAAAACCATCACACGACAATTTCTCGTCAATGCCCTCCTCGGGGCGTCCTTCAAAATACCGAACGATGTTGGTAGTAGCATCATCCTCCCCATACTCATCCGGATATGGGGAGGATGAGGATGAGGTTCTTGCATTAACTTTTGCACGCATTACCGGGACCTTTAGGTCTTTATATGCCGCTTTCACCATCGAATTCCCATTCTCTGTCCAGAAAACATCGTCCAAGAAGCCCTTTCCGCGTGTACATTCGGTTTTCGTGAATTTATTCGAACTAACGTCGGAAATCGTGGGGTTGGGGTTTTTTCCGGAGGGGAACAAAATAGGCGCCCCGGGGTCCGTACAATCCGCAAAGACGGTGTCTTTTCCCTCCAAAAGATTCGTGTCGAGCGTGCCCGATTTGCACGCCCCGCTCACAAACTCGTCTACCGTCCCGGTCGAGGCGTGGGCTTCATAAATTGCCACGACATTTTCAGATCCTTCGATTCCAAACCGCCCGCACCCCTCCACGCCCCCCGTTGTCGCGTAGGCGGCGGTGCCAACGCACGCTCCATCTGTATAGCTGCATCCCTGAAAGCTTCCCTTCGGGACCTTGTCGTAAACACCCCCCGATTCACAATGGCTTTTCTTGGTTTGGGCGACGCAATCTTCGTACGCCGCGGTCCAGTCCGAGCCATCTGCGGCCGCTGGAAAGTATCTTTTTTCTCGGACGCCCCCGTAGAAATTTTTCGTTGGTCGTTTAGCGGTTTCAACTATAGAGCCATCGTCCGCTGTAGTATCATCAGGATCGGTGCGCATGTTCCCATCATCTTCGAAACTTCCTTTGTTGAGGTCGCCCAAGAAACATACGTCATCCTCGTATGCAAGTGGTCCATTATCACCCAGTTTTACGTACCAGTGGTCACAGCCGCCGCGCGGGAATGATCGTGTGTTGTAATTATCACACATCTCCGCGCAAAATTTGGTTTTGTCGTAGAGAGTCGGGAAAGTTCCGGTTTCGAACACCGGTGACTTCCCAATGGTCAACTCATTGGCCCACATTGCATTGTTCTCAAAAATCTTGTGTTTTGCGAATATATGTGTGTCCTCTGAAGTGCCGCCTTCTTTCACAATATAATCATTAAATACACTAGGGTAACCCATACTTTTCCTTGAAAATTTCCCAAATTCTGTGCCGCCATCTTGTCGGCCATCGCCACCATTAACCCCAGCCTTCTTTAACGTCGACTGTAGCATCGGGATCTTCTTGGACTTGAAGAACTTCCCTTGGAAACTAGCATCGAATTCTGGTAGTTTTGCTTCGTAGGTCTTCGCAGCAGTGACGGTTGCAGATTCGTCGTTCTCGCCAAGACACTGGTGTTTCATGTGCTCTTGATTATACACGTAACAGATCTTGTCAGTCTCGTTGTAAGCAAAATGCCCCCCCGTTTCACTCGAAAAAGGGGCGGTCGTAGAATCGGCGGTGTTGTTGTATCTTTTATAGTTGTGTATATTTTGACTATTCACGTGCCACAACCCAAGTTCATGCGAAGCGTTAGCTATATTGTAACATTCTTTCGCCGATTTTACGTCATCCACCGTTTTTTCAGGTTTACAAATGGCACCCGACGCATCTTCCGACGTATCTTCCGCATCCAAATGGGCGTATGTAAGAAATTTTTCCGATCCTCCCATGAATCTGTGATACGGATCAAGAAAGCATGGCACCGGAGCACAAACTTCGCTTAAATCGTCGTCACTCTCTCTCTCGTAACAGTCGCGTGTAAAACAAATTCCGTTATCTTCAAATGCGTGATGTTCATAGTTATGTTTATCGTCAGTAAGTGGAACATCGCTTAAGTTAAAATAGTTGGCAGTTTCTGCTACACCTTCCTTGCATGCCGTGCGCTTTCCAGAGCCGTCCGTTAGATACGGGCATGCTGGGTTTGATATCTTTAAGTCATCTAATGCATCTGTTTCATTCTCATTAACGTTGCATGGTATGAAGGCTTCAATTTTTTCCCCCGCGAGCCATTCTGGATAAACGCTCCATTCGGGCGAACGAGACGAATCCGTTAGGTCGGTGTCGCATCTCGACCCACCCGCGTCTCGCATGAAATTTAATATATTTGGATGTACCTGATATGCGGGTCTATCTAAAAGCCTGCCCCTCTCTTCAAACCCGTGCCCCCCAGGTAGATCGTAATCGTATTCCGAAAGCACGTGACCACTCCCGAAGAAGCCATCCATGTGGAAGCCGCATGCATCGTCCGCAATGATGTCACCCAAGTTACCACTAGCACGGTCCGTCCACCTTACCGGGTGAGAGAGACCGTAATACTTTTCCGCCAGCTTGTTCCAACTCTCAAGCCTGGGATCTTGTAGGATGTCCATTCTCTCGGAATTCTTGTAGTCCGAGTAACCGGTGGTGGTAAATCCATTGAAATACGTTTTCCGACTCAGTGGCCCCATAACCCCGATTGTGTCCTTGTATTTGCCAAAACCACCGCCTTCATATGTAAACCCCTCTTCTCGCCCATTAAAGGCAGTTTTACAACCCACCCCGTGGCACGCAACAATCGTGCCCAGTTTTAAAGGACATGTAGTTTCCCAACCCGGCTCCGTCGTTTTTCCGTAACAATCTACCGTGTGTTCGTCGTCGACGTTACGCTGATTTGAAAGTCCAATAAAAGAATACGCACCGCCCAATTTATTTTTGCATTTATTCAAAAGGTCCGTATGCCTCGGGATAATTTCAGTTAAGGACGAAGATACCGAGCCGCCCTCTTCCATTAATTTTGACTCAACTGACCATTGGTAGGGGCGCTCCCAACCAGACGAATTAAAAGAACACCCCCTGAATTGCCATGCCGAGGGCTTGTCCGCGCAGGTGCCTGAAATACCACAAGGCTCCGAACAACTTGCGATTTCCGCATCTACTGACGCATCTACTGACGCATCGGAAGACGTCTTCCACTTCTTTTTGATATATTGTGTAGTGTCGGGTATGCTTACACTCTTAAGAAGCGTGTCCGTGCCAAGAGTATTAATATCTCCCACTTTGCAATTTTCTTCATTAACGTCGTAGAGGGTTTTGAATTGCACGCCCCCCAAATCCTGGCACGTATCTTCCGAAGATACGTCGCCCTCTTCCGAAGCTTGGGAACAACCGTACCCCGCCACAGATTTGTGCGCGTTGTAATTGATGCGGTTTTCGTTTATATCGGAAGTCCTGCCCGCTTGATCGGCGACCGTGCATTGTTCAAACGCTGTATCCGACCCGCCTTCAACTTGCTCACAGACTTTAGATACAAAAGACAGTTTATCCGTGCCCTCGTTTTTCTGGGACGGCGTCATGCACTCGCGTTTTTCGCCCCCGTTTCCCGTTTTTTGCGCATCGCCGGGGTCGCATCTTTTACTATCCTCTACATAATAGCCCTCATTCGGCACCCATGACAAATTACTATTTGAAAACGGAAACTCATTCTCAACTGGAGCACCGGCGTTATCGAACGTATCTAAATAACATTTGGCGAATTTGGTATCTTCACCGGTTACGTCTTTCGACCCTGGGTCGCACGTTTGGCTCACGTAGAATTCTTGACCGTCGACGGTCTGGGAAATGGAACACACCGAAAACTCCGTATCGTTCTCTGTTGTCATTGGGTCACGATCAGTGGTGTAAGCTTCACATTGGTTGCTAACGTAGCAATATCCTCCCAGCTCTCCACAGACATCGTCGGTGAGATCGGTGCACTCGGAGAATGTCGTATCGCTCCCAGGCACCCGCGGACCCCCGGCAATACACGCGGCGCTAATGTATTTTTCCTCGTCTTTTTTAGTACATTCCGCAAATTCAGTATTCTGACCCAGTTGACCCATGCTATCTGCAACCGCCACGTCTAATTTAAACACTTTGATTCCAGGGTCGACGTTCCCATCTGAGCCCACGACTTGTAATTTGTTGGGTTTCTGGTCCACCCAGGGGTCGTTCTTTGTAAAGCTGTAAATAGTGGTTCCATCTTCGTCCCTCAAATCCATGCTATATCCTACGTTCGTTTTTTCTAAAATCAAATGGTCGTAAGGTTCTCCCTTTTCAAAGTTAGAATCTGAATATGGCTGTTGACAATGTTCGAGGGTACATGCATATTCAGATTCAGATCGGTTGTGCGTCCAGGTAAAGAATGGAAACTTCGGTTGTGCGTCATCATTGGGTTCAAATTCCATGATGACGTTTCCGAACATGTCGTCGAGCATGTTGTCGTAAATTCGAAATCTCGCTTCCCCTCCTTCGGGATTATTCACAATTTTAAATTTATCACCCAGTTTAATCTCGGCGCCATCTAGTACGAACCCCCCTGTATGGTCCAGATCCATGGTATATTGGGCAAGCTCAATGTTTTCTAAATGGTCATCCGTGAATTTCCCCCCTCTTCTACACATGTTGCTGACATACTGTTGTCCTATTGGAACGTGACAGTCGTCCATCCCACCCGGCGTGCCTTTAAGATAAGGAGTCCCTTTGGCACACGACGTCTTTAAGAATTGACTATCTCCCTGGGAAGAGTAACAATTGTTTATAGTTGGTTGCGTTCCGACTTCATTTTGTTTCCCCCCCTGAAGCCCTGTTGCGGAATAGAATTCACCTTCTTCGGGAATGTTAAAGAGTTCCATATTTTGTACGCGTGTGTTTTGACCCACAGTAACTGCGTTGCCCCCTTGGCAGGTATCCTTCACATGGGACACGTACTTTCCAGACATGATGTTGCCCTGTAAATCTTGTTGGGCGCATATGAATTTTCCCGCATACGGGGATTCGCTGTTTGACTCGCTCTGCGACTCGCTTTCTGATTCTGACGCACTCTCCACTTGGGGTGGGGGTGAGGTAAAAGATGTTAGATCAGTCAATAAACTATAATAAACTCTGGGCATTTTGTAATTCCCAGAATCAAACGCCAACGCCAACCTCGCGTCGTCTCTCCCACCTGGACTGTGACCAAGCTCTTTATATTCTCCCGGGTCTGGAATCCAGGCACATCTCGTGTTCGACTTGGTAGGTAATGCACTATTTTTCTCGTTGCATGCATCTTCCGTGTCTACCAAGTGTCCGTCTCCGTCAAACTCACACTGGTTATGATCGGGAATGCTGCATTCCTTAAGCTTAGTATTTTCCCCCTTTGTATAAGCGTCATATTTAAAACATTCCCCGGGACCAGACCCCGATGCTGAACATGAGCTTGAGCTTGTATTGAATACCGTACATGTTTCTTCGGTAAACTGTTTATCCCCGGGCTCTAAGCATGTAGCCCGCTCCCCTCCCGCGTTCCCGATCTCGTCGACCGTTCCCCGATCACACGGGTTGTCTACGTATGTATTTTCCGCGCTGGTATCTAGTTTAGTCGAACTTGCGCATTCACCGGTTTTTAAGTCAGCTCCCAATTCGGATATACTTCCGGGATCGCACGGTTCCGTAACGTAGTGCAGAGACGGGATTTCGGGGTTGCAATTTGAAAGGACTAATCTAGAACCCACTTCTCCAATATTTTCATGCCAGGTGCCCTCTGTACAAAGCTGTGAAACGAAATGATTTTTTTCGAACAATTTTTGTTCTTGTTCTTCAGATATACATAGAGCTGCATTTGAATTTGAGAATTTTGAACATTGCCGGTCCCAGTAGAGGCGAGTATCCCCCGCCGCAAAGCCCGACCCAGACCCAATCCCCAATTCTGTATCACACGCGCTTAACGCGCTGTTATAACCTTTCTCATACTCCGTACCGGGAGTACATCCTAGGCCGTGGTAAGTTGTGGGCGTAAATTGGCAAAAGCCTTCATTACAATCATCGTCCCCGTTGGTGTTGATTTCGCATTGATTACCGGTTATCGTACACAAATTTTCACCCGCAAGTGCGGATGTAATCAGAAAGGACGCCGACCCCGACCCTGATCCCAGGTCGTCTTCCTGTGGAGTATAAGTCCCACATTGGGAAATAATAGCTTTGGTTCCGAGGGAACGCTCATCGCCAGGAACGCATTCTTTACTTACGAAGTACTCGCCAAGCGCCCCGGTCCCCCCAAGGCCCCCGGGCCCGGACCCAAGCCCATATATTTTGTATCTGTCATCGCTCGAAAAACAATCGCTAATTTCATGTGGTTCGCCCGCGACGTAAACACTACCAGGACTACATAACTTTGATACGAAGCCTTTGTTTTCTCGAACGGCGCCGGTAATGTCTACCGGACATGATTCAAAGCAACCAGTTTCGCCACACCCGGGAAACCCCTCATTCGTTTCAGTTAAATAAACACAGGGACTTGAAACATATTTAAACCCGCACCCGCTTCCGCCCCCGCTTCCAGTTTCCAACTCGTCGTGATCGCATGTTTCGAAATCCAGGAGCCGAGAATCACATTGAGATAAATGAA